>Ga0172369_10000739_pt1 | contig 48443 bp, 33 predicted proteins | sample LakKiv25m_FD_114539 | JGI IMG/M metagenome (GOLD analysis project Ga0172369, IMG submission 114539) | Freshwater microbial communities from Kabuno Bay, South-Kivu, Congo - kab_022012_11.25m | ecosystem: Environmental > Aquatic > Freshwater > Lake | place: Democratic Republic of the Congo...
ACGAGCCGCCCTTGCAGCCATCGCCGGACGTGCAGGCGTTGCCATCGTCACACGCGCTGGTCATGGCCTTGTGCCCGCAGCCCGAGCCGGGGTCGCACACGTCCGCCGTGCATGGGTTGTCGTCGGAGCACGTCAGGTAGCCGCCCGGCGTGCACACGCTGCCCGCACAGGTATCGCCAATCGTACAGGCATTGCCGTCTTCGCAGCTGCCCAATGCCGCCTTGTGCGCGCAACCAGTGTCGGATACACAGCTATCTACACTACAGGGATTGCCGTCGTCGCAATCCAACGCGGCGCCGCCCACGCACGCGCCGTCCTGGCAGGCGTCACCCTGGGTGCACAAATCTCCGTCAGAACACGGCGCTTGCGCATCGGTGGCCGTGCAGCCCACCGCCGGATCACAGGCGTCGAGCGTGCACGGCGAACCGTCTTCGCAATCGAGCGCCGCTCCGGCTTTGCACCCCCCGGCCTTGCACACATCGCCGACCGTACATGCGTCGCCGTCGTTGCATGCGGCGGCAGTGGCCTTGTGCTGGCAACCGGCCGCCGGATCGCAGGCATCTGCCGTGCAGGGATTGCCGTCGCCGCAGTCGAGCGCCGCAGTCGCAAGGCAGGCGCCAAATGCGCAATGATCGCCTACCGTGCACAGGCTGCCATCGTCGCAATCGCCAAGCGTGGTCGGATGTTTGCAGCTGCCTGCGGGTGTGCACTGGTCCACCGTGCATGGGTTGCTGTCGTTGCATGTGGTCGGATCGGCAGGCAGATCCGGGTTGCACTCGCCCATTTTGCAGTCGGCAGGGCAAGAAGCCGTGTCTTCCTGCAACGATGCCACGCAAAATCCGTCGCCGCAGTAGCCGCAGTCGACCGGGCACGACAAAAAGTCTTCCGTTCCATCGCATTGGTGATCACCGCACTTGGCGCTGCAGTCGCCAGGACACTGCGCCGGTCCACCATCCGAGGGTTCGCACACACCATTGCCGCAGGCCTGCCAGACGCAGTCCTGGGCACACGTCGCAGGCGATTCGCCCTTGTCGCAGACCTTGTTGCCGCAGGCCAGACCGCAGTCCTTGGAACAGGTTTCCGGCGATTCGCCGCAGTCATAGCCCTTGCACTTGCCATCGCCGCACGCGCCGCAACAGTCTTCCTTGCACACTTTGGGGCTTTCTCCGGGCTCGCAGACACCGTTGCCGCAGACCTTGCAGTCGGCAGCACAATTGACCAGTGATTCACCGCAGCTCGCGCTGCAATCGCCGTCGCCACACACACAGACTGCCGCGCCATCGGCATGCAAGTCGTCGAGATCGAGACCGTCGCCGGCAGCGAGCGTTTCGCCATCGTCCAGATCGCCGGCGTCCGCCTGCGACAGGATGCCATCTTGGGACGCGTCCTGTGGGTGCGCAGCGATGTCCCGCTTGTCAGGTCCATTGACGGATGGGGAACTGCAGGCCAGCAGCAAACACAATGCTGCGGCCAAGCCGCTGATTGGTCCGACGTTACGCACGTTCACCCCCGATCGGCTGCGGCCGGTGCATGGACGCTACGGCAGCACCGCGACGGATGTCAAGATTTTTCACTGGTTCAGCGATCAGCGACGCAGCGCCCACGTGCCGCGGGTTGGCAGGCGGCAGCGCCGAATCGGCCATCGACCTGCCCGCGGCGCCGATGGCCACCGCCGCGTATCAGACCAGCGCTGCATCCATGGACTGTAGAGTCCATCAAGATCCGCGCCAAGTCGGCAGGATCGCGCACGATGTTCAGACGTCACTCAGTCAACGTCAATCTGCGATTCACTTGACAGCGGCGCAGGTTGGCGACGCGACTCAATGGACTGCAGTTGCCCGCACTTGGATGACATTGAACGATTTCAGCATGTTGTATGTACGCTCTTGCAGGTCGGACAACGGTTGGTTACGTTTCGACCATCCAAGGGATCGCCATGAACGGGGCGCCAGCTGACGAAAGTCGGTGGCGGGGTGGGAGGTGTGCGCGCCGGGAGACGGCCGCTACTTGCCGACACCATAGAACGTGCCTTCGACCTGCACCGTCTCGCCGACCTTCGAACCAATCATGCCGACCTGACCCTTGATGTGAAAATCGCGCAGCGTCACATTGAATTTCGTCGTGATTTTAAGGATGTTCTTGTCGCCGCGAAATGCGATCTGCGCCGGCGCAGCAAGGGTCTTGGAGGTTCCGTTGATCGTGATGGCGCCATGCACGGTGACCGCCGCGTGATCGCCCTCCATCCGCACGCCGTCGACGGACGCCAGTTCAAATGTGATGTTCGGGAACTTGGCGGCGTCGAGCCATTCATCGCTGACCAGGTGCTTGTCGCGCATCGGGTTTCCCGTTCGCATCGACGCCACCGGCACGGAAATGCGCGCAGTCGTCGTCGCAAGATCGCTGGCGTCCGTCAGGCGAACCGAGCCCGTGATGCCTTCTGCGGTGCCGCGCACCTTCTCCAGCGGCGCGTCTGACAGGAAGACCACCTGGCTCTTGGATGGCGTATCACCGATGACGAACGACAAGGGTCCCTGACGCTTGAACAGCGTCTCGGTCGCCCACGCCGGTTGCCCGACAAGACAGGCGCAGAGGACAAACCCAAACGCCAAAGATTGACTGCTCATCGATCCTCCATTTGATTCATGGCTTTGCGGAGATAGCAGCAACACAGTGGATGTGAAAGACCAAGCAAGCGAAACGTCGCTTCATCACCTCGCACACACACGGGGCGGCGCATCCACCTGCAGCATACACGCAAACCATCGGCGGCGCCCGCGCGCCGGGCCAAGCGCGTGTCGGCCCCAATGGTTGCCCGGCGAGCGGCGTCCGGCCGAGCCGTGCCGCGAGCCCAGCCATCCGGCGGCGCCCAACGCGATGGGGCCCTTGACCGGGGCCGGCGTGTCGCGCACGCTGGGCTGCGGCCCGGGTTCGGGCAATTGGCCCGGTTCCGCCCTGAATGTCGAGGCATCGCAATGACGCTGCGCAACGTTGCACCGGTGGTGCTGTGGTCCATCTTCAGCGCGTGCAGCGCCGAGCCCGCCGGGCCGGCAGCCCTGGCCGCCACGCCGGCCAAAGCGGGCGGCGCATGCAGTGCCGCCGTCCCGTGCGCGGGCGGTCTGGTCTGCAAGCAAGGCGTATGTGCAACGATTTCCGCACGGTTCGGCGGTGATGCGGGCAAGACGGACGCGACATCGCCCGATGGCGCGACCGCAGATGGCGTGGCGACCGATGGCGCGTTGGCCGACGCGGCGGCGGATGTCGGCGCCGATGCGGCCACGGCGGATGGGACGAAGACCGACGCTGGCGCAGCGCTCGACTCAGTGGACGCGAGCAAGGTCGATGCCGGGCCGGATGTCGCGTCAAAACCCGATGGAAACAGCAAGGATGCGGGCGATGCCAACGACGCGGCGGACTCAGTGGACGCTGTCGATGCATTTGCCGCCAAGGACGTCGCGCTGTGTCAGCCCAAGTGCAACGGCGTCGGCTGCGACGACGGCTGCGGCGGCAGCTTCTGTGTTGGCAAATACTGCAACGACTCAAACGCGTGCACCGAGATGGAAATGTGCGGCCCCGGCGGCTGCAAGGGCGATACCGTGAATTGCGAGGACGGCAACGCGTGCACGAACGACAGCTGCGCGGCGGCAAGCGGCTGCGTGAACAGCAACAACGCCGCCAGTTGCGACGACGGCAACCTCTGCACCAGCGGCGACAAGTGTCAGAACAGCGCCTGCAAGGCCGGTACCGCGACGGTCTGCAGCAGCACGGCAGCGTGCACGACGGCGGTCTGCGCACCCTTGAGCGGGCTTTGCCAGACCAAGAACGCCAAGAACGGCACCGACTGCGACGACGGCAACCTCTGCACCAGCGGCGACATCTGCAGCAGCGGTTCGTGTGCGGGCAGCGCGATGGCCTGCGATGATGGCGACGCGTGTACGCTCGACAGTTGCGACAAGTCGAGTGGTTGCAGCCATGTAGCGGACGCGGGCTTGTGCAATGCGAACGATGTCGCCACCGGCAATTGGCGCGTCAGCGGCGTGCAGGCGTCCGGCACGTTCACGACGATCTTGGCGCTGGTACAGAAATCCGGAGGCACGGCGCTCAGCGGCAACGCCATCGACGTGTACGGTCTGGCCACTTCGAGTGGCAATTACGTCGCGAGCGGCGGCAACATTACGTTCAGCAAGAGCTATTACGACGGCACCTCTGCCAAATCCGTTTTCAATTACACCGGCAAATTGAGCGGCGACAGCATGAGTGGCTCCTGGTCGAGCAACGACGGCAAGGTCTCGGGCACGTTCTCGGCCGCGCGGCAAAAGGCGATCGTGGCCGCCGTTGCTGCTGGCGCGTGGAAATTGAACGCGAGTTGGGGTGCGGCGACGTTTTCGCTCAGCGTGACGCCGGAGGGCTATCTGACCGGAACCATGAGCGATCAGGCGGACAGCGGCACCTCCGGACTTGTCGGCGTCGTCGACCTTGGCAACGGCAGTATTTTTTTTCGCAAGCTCTACAGCAGCGGCACGACGTGGTGGTATCTGGGCAGCATGGACGCGAGCGGCGCGGCGATGACCGGCGGCACCTGGGGATCAGATGGCGAGACGTTGACGTCGGGGACCTGGAGCGCGGGACGGTAGCGCGAAGCCTCTGGCGCGAAAGCCGTTCCACTGCGGTGATGTGCAGCGCATGGCGCCCGCATGCGTTGACCCGCCGCCACGACAGCGTAGCTTGCCGCGCCAGGGCTCAGCCGCTCGGATGGCCCCGCACACCGCCTTTCCCGATCCCGGCACGGACGCGCCATGAGCTTTCATTCCACGCTGATCATGACCCTCTGGCTGGTCGGCTCCGGTTGCGCCACGGCGCAGCAAGATCACCCTATCGGGCACGATGGCGCCGTGCAGAGCGACGCGTCGGCTGCGCCCGATGCGACACCGGCCGATGCGACGCCAGCCGATGCGGCCGGCGCGGATCCGGCACCTGCCGACGCCGCTGCCGCCGACAGCGCAACACCGGATGCGGGGCCGGCCTGGGTCGCTGGCAAGCGCAAGCTCAGCGGCGCAGCCTATTTTTTCGACGCCAAGGCCGTAGGCGCCATCGAGCTGCAAAAGGACGTTACCGGCGCCACCGCGTACCTGCTTGAATTCCCTACTGTCTCGCAACCGATCGCGAAAGACGGCTCCTTCACGTTCGAGGGCCTGCCCGAGGGCGGAGAATTCACGGTGGCGGTCGTGCATCCGGACTACTATCCGAGCCTGTCGCCCCTCATCACCATCGGCACCAAGGACGTGACAGATGTGAATTTCCAGGTCGTCACGCACCTCATTGCCGCCTATCTCGGCGCCTTGATCGGTTTTGACGCCTATGATGCGACACAGTGCCAGATGGTCGTGACCGTGACCGCCGTGAGCGAGAACCAAGGCACGTGGTGGGCGGTGGGCGAGCCGGGCGCAACCGCGACCATCGAACCCGCACTGACGCCGGAGCATGGTCCGTTTTACTTCAATACCAGCACGATACCGGATAAGTCGCTCAAGATGACGACGACCGATGGCGGCGTGCTGGTGGGGGGGGCCAAACCAGGCATCTACACGTGGACGGCGCACAAGAACGGCATGGTGTTCAGCACGCAGCGCCTGAAATGCGTGGGTGGGTGGTTGTCCAATGGGGTTCCGCCGTTCGGGCTGCAAGCGGGGAAAACGGGCGGGTGACGCTGCCGCGCTTTCCGGGCGGGCCTCAAGGCGCCGCCCCACCCAAACGCACCCGCTTCACACAGCCCAGCAGCGCGGCAATCCGCGGCTGGTCCAGCAGCGGCATCCGCGGCAGATCCTCGGCAATCTGCTGCAACTCCAGACTCATCGCTTCGCGCGTGCGCCGCAGCAATTCGCGCGGATAGCTGTCGTCCGGCAGCAGTCGCGCATTGTGCCGGCTGTGGGTCTCGATGCCGTACCAGGCACCAGCCTCCTGCCGGATGCGCTCAGCAGGCGGCGCCACTTCGCCCGCCGCCGCGCGCCGAATCAGCTCCAAGTCCTGTGTGCGTCCCAACGCTTGCGCCACTGCGGCCGTATCGGCAAGCACCCGCCCCAGCGCCGCGCGCGCCGTCATCGCGTGCATCGACGCCGGCACCCAGCGCAATTGCGCATCGAGGCCGCCGTACAGCACCGCCTGCTCGTTGCTCTTTGCCGCCTGCAATTCCAATTCGCCATACTCCAGCTCGTCCACTTGCGCCGGATTCTCCGCCAGCCACACGAACATCACTTCCAGAAACGCGTGCACGGCCTTGATCCACTCGTACGGCGTGCGGTAATCGCCACCGGGACTGTTGGCGGCAAATGCAGGCGGCGTTTCCAACGTACGCACTTCGACGCGGTTGCGCGGCGCGCGGATGAAGCGATCGAGCAGATCCTGCCGCCACTGCTCCATCTTGCGCCAGGTCGGATCCTGCCGCATCGGATTGTCGGGGTAATGCGGGCCGTATTGGAAACAGGCGTGCAGCAACTGCATCGCCCGCGCCGCGTCATCTGGCGCCGCGAGATCCAGCCCCGCATCGCAACAGAATTCCTCGAACGTCGGACCCGGGGCGAGCCGACCCGGCTGCGCCCGCACCGTCAGCCAGATGTCGCGGCCCGTCAGCAAGGTGCCCGAATCGGCAAAACGCCGCAGCGTGCGCCGAAAACTCACCGGGTCGCGGTAGAGGCCCGAGACATCCATCAGCGTGCGACCCGGCCAGACGTGGCCCAAACGCGCAGAATCCCATGGCGTAATGCTGGTGCCAAATACCGGATCCGGCCGCTGCAAGCCGGCGCCGAAAAACAACGGCGAGGACGCCGACAGGGCAATCGACAGCGCGCCGCCCACCAGCCGCATCCGCGCCGTCATCTCGATGAGCTTGCGCGAGATATCGGCCTCGCCCACGTCGCCCAGCCACGGCGCTGACAAATTGAAGTGATCGCCAGCCGCCGCGCCCACCTTGTCGCCGTGGACGCCGATTTGATAGAGGTAATATATGCGCTTGAAGGGGTCGGCGCCACGGGAGGCATCCTCGCCGGTAATCCACGGAGGTCGCCAGGCCGCACCATGCAGGAGTTGGGCGCGATGACCATGGATGGCGTTGAGGTCCTGCAGCGCTGCGTCAGCCAGGATCACGAGCAGGCGCTGGGCCGCCGCCGTCGACACCGGCGAACGCAGCGGCGCGGGATTGGCCTCGACGGTCGTCTCAGGCACGTCGGGCACGATCTCGTCGGCAAACTGCGCCAGATCGCCGCGTTCGCGCAGCCAGCCGCGGATGGCAGTCGTCGGCTGCTGGCCGCCGAGGCTGTGCAGCACCTCGAACGTCTGCGCGTCGATGCAGATGCCTTCGGTTTCGGGTCCCAGGTGCGGCGCGCCCTTGTCGATGGCGCTGTGAATGGCGTCGAGGCGCCGGGATGTGATGCGGTCAGCCACGCGCTTGCTCCAGCAACTGTTCGAGGATTTGACCCACGCGCTCGACGTCGGCCAGCGTCACCGCCGCGGTCAGCCGCACCAGCATCGTCGCCTCCGGCGCAGGCGAGAACATGCCGCCGGGCGCGCCGACCAGGCCATAGCGCGCCACCAGTTCTGAAATCACGGCTTTGGCATCGGTGAGCGGCCGGCCATCCGCACCGCGCAGGAGGCTGTTGCCCTCGCCGTCGACCAACGCCGCCGTGCCGTAGAACGAGCCGCCGATCGACAGCGGGATGCCGAGGCGGTCGCACACCGCGCGCATCGCCGCGCGGGCATCGCGCAAAGCCACATAGCGAGGCCCCATCGCAGCATGGACGCCGGCTGGGAAGGTGTGCAGCGCCGCCGCCACCAAGGCTTCCTGCGGCCGCGGGTACATGTTGGTGGTCTTCAAGCGCTCGTTGGCTTGATGCACGATGGTCTTTGCCGCCGCGTCGTGGCCTCCCGGCGCGCACCAGAACAGGGTCGCCGTCTTGTTCTGCGAGCTGGAGACCTTGGTTTCGCCCACCAGCAGCCCCAGCATGCCGAGCACCTCGGGCGCAAGGCGCCTTTCCAGTTCCGCCATTGGCACGCACGCGGCATGACCGCGCGGATCGAGGGGCGAGTAGAATCCGTCGATGAGCAAGGGCACATCGGCAGTCGCGGCGGTCTGTGCCATGGTGAAGAGTTCGTCAGCCGTCAGGCCCACGCCGCTGGGATTGCTCGGCACCACCGGTACGACGCCGATCACGGCCCTGCCCCGTTCGCGGGCGAACGCCAGCGCGACAGCGAGGCCTTCGGCGCTGCCGGCCAGGCCGTTGCCTGCCGTCGCGGGCATGTGAATCAGGTCGAGATCCAGATCAGCGGCCAGCGGCTGATAGCCCGACCAGGCCAGCGGATCGAGCACCAGGGCATACGGTGCCGCCAGCCCTTTCGATTTCGCCCGCGCGATCAGGCCGCGGAACGCACAATCCAGCGCCGCGCGGCCTGAGACCGTCTGCATCGCCAGGTACGGCCCCGACATGCCCCAACTGCGCGCCAGGATTGCCGACACGGCCGGATATTGCTGCTGGTAGTTGCCGGGATAGCCGTACGCATCACCGATCGTGCGCCGCAGCTCCGTCGCGCCGCTGGCGACGAGCCGATCCCGCGTCTGCTCGATCCAGGCGCCTAGATCCGGGTGCAGCGGCTGACCCACGTCATCGATGTCGCCCGCCGACTGGTCGATGACCGGTAGCCCGGCGGCGCGGCGATCGCGGGCCAGCTTCTTGAGGTCGGGAAGTGTCGGCAATCCCGGCACGGCGACGGAGACGTGAGGCTGGCGCAGGCCGGCGGCGCGAGAGGCAAAACGCTGCATGGCCAGGGCACTGGGGCAGGGGGAGGCAGGCATCGTGGACTCCGCTGAAGTCGAAAGGGCACCCGGCGCGTGACGGGTCAAGGGTTGGTGGCCAGGCGCGGGTTCGCACCCGGAATGGACGAAACGCGCAGCAGCATCGCAACTTCCGGTCTGCCGCGGCGGACCTGCCGGGGTCAGGGGCGACGCGCCCCTTTGCCTACTATGCGAATGGCTGGCGCGGCGCAACCACGGCGTTCGCCAAGGCGCCGAACGGAGCGTCGCGCCGGACGCCGACGGTCGTGACCTGGGGCAGTCCCGACTGGCCGGCAAGTCACTTCGAACGGCACGGGGCCGACGGCGCGGCCCGCTGAACGCGATGCGCAGAGCCATTCGGCTTGACGTCGTCCACGGCGCGACGGATAAGCGGGTTCTCAGCGGGGCTTGCGGCGCGCCGTCCATCGGGGACGGAGCGTCCGCGCAAGCCAAGCCGGCCAGCGTCCATGCCACGCAACGATCACAGAGCAGACACCGCGACGTCGAACGACGCGCTGCCGATGCCCACCGATCGCACTTGTCCGCGCTGTGGCAGGACCACGGCTGAGCCGATCTGCCCGGACGACGCAACGCCGACGCTGGCCGCGCTCGATGCGCCGACACCGTGGACCGAAGGCATGGTGATCGATGGGCGTTACCGATTGGAGCAACGTGTCGGCCGCGGTGGTCACGGCACGGTGTTCCGCGCCAGTCAAGTGCTCACTGGCCAGCAGGTGGCGCTGAAACTGCTGCTGCCGACCGAAGATCCTCTGCACATTCGCCGTTTTCTGCGAGAGGCCGACATTCTCGCGCGGCTGCGCAGCCCGCACACGGTGCGCATTCTCGACCGCGGGCCGGCCGGCTATGGCAGCCTGTACCTGGCGATGACGTGGCTGGAAGGCCAGTCGCTCGAAGCGCGGCTGGGTGGCAATGCGACGCCCGTGCTGACGCAGCGCCAGGCCATCGACGTCGGCATCCAGGTGCTGCACAGCCTGGAAGAGGCACATCAATTTGGCCTGGTGCACCGCGACTTGAAGCCGGGCAATGTGATGGTGCACTCGGCGAATGACGCATGGAAGGTGACCGTCGTCGATTTCGGCATTGCACAAGTGCGCGATCATACTGGTGATACCCCTGCTCCGCGCGGTCTCGAACGCATGACGGCTACGGGCACGGTGCTCGGCACGCCGACCTGCATGAGTCCAGAGCAGTGCCTCGGCGAACCGCTCGATGGCCGCAGCGACCTGTACGCGCTCGGTGTGCTGCTCTATCGCTGCGTGGCGGGCGAGATCCCATTCGATGATCCCAATGGTTTCACGGTTATGTACAACCACGTCCATGTCCCGCCCCGTGATCTGGCGACCACGGCCAAGACCCCGGTGACCTTGGGTTTTGTCGAAATCGTGCTGCGCGCGCTGGCCAAGCAGCCGGCGCAGCGGTTCGCGACTGCGCGCGCCATGCGCGAAGCGCTGCAACGCCTTGATACCGGCGACGACCAGCCGGCGCTGCCGGCGCGCCTCGCACCGACCGGACGACAACGGCCCGTGATGGCGACGCAAGTGCCCGTTGCGTCTCAGCCCGCGCGTCGCGGCGTTCCGGTCGCGGTGGCCGTGTTGGCCTTGGTGTTGGCAGCCTGGCTGGCCTGGTCGGTCAAGCCTGAGCCTGCCACTGCTCGTGCGCCCGCGGCGCTGGCGCCGGCGCTGGCACCGGTCGCCGCCGCCCCACCGGTCGTCGCCATCGAACCTGCTGCTGCGCCAGCAGAACTCGCCGAAGGATCAGCGCGACCGTCTGCCCCCACGCCTGCCACGCCCGACATCCGCGCCGCCGACGCACCGGCCGTTGCTGCAACGACACGCCACAAGGCAAGAACACAGCGATCGCCGCCGCCGCGCCGGCGCGGCGTGAATGCATCGCACGAAGACCCAGCCTCGACCTTACCGCCGGACTGACTGGATGAAACTTCGCTTGCTGATTTCAGTTCTGTGCAGTCTCCTGCTCGTGCCGCGGCTGCATGCCCTGCCGCCCCTGGAGACGCGCCGCCACACCGAAGCCATCGCGCTCGGCAAGAAGGCGCTGGAGTACTTTTTGCGCAAGGAGTTTCGCACGGCCGCCGAGATGTACCGCCGCGCCGCGCAAGTCGAACCGGGTGAACTGACCTACATGGTCGGGGTCGGACGCAGCGAGGCGCAAGCAGGGCGCGTGGCCGAGGCGACGGCGGCGTTCGAGGAGGTGCTCGCGCGCGCGCCCGACGGACATCCCCTGCGGCAGAAGGCGGAAAATGGCCTGATTGCATTGCGTAATCGACCAGCAGAGACCCAGCTTCCCGTCGCGCAGCCAGCAGCCGTGCCGACCGATCCAACGCCTGTCACGGCACTGCCGTCCGTGGTCACGCCCGCGACGGTGCCCCTGCAAGCCGCTGCGCCGGCGCCAGAAAACGCGACTCGACCTGTCGCGCCTGTGCCCGCGGCCGCTGGTCACACGCGTTTGGCCATCGGCTGGAGTCTCGCGGCCCTCGGCGTCGTCGCGGCCGGATCCGCCGCATGGCTGGGCGTCAGCGCGCAAACGGACCAGAACCGGCTCGACGCGCTGCACCTGCCGGACGGACGCTACGACTTGTCAAGAATCAGTTACGAAACAGCCGTTTCGCGGCAGCGCGGCATCAATGACGACTGGACCGGCATGGGTGTGCTGATCGGCAGCGCCGTGGTGATGGAAATCGTGGGTCTCTGGCTGGCCACCACGACTCCCGCGGGACCATAGGAGTTTCATGATGGAACGAACGACGCCTGGTGTCGTGCTGGAGCCGATGGGCGCGCATGCGCCGCCGCTGACCTGGCGCCTGCACGTGGTGGCCAGTCCGGATCGCCGCTGGCGTGGTCGAATTTTCACAATAGGACCGAATGGTTGCATTCTGGGCCGCTCGCCGGACGCTGCGGAGCAGGCACAGATGGACGATCCGCTGCTGTCGCGCAGCCATGTCGAACTGCGGCCGGGACCGCGCGCCGATCTGCTCGATGTGCGCGATTTAGGCAGCAGAAACGGTACGTTCCGATCGGCGCAGCGCATCGCGATGACGGCAGTCGGGCACGATGCGGTGCTGCGCCTCGGCTCGACAGTGGCGGTGGTGCAGGCGGACCTCGGCCTTGCGCAGGCATTTGACCATCCAACGCCCGAGGTTCCGGGGCGTTCGATGGCGGCGCGGCGCATTCGCGAGGCGCTGCAGCAAGCCGCGCAAGGCGACGCGCCCGTGCTGATCCAAGGTCCGACGGGATCCGGTAAGGAATTCGCGGTGCACGAGTTGCATCGACGCGCCGGATGCAGCGGAGCCATTGTCCACGTCAGCGCGCCGGCACTGGCGGAGAACGCCTTCGAGGTCGACGTGCTCCAACAGTCTGCCGACAACACACAAGAACTTTTCTTGAAGCCGCGCGAGGTTCTGGCTGCGGCCGCGGGTGGCCTGCTCGTGTTGGACGAGATTGCCGAACTGCGGCCGACGCATCAGGCGCGCCTCCTGCGCGTGTTGGAGACGGGCGGCGTGCGGCCCGCGGGGCTGCCGGACGGAAGTTCGTTGCCAATCCGCTTTGTTGCCACGACCAACGCCGATCTGGAGGCACGCGTCCGCGACGGCCGCTTTCGCCGCGATCTGCTGGCGCGGTTGCGCGCCCACGTCGTCGCGCTGCCGCCGCTGCGGGCCCGGCGCGCCGATCTCCTGGAGTGGGCAGACGTGATCTTGCCATTGAAGAATCAACAGTTCACCTCTTGGTCGCAGGCTCTGGCGCCCGACGCGCTCGAAGCCCTGCTGCTGCACGACTGGCCAGAGAATCTGCGCGAACTTCGCGCTGCTCTACAGTATTTGGCTGGTCAACTGGACGCGGCGCCGCTGCCGCTGCACGCTCTGCCGCCGAACCTGCACGATCAGCGTGCGAGCGGCGCGTTGTCAGCTGCGCTGACGCCGGACGCGGATGTGTTGAGGCGGCTACTGGCGCGCCACTATGGCAATGTCGCTAAACTAGCACGACATTTTGGGCGCGACCGGCGCCAGATCTACCGCTGGCTCGACCGGGCCGGCATCGGCGAAGAAGAAATGGCCAGCCACCGGCGGGGAGAATGATCTGGCGTTTCGCGCTGTTGCTGTGTCTGGCGGGGGCCTGCCGCACGCTGCCGACGGCACACGACTTCGGCTGGGCGGATCAGCAGAGTCTGGGTGCGCTTGATGCTGCGCCTCATTCAGATAGCAAGCTAGTTTCAGATACATGCGGCAATGGCGAATGTGACGCCGACGAGACCTTGTTTTCCTGTCTCGCGGACTGCGGCGCTTTGGCCGCGCGGCGTGCCGGTCCTTGCGCCGCGCCGGGCACACCGGACAACTGTCCGGCAGGCTTGACTTGTGTGCTCCTGAGCGCGGCGGCCGGCGGCGCAAGTTGCATCGCCGATTTCCCCACTTGGCAGACATTGCCTCTCGGCCGCGCAGCCACCGACTTCGCCGGCCAAGGCGACGTGGTCCTCGATGCCTGGACTGGCCTGCGCTGGGCCAGCGATCCGCTGGAAAATATGACGTTTTCTAACGCGACGACCGCCTGCACCCAGCAGACCTTCGGTGGGCGGCACGACTGGCGCCTGCCGACGCGCGCGGAATTGCAGACGCTGGTGGACTATTCGCCATCGGATGGCCGCAAGCCCGCGCTCTTGGTCGCGGCGTTGCAGTGGCCCAAGACAACGCGCGAATTCTGGACGGCAAATCATGCGCCGAATCCCGCCGACGGTGCGCTGTCCATCAGCTTCGCGCAAGGCTGGACCTACGCCTTCCCTTTGACCGACCTGCTGGCGGCGCGCTGCGTCAGTGCCAGCGGCACGGCCGCCAAGTCCATCCAGCGCTTTGAGGTTCTTGCCAATGGCGCCGCAGCCTTGGACCGCATCTCGGGTCGCACCTGGCAGCGCATGCCGCAAGGCCCGGCGACCTGGCCACAGGCGAACAATGCATGTCTGAAGAATTTGCCGGGTCTCCCGGGCGCGGGTTGGCGCTTGCCGAACGTGCGCGAGTTGGACGATATCGTCGAGATGCGGACACAACATCCGATGCTGGATGACGTTTTCTCTGACAACCCGGCTTCAACGTATTGGTCCGCGACGCCAATCGGCTCGACCATGTGGCAAATCGACATCTTCCGCGGCGGCGCACAGGCTGCGGCAAACACCTCGAACCTCTTTCACTTCCGGTGCGTGCGATGACTCGGCGGATGCTTGCTTGCCTGCTCGTTCTTGCGTGGCTCGGCGCGTGCCGCAGCACGCCGCGACGCGACGAGTTCGGTTGGCCGGCGGATGTGCAAGGCGATGTGGTCATGCCAACAGATGCCGGCAAGGCGCCGCTGCCGGTGACCTGCCCGGTCCATGGCTGGCTGACCTTGCAGTTGGAGGACGGCGGCGAGCCCCGCACAGTCTGCGCGCCGGACTTGCCGGTATGGGGCGTCGGCCCATTGACGCCCATCAGCCTGACATTACCCGACAATGGCGTCGTCGCGGACAACCGGACGCACCGGCAGTGGCAGTTGGCGCCGTTGCTGCAGCCGATGACGTGGCAAGAGGCGTCGCAGGCCTGCGATGACCTGAATCTGGGCGACAAACGGGACTGGCGCCTACCGACTTTGGCTGAATTGATTACGATTGTTGATTTCGCGCGCAGCGAACCGGCGGTTGCGCTGCCGTTCGATGCGACACCGGGCGAGGTGCTGTGGTCGGCGGTCAGGACCCCGATCGGTACTTCGCTCGTGCTCGGCAATGCCGCGTGGACGCTTGATTTTTCGTATGGCCTGGCGGCGCCGGAGCCCCTGGACCAACGCCACAGCGTGCGCTGCGTACGTGCCGATGCAAGCCCGGCGACCATGCCAGCTCAGCGCTTCAGCGTCGACACGCCGAGCGCGGTGATCGATCACGTCACGCGCTTGGAGTGGGATCCCGGTTCGCCTGCTGCGGATCACACTGGTTATCAGGCGATTGGCTATTGCCGGCATATGAACAAAGGCGGCATGGGTTGGCACAACGCCGATGTGCGCGAGTTGGCGTCGCTCCTCGATCGCAGCCGCGTCAATCCCGCGTTGCCAGAGGGTCTCGTCATGCCCGGCAACGTGCACGTGCAAAGCGGCAATTTCGTGCCAGAGCTCGACAGCCACTGGCAGGTCGATTTCGTGACCGGCGTCATTGCATTGGCCGACAATAGCGTGGCAGAAGCGTTGCATTGCGTGCGCCCGGCGTGCGGCAATGGCCTGTGCGGCACGGATGAAACCGCGCAGAACTGCCCGCTGGACTGCCAGCCGATGGTGCAAATGCCGGCGGGAACGGTGTGGATGGGCTGTGATGGGCAGCGCGCTGCGTGCGGCAAGGACGACAGCAAGCCCCAATCTGTGCACGTGGAGGCTTTTGCGATCGACCCGTACGAGGCGACGGTGCTGCAGTGGCAGCAGTGCGCGCTGGCTGGGATTTGCCGGGATTTGGGCCTGATCGTGCAACCGGGCAGTAGTTGGCCATTCGGCGTGTGGCAGCCGGTCAACCTCGTGTCGTGGCAAGATGCGCGCAAGTTCTGCCAGCATTGGCGCGGCAAAGGCTATGACCTGCCGACGCAAGCGCAGTGGGAGCGGGCGGCGCGCGGCACATGCGAGGCGGCCGGTCTTGAACCGGGCGATCCGTCTTGCGCGGCGGCGATGCGCGCGTATCCGTGGGGTCAGGAGGCGCCGGATTGCTCGCGCGCCCTGTACAACACAGGCAAGGAAGTCGCAGCCTTTGCAGACTGCGCGGCGGCTGGCGGTTGTGGTTGCGGCACGGGAAGACTGGCGGATGTGGGCACCCACCTGGCGGGCGATGCGCCGGGCGGCGTGCATGACCTGGCAGGCGGCGTGGCGGAGTGGACGGTCGGGCCCGAAGGACAAGGTGCGGTCACGCGCGGGGGCAGCTTCTTGAGTGGAGCTGCCGGTTTGCGCGCGTCGCTGCGGGTCGAAGGTGATGGCTCGCCGGCGGTTGGGGTTGGCTTTCGCTGTGTGAAGGGTCCGTCAAGCCGCTGAGCGGCTTGCGGCTGCCCTGCCTGTGCTACGGCGCCACCGTGAGCTGCAGTCTCAGCGGCGCACAGAAACCCAAGTTGGGGCACGTATCGAACTCGGACACGCTGCTCACCACTTCAGAGGCGATGCCGGTCGAAGTTCCGATGTTGGCCAACGCCGCGTCCGAGGTACCGACGATGCCGTGAACCAACGTCAGGTTCAACGTGCCGCATTGCGCCGCCGGATACTTGAGCGTTGTGAGGTCCAGGGAGTACGACGTGTCGGTTGCAGGAACAGTGACCTCTATCCGGTTCTTGCCAGTTGTATCAGGGTCATTCGAGCAGTACCCCTCCAGTCTTTGCACGACGCCGGGTCCTTCTTGGGCATGCGACCAACTAAGTTGGACCTTGTCGGTCGCGTGCACCGTGCTCTTGTCGGCCGGCGCGCTCCAGGCGACTGGCGCAACCGCGTTGACGCTCGAATGGTACGTGCCGCTTGCGCGCTTGAACGTGACGATGAGCAGTTCCGATGGCGGCACGGTGCCGAGCTTGAACCGGTAGTCGCCGTTGCCAGGGTCGCTCTTGAACGGCTGGACCGTCTTGGAGGAATTGCCGATTTCAACGACCAGCGATTCCCCGCCTGCAAGCGCATAGTTGCTGATCGACTTGCCGTCGTCGCTCTTCTTCCCTAGGTTCACCCTGGCCACTGCGCCATCGGGAGCGACGTACACGCTCGCGCCGAGCGTCAATTTGCCAATCGGCGCCGGAGCGCTAGGTTCAGTTGAGGTGGCACAGGCAGTCAGGCCGATGCCAAGGGCACACACACACGCAAAGCGGAACATGCTATCTCCTGTGGCGCTTGCGCAAGAATGAATTTGCACAATTGCGCGATTGATTTTCTGGCCCCTACATTGTCTCCACATGATCGCCAAACTCACCGACGGGAGTTCGCGACTGCGCCCTCGAAAACGATTTGGGCCGACACGGAAACGGGTGCGCAACCCCGCGCCTGCGCACCCGTCCCGCCGCGCCATGGGATCGCCGCCCCCCGGCCGGGATCGCAGGGCGACTCGCCCCTCGGCGCGAGCTTGTGCGGACTTGCCGGGCGCGGTCAATCAGCAATCGCGTTGTCCCCAAAGATGTCACAATGCGTGACAGGGTGTGACAGCGTGACGGTAACGTGTCCCACTTCGCTGCAACAACTTGACGCCCATTTGGAACCTGACGTCCGTGTCGGGCCGTGTGAGAGTTGCTGTCCCACTCGGCAGTTCCCTGACTCCACTGCGATCCCACTCCAGAGTTTCACCATCGCCGGCCACTTCCGGTGCGGTGCCAATCTTGGCCCGGATGCGGCGTCACCAATTGCATGGTGGCTCAATCGGGCGACCGCTTCGCGCTCTCAAAGACAAGAACCGCAAAGCTTGCACTCCTGCGCGCAAATCTCATCCCACCCGGAGCTGCAGCAGAATTCGTCGAACGCCGCGTCGCCGCCCGGTATCGGCCCCTTGCAGACGCACGCCTCGCACGCACAGCCGCCACAGCCCTTGACGCCCGGCGACACCGTGCAGCCACTGCCGCCGGAGGGTGCACAGTCCACCGCGCAGTTGGTCGCGGATTCGCCGGACTCGCAGGTGCCGTTGCCGCACACGTGGCCGCCGCCGCAGTCGCCCGGGCAGGATGTCGCGGTTTCGCCGGTTTCGCATAGGCCATTGCCGCAGGCCGCGCCCGGCGCCAGGCCGGCGATGCACGCAGACACCTTGGCATCGCACTTGCTGGCCAGGCAGGCAGCGCAGGCCGGCGCCGAGGGCGTCAGCGGGCATTGCGCCTCGCAGTTCTTGGCGCCGCAGACGCCCGCGTACTCGCCGAAGCACCACGCGCAGTTGGCGGAGAGCGGCACTTGCGACAACGAGTGCAGGCAGGTCGCGGCGCACAAGCCGGCGGCGATGTCCTTGCCCTCGGCGGTCGCGCACGTGAAGCCCTTGGCCAGGCAACCCTCGAACGTGCAGTTGAAGACGGTCTGCGCAAACAAGGCGTAGGCGTCGCTGCCCGGAGTCAGGCTGCCGATCAAAGCCTGATCGCTCGCCGACGTGCAGCCGGGGTTGGTGCTCGGCATCGTGTACTGGCAGATCTCGGTGGTGGCGGGGCAATCCGCCGCGCAGGTGGCGCTGGTCTCGCCGCCCTCGCAGGTGCCGTTGCCGCACACCGCGCCGGTCGTCTTGCAGTCGTTCGGGCAACTGGCCGTGGTTTCGCCGCTCTCGCAGGTGCCGTTGCCGCACACCGCACCTGTCGCCTTGCAGTCGTTCGGGCAACTGGCCGTGGTTTCGCCGCTCTCGCAGGTGCCATTGCCGCACACTGCGCCTGTGGTCTTGCAGTCCGTCGGGCAGTTGGCCGTGGTTTCTCCGCTCTCGCACTTGCCATTGCCGCACACCGCGCCTGTGGTCTTGCAGTCTGTCGGGCAGTTGGCCGTGGTTTCTCCGCTCTCGCACTTGCCGTTGCCGCACAGCGCGCCTGTGGTCTTGCAGTCTGTCGGGCAGTTGGCCGTGGTTTCTCCGCTCTCGCACTTGCCATTGCCGCACACCGCGCCTGTGGTCTTGCAGTCCGTGGGGCAGGCGGCGCTGGTCTCGCCGGCCTCGCACTTGCCATTGCCGCACAGCGCCTGCATCGTGTCGCCAACCGTGTCGGTGGTGGCGGGCGCCGTGCACTGTGCCGTCTGTTTGCCGGAGCCCGGCGCGGCCGGATCAGGTTTGGCTTGGCAGGTCTGCGGAGCGTTGCAGGTGCCGACGACAGCCCATTTGGCCGCCATACACTGCAGCACCTGATTGCCGCGGCACGCCCGATTGGCCGAGCCCGCGTTGCACGCTGAGCCGGGCGCGGGGCCTGGAGCGGCCGAAGCCGCCTCCTTGGTGGAACTGCAGGCCGTCCCGAGCAGCCAGGACACCAAAGCGGTCGCAACGAGGGAGGATTCGAGCTTCATGGCAGATCCTTTTCTCGACCGCGGCGGTCGACGGCGAGCTACCTCTCCAGCGTCTGTCCCTTTGTGTCACGAATAGCGGCACGCCTCGGCGTCTTGCCAGCCGCGCGCGACAGCCATGCGCAGCTTCAGAGGGTTTTGCGCCGCAAATGGCCACGCCTGCAGCGGCGGCACCACGAGAATCCCGCGTTCGGCCAAAGGAAGCCGCCGGGCACGTCGTCGCGACGGCGGGCGCGGAGTAGGGTGAACGCATGGGTTCTTCACGCGCACAGCGATGCAAGCAGGCGTTTCGCCATCCAACCTTGTTCGTTCGAGAGGCATCCACATGCTAAGTTCTTCAAGCGCGATAGGGTTCATCGGCGCTCTGGTGGTCGTCGGCTCCTTGATGCTCGGCGCGGCGGGCTGCAAAAGCGGCAGCGACGTCAAGAGCGGCGGTGTCAAGCCAGCGGACAAGCCGGCGCCCGAGCCCGACAAGATCACGACGGTACTCAAGTCGGCCAAGATCCTGCCGACGGCCGGCGGTTTGTTGCACGTCAAGAGTGAGAAGGCGGAGTTGAACGGTGCATCGCTGTCGGTTCCCGCACACTCGGTGTCGACTGAAGAGACCCTGACGCTGGGCATCGCGGACCTGCCCAGCGGCGCGCCGGCGGGCCAGGTCCCGGTGGGCAAGACGTTCGCCATCATCCCGTCCGGTCTCGCTTTCACCCAGCCGGCCACGCTCGGACTGCCCATTCCAGCCGGTGTCGACCATGACAACCTGTTTGTCGGCGTCTTCAATCCGGCAACGCAGGTCTGGGAAAACCTCGGGGGCATCATCGACGGCGATTTCATCACCACCAAGATCCAGCACTTGTCGACTTACGGGGTATTCTCTGGTGGCAAATCCACGGTTAAGATCGTCAATGCCACACCGGACACCGGTGCCGGAAATGTCCTGACGTATGCTGCCGGTCCCGTGCCACCTGCAGGCACCAAGGATGGCGAGGCTTTTCCGGCCCAGGATCCGCCCTTTGCACAGTTTGCCCAATTCAACTTCAATGCCGGCGAGGAGAAGATTTTCGAGTTGGCACCGGGGCAATATACGTTCCTCTTCGCCTATCCCAGGCCGCAGCCCGGCGTGGCCAATGCGCTATCCTTCGTGATTCCCAAGTTGGCCCAGGGCGCCGACGATGGCCAGGTCGATCAAACCCTCACCATCACCGAAGCGGGCGCCACCAGTGACAATGCGGTCACGTCGGCATCGATTCAATTCGCCGGCAAGAGCGTCGTCGCCGGCACCAACACGCGGCCGATCATGAGTTGCACCGCGACGGCCCCAGCCGGCATTTCCGTCACCAATGGCGAACCTGGAGCGCCCGGCCCATTGCCGGCACGCATCGTCAACGTCGGCCCGATCAAGGTCGAGGCATTCAAGAACGGCGCGACACCCTTGACGTTCACGGGCACACCCTTTGACCCGGAGGGCGGCAACCTCAGCATCTATTGGACCATTTTCAGCCCGGGTGCCGGCAAGTCGCTCGTCGCGTCACAGGGCAGCGCATCAGGTGTCGCCGTCCAGTCACAGAATTTCAAACCGGTGACGGGTGGCTCGTACGTCGTCTATGCGACCATCTACGACGGCTTGGGATTGTTCGACGAATGCCACTGGAACATCACGGTCGTGCCCAATACGCCGCCCTCTTTGCGCGTCGTCGTGGATGACATCGTCATCGACTTTGGCCGGTTGGATTCGGCGCCGAGCATTCCCGGGCCCGGCAGTCCCGACAGGCGCGTGGCGGGCGTCGGCCCGACCGTGATGGGACCGCTGTCGGCCCCGGCCGCGAGCCTGGCGGCGCCCCCCGGCTTTCCGCTGTCATGGCCATCTGGCTTTGCCATCGGCGCCACCGGCCCTGCAGGACAGACATCGTTCTTCAACGCGGGCGGCCCCATCGTCTTTCCCTCGCCCGCAGTGCCGTGGAGCAACCTGTGCGGCTATGTCGACACCACCGGAGATGGCGTGGCCGATACGACCGTCTTGAGGTTGCTCGACGCCCTCGAAGGCGACTTGAGCGGCATGGCCCCCGAGACGTTCTTCGCGACCGCCGAACCCCACGTGCGCCCGTTGCAGCATCCAGGCGGCATGACCTGCGTGTTCGCGCTCTACAGCGACGCCGATGGCGACCCGATCCAGAATGGCGGATTCGTCTTGCCGATACCGATCTTTGGCGAGGGGAACCTCTACGCGGCGATCAGCATTCCCGCGGGCGCGCCGTTCCTCTTGCCGGACGGCAGCACCGTGGCCGGCCAGATGCCGGGCGGCCTGCCCGTCGGCTCGGCCTTGGACAACCAATTGAAGATGGACGCCTACAACGCCACGCTGCGCGCCGCGGCCAATGCCGGGCTGCTGGGTGGCCAGTTCGACGCGAATGGCGCGCTGATCGCCCTGGGCACGCCGGGGCCATTCGTGGCGCTGCCGGTGATCTTCGAAGCGCCGGACGATCCGGATCCCGCCTTGCTCGTCCACGATTGCCGCCACCTGGCCAGTTGCGCGACGCTCTTGCCGCGGGGCGGCACCATCAACATCGAAGCGCGGGCGACCGACGGTTATAGCCCAGAAGACAAAGAGTTTGGCGTGGTCGCCTACCCGGACGTGCAGTCCGTCTTTCCCGGCGGCCTGACCCTGAACATCACGCCCGTACCGCCGGATCCGGGACCGAAACAGTCGGTGGTGGTCACGGCCTGCATCTTCCCGCCGCGCGCCGGGGTGGTGATCACCTTCGAAATCGTCGGCACCGATGGCTTCACCAAGAGCGATGCGCCCGCGACCGATGCCAAAGGTTGCGCCGATTTCAGCATTCCCGGCGGCGCCGAGGGCGTCGTGGACGTGGTGACGGTCACGGTCGCCGTGCAGCAGACGGTCTTGTCCGCGGTGACTTCGAATGTGACGTATACGTTTTGAACACTGTGTTTCATGACCTGCGCCCTGCTGTGCACTGGGCTTGACGCCCGCCGCGCGTCCGGCCACCCTGCCGCCACTGACCCAAGGTGCCCACCGTGCTCAACCGGTTCTTGCCCCGCGCCCCACTCCTTGCCCTGCTCCTCGGCAGCCTCGCCACGTGCGCCAGAACCACCGAAGACGCCAACGCCCCTTGGTCTGCCGCCGAACTGGCCCTGCTGCGCAGTCTGACGCCGCTTCCCGCCCTCCCCGCCAGCCCCGGCAACCGCTACGCCGACGACGGACGCGCCGCCGCGCTCGGCCACAGAATCTATTTCGACAAGGCCTTCTCCGCCAACGGCGCCGTGTCGTGCGCGACCTGCCATGATCCGGCGCGCGCCTTTACCGACGGCCTGCCGCACAGCAAGGGCGTCGGCCAGGCCGACCGCAATGCGCCGACGGTGATCGGCACGCCCTGGCTGCCTTTCCTTTTTCACGACGGCCGCAAGGACAGCCTTTGGTCGCAGGCGCTCGGCCCGCTGGAAAACGAAGTAGAGCACGGCACCGACCGGCTGGCGGTCGCCCACCGCATCGCCAGCCACTACCGCGCAGAGTACGAAGCGATCTTTGGTCCGTTGCCGCAGTTGCAGGACACGGCGCGCTTTGCGCCCCATGCCCGGCCGGTGCCGTTCGGCACAGCGCAGCCGCAGCACCAGGCCTGGCTGGCGATGCGCGAGACCGACCGCGATGCCGTGAACCGCGTGTTCGCCAACGTGGGCAAGGCGATCGAGGCGTACGAGCGCAAGTTGATCCCCGGTGCCGCGCCCTTCGATCGCTATGTCGCAGCGCTAAACACCGGCGATGCCGGCGGCGGCGGCTTTCTCACTCCCGCGGCCCGCCGCGGCCTGCGCGCCTTTGTCGGCAAGGCGCAGTGCGTCACCTGCCACAATGGCCCGTGGTTCACCGACAAGGGCTTCCACAACATCGGCTTGCCCAAAGCGCAGGACCAGAAGGGCATCGACGTCGGCCGTGGCTTTGGCGCCCAGCAGGCCAAGATCGACCCATTTCGCTGCGGCACGCCCTACTCCGACGCCGCGCAATGCGATGAACTGCGCTTTCTCAATCCGCGCTTCGAGGATTTTCTCGGTGCCTTCAAGACGCCGACGTTGCGCAATGTCGCGCGCACCGCGCCGTACATGCACTCGGGCCAATTCGCGACGCTCAGCGAGGTGTTGGCGTTCTACCGCACACTGCCCGGCCAGGCGCAGGTGGGCCACCGCGAGTTCATCCTGAGTCTGCTGGACCCGCAAGTGGACGCAGCAGATCTGCTTGCCTTTCTCGAATCGCTGACTGCAGAGCCGCCACCTGCGCCGTGGTCTGCTGCGCCCCAAGTGTGAGGTCAACATGCGCTGGATGCTCGCAGGAATGTTGGTGCTCGGCCTGTGCGCCTGCCGTCGCGAAAAGCCGTTGGATGTCATTGATCTCGGCAAGCTGCCCACCTGGGCCATGACGGCTGAGGACGGCAAGCCCATCGGCACCGAACAGTTGCTCGGCAAGGTGTGGATCGCGAATTTCCTGTTCACCTCGTGTCAGAGTTCCTGTCCGCCGCTGGCCAAGGCGACGGTGCAACTGCAGAACTCGCTCAGGCCATTGCTGCCCAAGCAAGGTCCTGCGCCGGTGCAGATCGTGTCGATTTCGGTGGATCCCGTGACGGATACACCGACGGTCCTGGCCGCATTCGCGAAGAAATACGGCGCCGATCCGCAACTGTGGCATTTTGCCACAGGGGAGTACGAAGCGATGGAGCATCTGGTCACGGACGGCTTCCTGCTGCCCTTGGAGCGCGGCGACCGGCCGCCCAAAGGCATGCCGGGTCACGATCACCACCCGATGCTCGGCCGTCCGACGCCCGTGGAAACCGCGCACAGCCTGCGTTTTGTGGTGGTGGATCAGCAAGGCCATGTGCGCGGCACGTGGGACAAGGATGAAGCGGGGCAGCGGCGCGTGCTCAACGCGGTGCGCTGGCTGGCGGATCTGTAGGAACGGATGATGTGGAAGAACAAGGTCTTCGCGCCGAATGGGCGGTTGACGCTGGCGGCGCTGCCGGTGCTGGCGGGGCTGTGCGCGCTGGGCTCGTGGCAGGTGCAGCGCTATGGCGAGACGACGGCGGCCATCGAGCGCTACCATGTGAAGCACGACGTGCTGCCGGCGGTGACGTCGCTGGCAGAGGCGGCGCACGATCCGAAACGCTTGGAGACGTTGAACTTTCGCCGGGCGGACCTGCAGGGGACGCTGGAACCGGAGCACGTGCAGTTGCTGACGGCGCGCTACGTGCTGGCCAAACGCGGCTTTGGCGTGCTGGCACCGCTGCGGGTGACGGCCGGGCCGTTTGCGCGCATCCTCGTGCACCTGGGCTGGGTGCCGGAAGAAAGGCTGGGCGAATACTTGGATCAACTGAAGAAATCGCCGCCGACGCACCTCGCGGGCCGTCTGCAGGTCGCGCCGGATAACGCGGCGCAGGATCAGCCGGTGGGGCGGAGCACAGGGCACGCCATCTGGTTGAGACCGGAGCCGGCGGCGTTGGCGACGCGCATCGCTGGATTGGATCCGCAGCTGATGTTGCAGGCCGGCCAACAGGCGTCAGGAAAGGAGATCGACATCGCGCAGATTCCAGTGCAGGGCTACGTGCATCCGGTGCGCATGACGCCGCAGAAACACGTCGAATATGCGGCGACATGGTTCGGGCTCGCGGCGACGCTGGTGGCCGTGTGGGTGTCGCTGAGCTTGAAGGATGCGGCGTAGCTGCGGCTCGCCTCGTCAACCCGGCTCGTCACCCAACACCTGATCCGGACCCGGATCGATGTGCACCAGGATCTCCGCACCGGGAAACTGCTGCAGCAAGGTCGCTTCGACTTCGTCGCAGATCTGGTGCGCGTGGGCGAGGCTCATCTCGCCTTCCAACTCCAAGTGAAACTGGATGAACGCTTGTAGACCCGAGTGGCGGGTGCGCAGGTCATGCATGCCTTTGACTTCGGGGTGCCGCTTGACGATCGCGGCGATGTTGCGCCGCTCCTCGTCGGGAAATTCGCGGTCCATGAGCAGTTGCACGGAATCGTGACCGATCTTCCACGCGCCGCGGCCGATCAGCACGGCGACGACCATGCCGAACAGCGGATCGACCAGCGTCCAGCCGAGCCAGCTCGACAAGGCCAGCGAGACGATGACCGCCAGGTTCATCAGGATGTCCGAGGCATAGTGCAGCGAGTCGGCACCGACAGCCGTGGACGCCGTGCGCGCGATGACCTGGCGCTGGAAACGCACCAGCAAGAGCGTGACGACGATGGCGAAAACCATGACGCCGATGCCGGCAAGGCCTGCCGTCACGGGTCGAGGATTGCGCAAGCGATCGACGGCATTCCACAGCAGGCTCAGCGCGGAAGCGAAGATGAACAGCGACTGCCCGAGGCCCGCGAGCGGTTCGAGCTTGCCGTGACCGAAGCGATGTTCCCGATCCGCCGGCAGCAACGCGTGGTGCACGGCCAGCAGGTTGACGGCTGAAGCCAATGCATCCATGGCCGAATCGAGCACGCTGGCCAGCAGACTGACCGAACCGCTGACGCGCCAGACCACGACCTTGACGACCAGCAACAGGATCGCCACCGAGAGCGAGGCCCGCGTCGCCGTGCGCATCAACGTGTGCTTTTCGAGCGCCGGCGTCCCGCGCGCCGTCATGATATCGGCCATCGTTGCACCTGGATATGCTACGGATCCGACTGCGCTTGCGCCTGCGCGGCAGTCTCGATCTGCTGGACGATTTCGCGCGAATAGTCGCGTAGCAGGTCTCGCAGTTGCGCCTGCACCTTGCGGCGACGGTCGACGTCGAGCACATCGCTCAGCTCGGCCTCGATGAAGGCGGGCATGGCTTCGTAAGAGAACTTCTCGTAGGCATCGTGGGCGGCACGCAGCAGTCCGGCCAGTTCGCGCTTGCGGCATTCGACGAGGAATTCCTGGGCCCCTTCACCGACCAATTCCAGCACAGCCTGCAGATCTGCTTCGTGCGGCGCCACCGACGGAAGCGACAACAATTCGTCCAGACCGTGGTACAGCACCGTGTCATCGCCGGGCGCGAGAATCTGTGCAGGCGCGCCGAGATCCACGGCGACCAGGCGTGTCTTGCGCCGCCCTGCGAGCCGCGTGAGGTCGACCGTCGGCACCGCGGCGCCGGTCGCCACGACGATGGCGTCCACAGTATCGAGCACAGCCGGCAGACTCGTCGCGAGCGGTAACCATTCGCTTTCGCGCTCGGCTGGTACGGTGCGGTTGACGCGCAGCACTTCGTAGCCACCGATGGACATCAAGAGGCCCGCGGCTTTGCGACCGATCTCGCCCATGCCGATGACGGCGACCTTGCGGCGGCGATCCGGCAGCGCGGGCACGGTCTTGCGAATGGTGTCGAAGGCCAGACCATGCACACCGCGAACGTGGTGCCGCCAACGCGTCAAGCGCTGGACTTTCTTGACGGTGCGGCCGACGGCGGTCTGCAACGCGTTGTGGTAGGCCGATGCATGGCCACCGGTGCGCGCCGAGACGACAGCGCGGTTGAGTTGCCCGGCAATCTCGCGCTCTCCCACGACAAAGGACTCCAGGCCGACGGCGACGCGCAAGAGATGGGTGACGGCACTGGCGCCCGTATACAGATAGGGCACCGGCAGCGGACGACCGGCGCAGAGCGGCAGCCAGCGCTCCACCATCTGCGCGCGCATGATCTCGGCCGCCCATTGCGCGGACGGGGACACGACGATCCATTCGACACGGTTGCAGGTTTCGAGCACGACCAGGCCGTCAGCACCGCAGGAGACACGCAGCGCCTCGGTCAGTTCCTGACGCTGGTGGCTGGTGAGCAACAGGCGGTTGCGCCATGCACTCGACGCCACGCGGAAATCGCAGCCGACAACGGCCAGGGGCACCTGCGGCGCCTCCACGGCGCTGCGCAGAACTGCACTTTGGCGGGCGGGCGTGCGGCGCGCCTCCTGCAGCGCGACAAAACCCGACTCGGCTGCCGCGGAACTTCCGTTCATGGAACACCTCCTTGGGCGCGCGAGATCGGGGCGGCGTCGTCGAGGCCCTGCAAGAGCCGTTGCAACGCGACCACGCCGGAGTGGGCCGCATCGTTGACATGGATGCCGTGCAGGTGGTTGCCCGCCAAGGTGACACCGGGCCAGGTCGTCTCGACTGCGGCAACCGCGCGCGCCATGGCCTCGCGGTGGCCGACGCCGTACTGCGGAATCGCATCACGCCAGCGCACGACGGTCGAAAACGTGCAAGCGAGTTCCTGGCCGGGATGCAGGTGGCCAAAGGCCTGCATCTGCGCGCGGCGCACCAGCGAAAGCAACGTCTCATCCGTGAGATCGACTGCATCCGGGTCGCAGATGCCGCCGACAAAACCCGCGTGCAGCCAATGACCCGGCGGTGCCCGTCCCGGCAAGGCGCTGGATGGCAGCAGAATGCCAAGCGTGCGCAAGCCCTCGCCCGGCGGAATGACGACACCGACGCCGCGCGGCGCAATGCCTTGGGGATCCGGGCCGCCAAAGTGCACGACCGCCACGCGGCACATGTCGACCTGCGCCAGCGCGTCGTAAGCCTCGGGAATCGCGCGCACGAGACCGGACGCCGCCCGCGGGGGCACAGCGATGATCACATGCCGCGCCCGCACTTGACCCACTTCGCTCGCGTCTTTGGTCGCCGCATACCGGACGCTGTAGGTCGCATCTGCGTGCGGCTCGATGCCTTGCGCCACCGCCGAGGTGTGGACCGTGCCAGCAGGCAGGGCGGCAGCAAGGGCCCGCGGCAACGTCGCGAGACCTTCGCGAAAACTGTAGAGACCGGGTTGGTGCTCGGCCGCCGCCGCGCCATCTTCAGCCGAATGCGCGCCCGCGGCCGAAGCGCGCCCCAAGACGGCGCCCATCAGGACGCTGCCGGCATCGTGTTCCCACTGCCAGAGCCGCGGGAAGGCGTCGCGCGCGCCCAGTTGGTCGGGATCGCCCGCAAAGACGCCCGACACGAACGGCGCAATCAGGTACTGCGCAGCCTCGCGACCCAAGCGCCGCCGCGCGAATGACATGACGGTGTCGTCTTCGCGCGCATTGCCGAGCACGAAAGGCTCGGCCAGCATACGCAACTTGCCGCCCAGACTCATGTAATCACCGCTCAGCAGCGATCCGGGCCCTTGAGGCAGACGGCGCGCCCGTCGGTTGCGGTAGACGAAGCGATCGCCGGGCGGCTGGCCGGCCACGATGTCGCTTTGCAGTCCGATGTCTTCGATGAGCTTCCAGACCGCGCGCGCCGAGCCGGGGAAGGCCATGGGCCCCCACTCGAGCAGGTAGCCGTCGCGCCGCTCGCTGCGCACCTTGCCACCCGGCGTGCGGCCGGCTTCCAGCACGCAGACACGCCAGCCGTGCCGGTGCGCTGTCCACGCCGCGGCCAGGCCGGACAGGCCCGCACCGATGACGACGAGGTCGACGACCGGTGGCGTGGCAGGCGCGCCGTCGCTGCTCATGGCGCTGCGTGCCTCGTGCCACACTGGCAGGACTTGCAGGGAACATGAGCCACTTCTTGCTTGGACTTGAGGGCATGCACGGCGTTGACGAACGCTTCGACGCCACCAATCGGTGTCGGCGGAATCACACCGTGTCCCAGGTTGGCGATCCAACCCGAGCCACCACCCACCGCCTCGTACATCTCCTTGACACGACTCTCGATATGCGCGGCCGGTGCAAACAGCTCGATCGGATCCAGGTTGCCTTGCAGCGCCGGCCGCAGCGCCTGCTTCGCTGCTTTCGCGCTCGCCTCCGCCAGATCCACGCGCCAATCCAAACCGAGACCGTCGGCACCGAGCTTGAGCGTACTGTCCAGCAAATGCCCGGGATGCCTAGCAAAGACCAGGATCTGTCCACCCCGGCCCTGGATTGCATCGACGATGCGCTGCGTCGACGGCATCACGATGGCGTCATAGTCCGCCCGCCGCAGCTCGCCCGCCCACGTGTCGAACAACTGCACCGCATCCGCGCCCGCATCCAGTTGCATCTGCAGGTAATCGATGACGACATCCGCGAGGACATCGAGCAGGCCGCGCATGACCTCAGGCTGCTGGACCATCAGCGTTTTGGTGAGTTCGAACGACTTGCTGCCGTGTCCCTCCACCATGTAGCAGGCCAGCGTGAACGGCGCGCCGGAAAAGCCGAGCAGCGCGTGCTTGTCGCCGAGCTCGCCGCGAATCATGCGCACCGCGCTCTCGACATAGCCAAGCTTGTCATGGACATCGACGCGACCCAGCTTCGCGACATCGGCCGCTGACCGCACGACCGGCGCAAGCTGCGGACCACCTTCGGGAAACTGGACATCCAACCCCATCGCCTCGGGAATCGTCAGGATGTCGGAAAACAGGATGCCCGCATCCAAGCCGAAGCGACGCAGCGGCTGCAACGTGACTTCGGTCGCCAGCTCGGGTTGGTGCACCATTTCGAGAAACGTATGGCCTTTGCGCACTTCACGGTATTCGGGCAGGAAACGGCCGGCCTGGCGCATCATCCACACGGGCGGCCGATCCACCGGCTGCTGCCGCAGGGCAGCAAGAAAGCGTTGGCGGGGAGTCATCGCAACGGTCATGGTTCACCTTCGCAGCCGCGGCGCTGGCGGCGCGCGTCATTGTAGAGGCCACCGGGCAGCCTGCGTCATCGAAGTGTCATGGTGGGGGCAGCGACGCTACGGCGGCGTGACCGGCTTCTGATAGCACTGGCGCAGGCAATACTTGCCTTGTGACGCGCCCTTGTCGTCCTTGAGTTCCTGGCACGCCCAGCCCTGCGGGCAAGGTCCGCCGGGGTCGGTGCCGCAGGTGATGCCGCAGAAGGCGCCCTTGTCGTTCTTCTCCTGATCCTGGAACTTGAAACAAGCGTTCGGTTTTCCGCCGCAGTCTTTCACTTCCTGGTCGTCGGGATTGCAGGGCGCGCAGTAGAGCCCCGTCGCCGGTTTGCATGTCTTGGCGGGCACATCGCACACCTCGTAGAAGGCACATTGCCAGTTTGCGGTGCAGCCGGCCTTCTGGCACTTGCCGGCCGCGCATTCGAGCGCAAAATCCTTGCAATCTCCGTTGACTTCGCAGCCTGGGACGCACTTGTGCAGCGTCATGTCGCAATGCGTCTCGGCGGTCTCGCACTCGTCGGAGCCCAAGCAACCGCCCGGAATCTTGCAGTGATGTTGCCCTTCTGCGTCCGCGATGCACTTGGCCTCCGCGGCGAAGGTGGTGCAGTCGGCGTCGGCGGCGCAGGGCGGGACGCAGTGGCCGAGCGAACAGACCGTGCCGCCACTGCAATTCCCGTCATCGGTGCAGCCCTTGACGCATTGGCCGTACTCGGGGTTGCAGATCGATTGGAACGGGCAGTCGCCGTCGACCTTGCACGTACCGGAGTTGGGCGCACAGCTCTTGGACTTGGGCACGCACTGCATGTCCTTGACACCAGGCAAGGTCTCGCAGGTGTAGTTGGAGGGGCAGCCGCCGGAACCGAGGCAGACGCGGCCGCAGTAGGTGCCGCCGGTGGCAAAAGGCAAGCAGACCGAGCCATTGGATGCCTGCTGACATTGATTGTCGTTGTCACATGGCTCGCACAACAAGCGCTCCTTCAGACACTTGTGCAGACACTTGTCGCAGTAGCTGCCCGTACCACACTCGGAGGCGTCGTCGCATTCACCTTGGCCGTCGGCCAGGCACACGACGGCTTCGATGTCGCTGTTGTTGGGTGCGTCGGTCTTGCCGCCCTTGAGATCCAAGCCCTTGGAGTCGAAGTTGGCGATTGCGTCCGGCAGGGCCGACGGCGGTTTGGCAGCACCGGTCGACTTGCCGCCGCAACCCAGGGCCAACAGTAGACAACCCATGAAGACGATGTTCGAACGAGCGCTCATGACGACCCCCGGAACGAGGCAGGATCGGCGCTTCAGCGCAGCGCCAACGCGTAGAGAATGCCGCCGTTGGAGACAGCGTAGGCGATCTGACCCCAGACGCGGGGCGCGGCCGTGAAACCGAATTCATTGCCGGCGCGGGCCAGATCGCGGCCCGTGTCGAGCGAGACGGCATCGAGACCCAATTCGCAAGGCACCAGGGCGAGGCCGCCAGGCGCGAGCGCCATCGTTCCGGCGACGTTGCCGCCGATCTTGCGCGCCAAGATGCGTTTGCCGCTGGCGAGATCGACGACGTGCAACTGGCCCAGCGCCGACATCGCGTAGACGCGGTCGCCGAGCACATGTGCAGGGCCCAGGCCTTGGGCGTCGTAGTGCCAGAGCGTGTTGCCCTCTGCCGCGGTGACGGCAAAGAGACCGCCGCTGTGGCTGGCCGCGAGCAACCAGTCGCCCCCGCGGCGCGGTACGAGCACGGGGGTCGTGTCCACGTCCGCGTAGGGACCGTGATCGCCGCGATCGAGGGACACCGACCAGGTCAGCCCACCATCGCGTGCGCTCAGGGCGATCAACTTGCCGCCGGGCGTGCCGAGGTAGACCAGACCGCCGACGACGAGCGCACCGCCCTGCCCTTCGACGAAGAAGTCCCGCCCCACGTCGGCGTTGTAACGCCACGAAGGTTTTCCGTTTTCACGATGCAGGGCAATGAGCACGCCGGGATCGGCGGCAATGTAGAGATGACGCGCATCGACGGCCAGCGGCGATTGCACGGACAATTCGGTGCGCGCAGGTTCCGGCCAAACTGTCTTTCCCGTCGTGCCGTCCACGGCGTAGACGACACCCGCCATCGTCGCGGCATAGACGTTGCCGCCATAGACCACGGGCAGGCCGTCGATCCGCTCGGAGGTGCCCACCGTCCACAGCGCTGCGCCCGTTGCGGTGACAAACGCGTGCAGCCCGGTGCTGGCAGCAGCGTAAAGATACGTGCCCGCAGGGGAAAGCGTGACGCCGCCGCGCTCACGCGGCTTCCAGTCGCTGGTCATCGGATCGACGAGCGGCGCGCTCCACACCACTTGAAAGACCGGTTGAAGGGCGGGCACCGGCTGGGCGTGCGCGGGCAGCGCCATCACCAGCCAGAGCGCCGAGCACAAGAGGCATCGCAGCGGCGCCATGGCTACTCCCGCAAGTCCTTCTCGCACAAGCGCTAGAGCTTCTCCAGCTTCTGGCGCGCGTCAGCGACGAGAAAGCCAAGTGAGCCCGGGCCCGGGTCCTTGTCGCCCACGCGCGCGACCTTGAGCGCTGCTTCATAGGCACCCTTGGCCTTCTGTGCGTCCGGTGTCTTGGCTCCCAGGTTCGGATTGTACAGATCGCCGGTGCGGATTTGGGCCAGCGCCTTGCCGAACAGTGTGGGCGTCAGGCTCGCGACCTTGGCCCACTCAGCGACCGCATCGGCCGTACGACCGAGGGCCGCAAGGGCCGTAGCGCGTTGTTCGTGCAGCGGAATCTCCAGCGGATTGCCACCGACCTTGGCGAGGCCGGCGTCGATCGCCTTCAGTTGTCCCGCGTAGTCGCCCGTCGTCGCCTTGGCGCCGCCGACCAGCACGCCAATCAGGGCACCGGCCTTGGGATCCTCAGTCGTCGCGGCCTTGATGACCGCTTCGGCACGCTCTTTTTCGCTGACGAAACTCGGACCTTCCGGCTTCTGCTCCGCCTCGTCCGGTGTCGCAGGCGCTGCCGGCGGCACGACGATCGGCGTCAGCGCTTTGGCGAACACCGCAGCTGTCAGGTCGGCGCGCTTCTGTTCACCCGAGGACGACACGATCTGGTAGATGCCGACCGCAGCCCACAGCACAGACACACCGCCGATCGCCGCAAGCACTGGTTTCCAATGCTTTTCCATCCAGTCGCTGAGGGTCCAGAGCTTCTCTTCGACCACTTCCGGCGCCGCGACTTCGCGTTGCTTTTCTTTCCAACTCGTCTTGACGCGACGCGCCATGGTGCCCTCCCGAATCGTTGCAGGCGGCGCTAGGTAGTGCCAGACTGTCCCCCTTGTCAAGCGGCAAGGTCGCCGCACGCTTCCATTCCCCGAAACCCGAGGCCCTATTCGATGCCCGCGTATCCAGGCCTGTCTGCCGGTGCCAGTTGCCTTCGCCCTTCGGTTTTCACGACATTGGCCAGCCAGTTCAAGACCCTGCCCCAGCCGCCCATACCGTTGCATCTGGGCGATACCTATCGTCTTCCGCCCGAGGCTGCGCGCCTTGATCGCGTGGCGACCCGGATGCCGCGAGAGCAGTACGGCTACGTCAATCCAAATGGTCTGGAAGAGTTGCGCGCCGCCGTCGCCGAGCGCTGTGCCCGCGAAGGCCTGCCCGGCTTGGATGCCAACCACGTCCACGTGACGGCGGGCGGCTCGAATGCGCTGTACGTCACGGTCGCGACGTGGGTGCAGCCCGGCGATGAAGTCCTGGTCTGCGCGCCGTTCTGGCCGATGATCAAAGGCATGGTCCAGGCCGTGGGCGGCGTGCCGATCGAGGTGCCATTCTACCCGGCAGTGCGACGTGGCGAGGATCTGTGCACACTTCTCGGTCGTTACGTCACGCCGCGCACCGTCGCGGTCTACGTCACCAACCCGAACAATCCGTGCGGTACGGTGCTGCAGCCGGCGCAAGTGCAGGAAGTCGCGAATTTTGCTCAGGCTCACGGCCTCTGGGTCATCGCCGACGAGGCCTATCACCACTATGTCTATGAGGGCAGCCGCCACGTGTTCCTGGCATCGTTGCCGGGCATGTCGGAGAGAACCGCAACGATCTTCACAGTCTCAAAGAGCTACGCCCTGGCCGGCACGCGGGTCGGCTTCATCGTCGGGTCGCCGAAGTGGCTGGACGTGGCGCGCCGCGTGTTCACACACGCGGTCTACAATGTTCCCATGTTCAGCCAGTTGACGGCGCTTGCCGCCATCGAGGAAGGCGAGCCGTGGATCGAGGAAACGCGTGCCATCTACGCCACGGCCGCGGACACCGTGCGGCGCACCCTCGATGCCGAGTTCGGGCCAGCCCAAGGTGGTGGCTACGTATTCGCGGATCTCGCTGGGGATCTCGCTGGCAAACCCGCCATGGCGTACCTGCTGGAGCTGCTGCGCGAAGGCGTTTGCATCAGCCCAGGCGACGCATTCGGCTCGGAATTCGGCAACCACGTGCGGGTTTGCTTCACGTCGGTGCCACAAGCGACGCTCGAAATCGCGATCGGCAAGATGAACCGATCGCTGCAGCGTCTGCGTCAGGCATCGCCAGGCGCCAGCGCGGCGGACGCCGCAGCTTGACCATCAAATAGGGAGATCTCTTGCCGAATCCCAGCCAACCCGCGGCCAGTGCCAGGCCGTTTCGCATTGCCCACATCAGCGATCTGCACGTGCTGGATCTGGTCGGCACGAAATGGCACCGCTTTCTGAACAAGAGGGCGACAGGCGCCGTCAACCTCGCGGGAATGCGGCGAAATGCCCATCCAACCCACGTGGCAGAGCTGCTGGCCGAGCGCCTGCGCGAAGATGACATCGATCATGTGATCATCACAGGTGATCTGACCAATCTTGCGCTGGAATCGGAGTTCGCGCGCGTGCGCCTGATCGTCGAGCGCATCGGGCCGCCGCAGTACGTGACGCTGATTCCTGGCAACCACGACATGTACACCCGCGGATCCCTTCGACATCACCGCTTCGAACACGCCTTTTCCGATTACCTCGTCGATGAAGGCGATGACAAGCGCAGCGCGCTGACCCGAGGCCGGCTGCACTATCCCTTCGTGCGCAAGCCCGCGCCGTACCTACGGTTGTACGGGCTGTCGAGCGCGATTCCGACGCCGCCGCTGCTGGCCTTCGGCCACGTCGGCAAGGCCCAGCTGGAGCGGCTGCAGGCACTGGTCCGCCAAGAGCCGCCCGAGGTCCGTGTGCGCATCATGCTGGTGCACCACAACCTGCATCACCGCGTCGGCATTGCAGATCACGTCGCTTCCCTGTTCGATCGCAAAGCATTTTCAGCAGTCATGCATGAGGTCAAGGCGACGGCCGTTCTGCATGGGCATACGCACCAACCGCATCAAGGCCATCTGCCGGCGCGCCTCGATGGCAGCGTGGCGATCGCGGTCACCGCCGACGCAGCGACGCTACCGCACGACATTCCGGTGCTCGGCTGTGGATCATCGACCTGGTCGAGCCGCGGCTCGGTGGAGAGGGCTCGCTTCAACGTGCTGGAAATCGGCTTCGGCGGCTTGGAGCGCGTGGTGTCGTACCGACTCGACTCAGGCCTCGCCGCTTTCCTGCCAGAACACGACGACTTGCTGAACAAGGCGCTGAGCCAGCGCATCGATCTGTAGGCCGTCTAAGTCGAGGAATTGGATGACACCCGTCCCTGCCCCCGCACGTTCTGGCGCCATCGCGACGTACCTGCGCAACAGCGCCGCGCCCGTGCAGGCCGCCGCCCTGACCTTGCCGCTGCTGGTCCTGTACGGTCTGGGCGTGCTGTTGGTGCCCGAGGCCCGCAACGGCGTCGATCTCGTCTCCGTGGGATTGCGCTGGGCGCTCGCATACTTGGGACCGTCGCAAGCCCTGGGGTACCTTGGCTTCTACGGGGCGCTGATCGCGATCAACCTCGGCCTCGTGTGGCACCTTTCCCGCAAGAATAAGTTCAACATCCGGTACTTCTGGCCACTCCTGGCAGAATGTGCGCTTTACGCAATCGTCACGGGATCCATCAGTTCTCGCGTCACCACGGACCTCGTCAACCTGTTGCATGCCGGTGGCGCCGCGATTCCACCCAAATTCGGCCTGTTCGGCGGGCTGTTCGTCAGCGCCGGAGCCGGTCTGCACGAGGAATTCCTCTTTCGTCTCATCGGCATCGGCATGATCGGCTGGCTCTGGATCGGCCCCGAGTGGCGCCGGCCGGGCCTGAAGCTGCTGACGCTGGTCGCCTGCACGTCGATCGTCTTTTCGGCGGCCCACCACATCGTCGAGCCATTCAGCCTGACCCCCTTCGTGTTCCGCACGGTCGCGGGATTGATGTTCGCGTTCCTATTCCTGTTTCGTGGTTTCGCCGTCGCTGCCTGGACCCACGCGCTGTACGATCTGTGGGTGATCGTCCTGGTCGGCGCCTGAGCGCCGCTACCAGTCCGCCAACCTTCCGGCATTGTACGATTTTGCATAACCGAAGCTGCGCAGCATGCGCGCCGCCAGATCGCTGCGTGCGCCAGATTTGCAGTACAGGATGATCGTGTCGCTTTCGGCTGCATGATCCTGAATCGTCTGGCCAATCACTTGCACCGGCACGTTGATCGCGCCTGGAGCCGCGCCCAGTGCGAATTCTTCGGGCGTGCGCACGTCAATCAGCTTGGCGCCGGCAGCGACCATCGCGCGCGCTCTGTCTGTGTCGATGAGGGTATCCGTCATGGTCGCGTCCACTCACGGTTTGTAGCATACGCAGGTGCAGGGGTCGGCGAGGTAACCGTCCATGCACATGATATTGCATGGAATTGGCTTGCAGGATTGGCAGTACCCGTCCACGCAGCCTTGGCCCGCAGCACAGGTGGCGGCGCTCGTGCAAGCGCTACCGGCCTGGCATGGACCGGCGTAGTCGAATGCGGCGCCGTTGAGCAGGCGTTCGCACTTGTTCGCGTAGGAATTGCCGTCGCAGCCGCATTCCTGCGCGTCAGGCGTCGTCTTGGGGCAAGGACCGCCATTGTACGGCACGCAGACGCCGGACATGTCGAAGCCGCAACCCTGGATGTCGCAAACCTGTTCAGGCGCGCAGGGCGTGCCGGCGAAGCCTCCGCACAACTCCGGCTTCGTGCCGCAGGCTCCGCTTGCCATCACGTTCATGCCCGCGCCGTTGGCGTCGCATTCGTTGCCGTAGGTCTTGCCGTCACAGCCGCACACGGGCGAGTAGAGATCGATGCAGATCGTGGGAATGTCCGTGCACACACCCGTGCCGCCGCAGATGCCCGCGTCTCCCTTGCAGAATTGACCCTTGCCGCAGCTTGCCCCAGCCAGGTCGATGACGCAGGCTCCGACGTCGGCGCATGCGCCATCATGGTCCTTCGCGGCACCGGCCTGCTGTCTTTCGCAATCGTTGCCATAGGTTTTCCCGTTGCAGCCGCACACCGGGGCGTAGAGCTTCGGGCACAGCTTCGGCACTTGGATGCATTGACCGGCAGCGTCCGGATAGCAGCCGATGACGTCGCAAACCTGCCCGTCGTTCTTGCATGGAAAGCCGGCGAATCCACCGCACATACCGCCGCCGCCGCACGCACCGTTGCCCGATACGCTCACGCCGGCACCGGCGGCCAGGCACGCGTTGCCGTAGGTCTTGCCGTCGCATCCACAGACTGGCGCGACGTTCATCGGGCAGATCTGCGGCTTGGCGGCGCAGGAACCGACGCCGGTGCATAGGCCGATGGCGCCAGCGCAGTACAGATCGCTCGGGCAACTCGGGTTGCCGATGGCGCAGGTGCCGCCGGAGCAGGAGCCGTCGTACGCGGCACCGACACCAGCCTGCAACCGCAGACATTGATTGCCATAGGTCACGCCGTCACAGCCGCACACCGGCTGCAGGTTCTTCGGACAACCGGCCGGCGCCGCCACGCAGGTCCCAGCAGTGCCGCACGCGCCCACATCGCATGCGGTACCGGCAGCGCAATCGGCTTTGCCGAGACAGCCGCCAGATCCCAAGTCGGATCCAGGCACATCTGCTTTGTTGACGTCCGCTGGGATGGCATCGACCCAAAGGACATCGGCGGACGCAACATCGACGTTCACCGCGTCGAAGGGTTGAACATCCCAAGGTTTGGCATCGGGTTGCGCGCCATCCGCGGCCGACACGTCCGCACCTGGGGGCACGTCTGCTGTGGGCGGCAGGTCGGCTTCCGGCGAGTCCGCGCCGCCCGCGTCGCCGCCCGCGGCGTCGGCGCCGCCGTCGGCGTTCGCTGACGAATCAAAGACATAGGCGCCATTGCCCGAGAGGACCGTGCCACAGCCGGCAAGCCCGCCGCACAGGATCAGGCTGAGGATGCAGACTACTGGATTCATTGCGCGTCTCATGCGATTCCTCCCGCTGTCCAGGCGCCAGTACTCTAGCGAATCCCGTGCGCGCTGACCATCGTGGCTGTTACGCCTGTCTCCGCGTCGGGTCTCGCGTCTCGGCGACGCCGCGCTGCACCGCGCGCCGTTCCGCGGCCACGTGCGCCGCAATCGCTGAAAACGCCATTGGATTGTCCAGCCAGTGCGCACTGTGGATCGCCGTCAGCTCCATGCCACGCTGCAGCTTGTGCGCACCACCCGCGCCCGCCTCGAAGCGGCGCAAACCGTTCGCGATGCAGTAGTCCATCAGCCGGTAGAAGGCGAGCTCGAAATGCAAAAACGGTGTGTCGGTGAGGTTGCCCCAGTAGCGACCGTATAAGTGTTTTCCTTTCATCACGTTGAACGTTCCGGCGACGTAGCCTCGCGGCCCGCGCGCGAACGTGCACACAACGCGGTGGGCCAGGTGATCGCGCACGTGGCGGAAGAACGCGTCGTTCAAGTACGCGTCAGATTCGTGCCGAGTCACATTGGCTTGATACAATTGCCAGATCGCCGCCCACTCGGCGTCGCCCATGTCAGGACCCGTCTGCAGCGTCAACGCCAGGCCGGATGCCTGCGCGTCGCGCCGTTCCCGGCGAATCTGCTTGCGGATCCGGGCGGTGCGCGTTGAGAGAAAGTCGTCGAAGTCGCGATAACCGGGATTGCGCCACAACGCCTGCGTCGTCGCGCGGTGCAGCCAGCCGTGGTTCTCCAGCCACGCAGCCCGCGCTTCTTCGAGGAACAGCCAATGAACGGAGTGCGCGCCCACTTGCCGCGCGAGATCGCGCGTGCCCTGAGCAAGTACCTCGGCGACCTGCGGATCCGTGTCCGGAGCGAGCAACATGCGCGGCCCCGTCACCGGCGTAAACGGCACGGCTGACGCCAGCTTCGGGTAGTAGGCGACGCCGTGCTGCTCGCAGAAGTGCGCCCACGACCAGTCGAAAATGAACTCGCCGAAGGAATCCGTGCGCAGGTAGAGCGGCACAGCGCCGAGAAGCTGGCAACCGTCGCGAAACGTTCGCGATGACAGATCATCGGACGTCGCGACCAGATGCATCGGCGTCCAGCCAGTCCGTGGACCCACGCATCCAGTGATTTCCAAGCCGTGGAGAAAAGCATGTTCGACAAAAGGGTTGTCTTCCCCGATCAATGCGTCCCAGAGGGATGCTGGCACCGCTGCAATGTTCGGAATGGCGCTCAGGTGCATGGTCGGCATCCTCGGCCGGCGCGGCGTCGGATGCAAGTTGTCCTGCGTGATTTCCACGCCCACGCGGCCGAAGTGCTCGGACGCGCACGTGTTGTTGGACCCGCGGCGCGAGTGGGCTGCGGCGGCTCGCTTCTGTCCACCGAATCCGGCACACTTGCCCGCGCCCGAATCCGGGCAGGCAGCGGTTTGTCATGCAAAATCGAGTTCTTGCGCCGCTCTTGTCGGTGGTTCTGCTCTCTGGTTGTGCTTTCGGTAACTTGCGTCAATCCCGTTCCGAGCCGCTCGGCACCTGGCGCGAGGTGCGCGCCGTCCAGCTGACGGCGTCCGGGGAGGCGTCTCCCGCCACGCTCGATCACTTGAAAGATGCGTCGCGCAAAGCGTTTCCCCCGGCTGCGCACCTTGCGGAAGCGGTCACCGGTGATACGGCGTTTCGCCTGGATCTGCATGTCGAACAAGCACGTGCCCCGCAAGGCAGTCTCGAAGGCTTCAAGCAGAATGCCGGTGCGCGTTTGGGCAATGCGCTCGGTTTCGGTGGAAAAAGCGCTGAACATGCAGGACGTTTGGAGGTCGCTGGCCTGCTCTACGCACCCGACCGCGCCGAACCGGTCGGCAGCGCGCGCTGGGTCGGCATCGGCGACCCCGAGGTGCTCGCCGCCGACGCCGGCCGCGAACTGAGCCTGGCCATGGCCAAAGACGCGGGCCGCCAACGCAGCAACTGGATTCCACGCCGCGCCGCCGACGAGCGCCTCTTCTTCACGCCCACGCCGCTGACCGTGCCCAAAGGACGGCTGGCCTTCACTGACGACGAAATCCTGTTATTTCGCATCGCTACCGGCCTTTCCGACCACGTCCAGCTCGACTCCTTCTTCGGCGGCTTGCCCGTGCCGGCCATCGGCGGCGCCGTGATGCCCTTGCCCGGCGGCATCGTCGCGGCCGGCGGCGGCGGCGCCGCGTTGCTCGGCGTGTACGACATCGGCGTCAAATGGCGCTTTCTCGACGAGACCCCCAAACGCCCAGCCGTTGCCCTCTCTTACGACATGATCAACCTATTCATCCTCGGCGCAGGCGGTGGCGGCGGCGTCGGGCTCGGCGGCAGCGGCGCTGGCGGCGGTGGCTTTGTCGGCGTCGGCGGCGCGTACGTGCAGCTCAACCTGCTGATGGCCACGATTGGCAAGCATTTCGGCAATACGCACCTCGTCGCTGGCGGCGGCATCTTGGACAACCACCACTTCATGCCACAAACCGCCGCCTTTGGCGCCGCGTGCGGCGGCGTCGCCAACACCGGCAACAGCACGCAGGCCGCCATCCAGCCTTGCACCGGCAGCAAGCCGATTTCGCGCTTGCCCACCACCGCCGCCGGTTTCTTGTCCGTCGAACAAGTCCTTGGACCGCACAGTTCGCTCGGCCTCGAAGCGTTTCCGCGTTATCCGTTCAAGGATTCCCTGCTGACGACCGGTGCGCGCTGGCTGATCGGCGGCGACAAGCCGGCTGGGCCATTGGCGTGGGACAGGCTGCGTTTCCGGTTGGATTTCGCGCTGGCGTGGTTTTACATGCCGGCGAATCCGCAAGCGAATCGACCGAATGCGGGCGTGGGGTATGCGCCTTGGTTGGGGTTGGGGGTTTATGTGATGTAGCGCGGGTTGGCCGGTTCTATCCCGCGAAATCAAGAATGATCTGGCGTGCTCCTCTACCGGACGCAGCGCACGTTCATCAGTGTGATGGAAATCGACGAGGACTTGTTGGACTTGCCAGACGAGTAGTCCACGTACCACCAGAGACCACCGGAGGTCGTTGCGGTCAAATCGCCGGCGCCATAGAAAGTGAGGTCAAACCATATTGGGAACTTTGGGGCGGGCCACCTGAGTAGCAAGGAAGCGAGTTCCCTGATATTCGGCAGACGCCAGCCCATGCCTGACAAACTCATCGTGTTGCAGAAGGTTTGAGCTTTCTGCAAGGTGCAGTCAGTTTCGGAAGGGCACCAATCAGAGATCGAGAAGCCGCTCCTCTGCCAGGACAGCCCCGTCGCAACGTCGAGTACGATGTCCGGGCTGCTGATCACCAACCTCTGTGCCGGCGCCGCGGATGCCGGTTTGCCGCCACGCACGCATCGCACCGGAACCAGGCCCGACACGTTGCCGTAAGCGATCTTCGCCGTGTTGTCAGAAACTGTCCAAGCCGCATCACCGACCGTGTTGCCCGGTGCCCCCGATGGCAATTGTACCGTCGACCATGACCCTCCTCCGGTCCATGCGAAATAGTCGAAATTGATTGGCGGACTTGCCGTGTAGTCCAGCAGACTCTCGAGTTCCGCGACGGTCGGCATCCGCCAGTCGATATGCCCGCCGATCGACAACCCATCGCAGTAGGTGCGGGCCGCTGACCACGAACCGGCGCCGGCCGAGGTGGCCTGCTGCCACATCAGTTCCGTCTGGCTGTCGCTGACGGTGCCATCGCCGTTGTCGGCATAGACCCCGGCGGGCGACAATGCGCGGTTACCCCAGACTGGGTAGTCGAAGGCACAGACGCCCATGCCGTCGACCGATGCAGACACCGTCCCATACGGACAGGCCACGCACGCGCCGCCGGTGCAACTGCCATTGGCACACCAGAGACCTTCGACCGGAGCGCCATTACAGCCGCCGCCCTTGCACGCATCCTGTGCCGTGCACGGGTTGCCGTCGTCGCAGGCCACCGCATCGTTGGCTGCGAACACGCAGCCGGTCGCAGGGTCACAGGAATCGGAGGTACACCCATTCTGGTCGTCGCAGATCCCAAGCCATGCGACGCAGATTCCGCCTATGCATTGGTCGTTTACGGTACATGCGTTGCCGTCGCTGCATTTCGGGTAGTTGTCAGCCTGAGACGTGCACGCGCCTGCCACGCACCGTTCCGTCGTGCAGATGTTGTCATCTTGCGCGCAGAGGGTTCCGTTGTTGGTGTGAGCGCACAGACCAGCCTTGCAGAAATCATCTGTGCATGCATTTCCGTCGTCGGTACATGCAAGTGTGTTCGCAACATGCCCGCACACGGTCGCCGCGCACACATCCGTCGTGCAGACATTTCCGTCATCCGCGCAACCCAGCGTATTCGCGTTGTGCCCGCACACGCCACCGCTGCAAACATCCGTCGTGCACACATTCCCATCGTCCGTGCAAGCATTTGCGTTGTTCGCGTAGCTGCACCCGCCGACCCCGTCGCACACATCCGTCGTGCACGGATTGCCGTCGTCGCACGAAAACGCCGTCCCCGCGCAGACTTTGTTCGCACAAACGTCGCCCATCGTGCACGCATTGCCATCGACGCACGCGATGCTGTTGGCGGTAAAGACACAACCAGTCGCCGCCGCGCAAGTATCGTCCGTGCAGAACACCCCGTCGCTGCACGTAATCGCCGTCCCCGAGCAGTTGCCATTCGTGCAAATATCGCCCGTAGTACAAAAGCTGTTGTCACTGCAACCGCCGCCGGAAAGCGGAATGTAGGTGCAACTGCCCGTGCCCGCATTGCAAAGGTCGCTCGTGCACACGTTCCCGTCGTCGCACGTGACCGCGCTGCCGCTGCACACGCCGGAGCTGCAGCTGTCGCCGCTGGTACAGGCATTGCCGTCGTTGCAACTACCTGGCATAACTGTAGCTTTGCACTCTCCGGCGCTGTCGCAGCCGTCACTGGTACACACATTGCCATCATCACAGTTCTGGTAGCTGCCGGGCGTGCACACGGCGTTGACGCACAAGTCATTCTTGGTACACGGATTTCCGTCCTCGCATGTACTGCTATTGGCCTTGTGCGCACAACCGCTCGCCGAGACGCAACTGTCCGTCGTGCAAGGATTGCCATCGTCGCAATCGAGCGCGCCCGTGACTGCGCACTGGCCGCTGGCGCATGTGTCGCCGGTGGTGCACAGGTTGCCATCGACGCACGCCGTGCCATCCGCGGCGATCGACTTGCAACCTACCGTGTTGTCACACGAATCCGTTGTGCAAATGTTGCCATCGTCGCAGTCGAGCGCCACACCGCCCACGCAGACACCCTGCTTGCACACCTCGCCGAGCGTACAAACGTTGCCGTCGTCGCAGGCGCTCAGCAGGCTGACGTGCGTGCACTTGTTGCCCTGGCAATTGTCCAATGTACAGACGTTGTTGTCGCTGCAGTCGATGCCGCCGGCGCCCGCACAGACGCCGTTCTGGCAGGCGTCGCCGCTCGTGCAGCCGTTGCCGTCGTTGCACGCCCCGGGCGCAGCGACATGGCCGCAGCCGGTCTGGCCATTGCAAGTATCCGTCGTGCATGGGTTCCCATCGTCGCACCCGGCCTGCGCGCCGGCCTTGCACGCGCCACCGAGACACGCGTCGCCAACGGTGCAGACATCGCCGTCCGAGCAACCGGCGCCGTCGGCGATGGTCGACGTGCAGCCTTTCCCGATGTCACACGCGTCCTTGGTGCACGGATTGCCGTCGTCGCAGTTGCGCGGTGCGCCGCCCGAGCACGTGCCGGCGTCGCAGACATCGCCGACGGTGCAGGGGCTGCCATCGTCGCAAGCATTGGCCTGGACGGCGTGCTTGCAGCCCTCCGCGCCATCGCAACTATCTGATGTGCAAGCGTTGCCGTCGCCGCAGCTGCCCCACGAGCCAGCCGCGCAACTGCCGCCGACGCAGGCGTCGCCGCTCGTGCATACGTTGCCGTCGGTACACGTGGCCTGGTTGGCCAGATGCACACAACCGCTTGTTACTATGCATGAATCATTCGTACAAGGATTGCCGTCTTCGCAGCCGATCTGGCTGCCCGAGGCGCACGCGCCGCCCTGACAACTGTCGCCCTCGGTGCAAGCATTGCCGTCGGAGCAACCGCCCGTGCCAGCGACGTAGCCGCAACCTGCCGCCGCGTCGCAACTGTCCAATGTGCAAACATTTCCATCTTGGCAGTCGACCGGGCCTCCCGGCGTGCACGCCCCATTCTGGCAAGCATCGCCCACCGTACAAACATTGCCGTCGTCGCAGGCTCCGTTGGCAGACTTGTGAACGCAACCCTGGCTCGCTTCGCAGGAATCCGACGTGCACGGATTGGTGTCGTCACAGCCGAGTGCTGCGCCAGGCGCACAACTGCCGCCCTGGCAGCTGTCGCCCACCGTGCACACATTGGCGTCCGTGCAAGTCGCCACGCCGGCCAAGTGCACGCAACCGCTTGCCGATGCACACGAATCGTCGGTGCACACGTTGCCATCCGAGCAATCGGGCGCCGCGCCCGCCGCGCACACGCCGCCTTGGCAACTATCCGCAATCGTGCATGAATTCCCATCACTGCACGCTGCCGTCAGCGCCGAGTGCTGGCAGCCGCCGGCCGCATCGCACTGGTCCACGGTGCAGCCATTGCCGTCTGAGCAGTTGATGCCGCTTCCCGGCGTACACACGGAATTCATGCACAAATCGCCGGACGTGCACGCATTGCCGTCGTCGCAAGCGCCGATCGCGCCCTTGTGCGTGCAACCTCCCTCTTTCATGCAGGAATCCGTCGTGCACGGATTGCCGTCGTCGCATTCCAGCTCCGCGCCGCTCACACACACGCCGCTCGCGCAACCATCCGAAATCGTGCATGGATTGCCGTCCGTGCAGATGCCATCCGCATTCGTCTCCATGCAGCCCGCCGCCACGTCGCAGTTGTTGGCCGTGCACGGGTTGCCGTCCTCGCAATCAAGCGCCGCACCTCCCAAGCATCCGGAATCTTTGCATGTATCGCCGACTGTGCACGGGTTGCCGTCATCGCAAGCCGCCTTCGTGGCGCCGTGAACACAGCCTGTCTTCGCATCGCACTTGTCCGCCGTACAGGGATTGCCGTCGTCGCAGTCGAGCACATTCACGTGCAAACAAGCGGACATGCTGCAGTGATCGCCGACCGTGCAAGCGCTGCCGTCATCGCAATCGCCGCCGTTCGAGGAGGGGTGCAGGCACACGCCAGAAGGCGTGCATTGGTCGATCGTGCAAGGGTTCTGGTCGTCGCAGTCGGTCGCACCGCTGGGTAACTCCGGATTGCATTCAGCGGCTTTGCAGTCGGCAACGCAGCTGACGCCATCCTCGCCCAAGCCCGAGACGCAAAAGCCGTCGCCGCAGTAACCGCAGTCGACCGGGCATGCGAGAAAGTCTTCGCCTTTGTTGCATTTCCCATCGCCGCAGCTGGCCGCGCAGTCCTCCGGGCATTTGACCGGTCCCCCATCCTTGGCTTCGCACACGCCGTTGCCGCAGACCTGAAACGTGCAGTCCTCAGCGCAAGTTGCCGGTGTCTCACCTTTGTCGCACACCTTGTTGCCGCATGCGCTGGCACAATCTTGGGGGCAGATTCCCGGCGATTCACCGCAGTCGTAGCCCTTGCATTTGCCATCGCCGCAGGCGCCGCAACAGTCTACCTTACAAGTCTTTGGATTTTCACCTAAATCGCAAACACCATCGCCACAACCCTTGCAGTCGGGGAGGCAGTTGGCGGTGGTTTCGCCGCAGTCCGTGCCGCAGATGCCGTCGCCGCAGCTGCAGCCGGGCCCAGCGCTGTCGCTGGAAACACCCACTGCATCGGCCGCTTGCGCAGCATCGGCAGGTGCCACGTCGGCCGGTGGCGCATCGGGCGCGGACACGTCCGGCAGCGCCGCATCTTGACCGCCACTGGCCTCGGCGGGTGCGTCGCCGACCGGAGCGCTGACGTCGGCCACGACGTCGGGTGCCACGTCGATCAGCGTGTCGTCAGCAGCGGATGCGACATCAACGGACTTTTTTGGTTCATTGTCAGCCGACTTGCTGCAGGCTGCCAGGACGGCACAGCATGCCGCCAAAGCGATTGAAAACTTGTGCGGGACCAAGAAACCCCCTCGCGCTGCCGCCAGCGGGGCAGTTGGGGCAACGTACTGGACAGCGCGTGGAGGGTCAACCGCACGCTACGGCCGCGCCGGCCCCGCCAGCACCTTCCACTTTTCCCGTTCATGCTCCGCCGGTTCCAGCGCGCCGCCAGCGGCACGGGACGTTGCCGCATCAGCCTCGCTCGGCGCGAGTGGTGGGGACGCTGGGCGGCACGGCGTGCGGCAGTGCGAAGGGATTCGCCGGCCGGACCCGATAGGAAAACCGCTGGCTGACGGCAGGGTTGGGCTGCCGTAGAAGGGGGCCAGCCTCGCAGTCCTGAGGACGCGTCTGCGCGGCGCTGTCTTGGCCTCTGAGTACGGATGCCGTCTGCCTGTTCCTCGCAGGCCTTTCGTTGGTCGGGATGGCGGCGCTCCCGCGCACGGCATCGGCAAAGTCGCCGTCCGTCGTCGTAGAGCGCAGCGCGCCTGAACACGCTGCACTGCTGCGTCTGCTGCCATGCGCGGCTCTGGCGCCGGAGCCGATTCGCGATCAACGACTGCCGTTGACGGGTTCTTGGCTCAAACCGCGGTATTTTACGGGCTGGACCCAACTGCGCCCCTGCCCCGACCGCGGGTGGTCTACGTGCCGGCTGCCTCGGGAGACCTCACGTGGAGTTCGCGTCAAGACGAACTGCTCTTTGTCGAAGTGCGTCCGGAAGCCATGCCCGGCGACGGCTTCGATGTGGAGATCCACGAGATCGCCCACATGTTCCAGGGCCACGCCGACATGCTCGCCAATCGAGCCTTTGCCACGGCTTTCTTCCTCGAGGGCGGCGCAGACACGGCAATGGGCTGACACACGCTCTCCGGAGCGTTGGCATCGGCAGTTGGCGGCATGGAGGCGGCTCGACGTCTCGACCCCGCGCGATTTGCGCAGCGCCATCTTCGTCGGCGAATTTGCCGGAGTACACGCCCTCTTCCGGCGCTGTGCATTTGGCTACGCCGTGCCAGCCGGCTGCAGCGCCAGCTTGGCGGACTTGGCAGATATCGCGGGTCGTTTCCCCGGTGCGACGATTGTCGTTGGCTTGCCTTTGGCGGACTGGTCCGCGCTCGAATCCGGCGCTGTTGCGGCCCCGGCTCTGGCTGAGCTGGCGCGTGGCGGGCCGCGCGAAGGAGTCGGGGTCGGCCTTCTACAAACCGCGGGGCGCGTCGTCGTCGTCGTCGTCGTCGCCAAGGATGCGTCGGCCGTCGCGCAACTGCAACCCAGGATTCGAGATCTGGACCTATCGGTGGCGGTTGGGCGCGCCTTCAGTAGGTGCGCTGGGATGGAGACGGGGCCGAGCCCGCCTCGCGCCACAACCAAGGGACCCGTGCAGACATGCAAGGGTTGTTGCGTAGTCACTGGGTCCTCGGCGGCAAGCATCCCACGCCGCCATGGTCGCGTGGCAGTTCATCGCGCGAACGACTTGTCGATCCAGCACTTTGCACTCCAAGGCCCAGTCTGCGGGCATTTACGATCACGAAGGTGTCGGCCCGGACGGACAGGCCCTTCGGGCCGATGCGCTGCGCCCGTCCTCGATCAGCGGTACTGGCTGGCCTGATGGCGGCGCGAGGCGGTGCGCGATCTTTCGCGGTGTATTCAAAGACGCAGCGAGCCCTGCGTTACGCGATTCGACGGCCCACAGCGCACTCAGGAACGCCGCAGAAGCGGCTTGACGAACCGGCCCGGGGGGGGGTACCGTGGCTACAGGAACGCTCGTTGGATCGCCAGGTTGTGAGGTGTCAGGTCAGGGAATCTTCGCTGGGGCGGTGGTCGCGTCGGCAGGCCTGGGGAGCGGGCGGGCATTGAAGGAGGCTTTCATGTTCATTCCTATCATTGAGAATCCTCGGATGTTCCTGTTCGGCGCGATAGGCAGCACTGTCACCGAGTTCTACCAGTTGAGCGACGTAATCGATTTGACCGGCGCGAAGTCCGCACAAATCGTGGTCCGCACCAAAGGTCCCTCTTCCACCTCCGCAGGCTACTCCATCAGGGCGTACAGCGTTTGGCCCAGCGACAGCGCTGATGGAGTCATGCTCCTGGATCGCGCGAATGCTCTATCGACGGCGCTGTTTTCCAGCACGATCAGCCCTGCGGCCACGAGCTTGGACTGGAGCGTCGATACCGCGGTTTTCGACAACTCAGCTGGCAGGCTGCCCGGGCCCTATCATTGTCGTCGGTCTCCACTTTTCCGGGACGCGGAGTGCCCAGGACGTCTTTCAAATGAGCGTCGGCATCGAAGCCACGGCAGCCTGATCGACGATCGGCGACGGCGACCGTCCGCAACTCGGCTGCCCTGGCGGCGCCGGTGGCGCGGACGGTCGCCGCACTCCACGGTTGACGGCTCACCAAAGCACGGCCAGCATGGGACTGGCCGGCGCCGCGGCAGTGAGTTCGAGGTGATCCATGTGCGACTGCAAGGATAAACCCGGCAAGACCTGCGCCTGCGGCGGCAGAGGCAACGACGACGCCCCGCCGCTCGCCACCGCCTGCTTCGGCCTGGGCTGCTTCTGGGACAGCGAGCGGCGCTTTGCCCGCATCCCCGGCGTCGTCTCGACCAGCGTCGGCTACCAGGGCGGCCTGCACGACAACCCCAGCTACGCCGAC
>Ga0172369_10000741_pt1 | contig 48398 bp, 30 predicted proteins | sample LakKiv25m_FD_114539 | JGI IMG/M metagenome (GOLD analysis project Ga0172369, IMG submission 114539) | Freshwater microbial communities from Kabuno Bay, South-Kivu, Congo - kab_022012_11.25m | ecosystem: Environmental > Aquatic > Freshwater > Lake | place: Democratic Republic of the Congo...
CCGCCAGCGTCGTCAGCTTCCTGTTTCTCTTGTTCTTCAGCTCCATCGCGTTTCGCATGCTCGAAGAAGCTGTCGCGGCGCTGTTTCATACGACCAGCGAAGGCGCGCGCCGCAGCTTCTGGGTCTCAGCGATCATGCCCTATGTGTTCATGCTGTTCCTGATGAACGCACTGTTCTTCCTGACGCTCTTGACCTCCAGCCTTGATGCCCTGGGCGATCGTGAACTGCGCCTGTTCGGGACTGCAATCTCCCTGGCGTTCGGCGCCCACGTTCTCTTGCGCGCGGTTGGTTTTCTTGGCCTCGTTGTCCTGTTTGCCGCCATCTACCGCGTGCTGCCCGTGGTGCGCATTTCTCTGCGGCGGGCACTGATCGGCGGGCTCGCGGCGGCCGTGCTGTGGCGTGTCGTCGGCGCATTCCTCGTCTACTATTTCACCAACATCTCGATGGTGAACCTGCTGTACGGCTCGCTGGCGACAGTGGTCGTGGTGCTGTTGTTCCTGGAGATTTCGTTCATCATCCTGTTGCTCGGCGCGCAGGTGATCGCCGAACTCGAAGCCAGCGCGGCTGCCGATCTGCCCTGGTACGAGCCGCCGCCGCATTGAGGGAGATGCCACGTGAACGATGTGCAAACACACTACGAGACGCTGCTGGCGCCGCTCTACGCGTGGAGCATGGGCGGACGTGATGCGGCCATCTCCGCCATGACAGCCTTTCTGGACGGCCTGCCGCTGCCGCCTGCGCCTGCCGAAGTGCTGGATCTGGGCGCGGGTTTTGGTGCGGCGGCACTGGCGCTGGCGCGGCGCGGGCACCACGTCGTGGCCGTCGACAGCTCGGCGACGCTGCTGGCCGAGCTGGCCGCCGCCGAACCGCACCTGCGCATTCGCACGGTCGCCGAAGATCTCGTCGCTTTCGTGCAGGCGGGCAAGATGCCAGCTGATCTGCTCTTGTGCCTGGGCGACACACTGGCGCACCTGCCCAGCCAGGACGCGGTGACGGCGCTGCTGCAAGGCATGGCGCGCACGCTGCGACCGGGCGGTCTGGCCGTCCTGAGCTACCGGCCCAAAGCGCATCTGACGCCGGCGCAGCGCTTCTTGCTCGTGCGCGCCGACGTGACGCGATCGCTGACCTGCTTTCTGGAACCGATCGATGAGGGACATCAAACGGTTTGGGATATCGTCCACGAGCATGTCGACGGCGACACGACGTTGCGTGTCAGTGGTTACCGCAAGCTGCGGCTGGAGCCGGCTTGGGTGGCGCAAGAGGCGCAGGCCGCGGGGCTGCGTGTCGAGACGCTGGCGCCCTGGCGCGGCATGACGGTGCAGGTGCTGCGGCCAACGGACGAGGCGTGACGATGGCTGCGATACAACTCGATCTACTGAACAATCCTACGCAGATGCTTGTGGAAGGCGACGGGCCGGCTGTGGTGCTGCTGCACGGCTCTGCCGACTCGCCGGGTGCGTGGCAAGGGGTGACGGTGCAGTTGCGCGCGACGCACACGGTCTACGCACCGGCGCTGCCGCCTCGCGTCGCAGCCAAGGCCCTGGACTCGGACCTGCCCTGGCTCGACGCGGTAATGGCGCACACCGGTGCGCGCTTGCTGGCCGGGCATTCGTACGGTGCCTTGCTGGCGTTGCGCTGGGCGCTGGCGCATCCGGGCGCGCTCGATCGCCTCGTCCTGTGCGAACCGATTGCTTGGGGCATCGCGCGCGGCGACCCTGCCACGGCCGCGCGCCTCGGGGAACTGGATCAGCAATGCCTCCAGCGCTTTGACCAAGGTGACGCGCCGGCTGCGCTGCAGTGGCTGGTCGACTATTGGAATGGCGACGGTTTCTGGGCGCGCCTGCCCGACAAGGTGCGGACGGCGCTGCTGACAGGCTTTGCACGCACTTGGGCGGAAGTGGCAAGCGGCGGTGCAGATCGCACGAATCCCGCTGAGCTTTCCGCACTTGCGGTGCCGACCACGCTGCTGGCGGGCGCACGGTCCACGCCCGAATCGCTGCAGGTGGCGCGCCTGCTGGCCGCGGCGGTTGCCGGCGCGCGGGTCGATGTGCTGGAGGGCGCAGGGCACCAGTTTTTGCGCAGCCATGCAGGGCAGGTGGCCGCGGCGATCGTGGGCGCTGCGTAGGAAGCGGTCTGCTCTCCACTGAGAACTTGTGAATCTTCCATTCACAAGCTCTCACAAGGCCGCGGCTGCGGATCCCAATCGCACGGCTCACGCGGCAGTCGCCTTGGCATGCTCCATGCGCTGAATCCAGTTGCGGCACATGAACATGCCGAGCGGACCCAGCATCGTCATCAGCCCAATCGCCAGCCAGATGAAGGCGACATGGTGCACGCCCTGCGCGGGACACCACATTTCGAGGAGGTAGCCCGAGGTCGGCCCGACCAGGAACTTTGCGAAGAAGAACGGCAAAGCCGCCAAGGCCACGTACGTCGACTCACGGCCGCGCGGCGCGATCGACAGCGTGTACTCGTAGGAGCGCGGCGACCACAGCGCCTCGCCGATGGTGAGCACGAGGATCATCGCAATTTGAAAGGGCATCGTCGAGCCCAGGGTCAGCACGAACGGGCTCAAGGCCGAGATGAAAGCGCCGACCAGCAACACGTAGAAAGGCTTCATTTTGCGCGTCAACGCCGTGCCGAGCGGCGCCATGCCGATGATCAGCAGCGAGTTGAGCGACCACACGGCACCTACTGGAAAATCATCGCCTTGTTCGCGCGTGATGTACTTGGGCCAGGTGAAATGCATGTGCTGGAACATCATCTTGACCAGCGACAGAAAGGCCAGGAGCAGGAGGAAACGGTAGAACGTCTTGTCGGTGAAGACTTCGCGCATGGCCGCGATGGGGTTGGTCTTCTTGGCCGACTGCGCGCCATCCTCGGCGTCGATGCGGTGTTCGAAGTCCTTGCGCAGCAAGAGGATCACCAGGGCGGCCAGAACGGCGAAGACAAAGCCCCAGGCCATGATGACGGCGTTGGCACTCATGGGGCGCGGGCCAAGGACCGGCACGTCGACTGCGTGTGTGACCAGCGATTTCCCAAGCATCACCAGGGAAGACGCGCGCGTTGTGTCGTACAGCCAGGACGGCAAGGCGGGCCACGCGACCGGGTGCAGCAGGGCCGGCACGAACGTCGGTACATCCGGCCAGCTGGCGAGAAAGCGCGCGCGGGTGGCGTCGATGATGAACGGCCCGCACAAGGCGCCAGCCAGGTTGAAGCTGACATACCAAAGCGAAAACGCGAAGGCGCGCGTGCGCTTGTTGGATGCGCGCTGCACCGCGGCCTGCAGGACCGGCGTGGTCGTCGCATAGGCAAAGCCAAAACACAGCAGCGAGGCGATGGCCATCGCCGGTGAGGGCGCCAGCGCCATGGCCAGACGGGTCACTGCGGCGAGCGAGAAGGAGATGATCAACGTGCGCCGGATACCAGCCGCGTCGGCAATGGAGCCGACGATGAAGACGAAGAAGGTCAAGAGCATCGAAAACGTCGATGCCCACCAGCCGGCTTCCTTGTCGCCCATGGCGTAGTCGCTCGACAGCCACATCGCCAAGGTCGGCAGGAAGGAGAAGATGCCCATGTACTCGAGAAACGTGGCGAGAAAGATGAGCCAAAGTTCGCGCGGGCAGGCCAGCAAGGCGCGCAGGTCGTCGCGCAGCGTGCTCTGGGAGGCGTTGGGGTCGGTATGCAAGCGGCAACTCCCGGAGGCGGGCGCCGGAACTGGCGCACGGCGTTTGTAGCGCGGCAGAGCGCGGAAATCGAGGTGCAGCTTTCGTTTTCCGGTCACGCCAGGACGGCCCTACGGCTTGGCGAGCGTGACCTGCACATCGTCGACGAACCAGCCGGCGCCGATGGGTTGGATGGGCAAGATGCCGCCGATGTCTGAGAACCGCAATTGCACTGCGACCGTATGCCCCAGCGCCGCCATGCAGTCGACGGTCACGGGCGTCCACGCGCCAGCGTCCTTGTCCATCGGCACGGCGTAGCTGGTGAGATCCAAACCAGTCTCGACATCGAGCAACGCCACCGTGCGCGTCTCGTTGTTCCAGCCACTGAGCTCGCTCCAACTGTACATGCTCAGCTTGCAGGCGCTGGCTTTGGCGGCGAGCGCGAAGCTCGGCGAAGTCGCGGACGCCATTGCGGGCACCACAGTGCCGTACGACTTGCCGTCGTTGAAGTTGAGCGAACAACTGGCCGAGTAGTACCCGGGCGCGGCCGGCGTCGCGTCGACCGCCCAACCGAGCAGCGTGTTGGCCACGCTCTGCAGCTTCCAGTTGTTCAAGCCTTTGCAGATGAACGTTTCGCTGTACACCGTGGCAGCGCCGCACACGTCGGGGCCGCCGCAGACGCCGGACGCACAGGTGTCCGGCGCCGTGCACGCGTCTTCGTCGTCGCAAGGCGTCCAGTCCGGCAGCGGCTTGACGCTGCAGGTTGCCGCGCCGTTCAGGCCGGTGCACACATCCAGCGTGCACGGATTGCCATCGTCGCAAGGACTTGGGCCGCCGACACAGGTGGTGGCCACGCACCCATCGCTGTTCGTGCACGGATTGCCGTCGTTGCACGGCGTCGCATCCCCGACGGGCGAATGCAGGCATTGGCCGAGCGCCGGGTCGCAGACATCGAGCGTGCAGCCGTTGCCATCGTCGCACTTCACGGCCTGGCCGACGCACACGCCGCCCTTGCACGCGTCGGGGTTGGTGCACCCATTGCCGTCCGAGCACACCAACGCATTGCTGACGAAGCTGCACTGCCCGGTCAACTTGTCGCAAGTGTCTGTGGTGCATGTGTTCTTGTCGTCGCAAACCACGCCGTTGCCGCAATTCGTGGTGTAGATGGCGAGATCGTCGACAAAGCCGCCCACGCCTTTGTTGTTGATGCAGTCCGTCGTGCGAAAGCGCAGTCGAATCTGGAATGCCTTTCCGACATAAGGCGTCAAGTCAATGGTCTGCAGCGTCCACACCTTGTTGCCGGCTTGGGGGATGCTGAGCAGTTCGCTCCAGTTCAGGCCGCTATCGGTGGTGATCGCCAAGCTCATGTCGTCGTACTTGGCCTCTTCATAGGTGCCGTTGTTGAACAAGCGCAGGGCCAGGTGCGTGCCCTTCGGCAACGCGTTGCCCGCGATCACCGGCGAGACCGCCGAGGCGTCCATGGGATTTTCACACTGGAAATCGACGCCATTGTTGAAATTGAGCGAGCACGCCGCCGACAGGTAGCCCGGCACTTCCGGTGTCCCGTCGACCGCCCATCCGACCCCCGGCTGCGTCGTCTGGCCGAGCGTCCAGCCCTTGGCGCCGCCGCAATCGAACGGCTCCAGGTAGGGAACGCCGACGGTCAGGCAATCCGTCCACGGCGTATGGCTGCAACCGCTCGTTGCGTCGCACGTATCGACGGTACAGGCGTCGCCGTCATCGCAGCTGAGCGGCTTGCTGACGCAACCGAACGTCGCGTCGCACCCATCCGCAGTGCAGGCGTCCTGGTCGTCGCAGTCCGCCGTGACGCCGCCGACGCAGATGCCACCGCTGCAGGCGTCGCTCAGCGTGCACACATCGCTGTCATTGCAGACAGCCGTGTTGGCCGCGAACAAGCAACCGCCCGGCAGATGGCAACTGTCATCCGTGCAGAGGTTGCCGTCCTTGCAGTCGACCGGCGCCGCAAAGCAAGTGTACGCGTTCCAAGCCGAAGACTTGCAGTGGCCGGTGTGGCACTTGTCGGCCCATGGGCTGCAGTCCACCGCGCCGCCCACGACGCATTGGCCCGCCTTGCACGCATCGGTCGTGCAGCCGCTGTCGTCCGCGTTGCAGGCCGTGCCGTCGTCCTTGGGTGCGCCGCCGACGCAGGCGTGGGTGAAAGCGCCCGTCGACTTGCACACGCCGGTCGTGCACGACGCCACATCCGCGGTGCAGTCGACCGGCAAGCCGACGGCGCAAGCGCCGAGCTTGTTGCACGCATCGCCGACTGTGCAGCCGTTCGTGTCGGCGTTGCACGGGGTTCCGGGTGCCGCGGGCGACGACACGCAGGTGTTGGTCGAAGGGCTGAGTGACTTGCAGGTGGCAATCTTGCACGCCCCAAGCGCAATCGGCCCGGCGCAGTCCTTGGCGGGACCGGCCAGGCACGCGCCCGCCTTGCACGCGTCGCCGACCGTGCAGCCGTTGCCATCGGCGTCGCATGGCGTGCCGTCCGGCTGCGTTGTCACCGAGCACTTGAACGTCTGGCTACCCGTCGACTCGCACTCGCCCGTTCCGCATCCTTTGCTGTCGGCGCCACAATCGACGGCTGTGCCAGACTGGCAACTGCCTGCCACGCACTTGTCGCCAACGGTGCAGCCGTTCTTGTCGTCGCAAAGCGCGATGATGGCCGTGTGCTGGCAGATGCCGCCCACGCACGCATCGGCCGTGCAGACATTCGAGTCCGTGCAGTCGATGGCCGCGCCCGTGCAAACGCCGGTGTGGCAAACGTCCAGCAACGTGCACGCGTCGCCGTCTTCGCAGACTGTGTCGTCCTTGATGTTCTCGTGCGTGCAGCCGCCCTTGCCGTCGCAGACATCGCTGGTGCAGGGATTGCCATCGTTGCAGTCGATGACCGCACCCGGTTTGCAGGTCCCCTGCGCACACAAGTCCGGGCTGCTGCAGTCGTTGCCGTCCTGGCAAGGATCCTGGTTGTCGGTGAAGGTGCAGCCGCTCGCCGGATCGCACGCGTCGGTCGTGCACGGCTCGCTGTCCGTGCACAGGACGGCTGTGCTGATGCACACGCCATTGTTGCAGGTATCCTGGTCGGTGCACGCGTTGTTGTCGCTGCAGGTTGTGCCGCTCAGCAGTTCGTGGCTGCATCCGCTCTTGGCAAGGCAGGCATCGGTCGTGCATGCCAGGCCATCGTCGCAGCCCAGCAGCCCGCCGCCTTGACACTTGCCGCCGGTGCACTGCGTGGCGACGGTGCAGGCGTCGCCGTCGTCGCACGGCGTGACGTCGCGCGGCAGGTGGCCGCAGCCAAGTGCCACATCGCAGGCGTCGGCCGTGCAGAATTCGCCGTCCTCACACGAAACGGCCGCGCCGCCGCAGACGCTGCCCACGCATTGATCTGCCACCGTGCACGCGCTGCCGTCATCGCACCCGCCGCCCTGAGCGGTGTGAAGGCAACCCTTGCCTGTATCGCAACTGTCTGCGGTGCAACTGTTGTTGTCGTTGCAGTCGCTGGCCGCGCCGACGCATGAGCCAAGCGCGCACCCGTCGCCGACGGTGCAAGCGTTGCCATCGTCGCACGGCGTCGTGTTGACCACATTGCTGCAGCCGCTGCCGCTGGTGCACGCGTCGGTCGTGCAGGTGTTGCCGTCGGCGCAATCGATGCCGGCAGCGTAGTTCCAGCCGCCCGCCTTGCAGGCGAATGAGGCGCCGCCCGAGCACGTCGTGGCCTTGCACGTGGCAGGCACGCATTGGTGCAACCCGCTGCAAGCCTGCCCATCGCCGCAATCTGTCGCATCGAGGCACGCGACGCACAGGCCCGATGCCGGGTCGCACACCGCCGGGCAGTCCTTGCTGCTGCCGCAGGCGATGGCCGGTTGGCAAATGCCCGCGACACACTGCTCACCGTTGCCGCAATCGCCGGCCGTGACGCAATCCACGCACGCGCCGGCCGTCTTGTCGCACACCTGGCCCGAGCCCTTGCACGCGATGTCCGACTTGCACGGCACCGCAGGCAAGCACGCGTTCTGGCTGCAGACATGGGCGGGACCGCAGTCTGCCGCCGTCACGCAAGGCACGCATGCACCGCGCCCCAGGTCACACACGCCCGTCGCGGACGCACATGGATGCGCGGCATCGCACGGAGTCAGCGGGCCCGCGCAGGCGACGATCGGCCAGTGCTGGCAGGACACGCCCCAACAAAGGTCCAACGTGCAGGGATCGCTGTCGGTGCACGGCACGCCGCTCAAGCATGGTGCCCACACGTCTAGGCCACTTTGCGCATCGGTCGCCACATCGGCGGCGCCTGCGTCGTCCGCGCCGGCATCCGCCTGGACATCCGGCTCGGCGGCATCGGCTTGCACGTCGACCATGGCTGCGTCCGATGCGCCGGCATCCGGCTCGGCGGCATCGGCTTGCAGGTCGGCACCTGCTGCGTCCAACGCGCTGCCATCCGCCTCGGCGTCCGCACCCGCGGCATCTGCAGCGATGGCGTCGACTTGGGCATCGACCCCAGCGTCAGCGGCAGATGCACCATCACTGGTCGCGTCTTGCGTGGCTGCGCCGTCGCCTGCTGCGTCGGCAGCGAAAGGTGCGTCCGCGGCAGCGTCTTGCGTCACGGCAACGTCCCCCTGCGCATCCGCGGGCCAGGCTGCATCCGCGTTGGCGGCGTCTCCCGAAGCGTCTGGAGCCGCGCCGCCGTCGCTGCCCGCATCGACGCTGTCTGGCTTGCCGGCATCCTGCGCGGGTCCGGCATCGGCGCTGGCGTCCGCATCGTCCACTTCGGCGGCGTCGTTCTTGGTTGCATCGCCTTGTGCGATCTCTTCGGCCGTCTCGGCCGCGCCGCCATCGCCAGGCGAGCCGTCGTCGGCACCATTCGCAGCGTCGAGTGCGGAGGGAACGTCGGCGGCGATTTCCGCGGCAAGTTGCGCATCCGCATCCGCCACGGACAGGGCGTCAAAGCTCGGCATGACCATGATCTGGTCAGAACAGCCTACGCTGACCACCACGCACACGACGACGAAGGGCTGGAACGCATGAAACCGCATGGCTGCACCCTGGAATGTGCGCGCAAGTTCGTGCGCCGCACGGACCACAGCAGGCCCGCGCAGCCGCAGTGCCGCGACGCGGCGCCGAGACTGCACCCAAGGTTCATTCGTGTCCAGCACAGTTTGCGGCCCATGCCGCAGCCCATGAGCCAGCCTGCTACGGTGCCGGCGCCTTGATGAACTCGATGTCCAGCGAGATCGCGACTTCCTCGCCAACCACGACGCCGCCCGCTTCCAGCGCCTTGTTCCACGTCAGCCCGAAATCCTTGCGGTTGATCCGGGTCGTCGCGGCGATGGCGATGTGCTCGTTGCCCATCGGATCCTTGACGGATGCGGTAGGCCCTTGGACATCGAGCTTCACCGCCTTGGTCACGCCGTGCAGCGTCAAGTCGCCCGTCACGCGCAGCTTGCCGCGGCCGGCCACCTCGACCTTGGTCGACTTGAAGGTCATGGACGGATACTTGGCGACGTCAAAGAACTCCGCCGATTTCAGATGCGTGTCGCGTTTCTCCACGCGCGTGTTGATGGTGCTGACATCGATGGTCGCTTCGACGATTGCCTTCTTCGGCTCGGCGGCGTCGTAGGTCAGGGTGCCGGTGACCCTGCCGAATTCACCTTTCACGTTCGAAATCATCATGTGCCGCACCGAAAAGTGCACGCCGGCATGCGCCGAATCGATGACCCACGACGTCGGGAGCGCCCAGGCACTCGCCGATCCGCTCATCAGCAACAGGCCGGCCAAGGCTGCTCGGAACAGATACTGCATGTCGTCCTCCGCAAAGAAATCGGTTCGCTCAGCGGGCGCGTCGCGCCGGCTGCGAGCCTGGTTGGAAGTGCCGGCGCCGCGTGCGCCGGTGTTGGGGATGCGGCCATGCTGCGCGGCACGACGCTGCTTTGCAAGAGGCAAGCGGGCGCCAAGCTCGCCCTATCGAGCTTGCGACAGCCCTGCGCCTGCCAAGACTGGACGAAGGCCGTGCGAGGGGGCACGATCCGCCGCGCCGGTCGCCGCGATGCCCGGCGCATGACGACTGGCCGGAGATTCGGCAGCCCCGAGGTCCCATGTTTGGCAAAGGACTCGCACGCAGCGTCACGGTGCTGGTGGCCCTGTTGCTGGGCGTTGCATTGCTGCTGGGCACGGCGCTGGTCGCCTCCACGACCCTGCAGGACAACTACGGACGCGACGCGCTGCGGTGGGCGGATCACGCGGGCATCATGCGCGACGTCTCCGCTGCGGCCCACGCCTACGTCTTGCACGTTCATGCCTATCTGGTGACGGACGACGCGGTAGAGTTGCAGGCGATCCATGCCCACCACGCACAAACCCGTCGCTTGCTGGACCGCGCACTGCAGACGGCGCGAACCTTTGGCGAGCAGGAAACGAACGAGCATCTTGTCCTGGTGGCGGACTTCAATCAGGTGCAGGCTGCATGCGGGGCGCTCATCGAGCAGCACAGGCGCGGCGAGACGGCCCAGGCGCTGCGCAGATTTCGCGCAACAGTCCAGGACGGCACCGCGACGCGCTTGTTCGCCGACCTCGATCGCATCGTGCGGGCCGAGCTGCGCGGCGCGGAGGCCGCATCGGGCCAAGCCCGCTCGGTGTCGAGATGGGCGTGGATGATCGCAGTAGGGCTCACCCTTTGGCTGACCGTCATCTCGGTGGTGCGCACTTCCACGCTGCTGCGCCGGCTGCATCGTCGCGTCGGCATCGTGCGCGACGGGCTTGCGCGCCTCGAACGCGGCGATCTGAGCGTCGAGGTACCGGTCGATGGCGCCGACGAACTGAGCCAACTGGCCGAAGCCTTGAACCACACCATCCGCGAACTGCAAGCGACGCTGCGCACCAACGCCCAGCTGGAGGGCGCGGTGGGCACGCGCACGGCGGAGATCGAGAAATCCCATGCGGAATTGGCCGGGCGCCTGGCCGAGGTGGAGGAATTGACGGCGCGCCTGCAACAGGCGGATCGCCTCGCGGCCTTGGGTGCGCTGGCCGCCGGGGTCGGGCACGAGATCAACAACCCGCTGACGTTCGTGACGTCGAGCATGGCCTTCATCGAGCGCGAATTCGAGCGCATCGTGGCGGGCGCCAGCACGGTCGCGCCGCCGGGAACACCGCCACCGCACCGCGCACCGAGCGGCATCTGGCAGGCACCGGTCGATCTCGGCGAGGTGCGGCGGGCGCTCGCCGATGCCCGCCTCGGCGCGGATCGCGTGCGCCAGATCGTCAGCGACCTGCGGACCTTTTCGCGCACCGAAGCGCTGGTGCGCGAGCCGGTCGAGCTCGGCCGCACGATCGATGCGGCCCTGAGCATGGCCGGCGCGGAGATTCGCCACCGCGCGCACCTGGACAAGGATCTAGCCGCGGGGCTGTGGGTGCAGGGCAACGAGTCCCAGCTCGGCCAGGTGTTCCTCAACCTCGCCGTCAACGCCGCGCAGGCGATAGGCGACGGCCATGCCGACGCCAACCAGATTCGCGTGACGACGCGCGGCGAGGGCGGCTACGCGATCATCGAAGTGTCCGACACCGGCTGCGGCGTGGCGCCGGAATTGCTGCCGCGCCTGTTCGATGCCTTTTTCACGACCAAGGACAAGAGCCACGGCACGGGCCTGGGCCTGTCGATCTGCCGCAACATCGTCCAGGCTCACGGCGGCACGATCGCGCTGCGCTCCGTGCTGGGCCAAGGAACGACGGCGTGCGTGCGTCTGCCCCTGATGCCTGCCTCGCCTGCCGAGGCACCGCCGCCGCCCGCCGAGCCCGCGACCGTGCCGCAGCCGACCCTGCCGCTTGCGCCGTTGCGCGTCCTGGTGATCGACGACGAGCCGACCATCGGCAAGATCCTGCGGCGCACGCTGCGCGGCCACGAGGTCGCCGCCGAGACGGACGCCCGCAGCGCATTGGCGCGTCTGACGGCTGGCGAACGCTTCGATCTCGTGTTTTGCGACCTCATGATGCCGCTGATGACTGGCGCCGAGTTCCACAAGGCCGTGGCGCAACTGGCGCCGGATCTGGCGCGCGACATCGTGTTCCTGAGCGGCGGCGCTTTCAGCGACGACATCCGCGAGTTCATGGCCAGCATCCCCAATCGGTGCCTGGACAAGCCGTTCGAAGCCGAGACGATCCTGGCATTGGCGCGCGAGGCGGCGTCGCGGGCCCGCGAGCCGGCCTGATTCCGTCCCAGCCACACCCTGCCGCAGGCCCAAGCCGGCCTCAACCTGCCACCGGCACGCCATGCCGCAGGCCCAAGCCGGCCTCAACCTGCCACCGGCACGCCATGCCGCAGGCCCAAGCCGGCCGGCTTCTCGTCAAGCAAGCTGTTGGGGAAGAATCAAGCTGCCGGTGCGGCCGCCGTCGCCTGGGCAGCGCGCGTGGTCGTCGACTTGAAGAAGCTGTCGATGAAGCGCTTGCGCTCGGTGCCGTACAGGATTTCCAGCTTCGACGGCATCAGGTTGTGCGCCCACCGCGCCGCATCGCACGCCGTGGCCAGCGCGGCATTCGCCGTACCTTCGGCCACGTATTGCGGCTCGCGCACCTGCACCGCGGCGTCGACAGCCTGCAGGTCCTGGCCGAGTTGGTCCGCCAGCGGCTGCAGCGACGCCCACAGCGGATCCTTGGCGACGCCTTCGATGACCTGACGCACGAAGCGCGTCTGGCTGGCGTCGACCACCGGACGCATCGCCTCGCTGGGCGGCGCGGAGAACAGCGCGGCGTAGCGCGGATCGTCCAGCTTGTTGTCGACCAGACCCTTGGCGCGGATCGCGAGGCGCGCCATGGTGCTGTCGAGGTCGCCGTCGAGCGCCTGGATCTCGTTGGTCGTGCCGACGCGCGCCGCCAAAGCGTTGAGGTACGTGTCCTGAGCCGCGGACAGCACGTCGAACAGGGCGCCGATCTCCGCGCCCAGATCGCGCGTGGCGGCGCGGGCGCAGAGGCGGATGCGCAGGTAGCGCAGGTGGTCGAGGACGAGGTCGGGACCGGTGTCGGATTGGAGAGAGCGCATGGGCTTTTCCTGCATCGCGGCCCAGGCTTGGACCGGTGGCGCGCAGCGTAGAAGCGCATGGCCGTGTGGTCAAGGTGGGGGCGCAACTTTTTGGGTCAGCGGCCGGCGTCCGCAGGTTGACGCTCCTTGCCCCGCCCCGCAGACTGCCCCCGTCCTGCGGCGCCCGGCGCGCCGCACACGGGTGACCGACCATGGCGCAGCCCTCGACCGACCCTGTCCCCGCACAACAGCCGCCTTTTGCGGTGCTCGTCGCAGACGCGGTGCTGCGCGAACCGGCGCTGCTGGCCAAGGCCCGCGAGACCTGCCAGCGCTGGCGGCACCTGCAGGCGCAGCCGGTTGTGTGGCTGGATCGCTGGGACGACCTGCTGACCAAGGCGCAGTCTTCGGCCGCCGGCATGGCGCAGCTGCAGCACGTGCTGCGCAGCGACGACGCGCAGAGCGCGCGCTGGCGCGAGTTTGCCCCGCTGGCTGGCCTGCTGCCGCGCGAAGTCCGGCGCACAGCGAGGAATCAATGCGGCTTTCGGCACTAACGCATCTCGTGGCGGCCGTGCGCGCGCTGGCGCAGTGCGAGTCGGTGATCGTGCTCGGTTCGGCGGCGCTGCTGGGCACGTCGGCCGCGCTGGGCGAGCCAGGCGGGCCGCTCGAGACGACGCGCGATGCGGACCTGCTGCTGACGCCGGTCGATGCCGAGATGGCCGCCGTGCTTCACGAAGCGCTCGGCGAAGGCAGCCTGTTCGACGCGCGCTACGGCTACCACGTCGATCTGCTGCGGCCAGAGATCGTGGCCACGCTGCCCGCGGGCTGGCAGTCGCGCCTTGTGCCCGTTGCAGGGGCCAGCGCCGTCTCGGCGTTCGACGTGGCCTTTGCCAAGCTGTTCGTCGGGCGAGATAAGGATCTGGCGGTCGTGACGGCGTTGCTCGCGCAAGGGCTGGTCCGCAGCGCGGCGCTCGCTGAGGCCATCATGGCGGCGCCTGCGGCGGAGCGCGACCGGCACGCGGCGATGCGGCGGCTGCAGCAATGCGGCACGCTTGAGGGGTGAGCGCGCGAGAGCCTGAGCTGGCATTGCCCTGGTATGCCGGTGGCGGCGTCGATCTCGGCATCGGTGGCGACCCGGCGTTGGGCGTGCACGGTAACCTGGGCCTCGCGCTGCAATTCGACCGCGCACCCATCGATGTGTTCCTCGAACGGACGCCACGCCTGAGGCTCGTCGACTTCGTGCAGGTGCAGCCCTTCGAGTTTGGCGCCGGCGTGCGCGTCTGGTTTTGAGGGTTCCTCAAGGCGCCCCGCGCAGCAACCGCGTCAATTCGTCAGCGAGCGTGTCGATGGCATAGGGCTTGGCCACAGCGCCGGCAAAGCCATAGGCCCGATAGTCGGCAACCACTGGATCGTTGGAGTAACCTGTGGAAACGATCAGGATCGCCTCGATATCGATCTGGCGCATCTGCGCCGCCGCGTCCTTGCCACCCATGCCGCCCGGAATCGTCAGGTCGAGCAGCGCGGCGCGAAACGGCGCGGCCTGCTCCCTTGCGGCGCGGAACAGTGCGACGGCCGTCTCGCCATCCGCACAGGCAACCGCTTCGTAACCTAGGGATTCCAGGACGCGACTCGCCAGATCGCGAATCAACTCTTCGTCGTCCATGACCAGGACCTTGCCCTGCCCTGCTGGCAACAGCGTGATCTCGACCACATCCGCTGGAGGTGCGGCACTCGCTCTGGCCGCTGCGGGCAGGTGCAGCGAAAAGGTCGTGCCGACACCCCGTTCCGATGCGACCTGGACGCCACCCGCATGGCGTTTGACGATCGAATAGACGGAGCTGAGGCCCAGGCCGGTGCCCCCGGGTTTGGTCGTGAAATACGGATCGAAGATTTTGCCCTGCAGTTCCTGGTCCATGCCTGCGCCCGTGTCGGCCACATCCATGCGCACATAGCTGCCCGGCGTCAGTTGCGCACTGCCCTGATCCTCGATCACGTCGTTGACGGCACGGATCGTGACGGTGCCGCCCGCGGGCATCGCCTGTTTGGCGTTGATCAGCAGATTGGCGAGCACTTGAGCAATCTGGCCTTCGTCGGCATGGAGGCTCCACAGATCCGCGGGCAGGTCGATGATCGCCTTGACGTTCGAGCCGCGCAGAGCAAACGAGACGGCCTCGTCGATGAGCCGCCGCGTGTCGACCACCTTGCGGGTCGGCGCGCCACCGCGCGAAAACGTCAGCAATTGCCGAGTCAGGTCGCTGGCGCGCACGGCCGCCTTCTCGCATTCCAGCAAGCATTGCGCCGCCTGATGGTTTTCGCCGATCAGCCGACGCGCAAAGGACAGGTTGCCGAGCACGCCCGTTAGCACATTGTTGAAATCGTGCGCCAATCCTCCGGCCAGCAGCCCCAGCGACTCGAGCTTCTGTGTCTTGGCCAGTTCCGCCTGCAAACGCACGGTCTCGGAAATGTCCTGAACAATCGTCAGCAACCGCTCTTCGCCACCGACATGGATGATCTCTGCACCCCAGAGGATCTCGAGCTGGCGCCCGCCCTTGATCGTCGCCACGAGTTCACGGTCGGGCAAATGGGCCTGGGATTCCAGTTCCTTCTTGATTCCCGCGCGATCGCCCGGCAGCAGCAAGCCGAGTTCGACCGACGTGCGGCCCAGCGCCTCTTCGCGGCTGTAGCCGGTGACTTCGCAAAACTTGTCGTTCACCTCGATGAGGCGCCCGTCCTGCGGCAAGCTGATGGTCATCACCAGCGGAGCGCGGCGAAAGGCGGTGCCAAACTTCTCTTCGCGGTCGCGCAGTTCCCGCTCCCTGGTCCGCTCATCCGTGACATCGGCGACCATGCACAACAGGCATGCTTGCCCCTGGAAGGAGATCGGGGCGACACACGAGGAGGTGACGAACGTCCGGCCGTCCTTGGCGCGCGCGCGCAATTCCAGGTTGCGTACGAGGTGATTCGCAGCCATCGCGTCCATGAGCTGTCTGCGGCCCTCGGCGCCGTACAGCGCCAGTTCCAACGTGGTGCGGCCGATCAACTCGTCGCGGGCAAAGCCATAGAACCTTTCGAACGCCGGATTGGCCTCCAGGATCGCGCCGTCGGTGTGCCGCGTGATCGCGATGGCCATGGGCGATTCGCGAAAGATGGTCTCGAACTGTGCACGCGTTTCGAGAACCTCGCGCTGCGCGCGGGCGCGCTCCGTGATGTCCCGCACGGACGCGCTGGTGTACTCGTGGCCCGCGTGCGTGACGTACCGGGTCGACACTTCCACCAGGATGCGGCGGCCCGTGCGGCTGCGGAGTTCGGTCTCCAGTGTCATGGAACCACAGCGTTTCAGCGCCTGCCAGTGCGCCATCCATGCCGCCCCGGGGAAATCGGGCGCGACATCGGCGACGCTCAACTGGAGCAACTCCGGGCGGTCATACTCCAACGCGCTGCAGGCCGCGTGGTTGGCGTAGATGAAGCGGCCCGCCCCGTCCGACCAGAAGATGAGGTCCGACACCGAGTCGATGGCTACCTGCGCAAGCAACAACTGGTCCGCGTCTGCGGGCTGCGGCGCCGATGCAGAAGCGTCTGTTTTCATTCTGCGAACTCCCGTGCGGTGCCCGATCCGGGTCCACCTACACCATCAATGGCTCTGGATACACGCCGGAGAAACATGCCGTGCACCAACCTTCGCAGCCACCGTCCGCGGCGCTCAAGAGGCCTTGCTCGCTGAGGTATCCGACGCTGTCACAGGTGATGAACGCGGCAATCTGGTCCATCGTCTTGTTGGCGGCGATCAAGTGCTCGCGGTTGGGGGTGTCGATGCCGTAATAGCATGGCCAGGATGTCGGTGGACTCGAGATTCGCAGGTGAATTTCGCGGGCGCCAGCTTCACGCAACAGCCCGATGATCTGGCGCGACGTCGTCCCGCGCACGAGGCTGTCGTCGACCACGACGATCGACTTGCCGGCGATCACCTCGCGCACTGGACTCAGCTTGCGCCGGACGCCGGTTTCCCGCATGGCGACTGTGGGTTGGATGAAGGTGCGACCGACGTAGTGCGAACGGATGAGGCCAAGTTCGTAGGGAATCCCGGCCGCTCGGGCATAGCCGAGGGCAGCACCGACACCGCTGTCTGGCACTGGAATGACGACTTCGCCGCCAGGAACCGGCGCCTCGCGGGCGAGCTGGGCGCCAAGACGTTTGCGCACTTCGTACACAGTCTGGCCAAAGACGATGCTGTCCGGGCGCGCGAAGTACACATGCTCGAAAACACACTGCTTTCTTGGCGTCACACCCGCCAGTTGGTAGCTCTGAATGCCGCCCGGGCGCATGCTGACGACTTCGCCAGGCAGGACTTCGCGAACGAACTCGGCTCCCACCAAGGCAAAGGCGCAGGTCTCGGAAGCCGCCAGCCACGCCTCGCCGTGCACGTCGCGCCGCACGCCGAGCACCAGCGGACGGTAGCCATACGGGTCGCGCACCGCGACGACCTCATTGCCATCCAAAACGAGCATCGAATAGGCACCTTGCAGCCGCGGCATGATCCGCAGCATCCGCTCGGCCAGCGATCCGCCCGTCTCGCGCGCCAGCAGGTGCAGCACCACCTCCGTGTCGGTGCCGGAGGAGTACAGGGCGCCCATGGCTGACAGTTCCCGGCGCAAGGGCCCGGCATTGGTCAGGTTGCCGTTGTGCGCCACCGCAAGCGAACCGGCCGCGTGGTCCAGGCACAGCGGCTGCGCGTTGCGCAGACGACTCGCGCCGGTGGTCGAATAGCGCACCTGGCCGATCGCCATGGTGCCCGGCAACATCGCCAGCATCGCCTCGTCAAAAACCGTCGTGACCTGGCCCATGTGGCGCTGGATGAACACCTCGCCGCCTTTGGCCGATGCAATGCCGGAACTTTCCTGGCCACGGTGCTGCAGCGCGTGCAAGCCGACGGAGGTCAGTCGCGCCGCATCGGGATGGTTGAAGATGCCAAAGACGCCGCACATGCCTGCTCCTACTGCGCGTCACCGAGCACCGAGCGCTCGAACCCGTTGTGGAATGCATCCGTCAGATCCGCGATTGCGACCTGCAACGTACCCAGCTCGAACGCAGCACCGATGGCGCCGACCTCGCCAAGGCGAAGTGCCGCAACACCGACATTGGCAGCAAGGGCTTCGATTTCTGAACGTTGCGACGGATGTACACTGACCACGATGCTGGCCCCGGTCTCGCCAAAGAGGCGCTCGTCGTGCCGTGACGTCCCGCTGTCGCGCGGTGAGGGCAACGCGCAGCGCAGGCCGCGGGGCCCGCCTTGGGCCTGGATCGCACACTCGGCCAGCGCTACGGCCAGACCGCCATCGGCCAGATCGTGGGCGCTGCGGGCGACGCCCTGCGCGATGAGCAGCCGCACGAGCGAGGTGACCGCCTTCTCCGCATCCAGATCCACTGTCGACACGCGCCCTTGGTGATGCCCGAGGTAGTCCTGCAGCCAGCGAGACGCGCCAAGGCTCGGCCGGAAATGGCCGAGCAAGTAGATCGCGTCGCCCGTCTCGGCAAAGCCCATGCGCACGGGCTCGACACCGTCCGGCAGGCGCCCGACAACCGCAACCATCGGCGTCGGCAGAATCGATTGATCGCCCGTGGTGTTGTAGAGGGAGACATTCCCGGAAACGACCGGGCAATCCAGGGCCTTGGCCGCATCGCCAAGACCGCGCATCGCCTCGCGAATCGCCCACATGACTTCCGGAATCTCGGGGTTGCCGAAGTTGAGGCAATCGGTCAGGCCCAGCGGTGCCGCGCCGACGCACGCGATGTTGCGCACGGCTTCGGCGACCGCATGCGCCCCGCAGGCCCACGGATCTGCGTGGCCATAGCGCTCCGTGCAATCCGCCGACATCGCGAGACGCGCGCCGTTTTCGCGCACCAGCAGGACCGCCGCATCAGCCGCTCCCGGCAGCACTTGAGTTGACGTGCGCACGGTGTGGTCATACTGATGCCAGATCCAGCGCTTGGACGCGATATCGGGCCGACCCAGCAGCGTCGTCAGATCACATTTCTGTGGTTGATCGGCGATCGCATCCAGATCGAGTGTGCGCCGCGCTTGCAGATCGGCCGGCTCCTGGCGCGGGCGATCGTAGCGCGGGCAATCATCCACGACCGCATGAATCGGCACATCGACCACGACGTGACCTTGCCAGGTGCAGCGCATTCGCCCGGAATCCGTTACTTTTCCAATCACCGCTGCTTCCAGGCCCCACTTCTTGCACACGCCGAGCACGTCGTCCTCGTGCCCCTTCTTGGCGACCATGAGCATGCGCTCCTGGCTCTCGGAAAGCATCATTTCGTAAGGAACCATGCCAGTTGCGCGCTGTGGCACACAGTCCAGGTCCATGTCCATGCCCGCGCCGGCCCGCGACGCCATCTCGAACGACGACGACGTCAGGCCCGCCGCGCCCATGTCCTGGATGCCGACCAGCCAGTCGTGGGTCATGATCTCCAAACACGCTTCGAGCAACAGCTTTTCCGTGAAGGGGTCGCCGACCTGCACCGTCGGGCGCTTGGCCTGGCTGTCGTCGTCGAACACCGCCGAGGCCATCGTCGCGCCGTGGATGCCATCGCGTCCCGTCGCCGAGCCGACATAGAGCACCGGATTGCCGACACCGCTAGCTGTTCCTTTGAAGATCCGGTCTTTGCGCACGATGCCGAGCGCAAACGCGTTGACCAGGATGTTGCCGTTGTAGCAGGGATCGAAGCCGCAATTGCCGCCGATCGTCGGGACGCCCATGCAGTTGCCGTAGCCGCCGATGCCGTGCACGACGCCCGCAACCAACGATTTCGTCTTTGGATGATCGGGTTCGCCGAAGCGCAGCGCGTCCATGCACGCCACCGTGCGCGCGCCCATCGTGAAGACATCGCGCAAGATGCCGCCGACACCGGTGGCGGCGCCCTGGTAGGGCTCGATGAAGCTGGGGTGGTTGTGCGACTCCATCTTGAAGGCGGCGCCCCATGTGAACCCATTGGAATCTTGTCCGATGTCGACGACGCCGGCATTCTCGCCAGGTCCCAGGATCACCGTGGGTCCTGTCGTCGGGAAAAGGTGGAAGTGCGCACGGCTGGACTTGTAGGCACAATGCTCCGACCACATCACGGAAAAGACGCCGAGTTCTACATAGTTGGGCTCTCTGCCCAGGCGCCGCACGATCTCGGCAAACTCGTCAGGTGTGAGGCCATGGCGCGCAATGGCTTCGGGCGTGATCTCACTTTGCATGGACATGCTGGCCTCGGAAGAAGTCGGGGGCGCGAGTGTCGCTGATGGCACCCCGAAGTCCAAGCGCCGCTTTGCGACAGTTTGGCAACTCGCTCGCGAACCGCAGCCGCGCTACACTCGCGGCACTCCATCGAGGTCCGCATGCATGACTTTTCCAGCTTGATCGACGGCGTGTGGCGCCAGAGCCGGCGCAAGGTCGAGATCGTCTCTCCCTATTCTGGCGCAGTCGTCGGCACCGTGCACGAGGCGAGCGCCGCCCAGGTCGAGACCGCGATCGAGTCCGGCAAGGCCGCGTGCCTGGAGATGGCGGCCCTTCCAGGCCACCGGCGGCGCGCCATCTTGAATGGGATTGCCGACATCCTGCGCCGCCGCGAAACCGACTTTGCCATGCTGCTGTCTTCAGAAGCGGGCAAGCCGATCGCCCTGGCCCGCGCCGAAGTGCAGCGCGCGCAAGACACGTTCGCCTTTGCCGCCGAGGAAGTGCCGCGCCTCTGCGGCGAGTCGATCGATCTCGCCTCTGCCGTACCGGGACAGGGCCGTTTCGGCATCGTGCGCCGCTTCCCCGTAGGTTTGATCGCGGCCATCACGCCGTTCAACTTTCCGCTCAATCTCGTCGCGCACAAGGTGGCGCCGGCGATCGCGGCTGGCTGTCCGATCATCGTCAAGCCGGCACCGCAGGCGCCTCTCTCGGCCTTTGCCTTGGCGCAAGCCTGCTTGGACGCGGGCATTCCCCCTTGCGGGCTCAGCGTCGTGCTCTGCCGCGTTGAGGACGCCGAACCGCTTGTCGTCGATCCACGTGTGCGTCTGCTGACCTTCACCGGCAGCGCCGCGGTCGGCTGGCAACTCAAGGCCGCCGCCGGTCACAAGCGCGTCCTGCTCGAACTCGGCGGCAATGCCGCGGCAATTGTCCATGATGACGCAGATATCGCGTTTGCGGCCTCGCGCATTGCCCAGGGCGCCTTCGCGTATGCCGGCCAGTCGTGCATCTCCGTGCAGCGGGTCCTCGTGCATCGGGATCGCTGGGAGGCCTTTCAGGCAGCGCTGTTGGAGCGCATCGCCAGCGACGTCGCCACCGGCGATCCGTCCGACGCCAGCGTGCTGTGCGGTCCCGTGATCGACGCCACGGCGGCAGAACGCATCGAGACTTGGACCGCCGAGGCCGTCGCGGGCGGCGCCCAACTGCTGTTGTCCGGCGATCGCCGCGGCCTCGTGCTGCAGCCGGCGGTCCTGACAAATGTGCCGCGTCACGCACACCTCAATTGGGCCGAGGCCTTCGGGCCGGTGGTCACGCTGGCGCCCTACGATGCGCTGACGACAGCCCTGACGGAAGTGAACGACTCGCGCTACGGCTTGCAGGCAGGCATCTTCACGGACTCATTGGCGGCGCTCTGGCAAACCTACGAGACGCTGCAGGTCGGCGCGGTCATCCACAATGATGTGCCCACCTTCCGCGTCGATCACATGCCCTATGGCGGCGTCAAGGATTCAGGCCTTGGCCGCGAAGGTCCGCACGAGACGATGCTGGAGTACACCGAACCGCGTCTGTTGGCGCTGCGGCCGCTGACGCCGAAGTAATTACGCTGCGGCTGCAGCCACTTGCGCAACAAGCCCCTCCAGCAATGCCTTGCCGTCTTCGCCGCCGAGCAGGCCTTCCATGACGCGTTCCGGGTGCGGCATCATGCCGACGACATTGCCGCGTTCGTTGGCCACGCCCGCAATGTTGCGGCAAGCGCCGTTGGGGTTGGCTCCGGCCACGGCCTGTCCCGTGGCGCCATCGACGTAGCGCAGGACGATCTGGCCGCGCGCCTCCATCGCGTCGAGTGTCGCTTCATCTGCGAAATAGTTGCCTTCCATGTGCGCGATGGGCATCACATACTGGCTGCCGACCGCGATGCGCGCCGTCAAGCTGCTTCGCTGGCTCTCGACACGCAGCGTGACATTCTTGCAGACGAAGGCCAGGCCGGCATTGCGCAGCAGGGCGCCAGGAAGCATGCGCGCCTCGGTCAACACCTGAAATCCATTACAAATACCAAACACGTTGCCGCCCCGCTCGGCAAAACGCTTCGTCGCAGCCATGACCGGCGAGTGTGCGGCAATGGCGCCGCAACGAAGGTAGTCGCCGTAGGAGAAACCGCCTGGAAGAACGACGAGATCCGTTCCAATTGGCAGTTCGCTCGCGCCATGCCAGACAAGGCTCGCTTCACAGCCGAGCACGCGCCCGAACGCCTGCAGGCAATCGTCATCGCAGTTGGAGCCCGGGAACTGCAGGACGGCGACACGCATCTTGGCCTCAATCCATCCATTCAATCGTGAAGTCTTCCACGATCAGGTTTGCAAGCAATTCCTTAGCCATACGCTCGACTTCGCGCGCAGCATCGGCGCGCCCGAGGCCGTCATCGAGCGTCAAGTACACGATGCGGCCGACGCGCACGTCGCGCACACCTGCGAAGCCAAGCCCGGCAAGCGCGTGAGCGACAGCTCTACCTTGCGGATCCAGCACTTCGGGACGGGGCACGATGAGGACGCGGGCGCGCATGGCATTCCCTCCGCCGGCAGCGAACCGGCTTGGCGGCGCAAGGGTGCCCGAAGTCGCCCGCTGCGCCAAGCGACAGTTTGGTTTCATGTCAGTTTGGTTTCATCGCCGTGCTCGTTGTCGCCAATCCAGCGCTTTGCTAGCGTCACGTTGTTCTGACGGCAGCGTCACATGCTGGAGATGTCGATGAACCTCCTCTCACGCAACCCTAGGAGTGTGTCGGACTATCGTCCGTCCAAGCTCCATCGGTGCTTGTTGTTTGCGGCATTCGCACAAGAAAACCATGAAGTAATTCACGGTTTTTCGTGCGAATCGGAACCCGCAGTTGCGGCTTCCCTAGGAGTCTGTCGAGTCTGGCGCCGACACGTAGTTTCAATGAGTTATCCATCGCTGTTGGAGGTTCTCCGACAGACTCCTAGAGAACCGGTCGCTGGGCGCGCCGATACGGGCGCGCTGACTCCGGTAGTCCGCCGATCAACAGTTGTTGCGCGATGCGCCAGGCAGTTCCTATCGCCCTGTCTCACGCTGTGGCTCGCCGCTTGCGGATCCGACCCCGTGCTTGCCACAGCCAAGGACGGTGCGGCAAACGCTGACGGACAAGGCACCGACGGCGCGGCAGCAGACGGTGCCGCTGCAGATCTCGCCATGCAGGATGGTCCGCCCACGCCTCAACCGACCCCTGCATCTCCTGACCAGCTTGGCCCCGATCCGGCATTCGCGGATAATTTTCAGCCGTTGGCCGACCAGGCCGTCACAACGCTGCTGGAAGTGCTGCGTCCAAAATACGGTTTCGTGCCCTACCTGGATGCCCAACGGCGACCGCGCGTGCCGCCTGCGGAATTCGGTCGCGTGCGCGGCCAGCCGGGCGAGCCGCACCTGCTGCGCGATCAACTCGCCTTGCCCGCCGACTTGACACCGACAGGCTGGATTCCAGGCCAGCTACCGGCAGGATCCCGTTCGGCGCTCTATGGTTTCATCTTCTCCGACTGCCAACTCGCCGACAACGAGTCCCCGGCGCTCGTCGCCAAGAACAAGATCATGGGTGCGCCGGCGTTCCGCGAAAACGGCGCACTCATTCCGCAGTTGCTCGACGCCCTCATCCGCACGGCCAACCGCTTTGCCCAAAAGCGCGCATTCGATGTGGTGTTTTCGCTGGGCGATGCGCTGGAGGACACCCAACAGAACGAGCTGGACTGGTGGCTCGCGCTCGTGAATGGCGGCACGGTCTCGCCCGACAGCGGCGTCCGCGACGACGTCGTCCCGGGGCCGGGCAACGACGCCAACGATCCCTTCACTGCGCAAGGTTTCGCCAAAGGCACGCCGTGGATCGAAGCGATCGGCAACCACGACATCCTGGTCAACGGCAACTTCCCCGCCGGGCTCATCGCGCAAGCCAACGCCTCGCCAGACATCGTCGCCGCGCTCGGCGCGAAGATTGGCGCACTCGGCCTGTCCCTGCCCGGTGTGGCGACGGCCGACGTGCATCCAGCATTCTATCCGCCCGCATTGCGAGGCGAATTCCGCGTGCGCATGGACGCCTTCGACCCCAAGCAGCTTCCCGACATCAAGACCGAGGTCTCGACGCTGCAACCAGCAACAATTCCTGCAGATCCAGGCCGAGCCGCCCTCGGGCACTGCGGCTTCATCGCGCACAACTACGCCGCACCCGGTCAGCCCGCTGGCCACGGCTTCTCGCCGCAAAACGTCAGCGATTGCACAGGTTGGTACACCTACGAACCGCAGGCCGGGCTGCCGCTGCGCGTCCTGTCTCTCGATTTTGGCCCGGTCGAGGGCGGTTCCCAAGGCATCCTGACGCGACCGCACAGCAACGGCCAATTGGACAAGGAAAAGGCTTTCAACCCGCGCTACGATCAGGTCGCGTTTCTCGATGCTGAACTGGCAAAGGCGGCGCAGGACAAGGTCGCGCTGATCGTCCTTTCGCACCAGCCATCCGATTCCCTGGTGACCGAATCACTGCTCACGGCCTTCGAAAATCTCATCGATGACTCGCCCCTGCTCATCGATCTCTGGCACAAGTGGGTCGGCGTGCCGGTCGAGGCCGTCGACACTGTCCCCTTCCGCAAGAAACTCGCGGCATCTCCCAACGTGATCGCGCACTTCTGCGGCCATACCCACGACAATGCCATCGTCGCGATCTGCGCCGACGGTACGGAGTTGGCAGCCAAGGACACGACGCGCTGCAAGCCCGGTTCGGCAGGCGAAACAGGCTACTGGGAGGTCACGTCGGCAAGCGTCGCCGATTTCCCACATCAGGGCCGCCTGTTCGAAGCCGTCCACGTCGCGGGCAGGCAAGCGGCGCTGTACCTGACCGTGCTGGATGCCCGCATTCCTCCAGCTAGTTTTGCAGAACTTGGCCGCGTCATTTCGCGGGCCGTGGCCGCCGCGGGCAAAGGTGGACCGGGCGGTCTGGGCGCACCGGGTGACCGCAACGTGCTGCTGCCCGTGGCCCTCCCCCCCGACGTCGCCACGGCCTGGACGGCGGCCAAGCTGCCGCAATCACTAGAGTCGGAGACGACGCTGCGCCAGAGCGCGGGCACGATGCCGAGCCTGCCGCGTTGGACCCCGTAGCAACTTGTCGGACTGCCTCTGCGGCTTGCCTCGATCGCGTGTCTTCCCGTGACGATCTTTCTGCGACAGCGCGCACGAATGCGTTTGTCTAGCATGGATCTGAATGATAAACTTCGCGATGGAGGTGTGGTGTCACGCTTTGCCCGAGACGACAAAGCCAAACAATCTCACCAACATCGATCGCGGCCGGGCCTGATCCACCTGGACGCGAGACCGAGAGAAAAGTCCGCGAACGTTGCGATCCCCCTGCAACCAGGTGCTCCGAAGGAACTCGGGCGTGAACCATCGTCAGATCACTCGGCCCAGGAGGATTGAGATGCAAACCCAGCAGAATCCGCGCATTGCTCGCGCGGCTTGGTACGCTGTGGCGCAGGACGCAGTGCTGCACGCTGGCCTGTCGCGGCTCGCCGCGGTCGGTTTGGCGATCGTGACCCTGCTGGCCTTGAGCGGGCACGACGCGCTGGCGCAATACACACTGTCGCAGCAAGGTCGCCTGCTGAGTAGCGGCGACCATGCCGTTCCACCCGGCCTGCACCAGTTTACGGTCAAGTTTTACACTGTGCAGTCAGGTGGTTCCGCGATCGCCGGAGTGACACCAACGGTCGTGACGACCAACGTGGCCAATGGCGTCTTCACCGTGCCGATCGCCATTGCGAATGCGACCGAGATGTCGAAGTTCGTGGAGGCACTGCCCTCGTGGGTCGGCGTACAGATCGATTCTGATTCCGAGTTGCCGCGCATCCCCCTGCGCGATGTGCCCTTCGCACTGATCGCCCGCAAGGCGCTGGCCCTGACCTGCTCTGGATGCGTCTCCAGCGGTGAGATCACCGACGCGACGATCGTCAACGGCGACATGGCAGGCGCCACTGCTTTCGGCAGCGTCCAGAACAACCTGGGCACGGAGCAGTTCCCGATTCGGAACGACAACAAGGCCCTGCGCTTCGCCGCGGGCAGCGCGAAGGCCACTGTGACCTTCGACGCGCCCAGCCATACCGTGACGATCGACGCGCCGGGCGCCGCTGGCGGCACCGTGACGTCCATCACCGCCGGCGCCGGCCTGTCCGGCGGCACCATCACATCGAGCGGCACGATCGCCATCCCCACCGGCGGCGTCGACAACACCATGCTGAAGAACTCGACCATCACCGTGTCACCGGGCACCGGCATCACGGTGACCGGCTCCCCAGTTGCGCTCGGCAATGGTCTTGCTGGCGCACCGGCCGTTACCATCAGCAACAACGGTGTCGTAGGTCTAACGGCGACGTCGCCGCTCGCCAACAACGGCACGGCATCCAACCCGATCGTCGCGATCTCCAAGACGCTCGCCGGCCTGACCACCGGCCATGTGATCCGCTATGACGGTGCCAACTGGGTCAACGCCTTCATCAACTCAGCGGATCTGGCCACGACCGTGCCAACCGGCAAGGGCGGCACGGGCATCACCACGGCACCGACGGCTGCGGGCCAATACCTGCGCTCGACCGCGGCCAACGTCTGGGGCATCAACACCATTCAGCCAGCTGACATCCCGGCCAACACTGGCAACGTCGGCAACTACGTCGACAAGACCACGGCACAGAACAACATCGGTGGCGCCAAGACCTGGACGGCCGCGGCGGTCTTCTCAGCTGCCGCAACCTTCAACGGCAACATCTTGCTCGGCAACACCGGCAGCAACCTGCTCAGTTTTGCCAACACGGCGCCGACGGCCGTGGGCCCAGCCTTGAATGCCACGACGGGCAACACCAAGGTCGTCTTCTTCCCGTCCGCCGGCTCCGGCACGACCAACCACGCCATGGGCATCGAGTCTGGGCCGCCCAACGCGTTGTGGTACTCGATTCCCGCCGCGACCGCGTCCTATGCACACAAGTGGTACGGTGGCGTGACACAATTGATGTTGCTGTCCGGCAACGGCGCCTTGACCGTCCTGGGCACGGTCACCGCACCGAGTTTCGTGGGCGCGCACAGCGGCAACGGCAGTGGCTTGACCAACCTCAACCCGACCAAGCTCACCGCCGGCACGGCTGCCATCAACATCTCCGGCAACGCGGCCACCGCGTCGACAGCCACAAGCGCCACCAACGCCACCAATGCCCAAAACGCGGTGAACGCCACCTTTGCGACATCTGCCGGCAACGCCACGACGGTCAACAATGGCGTGTACACGACGAATAGCTACGGCGATTCGAACAGCACGCTGCCGTTCATCACGAACGTCGCGGGGTCCAAGATCACGGGCACGGTCGCCAGCGCCGCCACTGCCAATAGCGCCACGTCCGCCACGAGCTTCACCGGCGTGCTGGGCGGCGACGTCACGGGCAATCAGGGTTCGACCTATGTGGCCAAACTCGCGAATATTCCCTTGAACTACTCGGGTCTCGCAGTCGGCACGGTGCTCAAGTACAACTCTTCCGGGCAGTGGCAGCCGCAAGCCGACAGCGGCAACAGCGGCAGCGACGTGCAGGGTAGCGGCAGCGGCGCAGCCAACTACCACGCAAAGTGGTCGAATTCGACGACGCTGACCAACAGCATGATCAGTGACAATGGCAGTGTTGCCTCAATCAGCGGCAATGGTTACATGCGCTTTGGTCCCAATAGCAGCTGGGGCCAATACCTCAACATCGGTGGCAACGGTCCCATGACCAACGACGCCACGGTTGCCACCACCGACGGCAATCTGCACCTGGACGCGCTGGCCGGTCACCCGATCTACCTGAACTGGTACCGCAACACGGATGTCAAGATCGGCAACGGCAACCTCACGTTCAATGCCGCGAACCCGTCGATCGTGACGAACGGTTCGTACTTCCAGGTTCCCTACGGCGCGTACTTCTACGGCGGCACGGTCTACATTTCGAACGCCATTCAGGCGCGCGGCGGCGTACAGAACGATAGCGGCGAGCTCACGCTCAATGACAACGTCAACGCCACCGGCCAGGGCTCGACCTCGATGTACTACTACGACGCTCCCATCGAAATCTTGCAGAATTCGTCGGCGCCGCGCATCGGTTTCCATTGGCCAGGCGTGGTCGCTTCCCAGATCGGCATGGACAGCGGCGGCGTCATCCGCACCTACAACAACCCCGGCACCGGCTATGAGAACTTCGCTGCCTACAACGTGACGGCCTACGGCTCGGTGCGCGGTCGTGGCACCTCCTATGGCTGGCGCTTGGGTTCCCCTGCCGGCGACGGCGTGAGCAGTGCCAATCCCTGGCTCTACTTGATGCGCGACGACGGCGGTGGCACGTACCACGACCTGGCAGTCGGCGTTCTGCATGCTGGCAACGGTCTGCAACTTCCCGCCACTGTCGACTACAGCGGCAACAACATCGCGTGGGTGTACGGTGCGTACAGCACGGATTACAACGTGCGCAAGTGGAGCCTCTCCAACGCCGCGACCCAGATGCGCAACCCGACCTACACTGACGGCTACGGCCGCTCGATCGCGGGCGCAATCCAAGTTGGCCAGAACGACGGTGGCTGCGGCTGCACCGATGCCAACCGTGGCGTGCTCCAATGGCGCAGCGGCGGCAACGGCGTTGGCTCGGGCAACGACACGCTCTGGATCTGCATGCGGCGGGTGAACTCTGGCTATGCCGCTGGCGCGTCGTTCAACTGGATTCAGATGCTCTAGAGATTCTCCGCTTGATCAAGCGGTGCCTCCGGAAGGCTGCAGCGCTGGCGCCCGCTGGCGATCCGTCGGCGCTTGTGGCTCGGCAGGCGCGGGCTCCGATAGACCCGCCGTCGCTACCTGGACGACGCACCAGACACAGCACTGCCGCACCGGATCGCAATCCTTCGCGAATCCAGCTTCTTCGATCTGTGCCAGGCGAGTCTGCTGCACTGCTGCGCACAACCCGAGGACTGCACCGAGTGTGCCGGGCGCGCCAGGGAATCGGTATCAGGCGGTCCAGCACCCCCAAGACCGGCCTCGATGCCCGCCGATGAGACGCGGCGCCGTCATCCGCGCAGCGCGCCCGTGGTCGACGAAATCGCTTGTGTGATGGTGTGGTTGCCCGCTATGCGGCAGGCTACGCGCGCACCCGCCGACGCAGGACCGCGAGTGCCGCGGCGGCCAGCAACAACAGCGGCCAGGCAGCCGTGCCCCCAGGCGAAGCAGCGCAGCTCGACTTCTTTGGCGCCGTCGTCGTCTTTGCGGGCGTCTCTTCGGTGTCTTGCACATCGCCGAGTTCGCTCTCTTGCACATCCGCGTCCGCATCCGAGCTGACCGTTTCGCCATCCGCCGCGTCCTTGCCGACATCGCCATCGGAGGTCGCCGTTGCATCTTCGGACGGTTCAACGACGTCTGGCGTTTCGCCGCCGACGCACTTGTTCAGGCACGGCATGCCTTGCACTTCGACGCAGGTCTGGCCCGGTTTCTTGCAAGCGGTGGCGACGGTGGCGACCGTGCACTCGCCCTCGGCGATCACGGGGCCGCAGGTGCCGTCCGGGCCGCACTCGCTGCAGGCCGGGCACTTGGTGGCGCTGTCCTTGCCGCAAGGAGTCTTGTCGCATACGTTCTTGCACGGCTCTTTCGGATCGACCTTGCAGTACGGCGCCGCCGGATCCTTGCAGTCTGAGTTTGCCGAGCACTTGGCGACCTTGGGCACGCTGCACGTGTACTTCGGCGGGCCACTGCAGCCATTGCAGCCTTGGCACTGCTCGTCCTTGATACACTCGGCGACCACGCACTGCTTGACTTGACAAGCCTTGGGATCGGCGGGCAACAGGCACAGGCTGCCGGTCGGGCACGAGTCCTTGGTGCAGCTGTCCTTGGCTTTCTCGCACTTGCCCTTGTCATTGCAGGAGAAGCAGCCGCCACCGCAATCCACCGCGGCGGTGCACGACGGCCCTTCGGCGGCGCACTTGCCGCAGCTGTTCGGCGTAAAGCACGTCAGACCCGCGTCGCACTCGGAGTCGTTGGTGCACTGGCAGCCGACGCACGTGCCAGGGCAGCCGATCTTGGGCTTCGAGCACATCTTGCCCGTCCCGCACTGCATGTCGCTTTCGCAGCCGCTCGCTGGGGTGCAGGCTCCCTCTTTGCAGACGCTGCAGCCGTCGCAGTCGGCATCGGCGCTGCAACCCACACAGGTGTTCGTGCAGGGCAACCCTCCAGAATTCTTGCACGCTTTTCCGTCGCCGCACTCCCAATTCGCTGTGCAGGCCCCACAGGCCTTGGCCCCGACGGGGCCGGTGCAGATCTTGCCGGTCGGACACTCGGCATCGGTCGCGCACGGCACCTTGACTTCCACGGTGTTGCATTTCTTCTTGGCAACATCACAACCGAAGCAGCCGCAATTCTTCTGGTTGTTCTCGTCGCAGTAGGTGTTGTCTGTCTTGCAGGTTGCGCTACAGGCGTCTTTCGGGTCCGCGTAGAAGCAGCCCGATCCCACCGGGCAGTCGTCGCTCGAGTCGCAAAAGCCGGTCGGAAGCGAGCATTTGCCGCCCTTGCAGGAGGCACACTTCCATGGGCAATCCGTGTCGCCACCGCAACTCTTGGTGCTGGTCTCCGTGCCGCACTTGCTGATGCATTGATCGGCGGTGGCCGACTGCCAGCAGGACTCTCCCGTGTCCTTGCATTCGTTGGGTCCCATGCAGAACTTGGCGGGCTGCTGGCAGGTTCCGTTGACGCAGTCCTGACAAAGCCCGGTACAGGGCGCCGTGGCCGAGCACGTCGGCGGTGGCGGCAGACCGCACTGGTTCATGCACGCATTCGTGGCATTGATGGTGCATTTGACGCCCGAGAAGCAATTCGCGTCGCTTGTGCAGTAGTTCTCGCCCTGGGAGCAGAAGCCTTGATCGCATACGGCGCACGGCACAGTCGCGCAATCGTCAGCGACGGTGCACGCGGAACCGGCGCTGAAGAAGTCCGTGTCGGCGCCGCTGAGCAGAATCTTGTACTTTCCAGGCGGCACGAGGCCGGCGGCCGCGTTGTTGAGCTTGTACACCGAAATGCCGTTGCACAGCTTGCCGGTGTCAGCCAGGGTGCCGTCGACTGGCACGCCGCCGATTTCGATGGACGGAATCGCGACCACCAGACCGGTGCACGACGGCGGCACGGTATCGCAGCAGGTGCCGCAACCCGCCTGGATGTAAACCGGGTCATCTTTGGACCAGACACCCGCCTTGGTTGCGTTGATGTTGCAGTTCGCGTCGACGCGCCGCGCATGGCACTCGTACTTGCACGCGGCAAAAGCCTGCGCGGACAAGAGCATGGAGGCAACGACGAAAACAGGCAGGAGGGTGCGAGCGGCCATTGGGACTCCGTGCTCAGCCGCTAAGGCTGCGTCGGCGTAGCATACCGAGGCTGACCGGGGCTCGCAAGCGATCTGGTTCGCAATCACTGGATTTGGACCGGCGCGCTCATCAGCGTCGAGCGGCCATGGCAACGAGCAGCATGTCTGCGGATGCCCAGGTGGGCCGGCCGTCGACAAAGAGCGTGCGATCCACGACAGAGATGCGCTGCGCCTGCCGCAGCAGCGCAAGCAACCGCGCCGTGGCCTCCGCGGCGGGTTCTTCCAGCACTGCGCCCGGATGACGGTCGCGCGCCGTCGGCCACACCTCGGCGAGGACCAATTCCCCGGCTTGCCACGAACCGGTCAGCGAGATCTGCACGTCCTCGAACAGCACAAGGCGGTGCGCCGCCAGCGCAACATCGATGGCATCGACAAAACGATCGTGGCGGCAACCGGGCGCGCACGGCCGCCGCCGAGGGCCTTGCGTCGCGTTTTGCTGGTCGGCGAGTCGGCCGTGCAACTGCCGCACGTGCTCCGCCACGGCATCCGCGTAACGGAGGGAAGCTGCGCAGTCCAGGGCGCACGGCACCCAGGAGATGTAGTGAAAAACGCCAAGATCCATTATGTTCAGACGCGGCGCGGCGAGGCCCTTGCTGCGCTGCAGGGCAAGCGCCAGCAGTTGCAGATTGCGGCGCGGCGCGCGGAGTTCTAGGAAGGCATCGACGCAACACTCTGGATAGCCCAGCAATTGTCCGAGGAAGGCCTCGTTGTCGTCGCCCTCCGTATCCAGCGCCAGCGATGCGTCGAGGGCCCGTGGGTCACGGCCGACGTGCAACACGCTGCCAGCAAAGCGTTTGTCATTCATGCGACCGTCGCCGACGCGGGTCAAGTAGCCTTGAGCTTCGAAACGCGCGCGCGCCGCGGCGACGTCCGCGAGTGGCAAGTACTGTCGGATGATGGGTTTCAGGCCAGCGGCCAGCGCCACCTCCTCTGCCTGCCCGCTGCCATAGGGGTAGTCGATCGGCCTTGCGGCCACCGCCACGCGAGCCGCTGCCAACTGCTCAGGGTCACCGCCGAATTGCGGATGATGCAGATCGTGGGGCCGGGCGAGCCACGTGGGGCGCGAACGCAGCTTGTCGAGTCGCATCAGCCACCTGCACACAGCCTGCCTCGTTTGCGCAAGACCGGTCTTGGGCGATCGTGTAGCATGGCGCGCCGGAGGACACCACGCCCATGCGCGCCGAACGGGTTTTCACCCACTACGTCTGCAATCAGAACTGCACGTATTGTCTCTGGCGCCGCAAGTCGGATGATGCCTCGTTCACGTCCGGCAGGGCAGTTCGCGAACGCATCAAGGCAGCCCTGGGACGCGGCGCCGAGGAAGTGACGCTGTCGGGCGGCGAGCCGACCATGCGGCGCGACTTGACGCAACTAGTTGCATATGCACGTGAATGTGGCGCGCGCCAGGTCAGCCTGGAAACCAACGCCACGCTGATCGACGACGCGCGGGCGGGGGCGCTGCGTGACGCCGGACTCGGAACGGTGCGCGTGAACCTCACGGCCTGGGGTGATGCGCTCGACGCCATCACGCGCGATCCCGGCGGGGCGCTGCGCACGCTTGCGGGGCTGCGCGCACTGCTCGCTGCGGCCGTGCCGGTTGAAGTGCACGCTGTGCTGATTCGACCCACGTTCGAGCACTTGCCTGCTCTGCCGGCCGCTTTGCATGCCGCGCTCGGAAGCTTCGATGGCATTCACGGGCTGTTCGTCCACACGCCCGTCGAAGCGCCGCAACCTGGCGATTTGCTGTCGTATGTCGATGCTGCGCAGGCCATCACCGAGTTGGACCGTGCGGCGCGGCCGCTCGGCCTCGCGGCGACCCGCGTGGCGCCCGACACGGGCCCGCCGCCTTGCGTATTTCCACATCTGTCCGCTTCGACGCTGTTCTTTTCCTTGACCCCCGGTTCTGATCGGCGGCCCGAGCACCGGCGCTACCCGGTCTGCGCGCGTTGCCAGGTCGCAGGCAGCTGCCCGGGACTGCCGCTGCAGTACTTGAAGCGCTATCCGCCGCCGCCCATGCAGCCCATCACGGACGATCGCGTGCGTCGGCGCCTTGCGCTCATCGCTTCGGTTCAGGAACAGGTCGAACGCGAACTGCTTTCGGTGAACCGCGCCGTCGTGGCGCACAGCGGGCTGGTGCAGGAGGAGCACCTCATCCGCGTGAACTTCCACTGCAACCAGACTTGCCGGTTCTGTTTTGTCTCGACGCACCTGCCGGCCCCCGGCGATGCGCGCATCCGGCAACAGATCATCGCGTCGGGCAAGGCCGATGTGGACATCGTGCTCACGGGCGGCGAACCGACGCTCTGCCCGCAATTGGTCGATTACGTGCGGCTTGCCCGCGCCAGCTCGCGCAAACCCGTCAGGTTGCAGACCAATGCCATGCGGCTGGCCGATGAGCAGTTGACGCGCGCGCTGGCCGACGCTGGCCTGGACAGCGTCTTGGTGTCCCTGCACGGCTGCACGGCGCAGACCGCAGACGCCGTGACCGCAACGCCCGGAGGTTTTGCCCGGACGCTTGAGGGACTGGATACGTTGCGCCGGGTCACGAAGCTGCCGGTCTTCGTGAATTTCGTCGTGTGCCAGACCAACCACCAGGAACTGCCTGCCTTCGTGCCGTGGGTGCATCAGCGCTGGCCCGGTGTGCAAATCACGGTGGCGATCGTCGCCCCATCCAGTGATGTTGTTCCCAGGGAAAAGGGACTGATTCCTAGGTATATGGACGTGCTGCCGGACCTCGCCGCGGCGCTGCGCGAGGCCGCGCGGCTCGGCGTCACCCTCATCGGCTTCGAGGACATGTGCGGCGTGCCGCTGTGTCTAATGCCTGCGGAAATGAAACAAGACATCAGGGCGTTCGCCATCCCTGAGGGGTACGACGGCGGCGAATTCGTGCGCGGCGCGGCCTGCGACGCGTGCGCCTACCGCGGGCGCTGCTACGGGCTGCGCCGGGGCTACCGCGACCTGTACGGCGACGGAGAACTGCGCACAATCACAGCTTAATGTGGCTAGACAGCTGTCGGCGCGGCGGGAGCGCTGGCAAGCCGCATCGCTTACATGCGCGAATTTGATCCTGGTTCGGATCCGGTTTCCGCCAGTGAATCCTCTGTCCGCTCATCCAGTTCGATGACAACTGGCACCAGATCCACGACGGCCGGCGCCGTGAGCCGTGGCAGCAACGGCTCCAAGCCGCACGCCAACCAGCCAGGCGCTGCGGGGTTGCGAGCGACCGCCTCGGCAATCTTCACGTCGCTCAGCCAGCGGAACGACATCATCAACGCCTCCAGCGCACATGCATGCGTGGGCCGCAGCGTCGCGATGTCCAGGGCATGTGCTTGACTGACGCGCGGATTCTCGCCGAGCAACTGCACGACCGCAGGCGTCGTGTCGAGCAAGAGCGGCAACCACTGGTCGCGATCCGGCAGACGCGCGCGCTCGCGTCGATGGCCCAGCGTGATCTTCTCGATGCTGGGATGCACCTTGGGCAGGATCGCGTCCAGAGGCGTCGGAGGCGTGAATGCTTCGCGCAGCAGCCGCGTCGGCAGGTCCAGGCGCGCGCGCGACGCCGCGCCCGCCAGCACTGCCACGCGCAGGTCGCCCAGGACCCACTGGTGGTCTGGCGGCGGCAGCGGCCCTCCGGGCAGAGCTGGCCGCGGTCGCACGTGCAAGATCAGGTGCAACACGGTCAAGTAGAACGCGCGCATCGACTCGTCGCGCGCCTGCTGTGCCGCGAGATCAATTGTGATCACTGCGTCATCCGGGTCCGATTCGCGCAGGAACTGCGCCACCCTGCGCAGCCGCATCTGCGTGTCGCGCAGCGCCGCCAGCGAGCGCACGATCGGCAGCGTCATCGCAAATCCACCTCGAGCGAAGTCGTCAATCCTGGTTGAATGCGTACCTTGTAATCGCGTTTGAGGCCAAGCGCCGCATTTTCCAGGATCACCGTGTGCGATCCAGGCGCAAGCGTGTACGCCAGTATTGGCGTATCATCGGATAGTTGTACGCCATCGACGGTGACGCGAGCGCCGGGTACGCTGTCAACGAACAAGTACCCTTCGGCACCGGATTCGCCGGACGGCGCATGGTCGCCGATGTGGCCGGCTGTCTCTTGCGCAACGCGGCGCACTGCATTGATGAATGCAGCGTAGCGGCGATCGGCCTGGCGGTAGGGATCGGACACCAGCAGCGTGTTTTCCTTGCCGCCGAGACGAAAACTCAGTTCGTAGACGGGCACATCGGAACGTTCGGGGCCCAGGGTGTCATCGCTTGCAGCCTGGACAAGCGACGCGGCGTCGCTGGCGGTGCCCTTGCTGGGCGGCCGCCGTCGTGGTGGCAACACCGGATGCGGTAGGTCGAGGGCACCGGAGTCGCGCAAGGCTGCAAAGACACGGCGTAACTCTTCGCGGGGCAGCAATTCCGTGCGCGTCACGGCATCGCGGCGGCCCATGAAGCCGCGCACGTGCGACGCGACGCCCGCGGGACCGCGCACGCTGAGTTCGTAGGCGACATACTGACAAGGTCCTGGATTTGCGCGCAAAATGACGCGAGCCCAGCTATCGGCGAGGTCGGCATCGGCGGGCAGATGTGGGTCGATGGCTAGCGCGGCGGCCGTGGCCGACACGGCAGCCGGAACCGCGGCAGGAGCGAGATCCGGCTTCGGAACTATCAGCGGATCGCGAGCCGGGCCAGGAACCACCGTGGATGCGGCGCGGGCATCAGAGACTTGCACGCGACCGGCGCCGCATGCTGCGACGGCCAGACTGACAAGACTGATCAGCGCTCGCCATGCAACGTCACGCTTCATGCCCGGGCCCGGCCTCCGGCGCCGCGGCCTGCGCCTCGTCGGCCTGCGCAACACCTTGTTGCGGCGGCTGAAACTCCGGTCCGGCAAAGCGACCCGTGGGCCGCGCCAACTCCGGCGGCGGCTGGGTCGGGTGACGCAGCGAGATGCGCTCGACACGCACGCGCTCGACCGTCCGGCACACGTGACTGGCCGTTTCCGCCACCGGCGAGACGGGCACCATGTCTCGGTACGACGCCACGTGAGCGCTCAATTCTGGTGAGATGAGGCGAACGACGGTCGGCACGCCGACCTTCTTGTCGGAAGTCTGCAGGCCGATATTGAGATTCACGGCATCCGAGTTTGTGAGCGCCAGGGCGACGCCTGCCGCGTAGGCACCTGCGGTCTGTAATGTTTCTTCGATGGTGGCGTCGCCGACAATGACCTTGATGCCCTTGGAGCGCAAGCGCTGCACGTTGCGGATGTTCCCGTTGGCCTCGACCACCACGACCGCGACGCGCCGCTTGTGCATCAGCTCCGCGACGCGGGCCCCGACATTACCCGCGCCGAATACGACGACATGTCCTTGACTTCGCACCGCTGTGCTCGCCGCTACGCCGGGCAGTCTCAGGGTCAGCAGCCAGTCCACCAACAGGCCGATGCCGCAAGTCAGGGCGAGCTTGCCCGCGATGCCCAGCACGAAGGAGACCGTCCGCACCGTAGGCGCCGCTTGCAGCAGCCGCGAGCCGATCTCGCCGTCCGCCATGAGAGCCATCCACGCCATGTGCGCCGCCACCAGAACCGGCAGGTGCAAGGCACCGGCGATCAGTAGCGTCGCCGGAGCCACCGTCAGCAGACAGCCGAGCAAAGTCCACGCCAGCACGGCACTTGGCCGCACTTTCGGCAACGGTCGCCGCGCAGCGGGCGCATGCGGATGCGCCTGACGCTCGCTAATCAGGTGCATGGCCAGCTCTGCGGCCACTGGCGCCGTCGTCGAGCCCATGGAATACACGTCCAAGTGCGGCACCGTCATTTGCAGGAAGCGCACGAGGGTCGGGTCGGAAACACGTACCAGAATCGGTACGTCCGGACTGGCGCGCCGAACGATCAGGCACGCATCGACGTTCTGGGCGTCGTCATCGGCGGCCAACACGACGCCGCCTGCTGCCGCGAGATCCTGACGGGCGAGATCCGCACCCCAATTGCCGCTGCCGATGACGAGATCGATGCCCAGTGCCGCCAGTTCGACGCTCATGCGCTGGCGATCGAGAGGGGACAGCACCGCGCGCACCGGAACGCCCAGGGCATGCAGACGGTGAACCACGGCGACGCCGACGGCACCCAACCCCGCGACGAGGATGGGAAATCCTTCTGTCTGGCGACCCTCTTCGGCCGTCTTGGCGCGCCCTGCCGCTTCGCCCTGCATGACTCAGCCTTCAGCCAGGGCGGTGGTGCGCGTCTGGCCCGCCAGGGTTTCCTGAATCTGGGCATCGGTCAGGGTCACATCCGAAGCCTTGGCGCGCGTCAGAATGGCCTGGACGCGCTCCTCGGTCGGCTCCAGATCATGTTCCATCAGCCAGACTTGCACGTTGGCCTTGCCGCTGTAGAAGCCGATCTCGATGCGCTGACGACAGCCGACATCCTTGGCCGGCACCGACGAATAGACGCGATCGGCAAGATCCCGCCGGCCACTCATCAAGGCCTTGGCGATCGCAGCGGCGTGCACGCCGGTCGCCGTGCGGAAAGCGTCCGTGCCAAAAGCTGGGTAGTTGTATGGAATTTCCACGCCGTAGTACTCGCTGACCTTGTCGACATAGGTCTTGAGTTGCCGCAGATCGCGCTCGATGACGCCCAGCAACTTCAGGTTAAGCAACACCATGTCAATGCTGGCATTTCCCACCCGCTCCCCAACGCCCAGACAGGTTCCGTGCACCCGGTTGACGCCATTTTCCAGCGCTGACAGGCACAAGGTCAGCGACAAGCCGCGATCGTTGTGACCGTGCCAGTCGATCTCGACGTTGGCGCCGGTCTCGGCGATGACATGCCGTGTGAATGCAAGCAGATTCACGAGCCCATCCGGCGTCGCGTGCCCAACGGTGTCCGTCAGGATGAGGCGGGTCGCGCCATGGTCGATCGCCGCACGGAACAGTTCGCTGAGGGTCCTGGGATGCGAGCGAATGGTGTCCTCAGTAACAAAGCTGAGCGGCAATCCATTGTTGACCGCCAGATCGACCGAATCCGTCACCAGCTTCTTCATCTGGTCGACGTTCCAATGCTCGACCAACTGACGGATCGGAGACGAGCCAATGAACGCGCAGACTTCCAGCTCGACGCCGGTCTTTTGCGAAATATCGATCACGGATTGCACGTCGGCCAGGTGAGTCCGGGCAGCGCAATTCGGTTTGATCTTCATGTGCTGGTCGCGGATCTCTTGAGCCAGTCGCGTCACATCTGCCACGGCCTGCGCGCCCGCACCAGGCAGACCGATGTCCGCGACCTCGATGCCAAGGTTCTCCATGCAATGCAGGAGTTCCAGCTTCTGTTCGATGGCCGGATTCGTGATCGAGGGCGACTGGATGCCGTCGCGCAACGTCTCGTCCACAAGCTGGAAACCCTTGTCGATGACCGGCCCATGCCGCTTGATCTCGTTCCAGTCGTAGATGATGTCGTGGTTCTCGGTCTGCATCAGGTGTCTCCAGAAAGGAATAGGTTCTGCTCAGTTGCCGGCATCAGCGACGGCCAGCACAGCGCGCCGCACTTCGACGCCGAGGCGCTCGCGACGGTAGTCGGCATCGTAGGGCAAGTTGGGCAGCGGACGGCAACGATCGAAAGCGTGTTGGCCGAGTTCCGCCGCCAGTCCGGCATCGACGGCGCGGCCCACCCACTTCTCAAGAGTCAGCACCCGCGGTCGCGGATTCAGGGCACCCGCCGCGATCGTGCCGCCGGTCAGCACACCCGCGGCCACGTCGAGGCGAATGGCGACAGAAACAAGTGGGAAATCAATACTTTTCCGCACGGCCCACTTGCGGTACGTCACGTGTGTGCCCGGCGCCGGCAGCGGCACCCGCGCGGCAATGAGCACCTCGCCGGCCTCCAAGAGCAGGTGGCGGCGGCCATCGGCACCATACAGCTGAGTCAGTGGAAGCTGACGAATTCCTTTCGGTCCCATCAGATCGAGCACGGCGCCGTAGGCAATCAGCGCCGGGGCCGTGTCCGACGACAACGCCGCCACGCAGTTCTGACCACCTGGAACGACATGGCATTCCGAGCCATGCGACTTGAGGCAGCCACCCAACGCTTGCCGCCACAAGACGCTCTGGTTGATGTAGCGGCACCGCGTGTCGAGACAGAGATTTCCACCCAAAGTCCCCATGTTGCGAATCTGTGGGCTGGCAACGCGCGACGCGGCGTGGGCCAATGCGGGTAGGAATGCAAGGACGTCCGAGTCGTGGGCGATCTGCGCGAGCCGCACGCCGGCACCGATGCGCAACTCGTCTGAATTCACTTCGATTTCCGTCAGCTGCTGCACGCGGCGCAGCGACACCAGCACCGCGGTGCGGGTCTGACCCAGCTTGAGGGAAGGCAGAAGATCCGTGCCCCCAGCCAGGAGCCGTGCGTCCTGCCCATGCTGCGCCAGCAGCGCCACAACGTGCGCCAGATCCTCAGGTTGGTGCAGGTGCAGGGGGCTCAGCCGCAGCATCTCGGTCCTCGCGCGGCGGCCCCAGGGCGGCACCGCAGCGCCGCGTAGGGTACACTGGAATCCTTTCAGGCCCAAGCCGTGCGCAACGGCCGTGCGCGACCTAAGCGGCAAGCTGCGGCCCGGACGGCGGCCGGACGCGTTCGGCGGGCAGCAGCGCGTGCGTGCGCTCGGCAAGTTCCGCGGGCAGCCGCGACTGCAACAGGTCGTGCGCTTCTCGCACCGAGTAGATCTGGCTGATGTGATATGGCACGAAGTGCCTGGCCTGCAACAGGTTTTTGCGCTCGATCAATTCGTCCAGGTGGATGTGACCGCCCAGGTGTGCGTCCGCCTGGCTGCGGCGGGAGTCGAGGAAAGTGGCCTCGATCAAAGCGACTTCGGCCTCGCGCAACTCGGGTGCGGTCTCCAGAACGGACACCAGCGAATCACCCGACACAGCCAACACCACTCGCTCCAACTGCTCGGTCACGACGACCCCACGGGCAGTCATTTCGCGCAACACATCACCGGGTTGACCGGTGTACTGGCGCAGCAGCTTGCGCGGTCGCTCCAGCACAGCGTAGCCCAGGGCCGGCACGACGTGCTGCACCGCGAAAGCACGCAGGAAACGGCCACCGCCGAGGTCCTCCTCCTGGCCCGGCTGCATCGGCACCAGCCGCCAGTCGAACTCGTGACCGTGCAGCCTTTGCCATGCCTGCACCAGCAGTGCCAGATCGGGGCAGATCGCCGCCGGTGCATAGACCGTTGAAGGTCCAAGGCTGTACAGGCGCCGCATGGCCAGGAACTGCGCCAATCCGCCCGCGTGATCCATATGGGCGTGCGTCAGCGCGAGGTGGCGGCAGCGCACGACATGGTCCGGCGACCGACCTACGTCGATACCCAGACTCCATTGTGGAATGCGGAGCCAGGTCTCGACGCCAGCGACGGATTGACCTTCGATGCGAAACCCGAGCCGGCTGAACTCGATCTGGGCGATCGACCTGTGCAATTCTGGACGGTTCGGCCACGGAGCGCCCACTGCGGCCTCAACTTCGCTCGCGAGGCGCCCGGCGTGCGGCTTCGAGCGGGCGCCGGACAACATCCGAGATCGCTTCGGCAAAGGCAGCAGCGGCGGCTTCAACGGCATACAACGTGCCCGTCAGATAGGCACCGCCGTAGTTGGTCTCGGTTGGCGCGCCGAAATATCGGCACAGGCGAACATCCGCAGCCTTGAGTGCCGCATCAACGCCGACGACAGATTCCGTTGGTGGAGCAATGAGATAGGCGAGCGGTGCGCCGCGCGCGACTCCTGCTGCGGCCGATAGGTAGTCTCCCGTCTCGGCAATCACATGCGGAAAGAACGCGGGCGACGCGTCGCCTGGAAATGTGTAAAAGCACGCATATTCATTTAGATACGCGCGAAGCGCCGCCAGTCCTTCCAGGATCTCGTCTGGATCGTCGCCGGCCAGGACGCCCAGGATTTCGCCCGACAAAGGGCCGGATGCGTGGGCTGCACCCGCATAAAGGCTCTTGGCATACACGACATCGACGCGAGCGAACTTGGTCGCGTGGTCGAGCGCAGCGTACAGCGCGTCATCCTGGTCGGCCGTCATCAGCCCGAGCGAAGTGTGTGCCTCGTGGCAGCCGAGGGCTTCGCGCAGCGGTGCTGCAGCAAAGGGAATGGCTCGACACGTCAGCAGCTTGGGTCGCAAAGGCAGCAGATCCTGGGGCAGATAGGCTGGCAGGCTCATCGTGCCGCCCCCTCGGATTCGCGACCGATGGCAAGGCCGCCCTTGCCCAATTCGCGCGCCTTTTGCAGCAGGACGACGGCCTGACGCGCCGCATCTTCGACAGAAAAGCCTGCGGGGCGGACGTTGGAGATGCAGTTCTTCTCGGCGTTGTCTTGGCCCATCGAGGGGTTCCACGCAAGGTAAATGGACAGTGAATCTCCGGTGCCCAGGCCGGGCCGCTCGCCGAGACAGATGAGCGTCGCTTTGGCGCCCAGCTCCACGCCGATCTGATCTGCAACGGCGATGCGAGCGCGGTTCACCCAGATCGGCTTGCCGTGCGAGAAGCCCCCCGCCGTCAACGCGCGCTGCAAAGCAGGTAAGAGCCCAGCATTGCGGTCGGCGGCCCACGCGGAAAGACCATCGGCGAAGATGACTTGTACATCAGCATTGCGCGTGCCTTCGTTTTTGATGCGCGCCAATGAGGCATCGTCCAGGACGCGCCCCAGATCCGGCTGCAAGAGGAAGGTTTCGAGGTCGCGCGCACGCGTGCGCAGTTCGATGGCTCCGAGCTTGTGCAGGAACTCAGGCGTCGGCTCGCTGACCACGGCGTCCTTGGCCACGGCGTGGTCGCCGCGCAGCGTCAGGTAGGTCGGCGTGGGATAGCGCAGGCCGGCGCGACCCACACCGAGGCGTGCGGGAGTCGATTGCGTCAATGGTTCAAGGGCTTCTGCGTGGGCGAGGCGCTGCAGACCCGGCAATGGCGAGCGGCGGGCGGCGGGATCGGTGGTGTGGGGCTCGGGCGTGGACTCGGGCGTCGTGAGCCGCTCGCGCCAAGCGGTGCTGCCCGGGCGAATCGGAACGTTGTCGCGGCGGCGCGGCTTGGATGGCGGAGGCTCGGCGCCGCCGCTCAGCATCCGGCGCACGACTTCGGCGACAACGCGTTCGAGGGAGGGATCGTTGTCTGCGGCCACCGTCAACTCCGCGCGCCTGGAACGCTGGGTGAGTGTGCGCGGCGGTGAGGGGAAGGTCAATTGCCGACTGCGACTCCGCACTTGTTCGCGTCGCGGTGCAATGCCATCCTCGCGCGTGCCCGGAACGAGGCGCACCGTCGATGACTGCCTGAGAATCATGATTTCCACTTCCAATCTTGGCCGCACGTGGCTGCTGGTGTTCGCGTGCGCCGCATGCAGCGCGCCGCCCGATCCGCGCCACGCCGCGATCGACGCCGCGCTGCGCGCGCCAGAGACATCGAATGAAGACACGGCAGTAGACGTAGCCCTCGCCATGGACGTTTCCGCCGTTGCAGCGCCTTGCCCTGGCGGCGCCGGATGCCCTTGCGCGTCCGACGAGGCTTGCGATGACGACAACGCCTGCACCTATGGCGGTGCCTGCGACAATGGCGTGTGCACGGCGGGTTTTCCTGAAACGTGCGACGACGGCGACTCCTGTTCTGACGACTCCTGTGCACGAGCAACTGGTTGCGTTCACTTGCTCAGCAGCGGCCCATGCCAGGACGGCGACGCGTGCACGATCGGCGATGTCTGCAAAGGCGGCCAATGCATGCCGGGCAAACTGAAAGTGTGCGACGACGGCAACCCATGCACCGACGACAGTTGCAAGGCTTCGGTCGGTTGCACGTTCACGCACAGCAAGGCGCAGTGCCAGGACGGAAACGTCTGCCTGGAGGCTTCGTTTTGCGAAGACGGCGGCTGCGTGCCCGGCAAATGGAAACCGTGTGACGACGGCAAGATCTGCACCTACGACACCTGCGAACCCACGGGCGGCTGCATCTTCCTGCCCATGCCGTTGCCGGCCGCGTGCACCGGCAGCGCGGTCGAGAAGTGGGGGCGCTGCGTCCAGGCGTTTGCGCAAGCAGGCGCATGGCCGCAGGCGCGCAAGTCGTGTCAAGAATGGGGTGGAGATCTCGCAAGCATTCGGAATATCGAGGAAAATTCGTGGATTCGCGGCGTCGTCGATGCGGGCTGTGGCAAAGACGCGGCGGCTTGGATTGGCAGCAGCGACGCGGTCCAGGAAGGCGTGTGGCGCTGGAGTGACGCCAGCCACGTCCATTTCGCCGCGTGGGCGAAGGGCGAGCCGAACAACGCGGGTGCAAGCGAGGACTTTGCCCAGCTCTTGCCCGGTGGCGCCTGGAACGACACCGATGGCGGGACCGCCCCCTGCCGCGTCTGTGCACGGCCACTGGCAAGCGTCTGCGACGATCCGCTCGGCTGCTCCGTCGGGGCCACGTGTGCTGCCGGCACCTGCCAGAAGCCAACGGCCCCGCGCAATTGCGACGACGGCGACGTCTGCACCTTGGACGCGTGCGAGACAGGTTCGGGCTGCATGCACGCGCAGCTTGCCGCAGGAGCGCCATGCGGTCAGGGCGGCGCGTGCGGCACTGCGGGATGCGTTCTTCCAAAACCGGATGTCTTGTCAAAGAGTTGTCAGGCGATTGCGCAGGCCACAGCGGGCGCTGTCAGCGGCACCTACTGGCTCGACCCGGATGGCAGCGGCAGTGCGCCGCCCTTTCAGGCGTGGTGCGATCTGCAGGGCGACGGCGGCGGATGGACATTGGCGCTGAAGGTGGACGGTTCCGACGCGAAAGCGGACTACGATGGTACGATTTGGACTGATTCTGTCGCGATCAACCCGAGTTCTGGCGATCTCGCACCTACCGTTGCGAAGCTGGCCTCATTCTGGAGTCTGCCGCTGCAGCAGGTGCGTATCGGCATGCGGCCCGTCGCGAAGGACGGAAAGATCGGGCCCCTGCATTGGCTCGTGCTGAATGTGACAGCCCCTTCCCTGCGCGACGTCTTCGCCAGCGCAGAGCCGACGCACACCGAGGCGGGGATCTTCGACTGGGAAACCTTGCTGCCAGATGCATCCCTGCAAGCACACTGCCACGCTGAAGGCTTGAATATGCAGTCGGGGGGCGGCGCTGCGGTGCGCGTTGGCATTCTGGGCAACAATGAGGACGACTGCATCTCGGTCGACTCCTGGTTGGGTGTCGGCGGGCGGGCGAACATCTGCGGTGTACAAGGCAAGCCGACCAGCGGCAACATCGCCTGTTGGAATCCAGACTACGGCAGCCGCGCGACAGTTGTCTGGGCCTACTTGATGGTCCGCTGACGGGACATCTGGCGGCACGAAGAATCGGCGCTAATGCGGCACGGGCGGCCCATCGACCGCGATCTCTTGTTGCTTTGGCGTGCAGGCGTGGCGTACCCTAGGTGGCGCACTTTTGCCTGCCGGAATCACCCCACGGCATGGCCGAGCCATCTGCTGAACGCCGAGCATCTGAACGCCGAGCATCTGAACGTCGAGAGTCCCCTCCGCTCCTCGCGCATGGTTCGCCGCCGCCATACCTGGCCAGGATTACAATGAATCCATCAATCTCCTTTCGCTGTCGCGTTGCCTGCGTTATCGCCACCGTCGGTCTGCAGCTTGGTTGCACAGGCACGCCACCCACGGACAACCCGATAGCGGACGTCGTCATTCCCGATGGCATTCCGAGCGATCTCGTTTTCAGCGATGTGGACCTGGATGGCTTGGGCCTGGATGGCAAGCTGCCGGACACGCTGGCACCAGACGGCGTCGTGAACGATTCGGTTGAAAAAGAAGCGATTGCATCCGATTTCGAGGGCGTTGACGTCTTTGACACGACCGAAGAGGACGCTGAGGACGGCAGCGACGAGGGCCAGACTGACGCGAGCGTGGACGCGGCGCAGTGTGTCACCGCGACGGATTGCCCAGTTCCAGTGCAAGGCTGCAAGACGGCAGTTTGCCTTCCAGGTGGCCAATGCGCCGTGCAGACCGCTGGCGACGCGACGCCATGTGACGACAGCGACCCCTGCACCGTGAGCGACACCTGTCTGGCCGGCGTGTGCGGCGGCGCACCGATGGCTTGCTCGGACGACAACCCTTGCACGACAGACGCCTGCGTGATCGGCACTTGCACACACAACAACAACACGTTGGCTTGCGCGGACGGCAACGCATGCACGACCGACGATGTCTGCGCGGGCGGCACGTGCATTGGCGGTGACGCGCCCGACTGCGATGACGGGAATTCGTGTACGACGGACGGGTGCGACAGTGCGACAGGTTGTGTTCACACAAACGCCGCGGGTTCGTGCTCCGACGGCAATGCGTGCACCGCGGGCGACTCATGCAAAGACGCCGCCTGCCTGCCGGGGGCCCAGACGGAGTGTGACGACGCGAACCCTTGCACAATCGACGCCTGCGACGCGGACGTGGGGTGTATCAAGGTCATGGACCCGACGGCCAAGTGCTCGGACGACAACGCATGCACCCTGGGCGATGCGTGCGTGGCCATGGTCTGCGAGCCGGGCACGGCCGAGTCGTGCGAAGACGGCAACCCGTGCACCGTGGACGCCTGCAACCCGCTCGATGGCTGCGCCAACACGGTGGATGATTCGTCCATCTGCTCGGATGGCAATGCGTGCACGATTGGCGATGTGTGCTCCGGCGGCGTGTGTGTAGCGGGTCTCGCACCGGAGTGCGACGACAAGAATGGTTGCACCATCGACGCTTGCGACGCAGATGCGGGATGCATCCACATGGCAGATCCAGCCGGAGTCTGCTCTGACGACGACGCGTGCACGCTGGGCGACACTTGCGCTGCAGGCGTGTGCCAGCCCGGTGCCGCGGCACAGTGCACGGACGACAACCCTTGCACGGGCACTGCCTGCGACAAGGCGGCCGGCTGCACGTTTGCCGCGGACAACAGTGCCACTTGCTCGGACAGCGACGCCTGCACGGTGGGCGACGCTTGCACAAACGGGGTGTGCACGGCGTCGGCCACGCAGAACTGCAACGACGAGAATGCCTGCACGGACGATTCCTGCGTTGCGGCAAGCGGCTGCGTACACCTTGCCAACTCGGCGACGTGCACGGACGGCAACCTGTGCACGACGAACGACCATTGTGCCAATTCGGGTTGCTTACCGGGCGCCGGCCTCAACTGCGCCGACGCCGACCCATGCACGATCGAGGCGTGCGATGCCGCCACGGGATGCACCAAGACTGCCGACGACACGGCAGGTTGCTCAGACGGCAACGATTGCACGATCGGCGATGTGTGTCAGGGCGGCGCTTGCTTGGCCGGCGATGTGTCGAGCTGTGAGGACGGCAACGCGTGCACGCTCGACGATTGCTCCATGGCAGCGGGTTGTTCACACAGCGACGTCAGTACAGGGAGTTGCAGCGACGGCGATGCTTGCACGGTCGGCGATCAGTGCAGCGCGGGCAGTTGCGTGTCGGGCGGCTTGAAGGATTGCACGGACGATAAGGTTTGCACAACCGATAGTTGCGCTGCAGGCAGCTGTGTGTTCGCAAGCAACACCTTGCCCTGCGATGATTTCAACCCGTGCACGACCGGCGATACGTGCGCGGATGGCGCGTGTGTGGCGACGACTCCCTCGACGTGCGACGACGGCAATCCGTGCACCACGGAGAGCTGCGAAACAGCTGGTTGCACTTTTACTTTCAACACAGCCCCTTGCGCCGATGACAGCCTGTGCACAGTGGGCGGCACGTGCGCGCAAGGCACATGCGAAGGCGGCACGGAGAAGCTCTGCGACGACAACAACGGCTGCACCACGGACACCTGCAACGCGGGTGATGGCTGCGTATTCCTTGCCAATACGGCTACCTGCACGGACGACGACGTGTGCACGCTCAGCGACGCGTGCAGCGACACTGCGTGCCTCGCCGGCGCGGCCATGAACTGCGACGATGGCAACGCGTGCACAGCGGACCTCTGCCACCCGCTCACAGGATGCGAGAATACCGCGACGACGGGGGCTTGCGACGATGGCGACGAATGCACGCTGGACGACGCGTGCGTCGATGTCACGTGCAAGCCGGGCGCCACCCAAACGTGTGCAGACGACAACGTTTGCACGGACGATTCTTGCGACAAAGCAAGCGGTTGCGTCTTCGCTGCCAACAATGAACCGTGTTCGGACAACGACGTGTGCACCATCGAGGACATGTGCGCGAACACCGCCTGCGTGCCGGGCGCGACCGACTTGTGTGACGACAACGAGCCGTGCACGACCGACAGTTGCAACCCGCTTGATGGCTGCGTGTGGCTCTTCAACGCGGCGACATGCACCGACGGCAACGCGTGCACGACTGGCGATCAGTGCACATCCGGCGCATGCACGTCCGGGGGCACTGTGGCCTGCGATGACGGCAACGTCTGCACGATCGACAGCTGTGACACAGCGCTCGGATGCACAACGACCGACGTTGCGGACGGGGTGTCGTGTGGCGGCACGAATTCGGAGTGCGTCGCCGGCCTGTGTGCGTGCGCGTCCGGCTACGATGGCACGGCGCCGATCTGCACAGACATCAACGAATGCATTGTTGATCATGGCGGTTGCGACACAAACGCCAGTTGCCTCAATGTTCCTGGCAGTTTCTCGTGTGCCTGCAATCAGGGGCTCGATGGCGATGGCGTCACGTGCACGGACGTGAACGAGTGCCTGGTCGAGAATGGCGGTTGCGGAAGTGCAGCGCTGTTCGCGTGCGAGAACCAGTTTGGGGCATACCCGATTTGCACAAGTATTTCAGGAAGTTGCCAGGACGCCTCAGAGTGCCCGGGTTCGAGTTCGACGTGCGCCACGGTCACGTGCATCGACCATGTGTGCGGCATCAGCGAGGCACCGACGAACACGGTCTGCGACGACGGGGATACCAACACTGCGGACGACGTCTGCACGGCGGGAACCTGTGCGGGTATCGACCATTGCATCGGTGTGACCTGTGCGGAGCCGGACCAATGCCACACGGCTGGCGTCTGCGTGGACCATGCCACCGGCGCTTGCAGCAACCCGGCGAAAG
>Ga0172369_10000742_pt1 | contig 48375 bp, 30 predicted proteins | sample LakKiv25m_FD_114539 | JGI IMG/M metagenome (GOLD analysis project Ga0172369, IMG submission 114539) | Freshwater microbial communities from Kabuno Bay, South-Kivu, Congo - kab_022012_11.25m | ecosystem: Environmental > Aquatic > Freshwater > Lake | place: Democratic Republic of the Congo...
CCTGCCGCTGCGGCTGGCGGAGTTCGGCACGGTGTACCGCTTCGAGCAGAGCGGCGAGCTGGGCGGGCTGACGCGCGTGCGCGGCTTCACCCAGGACGACGCCCACCTGTTCCTGACGCCGGAACAGCTGGACGCGGAGTTCAAGAGCACGGTGGACCTGATCCTCTTCGTGCTGGGCGCGCTGGAGCTGAAGGACTACCGCGTGCGCGTATCGCTGCGCGACCCGGCGAGCGACAAATACGTGGGCGACCCGGCGAACTGGGACCAGGCGCAGGCCGCCATCCTGAAGGCGGTGCAGGACCTGGGCATGGACTACACGGTGGCGGAGGGCGAGGCGGCGTTTTACGGGCCGAAGCTCGACTTCCTGGTGCGCGACTCCATCGGGCGCGAGTGGCAGCTCGGCACCGTGCAGGTGGACTACAACCTGCCGGAGCGCTTCCAACTCGAATACATCGGCGAGGACGGGCAAGCACACCGGCCGGTGATGATCCACCGCGCGCCCTTCGGCTCGCTGGAGCGCTTCGTCGGCCTGCTCATCGAGCACTTCGCCGGCGCGTTCCCGGTGTGGCTGGCGCCGGTGCAGGCGGTGGTGGTGCCCATTGCCGAGCGGCATCAGGAATATGCGGAGGAAGTGGCGAAGGCGCTGCAGCCCGCCCGCGTGAACGTGGACGGCCGCAACGAGTCGATGCGCTACAAGATCCGCGAGGCGCAAATGCAGAAGGTGCCGTACATGCTGGTGGTCGGCGACAAGGAAGCGGAAGCGCGCACCGTCGGCGTCCGCGCGCGCAAGGAAGGCGACCTGGGCGCAGTGCCGCTGGAGCAGTTTGCGGCGCGGCTGCAGGATGAGGCGAAGGCGCCGGAAGAGTGACAGCCAGGGGACTGACCTCGAATTTAGCGCCCGGTAGGAAAATGACAGCGCCGGTAGAGGGTCAGTCCCCACGTTTAAGAAAGCCCTCTTACTCTTGCTCTTTTATCTTGCTCTTGCTCTGATTGACAGTTTTAGAGCAAGAGCAAGATAAAAGAGCAAGAGTAAGAGGGCTGCGTTATTGTGAAGCTTCCCTATGCGTGGGGACTGACCCTCTGCCGGCGCTGGCATCTTCCACCCGGGCGCCAGATTCAAGGTCAGTCCCCGAGACACGAAGAAACGGGGTGTTCCCATGCAGCGGGAACACCCCGTTCAGTAGCCGGTATACTCGGTCAGAGGAAATCCGTTATCCCTGCGCCGACGCCGCGTTGAGGCGTTTCATCAGGCGGGATTTGCGGCGAGCCGCGGTATTCTTATGGATGACGCCCTTGGTGACGGCGCTGTCGAAGGCCTTCAGCGCTTCTTTCACCGAGCTCTCACTGGCGGCGGCGTCAGCGACGATGGCCGACTGCGCTTTGGTGCGCAGGGTCTTCAGCCGGGATTTCACCGACTGGTTGCGCAACCGGTTCCGCCGGTTGATGAGCAGATCTTTTTTGGACGATTTGGTATTGGGCACAGTCTCACTCCTTACCGAGTTAATCTCACGGGCTACGGCGGGATATTATAGCAAAGCATTCCGCGAGATGCAAGAGACACGGGGAAAGTTTCTGGTCAGCATTGTGATTTTTGGTTTCCAGGATTCTCGACGAGCAGTGAAAGTGAGACTCTCAGTCTGGAAGGGTGCGAGAGCCCCGCTCGTATATCGGGAAGCTGATCTAAACTCGAGCGGGGCTCTCGCACCCTTCCAGACTGAGAATCTCAATTCCTTACTTTAACTATATTAGGGCGGGGCTCTCGCACCCTTCCAGACTGAGAGTCTCACATCCACCGCTGGTTGAAAATCGTAGGAAACGGCGGTCAGTGTTTCGGCAAAGGAGCGAGCGGGAACGTTTTTCTGTGGAAATAATACGACACCGATGCACCGTCTTTTTAGACACAATAGACTTTTCACCACAAATGAGGACCTCTTTTCATCGCTTTCTTGACACCGGGAAAGACGGAGGGTATTCTCTCAGATGACCTATCCACCGAAAGAAGCGCCCATGACAGAACGGATTCTCAACGATCGATATGCCCTGGAGAGCAAGGTCGGCGAAGGCGGAATGGCAGTCACCTACCGCGCGCGCGACCTGTTGCTGAACCGCACCGTCGCCATCAAATTGATGCGCGAGCAATTCACCTCGGATCCCAAGTTCATCGAGCGGTTCCGCAACGAAGCGCAGGCGGCCGCGCGCATCTCGCATGAGAACATCGCCAACGTCTACGATACCGGCAGCGCCGACGGCACCTATTATATCGTGATGGAATTCGTGGAGGGCACCGACCTCAAGCAGCGTCTGCGCCGCGACGGCCCGCTGCCGGTGCTGACCGCGCTGGAGATCGGCCGGCAGATCGCCGCCGCGCTGGAAGCCGCGCACGCCAAGGGCCTGGTGCACCGCGACATCAAGCCGCATAACGTGCTGCTGAACCGCGAAGGCAAAGTGAAGGTCACCGATTTCGGCATCGCCAAGCTGGTCTCCGATTCGGAGGACACCGGCGTCATCATCGGCTCGGTGCATTATCTCTCGCCGGAGCAGGCGCGCGGCGACGCCACCACGCCGGCCTCCGACATTTACGCGCTGGGCTGCGTCCTCTTCGAGGTGCTGACCGGCCGCACGGTGTTCGAAGGCGAGAACTCGATGGCGGTGGCGCACAAGCAGATTTACGAGCCGGCCCCGCACCCGCGCAGCCTGCGCCCGGAGATCCCGCCGCAGGTGGAGGCGCTCATCCTGCGCTGCCTGCAGAAGGATTCGGCCGCGCGCTTCCAGACGGCGGCGGAGGTCAAAAACGCGCTGACGCAGCTCATCAACCAGCTCGCGCAGGAGGAGACGGTGGTCATCCCGGCGCCGCCCGCGTCGGATTCGACGATCGTTTATCGCAAGCCGTTGAACACCCCACCGCAGCGCCCACGGTCCGATGGCGCGAAAGAGAAGCCGCTGGAAGTTACGCTGAATGACGAGGTGGAGACGCGCGGCGGCGGCGCGCGCGGGTGGGTCATCGCCATTGTGTTTGTCGTCCTCGCGGCGGCCGTCGCCTACGGCGTGTTGTGGGGGATCGGCAAACCGCCGGGCCGGCATCAAAACAATGCCGGGCAGCTGCAGAAGGTCGAAGTGCCCAGCGTGCTTGGCCTCAGCGAGGAGAATGCGAAGAACGTGCTGGGCGCGCGCAAGCTGATTCCCCAGCGCGGGAAGGACGAAGCGAGCGACGAATACGCGAAGGGTATGATCTGCCGCCAGTCGCCGGCGTTCGGCGAAAAGGTCGATGAGAACAGCCCCGTCTTTTATTACATCAGCGCGGGAGCGCAGACCTTCACCATGCCGGATGTCGGCCTGATGTCGATCTCGGTGGCGAAGAGCAATATTCGCGCGGCGGCCGAAGACACCGACCCGAAAAAGCCGCTGCTCGATTTCGTGCAGACGAAAGAAGCCTCCGATTCCGTGCCGAAAGGGTTTGTCATCCGCACCACGCCGGCGGCCAGTGCACAGGCCAAGCGGACCCCGCGGACGAAGATCACCCTGGTGATCTCGACCGGTCCGCAGCAGGGACCGCCACAGCAATATATCGATGAGGACTACAATCCGGGGAAAGCGGTCAGTCTCAACAAAGACGATCCGACGGTCTACATCAAGATCGAGCTGGAAAACCCCGTCGGCGGCGAAACGCAGACCTTGCTGATGCAGACATTCAATACGGGAGACGATATCCCCGTGCAGCATTTCCAGCGTCTCTCCACGGATACCGCCGTCGTGCACCTGTATGCCGCCAAGGATGAGAACGGCACGATGCAGGAGATGGACACGCAGACCTACGCGCCCGCACCGGGCGACGCGGCGCCGGCGCCCTCCGCGCCGCCACAATAGCCGGAACTCACAACAACCAGACCGGCAGATCGTGATTTTTACGATCTGCCGGTTTTTTGTTGCCCTGCCGTTTTGGCGAAAAATATGCTATGCTAACCATATGCTGCCTTTCCGGGATGTGAACCCGACCCGCAACTTCCCGCTGGTCACGGTCTCGCTGATCGTGATCAATACCCTCGTGTTCCTCTACATGGTCGCGCTGCAGTTCGAGGGGGGCACGCAGGCGATCAACCAGTTCGTCAATCATGCGGCGATCGTGCCGGGCCGATTTGATAACCGGAGTCTGGACGCCATCCTGGCCAGCGGATCGTGGATCACCATCTTCACCTCGATGTTCCTGCACGGCAGTCCCGTGCACCTGCTGGGCAACATGCTGTACCTGTGGATCTTCGGCAACAACGTCGAGGACATCATGGGGCCGTTCCGCTACATTGTGTTTTACCTCATCTGCGGTTTGATTGCGGCCCTCGCCCAACTGCTGCTCTGGAAGGGCGATCCCAGCACGCCGATGCTGGGCGCCAGCGGGGCCATCGCGGGGGTGCTGGGGGCATACCTGGTGCGTTTCCCGTATGCCAAGGTGGATTCCTGCCTGCTGCTGCCGTTTTTCGCCACCGTGGTGCGGCTGCCGGCGATCATCGTGCTTGCCTTCTGGTTCGTACTCCAGTTATTCAGCGGCACCATCAGCCTGGTGGGGCAGGACGGCGGCGGTGGCACCGCCTGGTGGGCGCACATCGGCGGGTTCCTGTCCGGGATGCTGCTGGTGATGATCTTTGCGAAACAGGATCGGAATCCGGTGTATCCCCTCCAATAGAGAACCGGTTTCTCGCTTGTCCGTGCTTTTGGCGGCCGGGAAATATGGAACACTGTACTGAGTGCGGTTCCCAAGCGCCAGATCGACAGGCGTGTCATGCGTCACTTCATCCACTTCGCGGGAACGAGATCGTCTCCTAAATATTTATTATCAGAAGTGCGATAATATAACAGGTAGGACGATAACTATGACCAGCTCATCCGGACAGTCAAACCGGCCCGGGCAGGCGCTTTCCACGGCGCCGTTGGCCGGTCCCGATATCTTTGCCGAAGAGATGACCGAGATCATTGAGGCGGTAATCGCGTTCCGTTTCGCGGGCGTGCAGTGCCGCCTGTATCCCGAGCAAAACGGGCCGGTGCAGCGCGCCGCGCAGGCGGCCGTGCAGACGCTCGAACGCGCCATGGCCGGGAGCCATTTCCTCATGATCTCCGGCGACGGTTCGGATGTGGCGATCAACGGGCACGTGCTGACGCAGCGCCAAGTGCAGGGGGCGAACCGGGACATCGTGTCCTGGCTGGAGTCCGGGCACCTGCGCGCGGTGGGCTTTCTGCCCGGCGTGACGGAAGATGAGCTGGTGCGCTTCCTGCAGGCGCTGGTCCGCAATTTCTCCCGCGGCGAGGATGCCGGACTGGCCGCGCAGGTGGCCGATCTGAACCTGACCACGATTTCTGTGGTGCCGAAGAGCGTCAGCTCGGAGGTGCCGCTGCGCACCGCGCTGATCGATTTCAATCCCGCGTTCGCGATGGCGGTCGCCGAGCTGCGGCTGCAGAGCCCGGGCAGTGCGGCGTCCCCGGTGGCGCCGCCGATGGTCTCCGACCGCTCGCGGGAGCTGCTGGCGTCCCTGTTGCACGAACCGGTTGCCGTGCCTGCCGCACCCACGGCAACCTCCGCCGCGGCAGATGCGCTCCCCGCTGCCACCCCCGCCCCGCAACTTGACCTGTCGGATGCTTCCGCCTGGGCCAACCTCGGTCACGAAATCAACGCCGCCGCCACACCGGAGCGGCGCTCGCTGCTGGTGGTGCTGTCGCACTGGCTGCGCAGTCGCGAAGCCGGCGATATCCCGGCCACTATGCTGGAGCACCTGGAGGGCGTGCTGGCGCACTGCCTGCAGCGCGAGAAGGACGCCGGCGCGCTGCGCACGGTGGTGGTAATGATCGAGCACCGCATGCAGGTACAGATGGACGCCCGGGAGTGGGACGGCATCCCGCAATACGTCACCCCGGTCATGCAGCGGCTGCAGAATGAGGCAGAGCAGGAGATCCGGACCATCCTCTCCGGGATGCTGGATCGCGCCAGCGCGTGGGCGGTCAGCCAGGCGATGTTGCTGCCCGCCGACGCCGCGAAGGAAGGCTTCGATCAGATGCGCCCGCTGTTCCACCTGCTGGACGAGCGCCCGCTGCGCATGATCATCGACCGTTTGAAAACCTCGACCCGCATGGAGGAGCGCTTCCGCCTGCTGCGCAGCCTGCGCGAGATGGGCCAGGGGCACGTCGGGCTGCTGGTGCGCGAGCTGCGCACGGAAAACCCGTGGTACGTGCACCGGAACGTGCTGCAGGTGCTGGCGGATGTGGGCACCGAGGAGGCGCTGGGGGCGGTGAGCGAGAAGGTGCGCTACCCCGATCCGCGGGTGCGCGCGATGGCCATTACCGCCGCCGTCGAGATCGCCCGCCAGAAGGCCCTGCCGTACCTGGCGCAGGGGCTGGAGGATGAAGACCCGGACGTGCGGGCGCGGGCGGCGTCGCTGGCGGCGTCCTGCCCACAACCGCGGATTTTACAGTTGCTGGTTCGCCTGCTGCAAACGTCGCGGTTCGGGAAGGAAGAGCCGGTGCCCGTGCAGTTCGCGGCCTGCACCGCCCTTGGGATGTTTGCGGCGGAGGAGGCACGCGAAGCGCTGCTGCAGGTGTTGAAGCCGCCGATGCTGTCCGCGCTCCGCAAGAAAAGCAGCGAGGTGCGCGCCGCCGCCGCCACCGCACTGGCCAACTATCTGCCGCACCCCGCGGTGGCGGAAGCCCTGCAGTGGGCGGCGCACGAGCGCGACCTGCTGATCAGCCAGACGGCGTCGCGCGCACTCGGGCAGGCGGCCGAGCCGGCCGGCTCCACGCCGGAATAAGCGCAGATCCCCGCAGATCCCCGGCTCCGACAACATTTTGAGCGTAAAATTGGATGAATTCGGAATCTGGAAGTGGGTATGTCGCAGCTCCAGCGGGTGTTTACTCTATACCCAAAAATCAGCTGTTTTAAACCTGTTTTGGCGTTTTTTCGCCTATTTTCCCCCAAGGCCCGGCCCTTCCCAGCGAGGGGAAAGGTGTGATGGGACCGTCCGCGTTCTTGCTCTGAGATCCGACAAATGAGATTGATCCGACATGTCGGACATGTCGGACATGTCGGAAGTCGGACTTGTCAGACAGAAATATGAGGAAGAGCAAGATGGAAGAGCAAGAGTCTGAGGGGACAGACCAACCCCCGGCACACCGCGTGACCGCTGACCCGTTTCGGTGTATAATATACGTTACCCCTCTTGTGTAGTGCGTCATTTTGATTCTGCAAGGAAAGCGTTAAGGTCGGCCCAACGCCTGTTGCGCAGAATCACAGTGTTCGGAGACTCGCAAAGATCGGACGCTCGCCATGAAGATCGGTTTGCATGCCTTCTCGTTTGTCCTGGCCGCGGGGCTTCGCGACTACCAGCCGGTCGGTCGCGGCGCCCTCGCTGCGTCGGACATGGTGGAAAAAGCCGCGCGGCTGAAGTGCCCGGCGGTCCAACTCGCGCTCAGGCAGGTGAAGGAGATGGACATGGTCGGGCTGGTCAACCTCGGCCAGCTGGCCAAAGAGCTGGGGGTGACGCTGCACCTCTCCACCAGCACGCTGCAGGGCGAGCACCTGGCCGACATGATCCGCAAGGCACAATACCTGGGCGCGCCGCAGGTAACCGTCGGCATGTCCCGCCTCAAAGGCACCGTGCAGCAGCGCCAGCGCATGCTGGAAGATCTGCTGCGCGAGCTGGACGTGGCCATCAAAACCGCGGAAAAGTATAAGATCGTGCTGGCGTTCGAGAACGGGCGCCATACCGCGGCAGCGGACCTGGCGGCGTTCATCCAGGCGGCGCAGAGCGAATACGTGGGCGTCTGCTTCGACGCCGGCAATGCGCTGACGGTGCCGGAGAACCCGGCGGAGAGCGCAAACATCCTCGGACCGCTGGCGAAAAGCGCGCACCTGAAGGACTGGCAGGTGTACCGCTCGCTCGAAGGGGCAATGCTGGTGAACTGCCCGGTGGGCGACGGGGTGATTAACCTCATCGAGGTTCTGCGCGTGCTGAAGCTGCACAAGCCCGACCTGCTGCTTTTTCTGCAAACCGCCGCCGAGCGGGTGTCGGTGCCGATACTGGAGGACCAGTTCCTGCGCGAGTACCCGCGCATCACCGCGCGCTCGCTGGCCGGCCTGCTGCGGCAGGGCACGCTGGTCTACTCTCCAGAGGAATTGCAATTCCCGCACGAGAGCAAGGCGCCGGAGAAGGACGTGCTGAAGTGGGAGGAAGACCGCCTGAAGCGCAGCCTGAAGCAGGCGCAGAAGCTGTTGGGGACGGAGAGCTTGACGCTGTCGCTGGGATGAGTGGAAGAATGGAAAGTTGGAAGAATGGATGAATGTCGTAGGGCACGAAGGCCTCTCCGTGCACTCGCTCCCCAAATTTTTGCACGCCACCAAACCGACTGATCCGGGGTTTGGTGGCGTGTCTGATTTTCGGTCACCGCGGCACGGAGAGGCCTCCGTGCCCTACGAGCCATTGAACGGCAAATACGCCCCTCGCCGTGCCTCCCGCGCGGCGATTGCGCGTTTTAATTTGATTTGCTCTGACCTGCTATACTCAGGTTGCAGGGCGATGGCCATCTGGTATTCGATGACGGCTTCGTCGTAACGGCCGTGTTCCAGGCAGGCATCCGCCAACGCGGTGTGATAGCGTGCGACCTCCGGGTTGACGGCGGCAATTCGCTCCAGCCGCGCGATGGCGGCCTCCACCTTGGCCATGGCGCGCTGTTGCCGGCGGCGTTCGGCAAGGTGCGGCGCGCAGAGCCAGTAGGTGTTCACTGCCAGCAGATACGCCAGCGCCAGCCACCAGGCGACCTGGTGCAGCAGCAGCAATACGATGAGGTGCACGATCAGGCACCCCGCCAGCAACCGGACGGGCACCTCGCGGTGCATCCGCCGCGCGGTCAGCAGACGCATCGTCGGATGAATCGCCAGCACCAGCATCAGACTGACCGCCATGAACACCGGCCAGTGATATATCATGTCCCCCCACATGTATCGGCTTCCTCCTTGAACGATCCACCGGGCACAACGCGCCCGGTGGAATGTTATTCCATATTCGGTTGGGAGTCGTGCAACATATAAGCGTTTACTGATCCCACGACATGACACGGCGCTCGTTTGCCTTGCAGTACAATATATGCATCAGCTACTTATCGGGAAGGCACTGATGGGAGCAAAACAGGCTGATCGGGGCGGTCAGCCCTTCTGGGATTTACCGGTTGACGACGTCTTTCACCAGGTGCGCGCAGGGCAAAACGGCCTGGCGGGAGTCGACGCGGCGGAGCGCCTGCGACAATATGGCCCCAATGCGCTGGCGGGAGAATCGCATTGGGCGCCGCTGGTCGAGCTGCTCCGGCTTTTCCTTAATCCGCTGGTGCTGATTTTGCTGGTGGCCGGCGTCATCTCGCTGGTGCTGGGCGAGCGTATCAGCGCGGGGATTATCATCGTCATCGTGCTGATCAGTATCCTGCTGAATTACGTGCAATCGGCGCAAGCCCGCCGGGCGGTGGCCGCGTTGCAACGGGAAGTGGCGCTGACCGCGGCGGTGGTGCGCGACGGCAAGGAACAGGAGGTGCCGGTCGCCTCGCTGGTGCCCGGCGACCTGCTGCAGCTCAACGCGGGAGACCTGGTGCCCGCCGATGCCCGGTTGATCTCCGCCAAGGATCTCCACGTACGGGAGGCGGCGCTGACCGGCGAGTCCTTTCCCGTCGAGAAACATGCCGGCGAGCTGCCGGCCGGAACACATACGCTGTCCGATGCGGACAACAGTGTCTTCATGGGCACCGCGGTGCAGAGCGGCATCGGATCGGCGGTGGTGGTGCATACGGGAAAAACCAGCGCGCTGGGGGAGATCGCCTCCCGGCTGACCGTGCATCCGCCCGCCACCGAGTTCGACCGCGGCATCCGCAATTTCGGCCTGCTCGTTACCCGCATCATCCTGGTGCTGGTGGTTTTTGTGTTTCTCATCAATGCCATACTCCGGGGGCATGATCGGAGCTCGCTCTTCGAGTCGTTCCTCTTCGCGGTGGCGCTGGCGGTCGGCCTGACGCCGGAGCTGCTGCCGATGATCCTCACCATCACCCTGGCACAGGGCGCCCGGCGCATGGCCCGGCGCAAGGTGATCGTCAAGCAGCTGGAATCCATCGAAAACTTCGGCAGCATGGAGATCCTCTGCAGCGATAAAACCGGTACGCTGACCGAAGGCGAGATCACGCTGGACCGGCACGTCGACCCTACCGGCCGTGATGACGAGCACGTGCTGCAGCTCCTCTACCTGAACAGCTATTTCGAAGCCGGCATCAAAAGCCCGCTCGACGAGGCGGTCCTCAAGCATACGCATGCCACCATCGATGAATATCGTAAGGTGGATGAGATGCCGTTCGATTTCACGCGGAAGCGGCTGTCGGTGGTCGTGCAGCACGGCGACGAGCGTTTGCTGGTGACGAAGGGCGAAGTGGAAGGGCTGCTGCCGGTCTGCATGACGGTGAACGAAAACGGCACGGCCGTACCGTTCGATGCGGAGCACCGGAAGGCCGCGGAGGAGACATACCACGCGCTGAGCAAGGAAGGTTACCGCGTGCTCGGTGTGGCGACGCGCCGCATTGAAGAGGAGGAATACACCACCGAGGACGAGTGCGAGATGACGCTGGAGGGATTCGGCGCCTTTCTCGATCCGCCCAAGCCGGCGGTGGCGGAAACACTGGAAGCGCTGGCGCGGGACGGTATCCGCGTCATCATCATGACAGGCGACAACGCCTTTGTCACCGAGAAGATTGCCCACGACGTGCGCCTGCCGTTCGAGCGCATCATTACCGGGGAGGCGGTGAACGGCATGAGCGACGACGCGCTCGCCGTGCAGGCCGACCGCGGGACAATCTTCGCGCGTGTGACGCCCGAGCAGAAGAACCGGGTCATTACCGCGCTGCAGCGGCACGGCCGCGTGGTGGGCTTCCTGGGCGACGGCATCAACGACGCCCCCTCCCTCCATGCGGCGGATATCGGCATCTCGGTGGTCGGCGGCGTCGATGTGGCGAAGGCGGCGGCGAATATCATCCTGCTGGAGAAGGACCTGCGCGTCCTGCATGACGGAGTGCTCGAGGGGCGCCGCAGCTTTGCCAACATCATGAAATACATCATCATGGGCACCAGCTCGAACTTCGGCAATATGTTCAGCATGGCGGGGGCGTCGCTGTTCCTGCCGTACCTGCCCATGCTGCCGACGCAGATCCTGCTGAACAATCTGCTCTACGATTTCTCGCAAATCGCCATTCCCACTGACCGCGTGGACCCGGACCTGCTGCAGCGCCCGAAACGGTGGCGGACCGACTTTATCCGGAATTTCATGCTGATCATCGGGCCGATCAGCTCGCTCTACGACTTCGCCACCTTCGGCATACTGCTGCTGCTCTTTCATGCCAATGAAACGCTGTTCCACACCGGCTGGTTCGTCGAATCGCTGGCCACGCAGACGCTGGTGGTCTTCGTCATTCGCACCGCGGCCAATCCGCTGCGCAGCCGACCTGGAGGGGCGCTGTTCGCTTCCGTGCTGGCCATTGTCGCCATCGCGGTGATCTTGCCATACACACCATTAGGGCGGCTTTTTGGCTTCGTTCCACTGCCGCTGCTGCTCCTCGCCGTGATCTTCGGACTGATGCTGACCTACCTGCTGCTGGTGCAATTGGTGAAGAATTGGTTTTACCGGCGGTATCAGATTATGTAGGGTCGGCCTGGGAGGGCGAGGCTCCCTTGGGCGGTACTCCGCCTCCTGCCCAATTCTGTTCAAATAAAGGTTTTCGTAGGGGCGAGTGGCACTCGCCCCTACGAAAACCTTTATTTGAACAGAATTGGGCTGGAGGCGGAGTACCGCCCAAGGGAGCCTCGTTCTCCCGGGAATCAGCGGGTCACGGTTTCCTTCACCACCGCCTGCTCCAGCTTCAGCACCCCTTCGACCAGCTCCTCATGGATATTGCGGAAGGGCAGCGCGCCGAGCATGAGCGGGACCTGCTGGGCGGCGTAGCCGCCGCGGGCGGCGGTGTCGCGGTCGGGGGCGTAGCCGAGTTCATCATTGGTGATCCCCAGCACCAGTGGGATGGGCGACTGCGCGCGGGCGACGATATCCTCCTTGATCTGCCGGAAGATCTCGAAGGGCGTGGCGAGTAGTGACAGCGGGCCGATGCGGAAGGCTTGCAACTCGGTGGTCTGCTCGATGGCCTCACCGGTTTGCACCTGGCGCAGGATGCGGCGCATGGCATGCAACTTCACTGCGGCCATGCGCACGTTGAAGTCGGCATCGCTGGCGCCGGGGGCATGCAGCACCGCCTGGTATTCGTCGATGTAGGCCTGGATCTGCTCGACGGTGAGCGCGATGCGGCCGGGCGTGAAGGGCATGGCATGGCGGGAGAGACTGTCCACCGCCAGCGGCTGCGCGCGGCGCATGCCTTCGCGCACCTGGTTGGCATAACGGGCGGCGATGACGTCCAGCGCCAGCAGCGAGTCCGCCTCCGGCTTGTGCACCACGCAACTGTTTTGATCGCCCAGCGCACCTTGCAGGAAGAGGCCGACGGCGCCGGGGTGCTCGCGCTCCAGCAGCCCCGTCGCCACGCCGGCGAAGTCGCCGTGGATGTAATGGGTGTCCTGGCAGCAGACGACGGGGTGGCAGCCGAAATAGCTCAGGAAGCCGATCAATTGGCTGTCCGCCTGCACGGTGAAGACGTGGGTGGTGGTGTCCGTCAACTCCGGCTTGGCTGGACGCCAATCGTCGCGCAGCACATCTTCCAGCGGGGGAGCGTCCTGGTCATATTCCCGGTTCAGCGAGATGCCTTCGCACGGCGCGGCGGCATAATTGATGGTCGCTTCCCGCAGGTTCTTCACCGCGTCCACCGCGGCGCGGGCGATGCGGCGGGGCAGCGTTTCCACGTAGGGCATGTCGATGGCGCCCCACCCGTTGACGGTGAAGATGGCCGGTCCGCTGTGCGTGTGCGTGCAGTGCACCATGATGGCCTCGTCCGGCAGGTCCACTTCCTCGCGCACGAATTGCCGGGTAAGGGCGGTGACCTCCGGTGATACGCCGGCCAGGTCGTTGCTGACGATCACCAGCGTGGTGTCTCCCTGCCGTACCGCCATCGCGCGCGCCCACAGCCGGTCGCGCACAGTCAGTCCGCGGCGGTTGATGAATGGTCCGAACCCGCAGAGCTCGACGCCGGTGCGGGGGGTGATGTCGTTTTTGGCGAAACCGAATTGCATAAGAGTCCTCGGATGAATGGATGGTTGGATGTATGGGAGGGCGAGCGTCCCCGCGAGCCGCGATTATGAGCCCGTTATCGTTGACAATGCCTGTCAAAGCCTGACCTACGTAAATAACGGCTCAGTAATCGCCCACGAATCTCTCGCGCGTGGCTCGCGGGGATGCTCGCCCTCCCAGCTATTCATCCAACTATTTCAACGGCGCCCACACATACGGGCGGTCGGTCAAGCCGCGCAGCATGGTGCCGGGGTTGTTGCTGAGCATGCGGATCACGAAGCTGTTCTCCGCGCCCGGGCGCAGCCGGTCCTGGATATCGACAGCCAGCCAGTGATAATCGCCGTTGTTGAAGGCGGTGGCGCTGCCGGCGGGAACGGCGGTCGTCAGGTTCACGCGTGGGGTAGTGGGTGAGTAGGCTAACTCGCCGTTGACCCAGATCCACATCTTTTGCATGAAACTGTTCGGCAACACCAGCTGCGCGCGCCCGGCGGCCGGCTTTTTCACCGGCATGACGATACGGTACCAGCCGTAGCCGGCATAGGTGTATTTCTGTGCATCCTGGAAACCGTTCAGCCCCCAGCCTTTCAGCAGGCTGATAGGCTGCCATGTGAGGGTAGGGGCCACGTCATTGCGCTGCCACTGCTCGAAGATGCCGGCGTCCTGGGGATCGGTGCGGAACTGCGCCTGCTCCGGCGCCAGCCCCAGCAGCTCGCCGCGCACGCCGTCGGTGCGCTCAGTCTGCAGCGCCAGGTAGTTCTTCAGCGAATTGAGGCCGTCGCCTTCATTGAGCACCCAGCCCGGATCGACCGGCAGCAGGCCGCGCTGCATCTTCTCCGCCTTTTCGATGATCGGCGGCAGCTTGCCCAACTCCTGCTCCGCCTGCGCGTATTTCCCCTGGCCTTTCAGGGCAAAGACATTCAGGTAGGCGGTCATGTAATTATGCAGCAGGCGATACATGGCAAGGTGCGTCTTGATCTCCGGCGTATTGGCTTTCGCCTCCGCCTGGTCCAGCAGCTTGCCCAGCGCCGCCACGCGTGCGGGCGGGAAAGTGGGCGTCCAGTCCACGTAGCCGGCGCGCCAATAGAGGTGGTCCGGCGTCGCCTGCAGCATGTTCTCGATCTCGGTGTGGAACTGCTTCATCGGCGCTGCGGCGGGGCCGAAGAAGTTCTTGCAATAGTCGTCCAGCATGGCATCGACGTTCGTGTTCACGTCCCACATGCAGCGCAGGCGGGTGTAGTAATTCAAGCCGGTGCGGAAATAGGCGGGCTGGCATTCGCTGTTGAAGCCGATGACGCCGTGCGCTTTATACAGCTTCATGTCCTGGGCGATGGCCTTGCTGCGCCAGTAGGGCATGCGCGACAGGTCGCAATGCGGGTCGTAATCGTAGATGAACATCCTCGGCGAGAAGTGCGACCAGGCGTTGAGCGTGCGGAGCGAGCGCAGGGCAAAGACGTCATCCTTTGTGCCGATGGGGCGCACGGCGCTGGTCCAGAGTTGCGCCGACTGGACGATGATGTTCGGGTCCCACGGCTTTTCCAGGCCTTCGGGGGGCGTCACGCGGGAGTAGTAGGACATGACGGTGATGTATTTATCCGGGAAATCCTTATTCACCGCCCACGCCACGTTGTTGGCGAAGTTGAAGAACGGGTCGGAGATGGACTCGTACCCTGCGTAACTCTGGAAATCGTGCATGCGCGCCTGGCAGTTCGGGCAGTAGCAGAGCGCGTTGCTGTCCGGCGGCGAGAAGCCGTAGCTGTTCGCCTCGGGATGCTCGCGGAAGAAATCGCCGATGGTCTTCGCGGCAATCTCCACCGTCTTCGGATTGGTGGTGCAGAGCATGGTCCACGACGGATCGGCCGTCTCGCTGGGCCGCGTGCCTTCCTTGCTCAGGGCGTAGATCTCCGGGAACTCCTTGGCATATTTCGCCGGCGGCGCCAGGCTGCCGATGCTGCCGTCACCCGGCGAGACAAAGGAGTTACTGTTCGTGGCGCCCTTATTGCGCAACAGCCAGCTGCCATAATCGTCGGTCCCCGTCGCCCAGCCGGAGGTCCAGGGGGCGCGGACTCTGAAGGAGGGCTTTTGCGCCACGTCCAACGCCGGCACGTCGATGGTCTTCAGCTTCGGCACCACCTGGCCGAAGTCGCCGGGATAATACCAGCGGCAGCCCAGGCGCTCGAGGAAGTCGTAGACGGCGTATTCCGTACCGTGATAATTGCCGTCTTCATTGCCGGCAAGGATGATGCGGTCGCCCTGCGTTTTGAGGACGAAGCCTTCACGATCACGATCGCGCGTCTCGCCGGCGGGCACGTCCACGCCGACAATGCGCTTCGAGCGGCCGACGAGTAGGGCGACCTGACCGCCGGGGAGGGGAGCGGTGTCCGCGATGATGGGCAGCTTCGCCCCGGACATCAGCTCAATAAAATGCTGCAGCTCCTCTGCCGCATGTTTCGCGGTGGCACTGGGTTGTTCCGCGGTGACGATGACCGCCTGCGGCTTGCCATCTTGCACGATGACCAGGCCGGCATAGGCGCCGACCGCGCACAGGAAACACAGGATCAGCAACAATGCTTTCATGGAGACCTCCGGGAATATTGCATTACATGACAGAGTAATCTCGGAACCAGTTGCCATGCACGGGGGCACCTAACCCCCCAGCCCCCTTCCCTAAGAAGGAAGGGGGAGCAGGCTTATTTGTAAAAAGAGAGCCGGTATTCTCAAATCCACCTGGTGCTCCCCCTTCCTTCTTAGGGAAGGGGGCTGGGGGGTTAGGTGCCCCCGTGCACGGCAACCGGTTCCGAGACTACATCCTTAGCATGCTTCGCTATCAACGGCCGGATGCCTGCCGGCGATGAAAAAAGTCGGACCCGCCGACTGGGCCGGCGGGTCCGAGATGTCAGAACGGTCCGACAACGTTACTGCTTGTCGAAATACGCTTTGATCTCATCCAGCCGGTCGTTGACCTTCCAGACCGCGGCCACCAGTTGCTCCAGGTACTCCTGGCTGCCCAGCAGGTGCGTGTGGCTGAGGCAGACGCCTTCCTCGTTGCAGACGCGCTCGGTGACGGGCAGGTGCAGCTCGGCGTAGTTCTGCACCGTCTTCGGGTCGCGGTAGGGGATGGGGCTGGTCCAGTCATACAGGTTGAGCAGCGGCGCCTGGTAGACCGGCCAGTAGGTGCCGCCGAAGGGATAGCCTTCCGCCCACAAGGCTTTGGCATACTGATCGCGGGTCAGGCCGCCGGCTTTGTTGATGTCGAAGTGCATGGTCATCGCGTAGTAGGACTGGCGCACGACGCGCGGGTCGCGTTTGGCGGCGCGCAGCGGGCCGTTCATCTTCTCCAGCTCGGCGGCCAGGTAGAAGGCGGCCGCCTCGCGCTTGGGCAGGTGCTCGGGCAGCCGGCGCAGGCCGCCGCGCAGCAGCACCGCCTGCAGCTCCGTGCCGCGGTAGTTGTGGCCGTAATGGTTGCCGGGGGTCGCGCGGTCGGGCAGCCAGCCCACATGCTTCAACGAGTGGATGACGTTATGGATTTCATCGTCGCTGCAGATCACCGCGCCGCCTTCGCCGCAGGTCAGTACCTTGCTCTGCTGGAAGCTGAAGCTGCCGGCGTCGCCGATGGCGCCCGCCACCTTATTCACCGTGCCCTCCGGCGTGGTCAGCCGCCAGATGCCGCCGTGCTGGTGCGCCACGTCCTCGACCACCTTCAGGTTGTAGCGGCGGGCGATATCCATGATGGCGTCCATGTCGCACATGCAGCCGTAGAGGTGCACGGGCACGATGGCCTTCGTCTTCTCGGTGATCGCCGCCTCGATGGCCTTCGGGTCGATGCAGTAGGTCTCCGGGTCGATGTCCACCAGCACCACATTGGCGCCGATGTCGAAGGCCGCCTGCGCGGTGGCGCACCAGGTCAGCCCCGGCACGATCACTTCGTCGCCCGGCTTCACGCCCACGCCCTGCAGCGCGCACTGGATGGTCACCGTGCCGTTGGACATCAGCATGCAGTATTTGGCGCCGCAGAAATTGGCGAACTCGGTGCTGAACTCGCGCTCGTGCGGCCCGTACCAGCTCCACTGCCCGCTGCGCACCACGCCCTCCATCCACGCCACTTCCAGGTCGCCGGCCTGCGGCCAGGACGGGCCGGGGATGGTCACGGTGGGCTTGCCGGTGATGAGGGCGAGCTCGCTCTGTGTGGAAAGGCTCATTGTGTTCCTCCTATAGGACTTATAGGACTAATAAGACTTATGTGTCCTATTTACGTTATCAGAACCGTTATCCTTTCGGCAAGTGACCAACCTTGCCTTCACTTAACCATTATTGCTATGATGTGGCATGCAAAATCGCTTTTTCACCGAGGAGATGCTGCAGGTATTGCTGCATCCGGAGCGGTGGAAGGTCATCGCTTCCGCCTTTCCGCCGGAGGCGCCGCCGGTTGACCATTATCGCCATCAGCACTGGATGCGAGCGCATACCCACGACCACCAGCATCAGGAGCTGATGCTGATGCTGCGCGGCCAGGGCGTGTATGGCTTCATGGGGCAGCCGTACCCCTGCTTGCCGGGCACGCTGTTCATCTTCGGCGCCAATGAGCCGCACGACATGGGCTGCCCGCCGTGGCCGGCGCAGATGGACCTGCTGTGGATGGCGGTGCTGCCGGGGGAAGTGGTTGCGCGAGTCACGTCGTTCATGGATGGGGAGGTGGTGGATTGGCGTTTCGGCAGCCTGTTGCTCTCGCCGGACGAGATTCCGGGGCAGCACGCGCTGGCCTTTTCCACGGGCGATCCGCCGGCGCTGGCGCGCATGCGCATCGTCAGCGCGGTGTCGCTGTTGGTCTCGGCCATCGTGCAGCGGGGGTTCAGCGCGGAGATGATCGAAGATACCGAGCCGCAGCAGCAGCGCATGGTACACACCGTGCAGCGCTACCTGCGTGAGACGGCCGGCCGCGGGGTGACGCTGGACACACTGGCGCGCATCAGCGGCTACAGCAAATTCCACTTCCTGCGCCTCTTCCACCAGCACACCGGCGAGACCGTGCACCAGTATATCGACCGCTGCCGGCGACAGCGCGTGGAGGCGATGCTGGGCCAGGGTTGCGCGAAAAAAGAAATCGCCGTCGCGCTGGGGTTCTCGTGCCCATCGGCGTTTTCACGGTGGCTGAAGCGGATGTAACGAGCCTGCTCAGGGACTGTCCCGAGCCCGCAGGACCAGAGATGGCCGCCTTCCTCAACTTCCGCTTGTATAACCACGGGACTGTCCCCCCTCGGAGATAAGCTCACCTCTCGCACGCGGGGGGACAGTCCCGTGGTCATACCACCGAGCGTTAAATTTGAATAACGGGCTTCGATACCGTGGGCTCGGGACAGTCCCTGAGCGATTACGGTAACGGTGTCTTCATATCCGCTTGCGTCGCTACATTACTGCGTATATTGCCCACCACGTCGCTCATCGCCTTCTGCAGCACCATCAGCGGCTCGCCGACGCAGACGAAGGTGAAGCCCTGGCTGACCAGCGTGGGGCCGTCGCCGATGTGCCACATGTTCTTGCCGGCTTTGCGTCCCGCTTCGCGGATGCGGGCGACGGCGTCAAGCAACAGGGGGCTGGCCGGGTCCCAGCACACGCCCAGGTCGGCGGAAAGGTCATACGGGCCGATGGCGATGGCGGTGGTCAGCGGGTGGGCGGCGATGGCCTCCACGTTCGACAGGCCGACCTTGTTCTCGATCTGCGCGAGGATAATGAAATCGCTTTCCACCTCGCGCACCCAGGTTTCGTAATTGTAATCCTGCACCCAGAAGTTGCCGAAGCCGCCGGGCCGGCGCTTGCCGCGCGGGGGCATGTAACAGGCGTCCTGGATCGCCTGCATGGTCTCCACGCCCTGCACATACGGCACCATCAGCCCGCACGGCCCCAGGTCCATCGCCAGCCGCAGGGGCACATGCTCCGCCTGCGGCGGGCGGATGAGGACGGGGAAGTCCAGCACGCGCGCCTGCGCGCAGCAGTGGGCGACCATGTCCGCCGGCCAGGTGACGTGCTCCAGGTCGATGATCAGGTAATCGAGCCCCGCCTTCATCGCCGTCTCGATGATGCCCGGCCAGACGTGGAAGGTGGCGATCATGCCCAGGGTGAGCTGGTCGGAGTTGATCTTCTCGCGTAGGATTTTCGCGCTTTTCATGATAGGTGTTCCTTTGGTCAGATAGGACTTATGGGACTTATAGGACTTATGCTAGGTTGCTGCAGTGCCTCGTAGGCGCTGCGGATGGCTGGACCGGCGATGCCTTTGAAATATGACTTGCCGGCTGGATTCATCTCCATGATGTTCCGGTGCTCGTAATAGTTGAAGCCGGCGTATCCCTGCGCGGCGGCTTCCACGGCCACCTGCTTCGCCAGCTCCATCGAGCGGATATCCATCCCCACCGACATGCAGAAGCTGATGAGGTGCACGGGGATGTCGTGCCGGCGGGCGAGGGGCAGCAGGTTGGTGTGGATGTAGGTGCTCTCCGCCTGCCACCATTTCAGGTAAATTTCATCGAGCAGGCCTTCGTCGATCCAGCGCTGCCAGTCCCAGTGAATTTGCATGCGGCTGTGCAGGTTCGGCGGAATTTCCATGCCGGATTCGAATTGCAGTGCCAGTTTCTTGCCATGGCTTGCCGCCAGCTTCTTGGCATCACGCAGGAATTCGGTATATCCCTCGCCGCGAATACGGCGGATGCGCTCGTAATCCTCCGCCGTCATCGCCGGCTCGCGGTGATACAGACTGCGGAAGGTTTCCAGTACGACGGGGGCAAAGGCGTATTTCAAATAGGTATCCATGCCGTTATGGTGGCAAAGAGTGCGGATAGAAACCCCGTCCGCGCCGGCGTCGAACGCCCGGCGCAAGCGCCCTAGCCAGATCCCCCGCGCGCCGTCATAACATGGCTCCGGCAACGCGGAGATGTTGGTCATCTCCTTGAACACCAGGCCGATGCCCGACGCATTCCAGCTCCGACGGTTGAGCAGCAATTCATTGTGGTTCGCCCAGGCGGTCCACTCCTTCCAGAAGCTGAAGCCTTTCTCGGCGTCACCTTTCGTGGCGACGGTCAGCGCAGTGGGTGTGCCGTCAGCGCTCCAGGCTTCGGCGAACATGAACCCGCGCTGGGTGAATTTGATGTCGCCGGCGATCTCCACCGCGAGGAACGGCTCATTGGCCTGCAAGCCGGAGATTTCCAGGTACCAATTCGGCACGCTGCCGGCTTCCTGCACCGGACCGGCGGGCGTCCAGCGGGTGTGTGGGCGGTCGCAGGTGCCCTGGCTGACGGTGAAGCCGGACAGCGGGCGGTAGGCGGCATTATCGGTGCTGGCCTTCACCGTCACGTCCGCCGGGTCGATCCGCGGCAGCGGTTTCTCGGAATACAGCCGCACGCGCGCCACCGGGAAGGTCGTGTGCCGCACCCATGCCGGGTTGGCCTGCACCGTCCACTCCTGGTGGGCGGCGATCTCCGGGATGGCGCTGCTATAGCGCTCCTCGATCTCCCTGATGGTGCTGCGGCCGTCCGGCTCGGTGAAGAAGGAGTCGTAGGCCAGGTCGAAGACCTTGATGTCGGCAAACAGCTCCAGGTCGTGCTTGTGCGCCTGTGTCGCGGCACAGGTCAGCAGATCGCCGCACGCCGCGATGCTGCGCGGGTAATGCTCATGCCAGAGATATTTCGGGTTGGACCAGAACGAGTCGAAGTCGCCGTATTCAATCCAATCGATCCGCCGGATGCCCGCTCCCGCCAGCATGCCCATCTGCTCGTTCAGCCGTGCGGGGGTGAAGTGGTTCATGCAGATGGACATTGGCGTATCGACGGTGGTGCTCAGGCAGAAGGTCCGCGCGCGCTCGACGGAAGGTAGATCAATTGAGATGTAGTCCGGCTCGACGATTCTCCCGGGAATCGATGCGGAAAGCCGGTAGCGACCCGAGATGGTCGGCGCGGCCGTGCCTTCCCAGCTGTCGCCGGCTACCATCGCGTTGAAGGGTAGCCCATCTCCCCGCGGGTCCAGTAGCTTCCAGCTCAACGACGCGGCTTCACCGCTGCCGGCAATCCGCAGCACGCCGGCTTCGCAGACAGCGGATTCCGTTGATATCGCCAGCGGCGCGACGGTCCGGTACAGGCTGCCGCAGCCGCTGGAATCCTGCCCGCCGTTGCCGCCGAGGTAGTTCCATGAGCTGTATTCGTTCAGGTACGGCCGGTAACGGGCGACGTTGAAGCCGCAGGCATCGCCGTTGCGAAACACTTCATCCATGGCGAACCAGGCGAAGACCCAGCGACAGCGCCAGGCGCCGTAGAGCTTAGAAAAATCTTCCACCCGCTGCTCAATTCGGCGTAAATGAATTTCGGGGAAGGCGGTGGAGTGCGCATCGTGATAGGGGAGGTGGGAGGTGACCAGCGCGTCGTCCGGCGTCTCCGCCTTCGCGCCGATGACGAACTGGAACCACCCTAGCCGGTCGTTATACGGGTCCAGTAGGATCTCCAGGTCGTCGAGGAATTCGCCGCTCATGATTGGCCGGGAATCCAGCAGCGCCGCGCCTACCAGCAGCTCCTCGTCATTCCCCCACACCGCCAGCCAGGTCTGGTCGAACGGCGGCGCCGGCGCATGCAGCAGCGTAAAATCACCCGCCAGCCCCTCGCCCCGCAGCATTGCCTCGCGCATGGCTTCGGAAGAGAACTCGTCACGGTGCTGGACGGCATACCAGCGGTTGCTCTCGCGGACAGTCAGTTTCATGGTTGACCCTCGCCTGTTCTCTTCCGGTCCCACTTATTATTTCCTCCTGGCAGCCGGTAGTTCGTAGTAGCGTCGTCAGACGCGTGCCCGTTTACGAAACTAAAGCTCGTGAGGAACTAAAGAGAAAAGTTTTCTTGTAAGTCGTTAACGAGCTTTAGTTTCGTGAACGGGCACGCGCCTCACGGCGCTACTACAAACTACCGGTTGATATTTCATAGGACCCCTCTTGACAGTAATAGACTATTGCATTACTGTATTAATACAATAATACAGTTGGAAGGGCCATGCGTTTTACCGTTGACACCACGAGCGCCATACCGATTTACGCGCAGCTCATCACCGAGGTGAAGCATGCGATCGCCGCGGGGGTGCTGCGGGCGGGCGATGCGCTGCCGTCGCTGCGCGAGCTGGCGGGGGAGCTGCGTGTGAATCCGCTGACGGTGGCGCGCGCCTACCGGGAGCTGGAAGCGCTGGGCATCATCACCACCGGGCACGGCCGCGGCAGTTTCATCAGCGACGGCGCGGCGGGCCTGGGCGAGACCTACCACCGCGAGGCGCTGGCGGAGGTGATCGACCGCCTGCTGGTGGAGGCGTACCACCTGGGCGCTGCGCCGGCAGAAATCCGCACGCTGATTGAGGAGCGATTACAGGTGCTGCAAGCAGAAAAGGAGCCGATTCCCCATGGATCACGTGATTGAGACCCGTAATTTGACCAAACGCTTCGGGCGGAAAAGCCTGGCGGTGGACCACCTGGCCTTGCAGGTGCCGCGCGGCAGCGTCTTCGCCTTCCTGGGCCGCAACGGCGCCGGCAAGACCACCACCATCCGCATGCTGCTGCACCTGCTGGACAAGACCGCGGGCACTGCGCAGATCCTCGGGCTGGACAGCGTGCAAGATGCGCTGGAGATCAAGCGCCGGGTGGGTTTCGTGGGCGACGGGCAGCTTATGTACGACTGGATGTCGGTAGATGAGATGATCTGGTTCTGCAAGGGCTTTTACCAGGGCTGGGACGACGCCTTCGCCGGCGAGATGAAGACAAAGCTGGAGCTGTCCGGCAAGACCAAGGTGCGCGCGCTCAGCCGCGGCCAGCAGGCCAAGCTGGCGCTGCTGCTGGCGATGGCCTACCGCCCGGAACTGCTCATTCTCGACGAGCCGACCACCGGCCTGGACGTGGTGGTGCGCCGCAACTTCCTGGAAGGGGTGATCGAGCTGATCCAGGAGGAAGGCCGCACCGTTTTCTTCTCCTCGCACATCGTGCACGAGGTGGAGCGCGTGGCCGACTGGGTGGGCATCATCGACAACGGCCGGCTGATCCACTGCTCGACGCTGGAGGAATTGAAGGCAAAGGTAAAGCGGCTGGTGCTCTCCTTTGAAACGATGCCCGCCGACCTGGCGAAAAAGCTGCCCAACACGCTGCTGCTGTCGGAAGCCGGCCGCCAGGCCACCATCATCGTCAACGACTTCTCGGAGGACACCCTCGCCGCCGCCCGCGCATTGAAGCCGTCGCGGCTCGACGTGGAGGACCTGAGCCTGGAGGACATCTTCGTGGCGATGGTGGGACACCCCGAGGAGGTATAGGGTGGCAACCGCACGCGTGCATGAGCAGCGACCAATAGTAAGCAGCGGACATCCGCTGTCGCTCTGCGGCCGCCTGTTATGGAAAGAGTGGCGCGAGGACTGGCTGCCGCTGGCGATCGGCGTCGGGCTGCCGCTGCTGTCACGTCCGTTATGGGATCGTTTTGATGGAAGCCCTTTCCTGGTCCTCAATTTTCTGGTGATCTGCCTGACGATGCTGTGGGCGGTCTACCGAACGCAAAATAGTGTGACGGGCGCCAACGCGCGGACGGCTCTGCCGATGCCAGGCGTTCCCCGCTGGCTGTTCGCCATCGCCGTGCCGCTCATCGTGCCGGCTAGCATCGGGCTGATATTCGGTGGCCTGATCCGCACCTGGCCGGCATTCGGCGAGATGGCCGGGTTGGGGATGATGCCGGCCTTCACGCTGTACCTGATGGCCGGGTATGCGATCTGCACGGTGGCCACCTCGGCTTTCACCGCCTTTCCCGCCGTGTTGATCGGCGCCGGCTGGATGATTCTCACCAATCCCTTCGAAATCAACCATCTGGAGGAGAAATCCCTGCTGTGCGTGTTGGTGGTTGCCGGCGCGCTCCTCGCCCAGGCGGTATGGGAGATCCTGGCTGCGCAGCGGATTTTCTTCGCCGGGCGCCTGGCGATCGCGCTGGCGCTGATCCTGCTGGCGCTGTTTCCGCTGGGGATGGCGCAGAGCTTCCACCGGGAGGAGGTGGGTGGCGAGTGGCGGTTCACTCCCTATCCGTATATCTCCGGCACGTATCAGGCGTCCGTCGATCAATTTCACTCGAAAGGCCCTTCGGGACTGCTATATCATCCAAAACCGAGCGTCAGGATGAATGATCTCATCCATGGCTTTGATTCATTCGCCCAACCGCTTGGCTTTCGCGACGCCACTCATGTGCTGGTCGGCCAGCAGAAGCCGGGTGAGGAGAAGCTGCACCTGCTTGAGTGGGACGTGGCCGCCGATACCGTGCGTGAGATCATCGCGTTTCGGACCGGACGCTACGCGTTGTATCGCTGGCATTCCGAGTTGAGCCCGGACGGACGCTACCTGTTCTTTTACACCGACAGCAGTCCCGCATCGGTGATCCGGAAGATCCCGATTGGCTTCGATCTCTGGGTGGTTGACTTGAACACGCCGCGGGCCGGAGTGGCGGCGACCGGCATGATGGCAAACCAGGCGTATATTGGACCTTCGGGCACGACAATCATGCAGCCCTTTCAGGCCGGTCGCTGTTACGTGAAGGATAAGGATCGCATCGTCGAGATCAACCTGGCGACGCTGCAGAGTCGTGCCATGAAAGCACGGGAGGCGAAGCGATGATCAGGTTAGGCTGGAAGGAATTACGGGAGCGCCGCCTGTGGCTGCTGGGTTGGGCCGCCGGCATCCTGATCTTCTCGCTCTACGGGCGTGGGCAGGTTTTTTGCGGCGAGCCGACCGGGAGTGAATATATCCCCTGGCTGCTGCTGCCGCTGGCGATGGGCATGGCCGTCGGCGCCGGCGCCTACAGCGCGGAATCGTTGCCGGAGCGCGCGCGCTTCCTTTTCGCCCACCCGGTTCGGTGGCAGCAGGTGCTGCTGGTGAAGCTGCTGCTCGGGCTGGCGGTGGCCGTCATCGTCCCGCTGCTGGCGGCGCTCATCTTCCGGCTGGCGGGCCCGGAACCGTACCGGCACCTGGTCACCGCCGGCACCGTGTTGACGGGCGCCTGGCCGGTGACGACGGCACTCATGCTCGGGTACCTGCTCGGACTGGCCTGCTCCACCATGCTGCCGGGCGCCGTGGGCGGCATCTTGATGCTGGCGTTGTTTGTGATGCTCTGGACCGGCTATGCGGTATTGCTGGAGTATCTCAATGAAAATTCTCTTCTGCGGCTCGTTCTGCTCGTCGTCCTCTTCCCGCTGGCTATCGTCGCCGGCGGGTTACGGTTGACGCATTTTGGTTTGACACTGCCCACGGAGCGGCGCTTGCTGCGCGTGCTGGCTGTGTTCCTGCCGGTGCTGGTCATCGGCGTGTCGCTCATCCTGTGGATGACCCGGTAAACGGAAGGAGGAAGGCGTGGACGCCGTGCATACCAGACAAGCTGAACAGGACCGTTTTCCGACCTTCCGCACGCTGGGCGCGTGGCCGCGGAAAAACGCCCGCATCTGGGGCCGCCTGCTGTGGAAGGAGTGGCGGGAGGCGTGGCCAATCCTGGCGCTGGGCATCCTGCTGCCGCTGCTGACACTGCCGATGAGCCGGCGGGAGGGGTGGATTAATACAGGGTTCGACTACTCCGCGATGGGGCTGGTCGGCATCCTGCTGGTGCTGTGGGCGGCCGACCGCGCGCGCCGCATCGGCATGGACCGCGGGCAGGTGCGACAGGCGCTGCCCGTCTCGCTGCCCACGCGCTGGGTCTTCATGTACCTGGCGCCGCTGCCGGTGCCCGTATTGGCCGGCATGTCGGTGGGGGTCATGATCCATGCCTGGCACGCGTGGATGCCGAACCCGCTTTGGATGCTGACCGGCATCCTGTACCTGACGTCCGCCTTTATCGTGGCCACATTGCTGACGGCCACGCTGTCGTTCATCCCGGCGACCATCCTCGGCGTGCTGTGGTTGTTTAGCGGTCTCGACACGGAGCAGCCGGAGCGCATCTTTCCGATGCATGTAAAGGTCGGCATCGCCTGCCTGCTGGCCGCGCTGGTGTGGGATGCCTTTGCCGCAAAGCAGCGCTACTGGGTCGGGCGCACAGTGATGGTGGTGCTGCTGCTGGTGGCGCTGATCGATCCGCAGGCGCTGCGCGAGATCGGCTGGCCGAACCGAGCGAGTGCGGCCAGCCAGCCGCAGCCACGCGTCCCCTGGGGTGTTTACGACCGGCAAAAAATTAGCTGGTCGAAACGAGTCAGCGTGGTGATGACCAATGTCTCGAAGCCCGATGTGAAGATACTTGCTACCTTCACCGATGTCGAGCTGGGCTATTACACCCGGGCTCGTGAGCTGCAGTTCTCCCGGTCATTCAAGCAGATCGTGCAACCGCTGGCCTTCATCAGTAAGGACCGGGTGCTGATCGGTCAGCAATTGCCAGGCAAGCCGGATATCGACCTGCTGGTCTGGGACCTGCAGGCGAACCGTGTCAGCGAGCAAGGACGCCTCACTGCGGAAAAATCCCTGCTGTCGTCTATGTCGGGTGCCTACCTCAGTCCAGACGGTCGCTACCTTGCGATCTTCAAGCAGGAGAAATCCGATCCCAATAACAGCGATCCCATGGGTGACCCGGACGACCTCTGGATTGCGGATCTGGCGCGCGGGCGGGCGGTGCCGGTGATGATGAACGTCTTGCCAAACACCTACGGCCCGCAATCCCCGGTCTCCTGGGCGCCCGGCCGCATGTATCTTTCCGCGCTCGGGGGCGGCATCCAGGTGGATCTGAGTACATTGCGCGGCAGGTACCTGACCTCGGCCGATTTCCGGAGGAAGCCATGAAACGATTGGTGTGGAAGGAATTCCGCGAGCGCCGATGGTGGGCGTTGATCTGGGCGCTGGTGATCCTCGGGGTCTCGCTGTTCGGCAAGGGACAGGCGTTTTACGGCGAGCAGGGCATGGCCTTCTCCCCGTTCCTGCCGCTGCCGTTCGTCATCGGGCTGCTGATCGGCGCGGGGTCATATGCCGGCGAGCTGGCGCAATCGCAGTCGGTCTTTTCCCGGCCCATCACGCCGCGCGCAGTGCTGGCCGCCAAGCTGCTCTTCGCCGTCATCATCTGCTTCGGCGCACCGCTGCTGGCCGCGGTGATCGCCTGGTGCATCGCTTCCGATGGCACCCGGTTTCTCATGAACCCCGGGACGATGCTCTCCGGCGCGCTGGGGGTGGGGTGGCTGTATAGCCTGTGCTACCTGTTCGGACTCACCTGCTCCGTGGTTATTCCCGGCTACGCCGGCGGCATCCTCACGCTGGCCACCGTCTGCCTGCCGCTAGTTGCCGTGCTGGCAATGGCGGAATGGCTGGGAGCCGCTTATTATTATCATGGTACGAATGATCCGGCAGGCATACGGGCGGCTCTCCACTCTTACGCGTATTTTGCCGGGTGGCTGTTCGGCTGCTGGCTGGGCGTCACCTGCGCCGGGCTGGCGATCAGCCGGTTTGCGCTGGTGCTGGGCAAGGAAGAGCGGGTCAAGCGTTTCACCGTGGTCTTCCTGCCGGTCTTCCTGGCCTGCGGCATCGTGGGCACGCTGCTGCCCACGGGAGCGGTCGCCCGGTTGCTGATGCACTGGGAAGTGGTCAGCGCCATCGTCAGCCCCACCGGCAAATACGCGCTGGTTGCCGAGGAGCGCCAGCCGTATACCTTTGGTTACACGATGCCGCCCGGCCAATACAGCGAAGCATTTGGCATTACCAAGTATATGGTGCGGATGAGCGACCGCGCGCGGCTTCCGGTGCTGCGGGCGAAGTTCAATTACTGGGAATGGATCTGGGTCAGCGACGACATCGCCTATGCACACGATTGGGAAAAGGACCGGCTGATGCTGGTCTATCCGGGACGAGGTAGCTCGAAGTTGCTGAAGATGCAACACAACATCCGGCCATATGCCGTCTCGCCGGACGGGCGGCTGCTGCTGATGTATGGGCAGCACAACAAGTTGGAGCCGGAGGGGTACCGCTTCATCAACGGCCAACAGTATCGGAACGCGGTGAGCGTAAATTATTACGACTTGCGGGTGGTCGATCTTGATTCCGGCCGGATCATCGGCGAAAAGGAGATCAAAACAATGGAAAACCGCGGGATCAGCTTCGAGTGGCAGGATAACGATACCATCGTGTATTCGAGGATGAAGGGGGTTACGGAGTATTATCACGTAGCCCATCCGTAGCGCGCGCCGGCCCTGGCGCGCCGTTCTCGCATATCCGATCTGCCTCCAGGAAACGGCGTCAGGCGATCACGGATTCCGTTTTACCGCACGGATTTGAAATGCGGAAACGGCGCGCCACGGCGGGCGCGCGCTACGAATATGAATCTACGATTCCGGCATGGGGATAGTCACGCCAATCATCGACTATCTGTTTACGGGTGGCGTTGTTGAGGACGTATTCGACGGCATGATCGATTCTATCGTTATAGCGGATGAGATGGTCGTAACTGCTGTGCTGCCAGAGTTGTCCGGTGCCGCCGTATGGCCACCAGATTTGCGAGGTGGTATATGATTTGAAATCGCCGATCTGGTGCAACAGGCCTTCCACTTCAAAACCTCGAGCCCCCGCGTTGCGTAGTTTCCGCTCGGCGTCCAGCAGAGACACGATAAAGTGAAGATGGTCGGGCATCAGGCAGTAGCAAAATAATAACCATCCATGTTTGGCCTTTCGCCAAAGCAATGCATCGATGATTCGCCTTGCCAATGTGGGATCGGCGAAGGGTTGTCCGCAATGCCGAGCACAGATCGTAAAGAAGAATTCGCCTTCGCTCAAAGAGTATTGTTCGATTGGTAGACGATGGGGATTCCGGCGTGTATCGCGATTGGTGAGTAATGCCAGCACTTCGTCATAGTGTGCCCTAGTGGTAATCATATGCACCTCATTTGCCGGTTTTATAAAGGGGTAATTCAACAAACCAAACGGTAATCCTCCTGTAGCGCGCGCCGGCCCTGGCGCGCCGTTCTCGTATATCCGCTCCGCCCTCGGGGAACGACTGACGGTGATCACGGGTTCCGTTTTACCGCACGGTTGCCAAATGCGGAAACGGCGCGCCACGGCGGGCGCGCGCTACAGATGCTATATCAGAGAAATGTCGTATCAGTGATACGACAATCTGTTCCTCGGGGGTATTTGTATGCGAATTGCACCATCTTGCGTAATGACCTTTCGGCGAAACTCTGGTTGTAATCACCTGTCAATTGTCGCGACGCTGTCGCGACAATTGGATTCTCTCCGCAATGCGGAGAGAATCATCTCCCAGTTAGTATGAGTATTCGGATATCCAATTCGTTCACGATTAACGTCACGGTATCGCCTTGCCTTTCCAGTGGTTCACCGAGCAGATCTTCAACCTGCGGCCAGCCGGAAACGTCGATCTGTTCGGTAATCGCCTCATCCGTCGGATTGGTGAAGATCCAGGCTTCCGTCTCCGGCAGGACGCGTTTACGGAGGAGGAGGCGACCGGGATGGTCCGGGGTCACGCCGCAGTGCGCGAGGATGGCCAGGATGGCGGTGCGGGTTTCTTCGTCACGGTAGGCCAGGCCGTTGTGGCCGAGGTAGGTGCCGAGGAGCCAGGCTTGGCCCTGACCGACCGGGCGGACGACGCCGGCGACTTCCTTGCCGAAGGTCAGGCACGACGCACTGTCCTCCTCGAGGGTGAAGGTTTCCAGGTAGACGTTCGCGCGCAGGCGGTGGCCGGCCAGGGGACCGGCGCCTTCCAGCATGGCGGGCTCCAGGTATTCACCCCAGGTGCGCTCAGGCGGAGACCAGCGGGCGCCGTTCTCCGGCTCGCGCACCATTTGAAAGCTCTGCTGGCGCACGCCGAAGAGCTTGCGCATGGTCGGGGACAATTCCCCCCGGTTACAGCAGGCGTGCTCGTCGATGCGTCCGGGGGCGGCCTCGCAGATCAGGTGGCCGCCGCGCGCAACGTAGGCCTGCAGCTTCGCCGCCGTCTCCTCGGACAGCGAGAGCGGGAAGGGCAGGATGAGCGCGGCATACGCGTCGAGATACGGCTCGTCCAGTTCCGACGCTTCCACGAAATCCGCGGGGATGCCCGCTTCCCACAGCAACTGGTGCCAACCCTGCACGTCGACGCCCAGGTGCTCGCCGCCTTGCGTCATTGACTGGCAGAACTGGTAATTCCACTCGTTGATGAGGATGGCTACCTTCGCCGCGGGCCAGGTGGGTTGGCCGAACAGCGCCGGAAAGCGGTTCAGCGCCGCGCCCACCCGTGCCGCTTCCTCGAAGCGCGGGGTGGTGTCGCCGTTGCTGTCCAGCAGGCTGAAGCCGTTTGCCTCCGCGGCCATGATCTCCGCACGCGTCACCCAGAAGGAGAGGGCGGTTACCCCGCAGCTTACCGCCGTCAGCATCCAGCGGCGCATGTCCTCCGGCGATGGCACGCGGCCCTTGTGGAAGCCGGTGCTCACCGGCCCGCCCTGGAACTCCGCTGCCCATACCGGAGCGCCGCGGCGGTTGGCGGAGCGGATGTAATCGTAGGTGCGCGCCACGAACAGCATCTCCGCCAGCAGCGCCGGGTGGCGGGCCGGCGGTTTTATCTGTGCCGCGTCCGACCAGCCGTGCATCGGCCCCCAGGCGGGGTAGCAGGAGGAGCCGAGGAAATCCTGGCAGCGGGCGTAGGTCCAGTCCGTGCCCCCGCCGATGATGGGACCGCCCTTGTGCGCGAAGACCGGGCGCTGCAGCGGGTCGGCCGCGCGGATGACCCGCGCCCGTTCGCGCAGCACGCGGCCGATCTGCACGTTGTCCATGAAGTAGCGCCAGTCTACGTCTTGCGGCAGCGCATTGCGCCCGCCCGCCACGCGGTCGGGCTGCACGTCCTCCCAATCGAGGAAGCGGGCGTTCCACGCGCGGTTGAGGCCGTCCAGGTCGCTGTAGCGCTCGCAAAGCCACTCGCGGAAGAAGGCCAGTGTGTGCTCGCAATAACAGACAGGCTGCCCGGCCAGCCCTTCCGCCCAGTAGCCGATCTCCTGCCAGGTATTCCAGACGACGACGTTCTCGAAGCGACCCAGCGTCCTCACCAGTTGCGTGATGAACCGCTCCTGCTCCGCCCGCGCGCCGGGGTGATCAAAGCACGGTCCCGGCTTACCGTCCGCCGGCAGCGTGCTCTGCGCCTGGTAGGCGACGGGCAGCCCGTTGCGCCCCAACATGCGGCAGCCGGGATGCTTGCGCCACAGCCAGTTCGGCGCCTGCTCGCAGGTGAGCCCCAGGTAGACGCCCAGGTCGAGCGTCGCCGCGTGCTCGATCAGCTCTTCGTAGCGCGAGAAGTCGAATTGCCCTTCCCGCGGCTCGTCCACCATCCAGTGCTCCTGCAGCTTGACCAGGTTGAAGCCGTGCCGCTTGAGGTTCTCCATGTCGCGCTTCAACTCCGCCATCGGCGGCATCGGCTCGCGACAGAGATGGCTGCCGAGGGGGAAGAGGGCGGCGAATTGCTGAGTATTCATAAAGGCTCCCCATATCAACACAAAGGCACGAAGGCTCAAAGGCACAAAGAAATAAATATTTCGTGTCTTCGTGCCTTTGTGTCTTTGTGGTTACCAGGTGTGTTTCGACTTCACGACTGCCACCAGCGGTTGGCGGATGGCATCGGCCAGGCGGGCGCTGCGGGCGGGGTCGAAGGGTCCGGCATAGCCGAACAGGCTGTAACGGTACGGGATCACCCCGCCTTGCGCGGCGGGGAAGTTGGTGAACCAGTAGTTGTTCAGCGCCCAGGACATCACCAGGCCGTTGTGCGGGGGCAGCTCGGGCTGCCATTTACCGGTGTTGATGCCATTCACCTGCACCAGCGGTACGTCAGGCGAAGCGACGACGGTGGTCCAGTCGCCATCCGAGACGGCGAAGTAGCGCTGGATGCTGTGCCAGTCCGTGGCCGTGCCGGGCACCTGGTCGATGCCGGGGCGCAGCACGGCGCCGGGGACGTCCAGGTAGACGGTCGATCCCTCGCCGGCCAGCGGGAAGGCGTGGTAGATAGCCTCCGCCTGGGTGCGCGGCGGCTTGATTACCGTGCAGGAGATGTCCAGCCGGGGCAGGTCATCATACAGCGTGAACTCCATGCGCAGGAAGGGGATGCCCTCCTCGCTGCTTTCGCAGACCAGCGAGGCGCCGTAGGGGAGAGCGGGGCCGGCGCCCAGGCGTACGATGGGAGTGCGGCGGAGGAAGGGTGTATCGTAATGCAGTGTGCCCCATTCGCACAGCGCTTCACGGCTCTTCGGCGAATCGATGGTCTCGTAGATATACTGGCCGAGGGTATAGGGGCTGGCGGCAATCATCTCTCGTCGGGTGACCATGTCAGTGAGACGCGAGATGCCACCGATCTGCGAGTCGATCACCAACCCGAAGTGACCGTTCACCATCTTATCGACTTGCCCATGCGTATGGCGAGCGACGTCCAGAGGCTCGGGCACCACCCGGTACTGCTTCCAGCCGCCGGCCGGCACATCCTTTGCGATGAAGCGGATCACCTGGCCCGGTCGGCGGGCGCTGCCGTCGATGGCGGGCAGATTGAGCACGGGGATGCGCTCGCCGGTTGCCGGGTCGAGCAGGTGCAGCGGCGGGCCGGGTTTCAGGCGGCGGGGACCCTGCTCCCACGGTGTGGGCTCGTCGACGATGGCGGCGTCGACGATCATCGTCTCTACCAGATCGGTGCGCGGGTAGGGCAGGGGATTGAAGACCGCCACCGTGGTGCCGTTGCCTGCCTTCGGGGCGGCAGCTCGCGCGGTATCGCGCAGCAAGGCGGAGGATTCCACTGCCGCCGTGTAGGCAAAGCCGGACTTCACATTCCACTGCGCCTTGCTTTCCAGCAGCTCGGGGTCGTCGGTGCTGCACCAGGCGCCCCAGGTGTGCTCGGCGAAGAACATGGCCGCCTCTTCCGCCGACTCTACCTGCCCGCGGTCGAGGGGGATGTTGAAGGCGCGCGCGGTGGTCAGGTCGGCCTGCGCCTTGCGGGTCAACGCCGATTCGTAGAGCGCGCTGCCGTTGCCGTCCGCCCACCAGTCGGGCCAGCCCTGGCGAAGCTCCGGGATCTCTCCCGGCCAGTTTTGCTCCAGGTGCTCGAACCAGGCGCGGGCGGTGACGAAGTGCAGCCGCGGGTATTCCCAGCGGTCGTTCCAGTCGCGCACGAAGTCGCTGATCCAGCGTCCCGGCGGCGCGTTGTCGTGCGCCTCGCCGGGGGTGCGCACCTCGATGGCATGGTGCGGGTAGCCGGACTGCTCCAGCCCGGCCAGGTACTCTGTCATCTGCCCTTCGGCGGTGGTCGGGTCCTCCCACATGCAGCCTTGCAGGTAGCTGCTGCCGTGCCAGAGCAGCACGCGCTCTCCGCCCGGCGATGCCCAGTAGAACGGGTGCGGCCTTGGGCGCACGCCCAGCGCGCGCGTCTCGTTGATGGCGGTGTCCAGGTAGCGCATACCGCGCGCCGTCATCATCGCCGGCAGGCCCCACGCCCAGCCGTTCACGTCGTCGTTCATGCCGGTGACGACCTGGAAGCCGTGCTTCTGCGAGAGATCCACCGCGTAATCCAGCGCATGCTCCAGCAACGCCTCACCGAACAGGTCGGTCAACTGTAGGAAGATGCCCGCCACCTCGATGCGTCCCTCGCGGACGCGGCGGAAGAACTCCTCCGCCCGCTGCGGATACCGCTGGAGGAAATGCTTCACCGTCCACGAGACTTCGCACGTCCAGCGGAATTTCGCGTCATCGGGGTACTCGTCCGTCTCCGTGATGAAATCTAACGCCCGGTCGATGAACCGCGCATGCTTGCGGAAGAGCACCTGCTGCGGCTCGGTGTAGCCGATGTCCACGTGCGTGTGATGCACCAGGAAGATCTCCCAGGGACGGGTGATGCCGGGCAGCGTTGGCATGACGGCGCTCCTTTATCATTGAACCACAGAGGCACAGAGACACAGAGACAATTATCAGGGTATTCAATTCGAAGGGCAGGAATCCTTTTGGACGATCTGCGGCACTTGCGATAGCTCAGCGCAGCAGTACCGGGCGTCGGGGTGGGAGGTGCGGACGAGGATGGCGGGGATGCCGAGGGCTTCGGCGCCGGCGACGTCGGCTTTCGGGTTGTCGCCGATCATCCAGACCGCCTTCGGCTCGACCGCCCACTCCAGCACGTTGCGGAAGGCTTGCGGGTGCGGTTTCTCGTAGCCCGTCTGCGCCGAGTTGAAGAGCGCGGCCACCAGCGGCGACAGGTCCAGGTGGTCGATGATCGCCGGCAGTTCCGGCACGTGGTTGGTCAGCACGACATGCCGCCAGCCGGTCGCCGATAACTCTTCCAGCACCGGCAGCGTGTCCGGGAAGAGCCGCCAGCGGGAAAGGTCAGTATACAGCGGCCGAAACTCCTTGACCATCTCACCGGTCAGCTCCTCGGGCACGCCGATGCTGGTCAACGCATGAGTAAAGACCGGATCCAGCGCGGACCACCAGGCGTCCGCCGTATCCAGTTCGGGATGCGCCCGCTCCGGCGTATGCCAGGGGTATCCACGCAGGAGTTCCCGCAGTTGTTCGGGGGTGATGTCAAGCTCCGGCATGGCCCGCTGCACGATCTCCAGCAGCGTCAGCGTCCACATGCCGCCCTCGCGGTATCCCAGCGTGCCGTCGAAGTCCCAGATCAGGTATTTCAAATCCGGTTTCTCCCAGATTGAGCGTGAAGTATTGAAAAAAACATCAATTTGATAGGTAGGATATTCCGCCGCTGAAAATCAGGTGCGGGTTGGTCAGAGAGTCGTGTCTGGTGGGAAGGAAACGCATGTATGCATTATACAAGAGATTCACGTTGCCGTCAAGGGAGTAGAGCACCGGTATTGCTGTTCAGCGCTATGTCTCTATGTGCGCAGGTATTTCCGGTCAGGGTGGGTGCGCCAGGTGTCTGGAGTAGCGGAAAGACGGCCGGTTGACAACAGCGGCAAAGGATGGAACAATCGGCGAGATCATGGGCAAAGCATGAGGAGGCAATATGAACTCTCGTGAGCGGGTGTTGGCAGCCATCAATCATGAAACGCTCGACCGCATCCCCACCGACATGTGGGCGACCGGCGAGGTGCGGGAGAAGCTGCGGGCGCATTTCGGTTCGGATGAGGCGGCGCGCGAGGCGCTGCACATCGACGGCATGGGAGGCACGTGGCCGGAGTATATCGGCCCGCCGCTGCCGGAGATGCCAGAAGGTGAGACCATCGATTTCTGGGGCATCCGCTCGCGCCGGCAAGTCTATGGCACCGGCACCTATTACGAGATGTATCACCACCCGCTAGAGGCAGCACAGTCGATCGACGATTTGGAGCAGCATATCTGGCCGAGCGCCGACTGGTTCGATTATTCGGGCATGCGCGCCATCGCGCAGCAGGCGCGCGAGACGCAGGCGGTGCTGTGCGGATACATGACGCCGTTTTACTCACACAACCTGCTGCGCGGGCTGGAGCAGTCGCTGGTCGATCCGCTGGAGGACGCGGAGTTCACCCACCACCTGCTCAAACGGCTGGACGACTTCGTCTACGAGCAGCACGTGCGCATGTTCGAAGCGTGCGATGGTCTGATCGACATGGCGCAGGTGACCGACGATTACGGCAGCCAGCACGGCCCGCTGATCAGCCTGGAGATCTTCCGCGAGTTCTATAAACCCTACGTGCAGCGCTATTGCGACCTGTGCCACAGTTTTGGCATCAAGGTGTTCCACCACGACGACGGCGCCATGCGGGACTTCATCCCCGATCTGCTGGAGTGCGGCATCGACATCCTGAACCCGGTGCAGTGGGTGTGCCCGGGCATGGAGCAGGAGGGGTTGAAGCAGGACTTCGGCGACCGGCTCTGCTTCCACGGCGGCATCGACAACCAGCAGGTATTGCCCTTCGGCACGCCCGAAGAGGTGCGCGCCGAGGTGCGCCACAATATCGACACCCTCGCCGCCGACGGCACCGGCTACATCCTCGCCCCTTGTCATAACCTGCAGGCCGTCAGCCCGATCGAGAATATCATTGCGATGTATGACGAGGCGTGGAATTACGGGAGGCTTTAGGTTTTTTCTCCGCAGATTTAAATGATTGAAAAAAGTTTTGCTTCGCAGAAAAGGGAAGTTCACGTGTCAATGTGGGAGGGCAAGGTTCCTACCCGATACTGTTCAAATAAGGATTTTCGTAGGGGCGAGTGGCACTCGCCCCGTTACGGGAACCGGATTCGTCTTGAGGCGCAATGCCGCACCCGGCTCTCTTACGGGGCGAGTGCCACTCGCCCCTACGAAAATCCTTATTTGAACAGTATTGGGTAGGAGCCTCGCCCTCCCGTTGGGCATTCGAAGAATTATTTCATTTCAATCATTTTAATCTGCGGAGAAAAAATCACTACACTTTCTGCACCGCCTGCGCATCGAGAATGGCGAACAGCTCGTGGCGGCGGCGGAGGATCCAGCGTTCGTCGCGGGGGAACTCGGCGTAGTCGTGGATGGCGGCGAGAGACGGGTCGTCCGGGTCGATGTCCGCCATCTGCAGCAGCGCGTAATCCTGCAGGCTTTCCGCCCATACTTCCCAGCGCAGGGCATCGAGCGGACCGTGCGGACCGGGATAGACCAGGTGGGTGTCGCCGTAGGCCCAGCCCGGCCATTTTTTCCCGTCGGTGACGGTGAAGGGATCGATAAGGTTCTGCGTCTGGCTCTCGTACCAGTAGTTGTATCCCCAGTGCAGGAAGCCGTGCACCTTCGTGCGGTAGAAGAGCCAGCCGGACATCGCCACCTTCACCAGCGGGGTGTCGAGCAGGCGGTTGAGGTAATCCTCGCGCGGGCCGCAGCAGTAATAGGTCCACGGCTCGAAGCCTTCCTTCACGAACTGCGGCGCGTTGGTGATGATCGGCACCGGGATGTCGGTCAGGCCCGCGCGGGCGAAGTCGATCTCGCTCAACGCGTCCATCACCCGCAGCCACGGCGCCAGCTCGCGCAGCAGTTCCCGCGCGGCGCGATAATTCTGCAGGTGCTCCTCACCGTGCGGCTCGTCCGACAGGTGGAAGAAGCTGCGGTCGAAGATGCCCTCGGCCTCCAGGAAGCGCTTGAGCTCGGGCAGCAACTGGGAGAGGAAATGCCGGTAGGTGGATGAAGTGGCGCCCGTCTCCGGCGGCCAGAGCAGCGTGCCGGTCTCGCCGTGCCCCTCGTAAACGCGGATGGCGTACTTCACGCCCCACTGGGTGAAAAGGTGCGTCCACTCGAAGTATTGCACGCCGCGTTCCTTCAGGAAATTCACCCAGCGGCGCACCAGCGTCCAGTCAAAGGTATAATTATCGCCGTCCTTCGTCACCTTCAGCATCTGCGTGGGGCGTTTCACGCCGTCGGTAGGCTGGGTGAACATCGACACGTAAAGGGTGTCCTGCCCGTGCGCGACCACGTCCTTCACGAAGGGTTCGATGATGGGCCAGAAGCTCTCCTCCCACACCTCGGTGCCGTACCAGTGGCAGATGGCGTCGATGTAAAACCAGTGAATGACGGGGAAATCCTTGCGCGGCTGCAGCACCGCCCGGTGCACCTCGACGGTGGCACACAGCTCTACCGGCTCGCCGTCGGCGGGGGTCAGCGTCACGGTGATCGGATAGGTGCCGGGCACGGCATCCTTCGCCACCTGCACGGTGATCCAGAAGGCATGCGTTTCATAGGGGCCGGCGTGCGCCGTGTTCTCGTCGAACAGCGGGTCGGGCACGTAGCCGGGGATATGCCCGGCGCCCTCAATTTCGCTCAACGGGGCGTGCACGTTGAAGTGCGGCACCGGGATATACCCTACCCGCCGCACGCGCGCGGCCAGCCCCGCCGGCGCCTGCACGGCCGCGGTCACCACCATGTCCAGGTCCTCGATGCGGAACGCCGCCTGGAAGGACACCTGCGCCCCGCGCAGCGTCTCCAGGTGCAGCGTATTGCGGTTCACGGCGTGGGACGCCGGATAATGGCGGACTAACGAGCTTGCGAGCCAACTGTGCATGAGTATACCTCCGTAATCTGCAGATGAATTCGCCTCTGGCTGGGCAACCCCTGCAAAAAGGCAATGCCATCATGCATAAATCCTGGGAACTACTACGTCATTATGTCAGAAGGAGGTTGATTACCCGAATTTCATAAAACGGTGGGTAGAGATTCACGGTCTGGAAGGGTGCGAGAGCCCCGCTCGAGTCTAGGTGAGCTGACCTATGATCGGCGGGGCTCTCGCACCCTTCCAGACCGTGAATCTTTACCCACCGCTTACATATATTCGACCTCACAAGTCAATGTTTCTCGATGCATGTCTCCGCACTCATTCACGCGCGAAGTGATCAGTTCCTCACGAATGGGAATGCGAAGATCGGTATAGTTCCGTCAGGAGGAGACATATGAGTTCGACGCACGGATGGACGACCTGGGACCCATCATCGATCGCCGTCTGGGAGCATCTGCCGAGTGGTTTACGCTGCCGGCTGGTGCTGCAGGACGAGGGCGGCCAGCAAATACAACCGGATTCGTGGGCGCCGCTGGAGGATTTTCTGCCGGATGACGCCGGGCACTCGATGGCCCACCTGCTGGTGAATGCCGCCGGAGCGCAGGTGGAGGTGGAGTGCGGGGGGGAAGGCGACGTGGCAGCCTGCCACATCCTGGACGTGCAGGGCGGCCAGGTGACGGCGCGCTGGGAGGTGGATGGCCCGCGTGACGGCTGGATGATTGTCAACGAGGACAAAGACGTGGCGGTGGCGCCGGAGGGCACGGCTATCCCGGCGGACATCATCGCCTTCCTGCGCGATCAGCACGACGCGGTGCGGCGGTCACTGCCGGTCGGGGAAGGTTTGCTCGCCGACACGCTGGAGGTGGTGGAGGCGGACCTGGCGGCCAACACCTTCATGCTGCCGGGGACGGATGAGCTGATCACCCTTTCGCGCCATGCGGTGGAAGCTGCCGGCGCGTGGACGATCCCCAACTGGGATACCTTCCTCAACGCGCTGGGCATCGTGTATGTCGATCCGGCGCTGGCCGTGGCCAACTGCCGCACGGCGCTGAAGCACCTGGCCGTAGAAGACATCCTGGGCGTCGAAGCGACGGCGGCGGGCGCGCGCAGCGATATCTCCAATCCGCCGGTGGCCTCCTATTGCATCTGGAAGATCTTCCAGATCACCGGCGACGAGGAGCTGCTGCGCGAGGCGATGCCGCTGCTGCTGCGCTGGCACAACTGGTGGCGGCCGATGCGCGACCCCAATGCCAACAGGTTGCTGAGTTGGGCGTCCGGTGAGGAAGCTGGCATGCCCGGCCATCCGCTGTATACGGAGGCGAAGCGCGACGAGGAGAGCGGCCTGCTGATGCTCGATGACGTGGGGTTGTGCAGCCTGTGGGCGCTGGATGCGGCGGCGCTGATGCGGATGGCATTGCATTTTGACGACATGGAGCTGGCTACGCACCTGGAAGCGGAGGTGCAGGCGATGGCCGACCGCATGAACCTGGTGCTGTGGGACCAGAACAGCGGCGTGTTCACCAGCATCGACTGGAAGCTGCGGCCGACGAGCCACCACTCCGCGACGGTGTTCCTCTCGCTGCTGGCCGGCATCCCCAACGGCATCCGCACCCAGCGGCTGGTGAATGAGCACCTGGCGCAGGAATTCGCAACATCCTTCCTGGTGCCCACGGTGAGTGAGAATGACGGTGCGTTCCTCGATCAGCAACCCTGGCGCGGGCGGGTGTCGTCGCTGTTGAATTTCCTCATCTGCGAGGGGCTACGCCACTACGGCGAGGATCTGTGGGCGGAGCGGATTGCGTTGTCCGGGCTGGCGTTGCTGCGGAACGCCTGGCATGACGGGCACCACGTCTTTGACAGCTTCAACGCGCAGACCGGCAGCGGCGACGATCTGCAGCAGGACGCGATGGCGCCGGCCGGGCTGCTGTTGGGTGCGCTGGGTATCGGCCTGCTCATCGACCTGGAGCCGTGGGACGGGCTGCGGCTGGGCAACTTAAGCGGCGTGGAGATGGCGCTGCACGGATTCGCGCTGCACGGCGACCGGTATGACCTGGCCTCCGGCCCGTGGGGGTTCTCCGTCCGCCGCAACGGCAAGCCGTGGATCGAGACCGACCGTCCCGTCATCCTGCGCAACATCGTCAGCGGGGAACGCGATATTTCTCTGCACGCGAAGGTCGCCGGCGGCGGGCCGTTGACGCTGCGCTTCTTCGGCTTCACGCCCGGCCAGCAGATCTCGGTGAAGGTGAACGGCCGGCTGGTCAATGCCACCGTGAGCCCGACCGGCGAACTGGTCTGCAGCGTGGAGCTGCCCCCCGCGCCGGACGTGGGCGGGCCGGGGATGTCGCGGGTGGCGTAAATTCAAGTGGGCCATTCACAAGCATGATTTAGCGGTGGAAGGCAGATTCTCAGTCTGGAAGGGTGCGAGAGCCCCGCCGATGACAGGTAAGCTTACCTAAATCCGGCGGGGCTCTCGCACCCTTCCAGACTGAGAATCTGCCTTCCACCCTGGTACTAGACCCGGGTTCGCAAGCCTTGCCTTCGGTTCCGCTTCTGCTCATACATCGACAGGTCGGCGCGCTGGAGGAGCTCGTCGATGCTGCAGGGGTGTTTGGGGTCGTAGAGCTCGACGCCGATGCTCATGGAGAGCTGATATTGCATGCCTTCACAGGCGTTGCGCGCGTCGATGGTGCTCTGCAGCCGCGAGATGAGCATGTCGGATGTGGCGCCGCCGGCCTCGACTACCAGCACCACGAATTCATCGCCGCCCAGCCGGGCCACGATGTCCGCATCGCGGAAATTGCGCTTCATGATGCGGCCGATTTCGTTGATGGCCTTGTCGCCTTCCTGATGCCCGTAGGTGTCGTTGATCGTCTTCAGGTAATCCAGGTCCACAAAGAGCAGCAGCATCGGTCGCTGCATGCGGTTGGAAATTTTGAGCTGTTGTTCCGCCAACGTGAGGAATCCGCGGCGATTATACAGGCCGGTCAACTCGTCTACCAATGACAGTCCGCGCAGCTCATCCTCCGCCTTGTGGCGGTGCAGCGCCATCGAGGCCTGGTTGACGAACGCTTCGATCAACCCGCGGTTGAGCGGGGGGTTGCCTTTCCGCGTGATGATCAGCGCGTCGCCGAAGATGCCGCCCTTGCGCGCGAAACCAACGCCGTAGACTTCATCGACGCCGGTCATATACTCCAGCCGGTGGCACAGATCCTTGTTGATCTTGCCGAAACAGGCTTCAAACAGCCCGCCTTCCGCCTTCTCCAGGATGCCCTTGGTAATGCCCTGGCGGGCTTCTTCGATGAGCGGGAAGGCCAGGCCGACGGGATGCCGCCCCAGCGCGCGCACCGCGGTTTCGATGAGCGGGCCGGCGCCGAGGATATTGCGCACGCGCAAGGCATCGGCGCTTTCGTCGAACGAGTTGGTGATGACTACCCCGTCGCCCACCAACTCCTTGATATGCTCGCCGATATACTGGTAGATGTCCTCATCCAACGGCAGATCGATGAACTCCATCGCCGTTTTGGACAGGTATGCCACCTCTTCCTGCTGGTGCTGTCCGTCGGGGGGAAGGAGCGGGCGGGCGCGGTTGATGATCCGGTTGGCAAGATAGATCATGGTCAGCAGCGCCAGCACGGCGATCAGGCGCGGCTGCAGTATCGCGATATTATTCGGCAAGAGCATGCTCACGAAGGCGACATGCTGCGCGAAGGTGTCATACAGCGACTGCGCCAGCCAGTAGACCAGCATCAGCACGAACCCGATGCCGGCTACCGGACCGGGCAGCGGATTCGCTATGATATTGTTCGGCTCCGGCCGGCGTTGTTCACCGTCAGCCGACCCGCGCGCGTGCCGCATCGGTATTTCCTTCCACGTTCCACCCGGAATACCACAGTTAACATCCGTTAACTAATTCTGGCGTATTATGCTCTGCTTCATTATCGGTAGATTGGAATGGATACTTGATAGGATCGGGTTTCGTTTCACTAAAATTTTGCGGGTATCCGCCGTGACAGAGCAGCGGTGGAAGCGCGATTCTCAGTCTGGAAGGGTGCGAGAGCCCCGCTGGATTTCAGTAGGCCTGCCTATATACGGGCGGGGCTCTCGCCTCCTTCCAGACTGAGAATCGCGCTTCCATCCTTGATCTGGAAAATCTTCGGCCTTGCCGTGCATTTCGCCGCCCGGTACAATGACGGCATGGCTATGTCCATTCTGGTCATCGTGGGGCCGACGGGGTCGGGGAAGACGGATACGGCGGTGCTGGCGGCACAGGCATTGGACGGCGAGATCGTCACTGCCGATTCCATGCAGGTGTACCGCGGCATGGATATCGGCACGGCCAAGCCGACCCCGGAAGAGCAGCGCGGAGTGCCGCACCACCTCATTGACGTCGTCAACCCGGACGAGGAATTTTCAGTGGCGGAATATGTGGCGCTGGCGGACCGCGTCATCGCCGGCATTGCCGGGCGCGGGCACGTGCCCATCGTCGCCGGCGGCACCGGGTTGTACGTAAACGCGTTGGTCGACCGCTGGGTATTCCCCCCGCAGCCGGCGGATTTCGCGTTGCGCGAGGAATTGAAAGAGGTGGCGGAGCGCGAAGGCCCGGAAGCGCTGCTCGATCGCCTGCGCGCGGTGGACCCCGCCAGCGCCGAGCGGCTGCACCCGAACGACGTGAAGCGCGTCATCCGCGCGCTGGAGGTGCACCAATTAACCGGTCGGCCGCTCTCCTCGTTTGACTACAAGCCTGGCGAGGGCGCGCGCCCCGGCCCGTACCGCGCGCTGATGTATGGGCTGACGCTGCCGCGCGAGGTGCTGAACGCGGGGCTGGAAAAGCGCGTGCACGCACAACTGAAGGCCGGCCTGCTGGAGGAGGTGCGCCGGCTGTATGAGGGCGGCTACGGCCCGGAGCTGTCCGCCATGAAGGGCATCACCTACCGGCAGTTGGTCGGCTACCTGCGCGGCGACTACGATTTCGACACCGCCGTCGAGCTGATGGTCCGCGACAACCGCCGTTACGCCAAGCGGCAATACACCTGGTTCAAAGCCGACCCGCGCATTCAGTGGATCGACATCCTCGACGCCGGCGGACCGGCGGGGGCGGCGGAGATCATTGTGGAGGGGTGGCGGGAGTGGTTGCGCGAAGAAGGATAAGACGAATAGGATCTTAAAACCGGTCGCCTCGTGCGGGGGCCACCTCTCCCCCAGCCCCTCCCCTACGAAGGGAGGGGAGCAGGCTTTGAGGTGACTGGGGGCCGGAACAAACCAGCTTTCTTCTTGTCGAACAGTTTAACTACCGTTAAGGAGAGCATCGATGAAGTATCTGCTGGTGTTGCTTGCGCTCTGCTGCCTGCTGCCTGCGGCGGCGTCTGAGTCGATCTGGCTGGAGGCCGAGCAGCTCGATGGGCTGCAGGGGTACTGCTGGCCGGTGGCCGCTGACGCGGCGCGAAGAACGACCCACGGCGCGTGGGGGCTGTCCGGGCCGGGGCTGGCGGCGGAGTGGATGCAGGGTGGGGAGAGCGGTTTCCTCTCCATCGCCTGCGGTGCGGCGGATGATGCGGCCGTGGCTACGAAAACCCTCGACATCCCGGAAGCGGGGCAATATTCCGTCTGGGTGCGCTACCGCGACAACCGCGAGAAGGGCGACCGCTTCCAGCTTCGCCTGGAGCAGGCGGGACAGCAACCGTGGACGGGCACGTATGGCGAGAAGCCGATCGTCGATGAAGACAGCACCGCCAAGCTCTACTGGGGGTGGGCGTTCGCCTGGGACAGCCGCACGGCGATGCTGCAGAAGGGTCAGGTCAAACTCAGCCTGCTGTCCGGCTTCAAAGAAGCGGATTGCCGGCAGATCGACGTCATCGTACTGACCAACGATGCGAAATACCGGCCGCTGATCAAGGAACGCCCGCAGAGCGACGCGCTGGACCTGCTTACCCAGTATCAGCAGGGCATCCCCGCCGGACTGGAGCCGTTAGCCCGCAATCACGGGAAGTTCCAGGCGCCGGCAACCTGGACGCCGAAGACCTTCAACAATCGCGGGTTTCTCTATCTCTGGAACGTCGACGATTACGATCAGTGGGCGACCGGCGACCCGGCGAAGATGCACTACCCCTTCCACCTGCGCGACGCCGATTCGAAGGCCGCTTTTATAGCGAAGTATGCCGGCAAGGACGATGTGCCCATCTTCTCCGACCCGCGCATCGTGCCCACCTTTCACGGCTCCGGCCCCTGGGTGCTGGATCTGGATGACAAGAACCCGAAGAAGAAGGACGCGGAGGCCTTCCGCAAGTGGCTCGACGCCAACCCGAACCGGCTGTTCGCGGCCATGCTCAATTACTACCCGGATAACCCGATCTCCGCACAGGCGACGAACGACTACCTCACGAAGTATCGCAACCGCTACGTGGGCAGCATCTCCGGCGAGCACCTGGGGTATTTCTATATCCCGACGGATAAAATGAAGGCCGCCACGGCGGGCGCAAAGACCCGGCGCGAGATGGTCGAGGCGATGGGCAAAATCAATATGGAATACAATGCGGCGAAATACCGCACGGTCTTCGGCCAGGATCTGCCCAATCCCTACCTGGATGTCATCCCCTGCCAGTCGAACCACATGACCATGTATGCCTCGCTGGGCTACCTGTGGGGCGCCCGCACGTTCGGCTTCGAAGCCGCGTCGGTGACCTACGAATCGGTGGCGTTGAACCTGGCCTTCCTGCGTGGCGCCGCCCGCCAGAACGGCGGCCTGACCGCCACCTACCGCTCCAGCAACTTCGGCGATTCGGCAACCTATTTTTCCGAAGCCGGCATGGCAACCAAACCAGGCTTTATCTTCGATAATTTCTACGATGTCTATTCCGGCTCCGGCATGGCGTGGTACAAGTTCGACATGTGGTACCAGTATATGTCCGGCTCGTCGATCTTTTATAACGAACAGGGCTTCGACGAATTCTGGGTGCCCGGCGGCCAGGCCCTGGGCAAGCAGGAGATCCAGCTCTCGCCCCGCGGCAAGCTCACTGATCGTTTCCTGCGCTTGACGAAGAATTTTGATCGCGGCGTTGCCTACACGCCGGTGGCCTTCCTCGCCGACTACGCGCACGGCTGGTCGCCGAACCCCAATAAGTCGGACCTGTTCGACGGCGAGCCCGAGCGACCCGACCTGACGCGATACGGCGACCACAGCCAGATGATGCAGCAGTACTTATTCACCGCCTTCCACCCGATCATCCCGAACAGCGAAAAGCCCATCACCGCGCTGAGCGAATCATTCGTACCGGCGGTCTATGGCGATATCTTCGACGTGATCTACGCCTATCCCGACGTGAAGAAATGGTCGACCATCGATACCTATCCGGTGGTCATCGTCATCGGTGACATCGAGCTGACGGCGGCGGAAGGGCAGCGGCTGGCGCAATATGTCAATAACGGCGGCACGCTGCTGGTGGCGGACGGCACGCTGACCGGCCCCGGGCTGGCGGCGCTGAACCTGCCGAAGCTGGGCGCCGTCGAGGAGGCGACCGGCTACAAGTGGCTGAACGAGACCACCGTGTCGCCGTCGCAGCGTTTCCGCTTCCGCGCCATCCCCGGCGGACGGGCGCTGGCGACCACGGTGGACGGCAAGGCCTGCTGCAGCGCCTTCGACCGCGGGCAAGGCCGGCTGATCGTGCTCTCCGTGCCGTATGGGTTGGGCATCGACAAAGAGGTGGCGCCCGTGGTGCCGCGCCTCTTCGCGCATCTCTCGCGCGACCTGATGCCCATCGAGGTGGAGGGCAACGTGGAGTGGCTGCTGAACCGGCAGCAGAACGGCTGGGCGGTGACCTTGATCAACCCCGCCGGCGAACAAAAGCCGCAGCACGGGATCTTCCCGACCGACTACACGCAGAACAAAACCGTGACCATCCGCGCGAAGGTGCCGGTGAAAACCGCGGCGGACTTTTTGCAGCCGGAGGATCAGCTTGCGGTGAAGGACAACGCCGTCACGGTGAACGTGCTGGCAGGCAGCGTGCGGATTATCGAACTCAAGTAAGCTCACTGGGCTCGCAGGCGTCCCGCTCGTTCGCTTCGTTCCTGCAGCGAACGAGTGGGACGCCAGCGCGCCCAGGGATTATTTCTTCCCGGCCGTCGCCAGGTAGATGCCAAATTGTTCGTCGCCATCCAATCCGAGCAACTGATTCAGCGCATCATCGTCGAAGGCGGCGATGGCGCAGGTGCCACAGCCTATGGATTCGGCAGCCAAATACAGGTTCTGGCAGACATGCCCGGCGTCCAGATGCAGGTAACGGTAGCCGCGCTCGCGATATCGCCAGGTCATGCGGTAGGCCACCGCCGTCCAGATGAAAGCCACGGCGCTATCGAGGACCATGGATTGACGATAACAGGCGGCTGATAGCCGCTCCGCCGCATCTTTCGGCAGCGGCAGATGCTGCAGGGCATGTTCCGTGGCAATGAAATGGTAGATGCCCGGTGCCAGGCCTTCCACCCGGTTGGCCAGGATGTAGGTTTCGAAGGCATGTCGGGCGCCGGCGGACGGGACAGTGCGCCAGGTACACCCCGCCGCGATATTCTGCACCCCTTGTGTGCACCAGAGCAGGTAGGAAAGCTCTACCAGCGCGAGGGGAATGGCCGCGTATTTCCGGATGCTGCTCCTCGCCTCGATCAAGGAACTCAAACGGATATCGGGCACATCAACCGCCGGCGTCGGGAGGGGAATCAGCGGCAAATTGGGATCAGGCGCCAGCTCGAGTGGCGGCTGCGGTCTTTCGAGCATCTGGTCGGATGGTCCTTCCTCATCGCGCGTCTGCAGCATGAATTCGTGGCCGATCCGTTGCGGGGGACAGGTTGGATTATCATTCATAATCATCTCTCCTTTGATCCTCGATTGCCTGCTTAGTTCGGTAATATGAGGGCATTCCCTGCAGCTCTAGGAGTGCCGGTATCCCTGCCAGCCCGATTATGCATCGGTTCGAACAAATAGTGCCTGTCGAGGAACAGTTCTCGACAGGCACTATATTCGATCACAAGCTCATAATCGGGCAGGCTGGAAGCCGGCGCGCCCAGGAGATTAGTAGATGAACAACATCTCCCGGTACTTCGGCAGCGTCCACAATTCGTCGTCGACCACCGTTTCCAGCGCGTCCGCGTATTTGCGGACTTCCAGCATGGCCGGGATGACGGTGTCGCGGAAGTAGGCGGCGTGGGCGAGGAGATCGTCTTCACCCTCATGGCAGCAGGTATGCGACAGGTGATCGATCGCCGCTTTCAGGCTGTTGATGTTCTGCGCCACTTCGGCGAGCATCTCTTCTTGCGGGCCGAAGCTGACCATCTCGCCGATGACTTGTTTCGTGGCTACCAGCGAGGTGGCGACCTGCCCCTGGTACTTGATCGCGGCGGGCAGGATCATCGTGCGCGCCATCTGCTCGGTGAGCAGCGCTTCGATGTTGATCGCCTTGATGTAGGCCTCCACCTTGATGGCGTAGCGCGACTCCAGCTCCCGCTCGGTGAAGATGCCGGTGCCGGTGAACAGCGCGCGCGCGTCCGGCTCCAGCAGGCAGGGCAGCGCGTCGATCGCCGACTTCAGGTTGGGCAGGCCGCGGCGGGCGGCTTCCTCGACCCACTCTTCACTGTAGTTGTCACCGTCGAAGAGGATCGGCTGGCACTCGGTGAAGATCTCCTGCAGCAGGCTCTGCAGCGCGGCATTGAACTCGGCGCCGCCGGCGACCGCCGCTTCCAGGCGGGTGGCCAGGTAGTCGAGCGATTCCGCCACGATGGCATTCAGCACGATGCCGGCGTCGGCGATGCACTGCGAGGAACCGACCGCGCGGAACTCGAACTTGTTGCCGGTGAAGGCGAAGGGCGAGGTGCGGTTGCGGTCGGTGGCGTCCTTCGGCAGGTTGGGCAGCGTGGAAACGCCCACCTCGATGAAGCCGCCGTGCTTCGAAGCCTCTCCCTTGCCGGCGATGATGTTCTCCACCACCTCGGTCAACTGGCTGCCGAGGAACATGGAGATGATCGCCGGCGGCGCCTCGTTGGCGCCCAGGCGATGGTCGTTGCCCGCCACCGCGACGGCGGCGCGCAGTTGATTCGCATGCTTATACACCGCGCGCACCACCGCGGCCAGGAAGGCGAGGAACTGCGCGTTGTCATGCGGGGTGGTGCCCGGCTCCAGCAAATTGTCGCCATCAGAATCGGCCATCGACCAGTTGTTGTGCTTGCCGCTGCCGTTCAC
>Ga0172369_10000745_pt1 | contig 48291 bp, 39 predicted proteins | sample LakKiv25m_FD_114539 | JGI IMG/M metagenome (GOLD analysis project Ga0172369, IMG submission 114539) | Freshwater microbial communities from Kabuno Bay, South-Kivu, Congo - kab_022012_11.25m | ecosystem: Environmental > Aquatic > Freshwater > Lake | place: Democratic Republic of the Congo...
GTGAAATATTTCAGGAATTCTCTGTCTTCTTTAGCTTGTGCTTTATATGAAGCGTCTGCCTGACAAGCTTTCTTAAGATTATCGTACATTAAACTAGTGTTGCTTGTACGTGCACCAACAACTGCCAATAAATAATAAACAGCAGCATCTTTCTTAGCACATTCTAATGTAGTAGCTGCACTAGAAGCGTTACCTGAAAGTAATTGAGCCAAAGCAATATTGTGTGTGCAGGTTTTGCTTCCAAATGATGTTAAAGCATTTGCATATTCACCTTTGCGAATCATTATAATACCAAGGTTGTATCCTTCAGCAACACCTTTAGACTGTGCTTGTTCGTAGAATGATTTTGCATTGTCATAATCTTTTTGCCATGAAGCAACAACTCCAAGATTATTTAATACAATACCATTGCTGGGAGATAAGGTGTTGGCTTTATCCAAATAAGTTTTAGCTTCTTCGGGATTGTTTTGTTTTAATAAAGTATAACCGGCATTATTGTAACCTTTCCAGTCTTCAGGAAATTGAGTCGTTGCTGATTTATAAATTTTTAACTGGGTAGCCAAATCCTGTGTAAGTGTAGCAGCGTAGAGCAACTCTTTATTATCTAATGAGTCAGGAGTTGTAGTTGATAACATAGCAATCTTTTCGTCCGTTTTCTTTGGTTCATAGCAATAAACGGTCATTTCCGATCTACGTAATGGAGGAAGAATGATGTCTTCTACTTCTTTATAGATAACAGCCATTTTGTTGATTTCAGCTTGGCGTTTAACCATGTCTGATTGAGAATTTACTACATTAAGAATAGCATTTTTTTCAGCAATATTTGAATTTCCAATTGCTTTAGTGAAGCCATCTAAGTCTTCACCTTTAGCAGAAACGGTTATATTATATGGATCTTCTTCCTTTGCATTTTTATCAACTACTTTCTTAGGGGTTTGTTTGATTCCGGCTTTTTTGTTAGCATCAGCAATAAATTTTGCATACTGATCTTTTATAAATTGTTTTCCGGTTGCACCACGTTTTTCCGATAAATCGCGGTTGTAGTCTTCTTCGCCTTCCGGTGAAGCCCAAGCATTGATATCAATATTTTTAACTTTCCACTGTTTAGCAAGAAAATCAACAAATGCTTTTAAAGCATCTGCATTAGCTTGTTCTTTATTCAATGCTTGTGTTTTAAGATTTACATCTGATTTGTTATAATCATAATAAATAACTCCAGATTGATTAACGATAACTTCTTTTACATATCCGTGTTCTGCCAAAGTTAGGTCTTCATCTCTTGTTACGCGTTCTGATGTGTAGATTACACCGTCAGCAATTTTGCGATCACCCAATTGAACACTTTTCTTTTTTAAGGAAGCTTTAGGGTTCACATGAAGTTCTGAAGCATTCATTTTAGGATCGTAAGTGATTACATCCGTGTAAGTGAAAACACCACCTGCTTTTTTCAATATTACAGTACCACTGCCACCTTTTACTTTTTCTCCTTGTAATGTAACCGATTTCAAAGGAGTGCTTCCTCCGTTATAAGTTAAGATAGGAGCGAAATCAACTGTTGCTTTTTTGTGAAAATACTTAGCTGGAAAAGTGCCTTTTACTGTAACTGAAATCTTGCCACCATGTGTCTCTAATACATTTGGCGTAACTTCATATTTGACAGTTTCGTACTTCTTTGTCATCTTCTTTAATCCGCAACTGGATAAAATCATTGCCAGAAAAGCAATTGCAGTTAAAGTTCTAAGGTTAATGTGCTTCATGATTTTTTAAATTATTGATTATTAATATGTTTTTGTTTTTTTAATTAATTGGCAAATATATAAAAACTTCGTTCAGATAAACTAAAATATTTTTTAATAATTTTTCACAATTTCATAGATTTGTGTAAAAACAGTTATTTAAGGATGTAAACCCCTGCTTTTTTGTACGATAAAAATAAATGCCACACTACTATACCAACACAAACAGAAATATTTAACGAATGTTTGGTTCCAAATTGAGGAATTTCAATACATTGATCTAAATGTTCAATAACTTCCTCGTCGATACCTTTTACTTCATTTCCAAAAATAATCGCAATTTTTTCGTCCGAATTAAAGGTGTGTTCATTTAACATTGTTGACGGCTTTGCTTGCTCAATTCCAAAAATTTTAAATTGATTTTTTTTTAATTGGTCAATTGCTTCTTGGGTAGTTTTATAATATTTCCAATCTACGGATTCCGTGGCACCTAATGCTGTTTTGTGAATATCCTTATGTGGAGGACATGCCGTAATTCCGCAAAGATAAATGGCCTCTATCCTGAACGCATCAGCAGTCCGAAAAACGGAACCGATATTATGCATGCTACGAATATTGTCCAACACAAGAATAAGTGGAATTTTGTTTGCTTGCTTATAGTCCTGAGTGCTCAATCGTTCAAGTTCGCTATTCAAAAGCTTTCTCATAATAATTATTGATTGTTCTGCAAAGGTATTGTTTTTGAACGAGTGGTTATTTTATTAATAACCTGAGTTCGGGATAAGATATTCAACAATAGATTCCTCATTTCACTTTGTTTCATTCGGAATGACAGTTTTTATTGGGTGTTTAAAGAAAAGGGCAGAGAACGCTTAAAGCGTTCTCTGCCCTTTTCTCCTTTTTATTTATAATCTTTGTCATTCCGAACGCAGTGAGAAATCTAAAATTTATACTTTAGATTTACTAATAATCATAAGCATTTGAAAATTAAGGACCACTAATTTTTTTTTATCCCGAACTCAGGTTAATAGGTAAGCGTTTTCAACTTTCAAATGCTCACTCTAAAACCTTTTTCTAAGCTGAAGATAAACCCTGTAAAACTGATTAAGCTTTTCTACATCTGTTTCAAGATGGATGGAAAGCGACATTTTATTAATAAGTTCTGTAGTAGCATTAAATTCAACAATGTGCTGTATTAAGGGCAATTCAGCTTGACGTATTTTATAGTCAACAAAACTATATCCTAAACCAATAGTTGTTTTCTCGGAATTAAAACCTTTAGAGAATCGAAGATTTCCCAACTTGCCATTTAAATAAGTGGTTTCTAAAATTGTCCCTGATAAAGTTGTAGTTATACCCGACTTAAAAAGATTGTTATGAGAAACAAAAGCATAAGCATTTTTTGTAGGTTTAAAATCTTTTTTCTGAAACCGGTATCCTGCCTTTGCGCCAACATATAAGTGTTTTGTAATAGTGTAATTTGTTTGGAGGCCCACTCCTTGCCTTGTTTCGGATTCTATTAGTGTGCTTAGATAATTTTTATCTGTTTCGTAGTAAATAACATTTTTGCGGGCATCATAACTTGCCGAAATGGTAACTTTTTTAAAAGGCCTGTATCGTAAGGAAAAATAAGTGTTTGCAAGATTTAATGCGTTTTGCTTTTGCTCATTAACTATTTTATAAAGGTCGCATTCCAAAGTATAAAAAACATACACATTCTTAACAATTGAATTGCTATGCTGAAAATAAATAAATCGTCTATCGGTTTTTGAATTATTGGTTTGTTCTACAATTGCAAATGAGTTTTGCATATTTAGTTTTGGGGTTTGAACATTGTGCCCGACATACCCACCATATTGAAAAAGATTTATATCAAAACTATAATCATTGTAGTTTGGCCTTGAACCTACAAACCCACCAACAAAAAAGTTTTTAAATCTCTTTTCGGCTTGTAGTCCGTCCATTGCACCCATATTGGAAATAGACGGATTTATTTTTCTGCCAAAAGAAACGAAAGTGTTATTATTCAAATCATATTTCAAATTCAAATTGTAAATTTTTAAACCCTTAAAGATATTTTTCTGAACATTATTCCATTGTCCATTTTCTTGTCTGTATAAAATAGTACTTTCAAATGAAAACTTAGAACCACCTATATTCAGGGCATTCAACGAAAAAGAATAGTTAACAACATTGGATGCTTTTGCAGGTGTGTTTGAAAAATTCGTAAAATCCGAAATAGCAATTCGCCCACTTATCTTTTGTTTAATAAGGTGGCTTAGCAAATTTTTATTCTCGCTCAGCTTTGTTGTGTCTATGATTTCGAGAACGGAATCTTTCTTCTCTTTTTTTATTTCATGTTTACTGATTTCAACTCTGCGTTTGGCAATAATTATTTCGTTAATATTTAGTTTATACGAAATAATCGGGCTGCACATGACTGATGTTGAAGAAAGATTTTTTACTATCATTGAAGGAGAAAGCTGGTTTTCATGAAAGGTGTACAGCGTATCGCCAACAGCTATTCCACTCGTAGTTTTAAATTTGATATACACATTTTGAGAACTAATAAAAGAAACAACTCCTTCCACATTTTCTGTTGGAGTTTGTGCCCTCAGGTTCAATGCATAAATTATTACAAAACCGATACTCAATACTAATTTCATAAAGCCAATTTAGTTTTAATCTCCTGCGTTTCCTTTAGGGTGGCAACTATAACATGCAGTGCTCGTCCATGAATAGCCACCAACATCATTATGTTGACCATTTGTCTCCGATTGATTATGAACATGACAATCTATACAACTAAAAACACTGCAGTCATTTTGATTAGTATGACATTCAACACAGGCTATTCCACTATGTTTTCCTGAGCTGATAGGGAAATAGTTATCATGCTGGAAATTCGTAGGACTCCATCCGGGATTTGTTGTATGGCACATCTCGCAATTCTTTGGATAGCATCCGCCGGTATGAACCGGATTTGTAGTTGCGTTGTAATCTGCTAAATGGCACGAAACACATGCGGTCGATAGGTTGGAATAATTATTATTGGTATGGCATTTTGAACAATCAATATTATGACCTAAAGTAAGAGGGAAAAAACTATGATTAAATCCCGTACCAGCCCATTCATACGAGTAAATAAAATGACACTGCGAACAATCAGTTGAAAAGCCTGCTGTAGCATGATTAGGTTTTGAAGATGCCATATAAACATCCCGATGACAATCAATGCATTCAACCCCTAATACATCATACCGATGAAGAGATTCCGATTTATGGCACTTTTGACAATCGGTGATTGTATGAACACCAACAAGCGGAAATCTGCCTTGCTGATGTAGTTCAGTAACATTATTTACTATCCAGGTGCTTGGAGTATGGCATTTATCACAAAAATTACCAACGGTTTGGCTATGGATATCATCATGACATTTTACACATTCGGTTTTTGCTTTAGCTTCCGAAAAAACTAAAGTAGTATGACACAATTTACAATTGATTTCTTTATGCTGACCAACCAGTGGAAGCTTTGTTGTGGAGTGGTCAAATGAATAAATAGATTTATCCAATGTCCAATCCTTAGTACTGTGACATGTGCCACAACTTATTTTGAAATCTTTTCCATGAGGAGATTCAGTAAACAAGCTGATGATATAGGCGATAATGGCGTAGATTATGAATGACAGGATTCGCATTTTATACTTATTTTATATTGTATATATTTATTTTGATTAACGATTGCTGGTTTATGGCATTTAACACAAAGTACGTTTATATGTTTGCCATCTAGTTTAAACAAGGTTGAATTGTGATTAAATTTTATCGGTTTCCATTTATCATTTTCGTGGCATCTTGTACAATCTGTTGAACCATCTTTATCAAATTGTTGAAAATGCTTATCAACATGGCAAGTTGTGCAAATTACAGATAAATTAATGAATTTCTGTTGTTTTGTACCGTCTGTGTTTTCAGTAAAATGGCATTGCTTGCAAGTTTGTGTTGCATGAGCACCTAGTAATTTAAAATTTGTTTTTGAGTGTTCGAAATTTATTTCATTCCAGGTTTTTTCATTATGACAACTTAAGCAATTATCTTCTGGATAATATTTTTTACTAATAAAATCTTTATGGTAGTCTTTGTGGCAATCAATACATTTTTTACCTACGTCTTTAAAAGACCACTTGTCTGTTTTTTTATGACATTCGAAACATGGAATGGCTGTATGCGCACCTTGTATAGGGAATACACTTTTATTGTGTTGTTCTATCGTATATGAAAAATTTACAAAACCACTTAAATTATGACAGGTAGAACAATCAGGCGAAACTTCGTTTTTTACAAATTGATTTTTATGATAGTCAACATGGCAATCAGTGCATTTTTCGTACTTGATAGTAGTTGTATAGTTTACTTTATGGCATAATTTGCAATCAACACTTATATGTTTTTCCTCTAGTTTATACTTTGTTTTTGTGTGATCAAAATTTTTAATACCTGTTGTAATTACAAAAGATTCATTTGAATGGCATTGAATACAGTTCTGCCCAAATTGATTCTTGTGAACATCCACATGGCAGTTAATACAACTACGATATTGCAAACCATTGTACTTTATAAATTTTATTCCATTTTTTGATTCTTGTTTATGACACTTAATACACGCAACATTTTTATGCTTGCCATTAAGTTGATATTTTGCGTTAGCATGATTAAATTTAGATGCGGGCTTAAATGCATTTGGATTATGACAAATAGTACAATTTGATGATAATGTGCTTTGGTGATAATCGGTATGACAACTCAAGCAATTGGTTTTGAGTCCTAAAAAAGTAAATTTTTTGGCTTTTATTTTTGGATTACTGATGTTTTTGGAAGTATGACAACCAACACATATTTTCTTTGAATGAGCTCCCGTAAGTGGATAACCAACCAGGTTGTGATTAAATATTTTTTCTTCGAATTTTATTATCTGAAATCCAACCCCATGATGGTCGCTGTGACATATTGCACATTCTTTCCCTTTAACAACTGCAGATGAATGGTATCCCTTGTTTTGAGTAATTCGCTCTTTTAATTCGGTGTGACACGCTAAGCATTTGTCATTAGATAATTTTTCGCCCAACAAATGACATTGCGTGCAATTGGACATTCCTTCTAATTGTGAATGAACACTTGAAAGCTCGCCTGGAGAAATTTGTGCTATGCTCACTGTACTAATGAACAATAAAACAAATAAAATAGATATAAATTTAAACAGATTCATTTCCCTGTGTTTTACAAAAACTAATGTTTTAAGAGTGCCTCTCCAAATTTTTTCGTGATTTGTATTCCTATTTTTTGTAAAAATTGAGTAGGCAATTCTCCCCCGGCAAAAATATAGACAAGATCATTTTCTATTTTGAACTCTTTATTTTCCTTATTATTTAATAACACTACTTCATCATTATTTATTAAAACAGGGTTTGTATTAAATTGAACACTGACTCTCCCATTTTCTATTGCTTCGATTATCCGCGAATTATTTGCTGGTTTTATTCTGCTAAAGGCATCACTTCTATATGAAAGAACTACTTTGTTCTGTTCTGCAAGCATTAATGCAGATTCTATTGCTGAATCACCCCCACCTACAACTAAAATATTTTTATTTTTAATAATTTCTGGTTCCAATAAACGATAAGCAACTTTCTCAGACTTTTCGCCCGGAATGTTTAATTTTCTTGGTGTACCGCGACGTCCAATGGATAATAATATTTTTTTTGCAGTGTATTCTTCGCCTGATAACGTAATAATTTTAAAAATATTGTTCTGCGGAATAATTGCTTCAACTTTTGAATTTTCTTTTACTAAAATTTCATTTTTACTTAAAACGTTTTCCCATAATTCAAGCAATTCCGATTTGCTTGTTTCATAAAGCTTAACCTTTCCGTAAAGAGGCAGGTCCATTGGAGAGGTCATCACAATTTTAGATCTTGGAAAAGTAAAAACTGTTCCACCCAACGTATCTTGTTCTAAAATAATTGCATTTAATTTTAACTTTTTTGCAGTAAGTGAAGCTGATATACCTGCAGGACCAGCGCCAACAATGACAAGATCATACATAGCATTATGATTTTTATCTATAGATTTAGCAATGTTCTCAACCGCCTGTTTGCCTTGTTCTACCGAGTTTTTTACAAGCCCCATTCCACCAAGTTCTCCGGCAATAAAAACACCATGAACGTTTGTTTCGAAGTTCTGGTTTATGTGAGGCAAGTCAACACCCCGCTTTTCTGTGCCAATGCATAATGAAATCGCTTCTGTTGGACAGGCATGAAAACATGCTCCATGTCCAATACATCTTGAAGCGTTTATGGTTGTTGCTTTTCCTTTTCGAATACCTAAGATATCTTTTTCAGGGCAAGCGGCAATACATGCTCCTGTTTGTATGCATTTGCTTTCGTTTACTACAGGATGAAGCGAAATAGGTTCATAAAGACCATGTTCTTTTGCCTTTTTTATTTTTTCTTCAACAATATTAGAGTTTCTTTTTTGTCTCCACAAATAAATAACAACAGCAATTATGCATAACAAAAAAACTGCAGAATAAATGACAACTTTTTCTATTACAACTTCCATAACTTAAAATATCCACCTATAGCCAAACAAAATAGTAATTACAACATGAACTATCATCACAATGAGCATGATAAATGCAAATGGAAGATGTGCAACATGCCAATATTTTAATAGATTCTGCATCGTATTTAACCTGTCAATTTTTCGATTTAAAGAAATTTCGTTTTTAAATAAACGAATTACTCTTTTGTATTCAATTCGAGAAACATGGCTTTTGTTTATGATTTCTTTTGCTTTCCGCAATGCATTTCTATCGTCAGCATAAGTTTTAAAAAAACTGATAAAAAAATTACGGTGATATATGCCAACCTTCCTTTTTGTTAATTCCAAAATCTGATCAGAACTGGCTTTATCAAGATTTGTATTCTCAATCAATGTGCTTTCAACATCCGTTTTTAAATTTTTAACCTCGCTTAAACTAAGCTCTCTGCCTTCAGCTGAACGTGGTATTTGAATATAAATAAACCGACCGATAATTCCACTCAGGAATACCGCAACCATACTCCAGAAGCTTATAGCAACTACGCCTCCAAATTTAAAGGAGGTATGAAAAAGCACTAATATTGGACCCAATGTGCATAAAAAAATATGAAATTCGAGCCAGTATTTCAGCAATCCAAATCTCGAAAAAATCCTGAACCTTTTTCTAAACATATAAGCTACAACTCCAATAACCATCAATCCTGAACCGATAATTCCCAAACCATGCCCCATGGAACCGCTTGGTTTTAATAGCTTGTAATCAGGATGGAAAAATCGTTCGGTTAATGGCACTTCATAAAAAGAAAAGCCAACCTTTATAAGGATGAAAGCTACAGATACAACAACTGCTACCATTGTAAGTATAAATAGTGTATGACCGGCTTTTGACATAGATGAATGAACTATTTTTTAAGGAAAGATGGATATAACGGAACTGCTGATAGAATAATATTTTTTTGCAAAGGTAAGAATAGGTTTTATATTGAATTAACTTTTTTCCATTATCTGCATCTTCATTAATATTATTTTCGCTTACTTTGTAATTCAAAATGAAGGACGATAAAACCATTGCCGAAACACCTTTGATGAAGCAGTACAACGCCGTCAAGGCAAAGTATCCGGATGCATTATTGTTGTTTCGTGTGGGCGATTTTTACGAAACTTTTGGCGAGGATGCAATCAAGGCTTCAGGCATTCTTGGTATAGTGCTTACTCGTCGTGCCAATGGTTCAAAATCATATATTGAACTGGCCGGCTTTCCTCATCATTCGCTCGATACTTATCTTCCAAAACTCGTTCGAGCCGGTCAACGGGTGGCTATTTGCGACCAGTTAGAAGACCCGAAACTTACTAAAAAAATTGTTAAACGTGGTGTTACCGAACTTGTAACGCCCGGGGTATCCTATAATGATAAAACCTTCGACCATAAATCAAATAATTTTCTCGCAAGCGTTCATCTGGTTCCTAAAAATGCAGGAATCTCTTTCCTTGATGTGTCAACAGGGGAATTTTTTATTGCGCAAGGAAATTACGAGTATATTGATAAGCTCATGCAGAACTTTCGCCCGAGCGAGGTGATTGTTCAGAAAAATAAATTAAAAGAATTTACAGAACATTTTGGCGAAAAATTTTACACCAATACTTTCGAAGATTGGGTTTTTACCTACGACTTTGCGCACAATCTTTTACTCAACCATTTTGGCACTGCTTCTCTCAAAGGATTTGGTGTTGAGCAACTGGAAGCAGGCATTATTGCAGCAGGTGCCGCAATGCACTATTTAGCTGAAACACAACATGACAAAATCGGACATATTTGTAAAATTGTTCGTCTTGAAGAAGAGCACTATGTTTGGCTTGATAGGTTTACTATTCGCAATCTTGAGCTTGTAAGCTCACACAACGAAAATGCAAGAACATTGCTTGATGTGATAGATCAGACCATTTCTCCTATGGGATCGCGCATGATTAAGCGATGGATTATGCTTCCTCTCAAAGAAAAAATTCGTATTGACGAACGTCTCAACATCGTTGAATTCATCATCCAAAACCAAACCTTTCATGATTTATTAATTCAACAAATAAAATTGATAGGTGATCTCGAACGTATCATTTCAAAAACAGCCATTGGCAGAATTTCTCCACGCGAAGTTTTACAACTCAAACGTTCGCTCGACGCCATTGATCCTGTTAAAACAGCTTGCGAAAAGGCGGCTGTTCCTTCACTCAATAAAATTGCCGAGCAAATAAATGCATGCTTGATTATTCGCGAAAAAATAGGTAAAACAATTTCCAACGACCCTCCGGTAATGATAAATAAAGGAAATGTTATTGCCGAAGGAATCTCGCCGGAGCTTGACGAACTCCGACAAATGGCTTATCGAGGGAAAGATTATTTGTTAAAATTGCAACAATCCGAAATCGAAAAAACAGGTATTTCATCGCTTAAGGTTGGCTTTAATAATGTATTTGGGTATTACCTTGAAGTAACCAATATTCATAAAGTTAAAGTCCCCTCCGAATGGCATCGTAAACAAACACTTACCAATTGCGAACGATACATTACAGATGAACTTAAACAGTTTGAAGAAAAAATTTTAGGTGCAGAAGAAAAAATTCTCGAACTCGAAACCAGACTTTTTAATGAACTTGTAATTGAACTCACAGATTATGTTCAACCTGTTCAGCTGAATGCCTCGCTAATTGCTTGGCTCGATTGTTTATTATCATTTGCCATTCTTTCTAAAAAAAATAAGTATGTACGTCCGCAAGTAAACGAAAGTTTTGTTATAGATATTAAACAAGGCCGCCATCCAGTGATTGAGCAGCAGCTTCCACTAGGCGAAAAATATATAGCCAATGATGTTTATCTAGATAACGAAAAGCAACAAGTGATTATTATCACAGGCCCTAACATGTCAGGAAAGTCAGCATTATTGCGTCAAACAGGACTTATAGTTTTGCTTGCACAAATGGGTTGCTATGTGCCTGCCGAACAAGCGAACATTGGTTTAGTAGATAAAATATTTACACGTGTAGGAGCAAGCGATAATATTTCTTCTGGTGAATCTACTTTTATGGTTGAGATGAACGAAACGGCAAGTATCCTGAACAATATCTCGAATCGCAGCTTAATTTTACTTGACGAAATAGGACGTGGAACAAGCACCTATGATGGCATTTCAATAGCTTGGGCTATAGTCGAGTTTTTGCATAATCATCCACTATTTCGCGCAAAAACATTGTTTGCAACTCATTATCACGAACTGAACGAAATGGCTTCATCTATGAAACGAATTCATAATTTTCACATTGCCGTAAAGGAAATAAACAATAAAATAATTTTTTTACGCAACTTTGTAAAAGGCGGAAGTGAGCATAGTTTTGGTATTCATGTTGCGAAAATGGCGGGTATGCCTTCGTCTGTAATTGATAGAGCAAAACTTGTTATACTGCAATTAGAAAAGTCTCATGGTCACGAAGAATTAATAAAAAAGGATAATAAACCGGAACCAAAGGAGAGTAGTGATCAATTTCAGTTGAGCTTTATTAAACTCGACGATCCATTACTGGAACAAATCAAACAAGATATTCTGAATACGGACATTAATTCACTTACTCCGGTTGAAGCATTGATGAAACTGAACGAAATAAAAAAACTCATTGATAAATAATATTTTATTTTCGCTTTTATTAAAAAGATAATTTTACAAAAAAATAAAATAATGAAATTTGGTGTTGTAATTTTCCCGGGGTCGAACTGTGATCATGATATGATTTATGTATTAAAGAACATTATGAAACAGGAGGTTGTTCAACTATGGCATAAAGATAAAGACCTGCAAGCATGTGACTTTATCGTTTTGCCGGGCGGCTTTTCTTATGGCGATTACCTACGTTCAGGCGCAATTGCTCGCTTTTCACCTATCATGGAAAAAATTATTGATTATGCAAATAATGGTGGATATCTGATGGGAATATGTAACGGATTTCAAATTTTATGTGAAGCAGGATTACTCCCTGGTGCGCTGCTTGCAAATAATAATCAAAAATTTATTTGTAAAAATATTTTTATTAAATCTGCTACTAAAAACAGCTTGGTAACAACAAGTATTGATTGTACAAAACCATTGAAAATACCTATAGCTCACGGTGAAGGTAGATACTATACTGATCCGGAAACAATAAATAATCTAAAAAAAAATGATCAGATTTTATTTCATTATTGTGACGAAAACGGAATTGTAGACGAAACCGCAAACCCAAATGGTTCATTGGAAAACATTGCAGGGATTTGCAATGCAAAGCGTAATGTTTTTGGTATGATGCCTCATCCCGAAAGAGCAGCCGATAATGAACTGCTTAATTGTGACGGGAAAATTTTATTTGAATCTATAATGAATACCCTTTAAAATTTATTGTATGCATTGTTCATTAGTAACAGGTGGTGCAGGATTTATTGGAAGTCATTTAACCAATGAATTAATAAAGTGCGGACATAAAGTAGTGGTGCTCGATGATTTAAGCGGTGGTTTTATAGATAATGTGAACAAAGAGGCAGTTTTCGTTCACGGTTCTGTTATCAACACAGAGTTGTTGTCTGATATTTTTAATACCTATAAATTCGATTATGTTTATCATCTCGCTGCATATGCAGCAGAAGGATTGAGCCATTTTATCAAACGCTTTAATTATACCAATAACTTAATTGGTAGCGTTAACTTGATTAATGAATCTATAAAACATAAAGTTCAATGTTTTGTTTTTACTTCGTCCATTGCCGTTTATGGAAAATGCACCCCACCCATGAATGAAAATATGTTCCCTGTTCCTGAAGACCCTTATGGAATTGCCAAACTCAGTGTCGAGCACGAACTGAGGGTTACTCATGAAATGTTTGGACTGAATTATGTTATTTTCAGACCTCATAATGTGTATGGTGAAAATCAAAACCTTGGTGACCGTTATCGAAACGTTATAGGTATTTTTATGAACCAATTGATGCAAAACAAACCGGTTACTATTTTTGGAGACGGAAATCAAACTCGTGCATTCTCCTATATAGCTGACATTGTTCCTCAAATTGCCTCTTCGGTAACTAATCCTAAAGCGTTAAACCAAATAATTAATATTGGTGCCGATCAAGAATATTCGGTAAATGCACTTGCAGAAACGGTAATGCGCGTGGTGGAAAAAGAAGGAATGATACGCCATGTAGAAGCCAGAAATGAAGTAATAAATGCCTATTCAGACCATTCTAAAGCCATTGCTATATTTGGTATTCATGCAAACACACCTTTGGAAACCGGTCTTAAAAAAATGTATAATTGGGCACGTATCGCTGGTATTCGAAACAGCAAGAAGTTTGAAAATATTGAAATATCAGAAAAATTACCTCCCATTTGGACAGAAGATTAAAAAAACATAACATCTTATTTATAGCCCCGCATAGGCCAGATAGAGCCCCAAGTCAGCGATTCAGATTTGAACAATATCTTGATTTTTTAAAGGGAAAAGGGTTCGATTATAAACTGTCATTTCTCATTTCCGGTAAGGAAGATGCAATCTTTTATTCAAAAGGGAAATATCTTTATAAACTCGGGCTTTTTATAAAATATTTTTTGATCCGATTACGGGATGTTCTTACAGCCAACTCTTTTGATATTGTTTTTATTCAGAGAGAAGCTTTTTTTGTCGGCCCTGCTTTCTTTGAATTTCTTTTTCACCTTTCAAGAGCCAAACTGGTATTTGATTTTGACGACTCTATTTGGCTGGCAAATGTTTCAGAAGCTAACAAGAGTCTAAAATGGATTAAAAATTATCAAAAAACAATAAAAATTATTCGTTATTCAAAACTGATAATAGCCGGTAATCAATATTTGGAATCCTTTGCTGGTTGTTACAATAAAAACACTACAATTATCCCTACAACCATCAATACCGATGAATACAAGAGAATAACATTTAATAAAAATAAAAAAGTTTGTATTGGATGGAGCGGAAGTGTTACTACTATTCAGCATTTTAATTTTGCAATTCCTTTTTTAAAAAAAATTAAATTAAAATATAAAGACTTGATCTATTTCAAAGTAATTGGTGATGATCGTTTTTACTCCGAGGAACTCAATGTGCAAGGTGTAAGTTGGGAAAAACAAAACGAAATTTTGGAATTAAGTGAAATTGATATTGGATTGATGCCCTTGCCCAACGACGAATGGGCAAAAGGGAAATGCGGATTGAAAGGTCTTCAATATATGGCACTCGGTATCCCAACCATTATGTCACCGGTAGGAGTAAATACCGAAATCATACAAAGTGGAGTAAATGGGTTTTTAGCCAATACGAATGATGAATGGATAGAAGTGATTTCTAAATTAATTGAATCGCCCGAATTAAGATTGACTATTGGTCAACAAGGTCGAAAAACAGTGATAGAAAAATATTCAGTTCAATCACAGCAGGAAAAATACTTACGTTATTTTCAAGAACTTTCCGAAAAATAACAAATGCTAAAAACAAGTCATACAATTGATCTGATTGAAGCCGGCTGTGATGAGGCCGGTCGTGGTTGTCTCGCCGGTCCTGTATTTGCTGCAGCCGTTATCCTGCCAAAAGATTTTGATAATGAATTGTTGAATGACTCAAAAAAACTTTCCGAAAAGCTTCGATATCAATTACGAGCTATTATTGAGAAGCAAGCCCTTGCTTTTGCTGTTGTTTCAATTGATAATAATAAAATTGATGAAATCAATATTTTGAATGCTTCTATATTAGCAATGCACAAAGCACTTGATAAACTCAAAACTAAACCTCAATTAATTCTTGTTGATGGAAACCGTTTTAAAAAGTATAAACAAATTCCTTTTCAATGCGTAATTAAAGGCGATGGTATTTATGCTTCAATCGCTGCGGCTTCTGTGCTGGCAAAAACCTATCGCGATGATTTTATGATTCAATTAAACGATAAACATCCCGAATACGATTGGGTGACGAATAAAGGATACCCAACACAAAAACACAAACAAGCTATATTACTTCATGGCTCAACTCCTTACCACCGCAAATCATTCAAAGTAAACCTGCAATATAAATTTAATTTTAATACAACTTTACTTCAGCAAAATCCGTCTTGTATATAATTACGTTTTCTTATTTATTTTTTATATCTTTGTCATAGACCTCATTTTTACCGAACTCTTTTGTCTTAAAACATGTATAAACGGAAAATAATTATGAATATTAATCAGATGTTTTTTAAACATAATAGCAAATGGACAATGGTTGTTCTCTTGCTTATGATTATTCTTTTTGTACAATCCTGTATTAAAAAAGATGATTTTAATTTTGATAAACTTGCTCAATTACCTTACGACCCTAACATTGCAGTGCCTCTGGTTCATTCCCGTATGACCATAAAAGATGTGCTCGACGATTATGATCATGAGCATGTTTTTACTGAAGATAACACTCATTTCTTGTACTTAATCTATGAACGCTCAGTATTTTCGCAAAAAGCCGAAGACCTTATTACTATTTCTGATCAGAATGTAAATACCAATTTTAACTTTTCAATTGGAACGCCTCCAAATGGCGATAGCATCACCACAACTCAGGCCTCAACATTTATTCTCACAACAGCTGTTGATGAGAGTTTTGACACTATGTATATTAAAGCAGGTACGCTTAACTACAACATCAGCGGAAATCTGGACCATGATGGAAAAATAGTGATAACCTTACCTACCGCTACAAAAAACGGTATCCCTTTTACACAGGTAATTCCATATAATTATTCGGGTACTTTACCGGTAACTATCAACACCAGTTTTAATCTTACCGGCTACAAAGTAGCTTTTAATCATATTGGATTGCAAACGATATTACCTATGACTTATTCAGTAACTGTTTATGGAGACGGAACTCCCGTTAATCCTCCTTATTCGATTACTATGAGCGAGTCGTTTACCAATATTAAATATCAAAAACTGATTGGTTATCTAGGCCAAAAAACATTTTCAATTACGAACGATACTATTTTTGTCGAAATTTTCCGAAATAATATTCACGGCTATTATGACTTCGAAGATCCTAAACTTCATATCAATACTTTTAACGCATACGGCCTTCCAATAAATGTTAACATAGGTTTAATTGAAGCACACTCCGATGTAAATACTCCTTTTATTGTTCCGGTTACCGGATCGGGTATTCCTGTCCCTTGGACCATTAACTATCCATCGTTTAGTCAGATGGGACAAATTGCTACCACAACTTTACTTTTGGATAAAAACAATAGCACTATTAAACCTGCTATTAATATTGCACCTCAATATATAGTAGGCGCAATCAGTGCGCAGTCAAATCCATCGGGTATTCCAACAACAAATTTTGTGCTTGATACGAGTCGGTTTACGGTGAATGCTCAATTGGAATTGCCACTGTGGGGCAAAGCATGGGATTTTATTCTGCAAGACACCATTGCTTTTGATTATCAAAGCACTACCCCAATGGATGTGGAGTGGGCTGAATTTAAATTAATATTAGACAATGGTTTTCCAATTGATGGCAAATGTCAGCTTTACTTTGTTGACAGTGATTATGCTGTTTTAGATTCATTATTAAACCCTTTCCAACAGGCATTGGTTTCTGCTATTCCGGGTTCTCCACCTGATTACAGAGTGGTGTCAAATACCAAAACAACAACTAAAATTAGATGGGACGGACCACGCTGGGCCCACCTTGCAACATGCAAACATATTTTAGTTCGTGCTTACCTAAATACAGCAAACAGCGGCACGACTATCGTAAAAATTTATTCCGATTATGGCTTAGATACCCGATTAGGAGTGAGAGTTCAAGGCCATACTATGGTAGGGTTTCATTAATTAATTCGATAATGAAAAAAAGACACAGTTCAGTAATATTTTTAATTGTTTTGTTTAGTATATTTTATACTGGCAAATCATATGCGCAACACGACCGCACCATTGACTTAATGGAAAGCATTCCGCAATCCAACTATACCAACCCTTCGCAGATGCCAATGGGAAAATGGTACTTCGGTTTTCCTGCACTCTCATCTTTTAATTTTGCATACAGCAACACAGCTTTCAAATATTTAGATGCCGTACATCATAGAGGATTAATTGACGACTCATTGATGCTCGATCCGCAAAGGGTCTTAAATCAAATGCACAAACGGAATTACATTGGTGTTGATTTGAGTGAAGAAATTTTATCCTTTGGTTTCAAAGCTGCTAAGCGAAAACTCTTTTTTAATTTTAGTGTTACTGAAAAAGCGAGCGCTCGCTTTTGCTTGCCACGCGACATGTTCCACCTCCTCTGGAAAGGAAATGGCGATTTTGTTGATGAAAATAAAAAAGCTGATTTTAAATGGTTTGGTCTTAACGAAGTTCATTATCATGAGATATCATTAGGTATCGCCAAAACATTAAGTCCTAAATTTACTGTTGGAGGCCATGTTAAATTATTGGTAGGATTATCAAATGTTCGATTCAGAAAGAGTGATATCAGTCTTTACACTGATGGTAGCGAAGACCTGACCTACGATTTAACAGGCAATTCAAATGTTGAAGTATATACCTCTGTTCCCGGTATGACCATTTATAAAAACGATACGGGCTACAATAAATTCGATTCACTTAAATTCGATTTTGACCCTAAAACTTATTTCAAAAATTTTAATAACAAAGGAATTGCAGTTGATTTAGGTGCTACTTTTAAACTCAATGATAAATTTTCTTTTTCTGCAAGTGTGTTGGATTTAGGCGGTATTAAATGGAAAACCAATGTGCAGAATTTCAAAGACCCCAACGCATCGGTTACTTTTGACGGAGTTGATATTGTGTCTTTTTTATATCAACCAGATTCGGTTCGTAATCAGTTGATACAGGACATGACCGATTCGCTCACCAAGCATTTTGATTTAGTGGAATCGAAAGAATCCTATTGGTCTCCACTCAGTACAAAAATATTCGTTACAGGAACCTATACCATCAACGAAAAAAACAAAATAGGCTTGCTTGTTCGCGAAGATTTCTTTAATCGCACAGCCCACCAATCCTTTACTGCAACCTACAACAGAAAATTTGCAAGTTGGTTATACCTAACAGTAAGTGCTTCCTATTTTAACCGCACCTTTACAAATGTAGGAGCAGGTCTTGCAATCCTTGGCGGACCGTTTGAGTTTTACGCTGCAAGCGACAATGTGATGGGTGCAATCTGGCCCGAAAACTTCCGCAACGTCCCTATCCATTTCGGAATGAATTTTATTTTTGGCTATAAAACTCCAAAAGAAAACAAAGCGATTTTGTAAAAATTTAAACAAAAGAAATCATTACCTTTCAGTGAGGATCTTTTTTTGTTTTAGTGAATGGGCGAAAATAAGATAGAGTAATGGTCTAAGCCAGTGATTGATTGTGACCTGCATTCTCTTATATGGCGCAACACTCAATGGGCAATTCCCACTTCCACTGTCTTTCAGACCACCACCACTATAAAAAGTTCATCACCACCATCAATAACCAATAACTCAAATTATTAATTCAACCTACGTATTCAATTAAGCCCCGGTATTGATATTGCAAAATTAGTTGAATCTATTTTTAATATGCCCATTAAAATCGCGCAACAGCATCTTTTTGCAAACAGTTACAAGGTGTCGTTTGCTTTAATTAGAGAGTAATAAAAAAAGAGAAGCACTATTGCTTCTCTTTTTTATGATTTTGGTCAAGGGCTTATAAATTTTTATAATCCGTTCCCCAGTAATGCCAGTTTGTATTGCCAAAATGAGCAGGGTCTTTAACCGCCCCATTTTTGTGAGCTTGACTCCATTTAATTTCAGTAAGGTTGTTCTGTCCTTTGTTAAAAATGTTATACGAAGCATTATAAGTAGTATCGGTTGAAATAGCATACGAAATGTATCCACCATTTTCGGCACCTCCTGGAACAATGTTTAAGTATTTTATGTCAGATGTCGCATTGCTGATGTTTTTATGCCAGGTAACACCAAGCAATTCCGTATGGTTAGTTGGGTTATCATAAAGCGTCCATGAACCGGAATCAGTTCCTTCGAAATTTGAATCACCTGTGTACCATAAAAAGTTTTGAAATCCCAATGCCTTAGATATGTACATCTCCCAATGCACCTGGCTGCCACTTACTTTTGCATGCAGTACTGCCGTATAATTAGCTCCTGCAGTAAAGCCATATTCCCATACCCAGTCTTTACTTTTTTTATTCCATTCGGCTTGATAATTAAATGCATTCCAAAAGGAGGCAACCGGAACAGCTAATCCAACAGTGATAATTACATTCCACACAAAAACATTTCCTGCTGAAAAAAGGAAGTTGCTGTAAGTTGTGTCTTTGACATCAAAATGTTTTTGCCCGGTAACTGATGAATCTAACTCATTAAAGCTCATCACAAAAGAGGATGAAGGAGGGATAGCAGGTGGGTCGCCATGATCTTTTTTACAGGCAGGTTGAATACAAACGGTTGTCACAACCAATACCATCACAAAATAGGAAAAAACTTTTTTCATAAATAAAATTTTAGGTTAATACTGTTATTATACATTAAATTACTTATCAATAAGATTTGTGGTACAAATGTAACAACAAAATTTAATAATCAATACAAATAATGGAAATTTGTATAAAAAAATTTGCAAAGAGAATTATCTCATTTATTACCCAAAAAGCAATTTAAAAACATCTTCAATTTTACGCACAGGAGTGATGCTAATATTGCTTTTGGCTGTATTCAATCCTTTTTGATTGTATGATGAAATGATAATTTGTTCGAACCCCATTTTTTCTGCTTCGCTTATTCTTTGGTCTATACGATTCACGGGACGAATTTCGCCAGATAAGCCAACTTCAGCTGAAAAACAAATCTTGGGGATAATTGAAATATCTTCACTTGACGAGAGCACAGCACTAACAACAGCAAGGTCAATAGCCGGATCATCAACTTTTATTCCACCTGCTATATTTAAAAAAACATCTTTGGAACTTAATTTAAACCCGCATCGTTTTTCAAGAACAGCTAATAACATTCCTAATCGTCTAAAATCAAAACCGGTAGCAGACCGTTGAGGTGTTCCGTATGCGGCTGAACTGACGAGAGCTTGAGTTTCAATGAGTATGGGTCGTAATCCCTCAATGGTTGAAGCAATTGCAATTCCGCTAAGGTTCTCATTCAATTGTGACAACAATACTTCTGAAGGATTTGTTACTTCGCGTAAGCCGGAATTTTGCATTTCGTAAATTCCAAGTTCAGATGTTGAGCCAAAGCGGTTTTTTGAGGTTCTTAAAATTCGGTATCCATGATTTCGATCCCCTTCAAATTGCAGCACAGTATCTACCATGTGCTCTAATACTTTGGGACCTGCAATGCTTCCATCCTTTGTAATATGCCCGATTAAAAAAACAGGAGTATTGGTTTCTTTAGCGTATTTGTTCAATTCAGAAGCACATTCGCGAATCTGAGAAATACTTCCTGCAGAAGACTCAATAGATGCAGTATATAAGGTTTGAATGGAGTCTATAATAATGAGTTCCGGTTCTAGTTCTGTAATATGAATAAAAATATTCTGCGTTGCGGTTTCCGTTAAAATAAAACAATTTGGATTGTGAATACCAATGCGTTCGGCACGCATACGGATCTGAATTTCACTTTCCTCTCCAGTAATATAAAGCACTTTCAGATTTTTGATATTAAGAGCAATCTGTAATAACAAAGTTGATTTTCCTATTCCGGGTTCACCACCAATCAGAGTGAGTGATCCGGGAATAATACCACCACCAAGTACACGATTAAGTTCATTATTGCAAGTGTCAATTCTTGGGCTTTCAGATAACGAAATTTCGTTAATTTTTTGAGGTATACTGATTCTTTTTGCCGCCTTTCTTGAAGATGTGTGGGCGCTGGATGATTTTTCAACAAGTTCTTCAACATAAGTATTCCATTCGTTGCATGATGGGCAATTACCAATCCATTTCGATGATTGTGCACCACAATTCTGACAGTAGAAAACAGTTTTAATTTTGGCCATCTGAAAGATGAGTAGAAATTGTAGGAATATGAATTATGGGGCTTTGACAAATTCCTTGAAAGTAAGTCCGTGATCGGTTTCAATGATTAGGTGCATATCTTTTTTAGTCAATTTCATAATGCGCCATTTATGATTGTTCGATTCTAAATTACAATCAGCTATTTCAACATATTTTTTCCCAAGCTTCACATTCGTTATATATTGACCTGTGTCAGTTGGGGAACCTATAACCGAAATATATACTTTTTGTTCTTTTGTAAACTCCCATTGCTCGGTGTAGCTGCTGTTAATATCATTCACGTTTACTACAGTCCACTTTCCAATGAGTTTATTTTCTACGGCTTTTTTACAAGAAGCCAACATGATAAACAAAGTAACAAAACCAATAAATAAAAAGGAGTTTATTTTTGAAAAGTGCATTTTACTCATTCAAATTTTTGACAAATATATAAATTTTTAATAAACAAGCTATCTACCTGAAAGTATTTTCTTTTCTATGATAGAAGTTGAATATCCTTCGACCAGTTCCAGGGTAGCTATTTGTCCGCCTTTTGCTCTTACAATATCAGTTCCGACAATAGTATCGGGGGTGTAATCGTTTCCTTTTACAAGGATATCTGGTTGTACAAATCGGATTAACTCATAAGGAGTTTCTTCATCGAAAATAATTACTGCATTAACAAATAGCATGGAAGCCATTACCATGGCTCTTGAATGTTGGTCTATAATGGGACGATTATCTCCTTTGATTTTTCTAACAGATTCATCTGAGTTTAAACCAACAATTAAGATATCGCCCAAATCTGCTGCCTTTGATAAATAGTCCACATGCCCAAGATGGACGAGATCAAAGCAACCATTTGTAAAAACAATTTTTTTATTTTTAAAAATCCAAAAGGCAAGCAAATGGACAAGCAGATTTCTATCCTCTAATTTATTAAATTGAATAATCTTGGATTGAATAAACTCAATTTTTTTCATTTTTTTCATTTTTTTTCTGTGATATAAAAATAAGAATCCATGAAATGCCGCCAACAGTAATGATCATAAACCATTGAGTAAAGTACATCAAGTTAGCAAAAGACAATGCTGCAGTGGCGGGAACCAGAAAGAGGCCAATAAGGGTGGTTTTTACAACATATTGATAGGCACCAATTCCACCAGGAGTTGGAGCCAAAACACCAATACTTCCTAATGCCATAATAGTAAGAGCATCGACTGGGGTGAGATGACTAGTTTCTTTAATTGCGAAGAAACTCACATAAATAGTAAGTGAGTAGGCGCACCACATGATGACAGTATTAAAAATAAATAGTTTTTTTTGTTTAATATTTTTAATAGTAAGTATTCCAGACCAAAAACCTTTGATAATAGTTACTATTTTTTGGAACAATTTCATCGTTCGTAATTTGCTTAAAAACAATCGATATAAAACAGCAAAAACTAAAATTATCCCAATGCTAATACCACCGATAATTAGGAGTGCAGCAGTTGCGCTAGAAAACTTTGAAATAATAGGATTGAAAACATTTTCGTAAAGGAAATCGCTTAGAAAAAACAATTGAGAGAAAATAGTAATAAGCAAAATAACCAGTAGCGATAGGACATCAAATGCTCTTTCGGCTATTACAGTTCCAATTACTTGATTAACGGGTATTTTATTGTGATTTGCAAGAACACCACAACGCGTGATTTCACCTAATCGTGGCACAGCTAAATTTACAAAATATCCAATAAGAACAGCATACAGGGTGGTATGTGTTTTTGTTTTATATCCAAGAGTATGAATTAATTGATTCCATCTAATAGCTCTAATTACATGGCTAAACATCATGGTTAAAATAGATAAAAACACCCAAAAATAATGGGCGTTTTTAAAATATTTCCAAATTTCATTAAAGTCGGCATCCTTTAATGAAAGCCAAAAAAGTCCAAAGCCAATTGAAAGAAAAATGATATACTTAAGAAAAAAGAAAAGTTTCTTTTTCAAAAATTAGGGGAGTTTGTTGTTTTCTTTAGGAAACACCATGAAAGGTAAAAAGTTTTTGGCTTCTTCTGCATCTATATAACCATACGAAAGAATAATAACAATATCGCCCATTAGGGCTTTGCGCGCTGCTGCTCCATTCATGCAAATAGTTCCGGATCCACGTTTTCCTTTGATAACATAGGTTTCGAGGCGTTCGCCATTGTTAATGTTTACCACTTGAACTTTTTCATATTCGATGAGATGGGCAGCATCCATAAGGTCTTCATCAATGGTTATGCTGCCAATATAATTTATGTTCGCTTCGGTTACAGAAACTCGATGAATCTTCGATTTTAAAATTTCAATTTGCATAATGCTGCAAAATTATGAAAATAATTTAATGTTATCAATTAGCCGTATTTTTCCTAAAAAAATGGCAATGCAAGCAATAGGTTGCTTGCTTTGATCCCATGATGTAACTAGGGAGAAATCCTGAGCATCAACTATTTCAAAATATTCTAAACGAAAAGTCTTTGAAAATTTATACTTGGACATCACAAAATCCTTCAATTCTTTAACACTCATTGAGAATTTCAAATTTGATATTTGTTGAAGGGTTTGAAAAATTGAGCAGGCCTCCTTACGCTCCTCTTCATTAAGTAGTGCGTTTCGGGAACTCATTGCTAATCCGCTTTCCTCTCTTACAATAGGGCAAGGTATAATGTTGACATTCATTCCAAGAATTGAAACCATTTTTTTTATTATCATCAATTGCTGGTAATCTTTTTCACCAAAATAAGCGTTGTCTGGTCTTACAATTTCGAAAAACTTCCGTACTATCGTTGCAACTCCTGCAAAATGACCGGGTCTAAACTTACCTTCTAATATGGTATCTAATTCCCCAAAATTAATTTCAGTTGATTCTTCTGGCATTTCAGGGTACATCTCTTTTTCGATAGGTGCAAAGAGTATATCACAGGATCTACTTTTTAGAAGAGCTTCATCTTCAGCAAAATGACGGGGGTATCGATCAAGATCTTCCTTATTGTTAAACTGAGTGGGGTTCACAAAAATGCTGCAAACTACAATATCATTGGATTTGCGTGCTTCGTCAATTAACGATATATGTCCATTGTGTAAAGCACCCATGGTAGGAACAAAACCAATTTTGGCAGCATTAGAACGTGGTGCCGCTAATAAGTTTTCTAAATCGGTTATGGTCTTTGCTAATTTCATAGGTAGTCTTTGATGAGGAAAAGTACTTTTTTGAAAAATGGGTGCAAATCTATTATTATTTTGTGGGAATATTCATTATTTTTTTATACTTTTGCACAATAATTAAAAAACAATATAATTAAGATGGAAAAATATAAGGTTTTATTTGTTCAGCAGGAAATTACTCCATATTTAAACGACAGTCCGATGGGGATCATTGGTCGGTATCTACCACAAGGAATACAGGAAAAGGGAAAAGAAATAAGAACTTTTATGCCGCGTTATGGATGTATAAACGAAAGAAGAAACCAATTACATGAGGTTATTCGTCTTTCAGGTATGAACCTTATAATTAATGATAACGACCACCCTCTTATTATTAAAGTGGCCTCTATACAATCTGCTCGAATGCAGATATATTTTATAGATAGCGAAGATTATTTTCAACGCAAATTCGTTTTTCATGATAAAAACAATAAGTTGTTTAAAGATAATGAAGAGAGAGCTATTTTCTTTTGTCGCGGTGTGATTGAAACTGTAAAAAAACTTGGCTGGGGTCCGGATTTAGTCCATTGTCATGGCTGGATCTCGAGTCTTGTACCAATTTATTTAAAGAAAGCTTTTAAAGACAATCCTTTGTTTTCAGATACAAAAATTATCTATTCTGTTTATGATGATGAGTTTGAAGGTGCATTTTCACCCGACTTTGCTAATAAAATGAAAATGGCTGGAATTTCTGATAAGGATTTGAAACATTATAAGAATCCTACATTTGTCAATATTTCTAAGGCAGCTATTGATTTTTCTGATGGTGTTATTTTTGGAAGCGAAGAGGTCAATCCTGAAATACGCAAATATGTAATAAATTCAGGAAAGCCAGTGTTAGAGCACCAGACAATGGAAACTTATATTGATGCTTATTCAGATTTCTATGATGAAGTTATGATAAATGAATTAGTTCTTGTTGATTAATCTTCGACCTAAATTTTCCCAATTGAAAATTCTGCCCTCCTTTTGCAAATATTACTTAACAATCATATTTGTCTTGTCAATCTTTGTTAATGCATGTAAAGAACCCGATTCGATTGGTATGGAAGTTCAACCAATTGGTGATGTATTGGGGGTTGTTTTTTCTGACACAAGTACGGTTGTTTCATATTCAATTCCTGAAGATTCCATTCGTAGCGACGAAACAATTTACAATTTGTTAGGATGTTATAAAGACCCTGTTTTTGGAACGAGTTCTGCATCAATAGTAACTCAACTTCGGCTGACTTCCAATGGGTATCCTTATGGCGCAGGTGCAAATGCAGATTCTTTAATATTGAATTTAAGATATTATGGATCCTATGGAGATGTTCGGGTTCCGCAAACGGTAAGGGTTTATGAATTAAACGAAACATTGAATGTGGATAGTAATTATTTTTCTAACAGAGTATACAAACTAAAGCCAACCGAGCTTGCAAGCTTTACGTTTACACCAAAACCACTTGATAGTATTTATGCTGATGGAGGCACATATCCTGCAACACTTCGTATTCCATTAAGTTTGTCTTATGCTCAGGAACATTTGATAAACTCTTCTCCGGCAAATTATGTTGACAATACTTCTTTCGCTAGCTTCTTGAAAGGGATCTGTGTTACTACCGTTCCTGTTAACTCCAATGATGCATTTGTTCCTTATGTTAATAAAGGTGCGATATTATATTTTGATTTACTCTCAGCTTATACCCGACTCACACTTTATTATCATAATGTCACTGATGATTCATTACGATGTAATTTTATAGTTAATAATTATTGCGCTCGAATAAATAAATTTAATCACTATCAATTTGCTGATGCATGCGTTAGTCTTCGTAATCAGGTGACTTTGCATGATACTATGGCAGGGAAACAAAATGTTTATCTACAATCAATGTCAGGTGTTAAGACGGTCATTAAATTTCCTTATTTAAAAAGTTACACTTCAAAAGGAAAAGTAGCTATAAATAAAGCAGAATTAATTTTAAGAGTAGATAATACAGATTTAACCATCAGTGAATTTGACGCACCACCTAAGTTGGCCTTGGTTAAAGTAAATGCCGATGGAAATTATTCATTCATGCTTGATCAGTTTGAAGGGGATTCCTATTTCGGTGGAAATTACGATGCGTCAAAAAGAGAATATAAATTTACTATCACACGACATCTTCAGAATATTCTAAACAATGATGTACAAGATTATGGTCTAATGTTAATGGTGTCTGGAGGGTCAATAAAGGCAAACAGGGTTGTATTTGTTGGGACGGATAAACTTTTATCAAGTCGTCTTCGACTAAACTTAACATTTACAAAAGTGAATTAATTATGTGTGGAATTGTTGCGTATATTGGACCGAAACAAGCGTATCCTATTTTAATCAAAGGTCTGCATCGTCTTGAATACAGAGGATACGACAGTGCCGGAATAGCAATGCTTAATGGAGATCTTCATTTATATAAATGCAAAGGTAAAGTTTCTGATCTCGAACAATTTATTGAGAATAAAGATGTTAATGGCAAAGTGGGGATTGCACATACTCGATGGGCTACTCATGGAGAACCCAATGATGCCAATGCACATCCTCATTTTTCAAATTCAAAAAAGTTAGCAATTATTCATAATGGTATTATTGAGAATTATTCAGTATTAAAAGAAGAATTACTCAGCCGAGGATATGTTTTTTCAAGCAATACTGACACAGAAGTCCTAATACATCTAATCGAAGACATTCAAATTAATGAAAAAGTTGATTTAGAAGAAGCATTAAGAATTGCTTTAAATCAGGTAATAGGGGCCTATGCTATTGTTATTATTTCAAAAGATAATCCCGATACGTTAATTGCCGCAAAAAAAGGAAGTCCTTTAGTTATTGGAGTTGGAGTTGATGAATTTTTTGTTGCCTCTGATGCTACACCTATCATTGAGTATACAAAAAACGTAGTCTATCTGGGCGAAGAAGAAATTGCCATTATTAAAAGGGGCGAAATTTTAAAAATAAAAACTATTCTGAATATTGATAAAACACCCTATGTTCAAAAATTAGAAATGCAATTAACAGCATTAGAAAAAGGTGGCTTTGATCATTTCATGCTTAAAGAAATATACGAACAACCTCGTTCAATAAAAGATAGCATGCGTGGTAGGCTAAATGCAAAAGAAGGTATAATTTCTTTAGGTGGTATTACCGATCACGAACAAAAAATTTTAAACGCAGACCGGATTATTATTGTTGCTTGTGGCACATCATGGCATGCGGCACTAGTCGGTGAGTATTTATTTGAAGAACTTGCGCGTATTCCAGTTGAAGTAGAATATGCTTCAGAATTCAGATATCGTAATCCCGTAATTTATGAAAATGATGTTATAATTGCAATTTCACAATCAGGTGAAACAGCTGATACACTTGCAGCTATTCAATTAGCAAAAAATAAAGGAGCAACCATTATTGGAATTTGCAATGTTGTAGGATCTTCAATCGCTCGCGCAACTGATGCGGGCTCTTATACTCATGCAGGTCCAGAGATTGGAGTTGCCTCTACAAAAGCTTTTACTGCGCAAGTAACTTTGCTTACCTTAATGTCGCTGATGATTGCTAATAAAAAAGGGACTTTGACAAAGTCAAGATATCATCAACTAATAAATGCATTGGACACCATTCCCGAAAAGGTTGAAAAAACATTGCTATTAAACGATCAAGTTAAAAAAATTGCAACTATTTTTAAAGATGTTCGAAACTTCTTATACCTTGGAAGAGGATTTAATTTCCCTGTGGCATTGGAAGGAGCATTGAAACTAAAAGAGATTTCGTATATTCATGCAGAAGGTTATCCTGCTGCCGAAATGAAACATGGGCCTATAGCGCTTATTGATGAAGAAATGCCCGTTGTAGTTATTGCGCCTCATACTGGAATTTATGAAAAAGTTGTAAGTAATATACAAGAGGTAAAAGCACGTAAAGGAAAAATCATCGCTATAGTTACTGAAGGAGATGTTATTGTTCAAGGAATGGCTGATTATATTATTGAAATTCCAGAAACAGAGGAAATTCTTGTTCCTATTTTAGCAACAATTCCATTACAATTACTATCCTATCATATAGCCGTTATGCGCGGTTGCAATGTGGATCAGCCAAGAAACCTAGCAAAATCTGTTACAGTTGAATAGGGCTTTATCCTAATCGTTTTTCAACAACATCCCAATTAATTAAATTCCAAAAACCGTTGATATAATCCGCTCGCCGGTTTTGAAAATCCAAATAGTATGCATGTTCCCATACATCAATGGTAAGAATTGGAGTATGACCATTTCGTAGTGGATTTCCTGCATTACTTTCTTGGATAATTTCAAGTTTTCCATCGGATGTCAATACGAGCCATGCCCAGCCCGATCCAAAGAGCGAAAGAGCAGCAACCGAAAACTTTTCTTTAAAATTATCAAATGAACCAAAAAAATTGGTTATAGCATCCCCTAATTTTCCGGTTGGAAGACCACCACCATTATGTTTAAAGCTATTCCAGTAAAAAGTATGATTCCAAACTTGAGCTGCATTATTAAATATTCCACCAGTAGCTTTTAGAACCATCTGATCTAAAGATGAGTTCTCGAATGGTGTTCCAACAATTAGCTTATTAAGATTAGTTACGTAGGTTTGATGATGCTTTCCGTAATGAAATTCAATTGTGTTTTTGGAAATCACAGGTTCTAATGCATCAATCGCATAGGGTAATAAAGGCAATTCTATATTCATTATAAATAAATTTAAATTTCTATTTGGAATTTTTATAATTTTGTTAAATTAAGAACCACAAAGATACAACAAAATGAAAAAGCTTATTTTCTTTTCTTTCTTTTTTTTAATTTTTCTGTTTTCTGCCTGTGGCCCTTCGGAGGAGGAGAGGGAAAAACAAAAAAAACATGATGACTCTTTGATGGAACCTGAGCGCGACGCTGCGATTGATGCAGCCAACAAACTATTAACGGATACAACGATGGCAACAGATACTGCTAAAAATATTCAATCTCAAAAACCAACCGCAAAAAAATAATTATCGTTTTTTCAACACTTCTATCGCTTTCAAAAATGTGTTATCTGTATTGTTAAGCAAAGGATAAAGAGCTTCATTACCATAAATATTTTTTCCGATTGCGGCTTTTAGTTCTGTTTTTATTATGACAGTCGATGCCTTGATTGCTTTGTCATTTCTTTTAACACCATTTTTTTCTCCTGATTTTATCAGACCTTCAAAAATAGCTTCGGACACCATAAACGATTTATTAAAATTTTCGGCATTTTTGTAAGTCGCTTTAATTTGTTGTCTATGACTGTCGGCATAGTCAAAGCCAAATTGATAAATAATTCCTTTGTTATATAGCTGAATAAAGTATTTTGTGTTTTGAGCTGTGTCAATAGGAACAAATATATCAGGCATAATTCCCCCACCACCATATACAATTTTTCCTTTTGGTGTTTTAAATTTCAGTGAATCAGCTAATGGTATACTGTCAGCATTCAGCATTTCGCCATCTGTAAAGCGATGGGCAAAATCATTGTAGTATTCATCTGAACCATTCTTGTACGACTTTTGGATGCATCTTCCGGTCGGTGTGTGATATCGAGCAACTGTCAGACGGATTGCAGATCCGTCTATTAAATCTACTTGTTCCTGAACTAAACCTTTTCCAAACGATCGACGACCGATAATTATTCCACGGTCATTATCCTGAATAGCACCCGAAACAATTTCGCTAGCCGAAGCAGAATTTTCGTCAATGAGAATAACCAATTCGCCATTTTCAAAAGAACCGCTTCCTGTTGCAAAGGATGATTTTTTTGAACGATGCAAGCCCTCAGTATAAACAATTAGTTTTCCATTACTTAAAAACTCATCCGAAAGGTCAATGGCTGCATCAAGGAACCCACCTCCGTTTCCACGAAGGTCGAGGATGAGTTTTGTCATTCCTTTGGACTTTAGTGTTAACAAAGCATTTGAAAATTCTTCGGAAGTAGTTTTCGAAAACTTACTGAGTTTGATACAGCCAATGTTATTTGTTACCATGTAGGAAACATCAATGCTGTATGTAGGTATAGGAGCACGGATAATTTTAAATTCGAAAAGTTTTGGCAAACCAGGCCTGAAAACGGTAATATTAACTTCTGTGCCTTTTTTGCCTTTTAACTTTTTCATCACCAGTTCGTTGGTAATTTTAATACCCGCAATTGATTTCCCTTCCACTTTAATAATACGGTCTCCGGCCTTAACACCGCGTTGTTCCGAAGGTCCCCCGGGTATAGTATTAATCACAATAACAGTATCTTTTAGTATTCTAAATTCAACACCAATACCATCAAACTTGCCCATTAGCGGGTCATTTACATCATTAAAGTCAGCCGCAGGAATGTAAGCCGAGTGTGGGTCTAAATTTTGTAAAATACCGTTGATTGCAAATTCTATGAGTTTATCATGATTAACGGTATCAACGTATGATGTTTCAATGTAATTAATCACATCGTTCAGCTTATTATAATTGTTTAAATTGAGCGAAAAAAAATCTTTGATCGTATTACCTGTCCCATTTGAAAAGCGTAAAAGTTTTACTCCTAAAAACATGCCTGCAACAAAAACAATTGCAAACATAATGGGGAGGTAAATGAATTTTTTTCGTGAGCTATTTTCCATTGATTAAAATATATGGTATGATTTTCCCGATTTTATATCAGGAATACTTCAGGTTCTCCAAACGTTAAGCACCTCGAGTACTTTTTATAGTACCCAGAGCGGGAGTCGAACCCGCACGAGTTTTACCTCACTGGTGTTTGAGACCAGCGCGTCTACCAGTTCCGCCATCTGGGCATCTTTGTATTTGCGATGCAAATTGGGCTGCAAAGATATGTAATCTTATATGACTTTTACAATAAAAAAATGAAAAGGATTTGTACCAAAAATTGTAATTTAAAATCTTTTATACCTTTACCGTTATATAAACACAGCAATGAAAAAAATTATAAAAATAATTTTGTGGATAGTATTTGCACTCGTATTGTTTGTTGCGGGTTTTTTAATTTACAGCACCATAACAGACTTTCAGCCAAAGCTAATTGAAAAACTTGAAATTTCAGGAAAAAAATTACCACCCGATACTTCTGTATTTTCAGTATTAAGTTGGAATATCGGGTATTGCGGTATGGGTAAAGAGCAGGATTTCTTTTTCGATGGAGGCAAAGGAGTAAAACCCGAACAAAAGGATTACGAAGCTTATGAAAATGGAATTTTAAATTTTATCAAAAAGAACGATACGGTGGATTTTGCATTTTATCAGGAAATAGATATTGAATCAAAAAGAAGCTATTATGTAAATCAATTAGAGAAAATTAAAGGTCTATTAAATAATCATGTTTTTTCATTTGCAAAAAATTACGATGTGGATTTTGTTCCTTTTCCACTTGCATCACCTATGGGCAAAGTGATTGCCGGCTTGGCTACTTTTTCGAAGCACCAACCTGTCAAAGCAATTCGATATGCTTTTACAGCTAACTTTTCGTGGCCAACCCGAATATTTATGCTTGATCGTTGTTTTTTGCTTTCGCGATTTAAATTAAAAAACGGAAAAGAATTGGTGCTGATTAATACGCATAACTCTGCTTTTGACAATACAACTGAATTACGCAAAACAGAGCTGCAACAGTTAAAAGAAAAAATGCTTGAGGAGTTTAATAAAGGAAACTATGTAATTGCAGGTGGTGATTGGAATCAAAATCCGTTAGGATTTAATGAGAAAAATATTATTTCTTCTGAAGCATCCCATTCTATTGATCCGCCTATGGATAAGCAAATATTACCAATTGAATGGAAATGGATTTTTGATCCTGCTATACCGACAAACAGAGATGCGAATACGCCTTATGAAACAAAAAAAACCAAGACTACTATTATTGATTTCTTTGTTGTATCACCGAATGTAGCGGTAATCTCAAACAAAACAATTCAAACAGGTTTTCAGTATTCCGATCATCAACCCATTTATCTCAAAGTAAAATTGTATTAATCTTCATTATAAAACAAATCGGCCGTAATGCTGTCGGCAAATAGCTTTCCCCTTTTTGATAAAACAAAAACAGGATCCCTGTTTTCGATGTTTCCTGCTTTAATATGTTTATTGGATTGCACATTAAAATAATTCGAATATTTTTTCCCGAAATCAAGTTCTAATTTCTTAAGGTTAACGCCCCAAATAGTCCGAATAGCTGTCATTACATATTCGTTATATTTTTGCTTGATTGATAAAAATTCTGATTCGTAGGGTGTTTCGCCGGATGAAATTTTTTGAATATAGGTCGATAAATTAGAAACATTCCATTGACGCGATTCATGGTTATATGAATGAGCTGAAGGGCCTATTCCCAAATATTTTTCGCCTTTCCAATAAGCCGAATTATGTTTTGAAATATAACCCTCTTTACAAAAATTTGAAATTTCATACTGATGGAAAAACTCATTTGTTAGATTCATCAGCATCAAAAATTGTTCAGCTGATTGTGCTTCATTAACTACTGTTTTTTTCTTTTTTATAATTTCATTATTAAGAATTGTTTTGGGTTCAATCGTCAACGAGTATGCTGATAAATGGGGAATATTTAATTTTATAACTTGTTGAATTTCTTCTTCCCATTTTTTATCAGAAAGAGTAGGAGTTCCATAGATCAAATCAATACTTAAATTTTCAAAACCAAAATCCTGTGCGCTTTTGATGGCTCTTTCCGATTGATTAGCGTTATGAATTCGTGATAAATAGTTTAAATCTTCATCATAAAAAGATTGAACACCTATGCTCAAACGATTGACTGCACTGCTTTTCAACGACCGTAAATAAGTGCTATTAATATTATCCGGATTGGCCTCAAGCGTAATCTCTGCATTTTTATTTACATTATAATGCCTATAAATTTGTTCAATAATTTTCATGAGCTGATTCTCATTAAGCAATGAAGGTGTACCTCCACCAAAATAAATTGTTTCAATCAATTCGTTGTTCAGGTAATCTTTTTGAAGGATAATTTCTTTACAAATTGATGACAGAATTAAATCAAAATGTTTAGATGACGCAACTGAAAAAAAATTACAATAGTTGCATTTTCCCTTGCAAAAAGGAATATGAATATATATTCCGGCCATGAAATTTTATTTTTTTAAAACAATACGGAACGTAGTGCCTTTGTTGATAACAGATTGCTTTACAAACAAATGTCCTGAATGATAATTTTCAATAATACGTTCAGCGAGAGTAAGTCCTAAACCCCACCCCCTTTGTTTTGTAGTGACCCCTGGATTAAATATGGTTTTATATTTCGATTTTGGAATTCCTTTACCTGTATCGGTAATGTCAATATAAACCATCGTAATTTCATCTGAAATATGAATGTGAATATTTCCGCTACCACTCATAGCATCAATAGCATTTTTGCATAAATTTTCAATTACCCACTCAAAAAGCTGCGTATTTAAAGGGATAAATAATTCATCTGTTTGAGGTAAATTGATATGGTAGGTAATGTTTTTCGAAGTACGAGATTTTAAATATTCAACTGAGTTGTAAATAACCTGAACAATATTTTCTTTCAATAACTTTGGAGGTGAGCCGATTTTTGAGAAACGATCGGTAATAGTTTCTAAACGATGAACATCTTTTTTTATATCTAAAAGTGTTACCTCGTCTATGCCCTTTGATTTTAAATGTTCAATCCAAGCAATAAGAGACGAAAGCGGCGTTCCTAACTGATGTGCTGTTTCTTTAGCCATTCCCAACCACACCTGATTTTGTTCAGCTTTACGTGTAGTGCTAAAAACAAAATAGACTACCAATAAAAATATTCCAATGATTCCAAACTGAATGTAAGGGTAGTATTTTAACTGAGTAAGTAAGTCGGAGTCTTTATAAAAAATATAGCTTTTGCCATAGTTTGTCAGGTTTAACTCAATTGGAGTATTTTGTTTTTCCATGGATGAAATAGTATGCAACAAATATTCTTTGTCTTTTACTTTAGAAGAATCAATATTTCCCGTACTGATAATTTTTGTTTTTGTGCTATCTGTAATGATTACTGGTGCAGATGCAGAATTTAATACAACTTCTGCAATAAATGTTTTGATGATGTCATCCAACACAACCCTAAGTTCCGTAAAGAGTTTGGAATCTTTGTAGAAAAGATAAGTTTTGTTAATGCCTGTGCCTGTTTCGATAGGATCATATTCAGAATATTCTTTTTTATATTTACCGCTAAGCACTTTCAATGAATCGGAATTGAAATCAATATTAAGCGAAGATGTAATATTGAATTTGTCATCGGTTAATATCACCGGAATATTGCTATTGCTTGATATTATGTCGAGATAAAACGTAAGGTCTTCGTTGTTGCTTGCATTAATCAAACGCGATGTGGCTTCAGCCCAAAGTTTAACTCTTTTACGTTCTTCAACTTTAATTTTCTCAAAAAAGAATTCCGTATACTTAACCAAGTTTGCTTTATGCTGAATAGCGTCAGCCCAAATTTTTACCTTTTGCCGTTCGTCATTAGCAATTTTGCGAACCAGCACATTGGTGTACCAAAGGGATGAACCAACAATAATAATAGCTATTGCAAGCAACAACCATTTCCATTTTCGCTTTTGAGAATAAATATTCATTCGTTCTGCAACCGACTATGCCTCTTTCATTAATACTGTTTTTGCCTTCAGTATTTCTTTTTTTTGTTCGGAACTGACAACCGGATAATGCAAATGTAGTGATTCTAATTTTGATTTTAATACTGAACAAACCAATGCGCGCATATACCATTTTTTATCGGCAGGAATAATATGCCATGGTGCATGATTAGTTGAAGTATGTTCGAGTATTTCCTGATAGGCATGCATGTAGTCATTCCAATACTGGCGTTCGGATAAATCGTTGGGTGTGAATTTCCAGTTTTTAGTTGTATCGTTTATTCGCTCAAGAAACCGACGTTTTTGTTCGTTCTTAGAGACATGCAGAAAGAATTTCAAAACTAAAATCCCATTATTATCCAAATACTTTTCAAATGAATTAATATCATCATAACGAGTTTTTAAAATCTGGTTTGCATTTGACAAATCAGATTTTATCTGTGGTAGTTTTTGATAAGATAAAATTTTAGGGTGCACGCGCGTAATTAAAACCTCTTCGTAATATGATCGATTAAATATTCCAATATTTCCACGTTCAGGTAATGCCTTCATACAGCGCCATAAATAGTCGTGATCCAATTCTTCGGTGGATGGTGCTTTGAAACTTTTTACCTGACATCCTTGTGGATTCATTCCTGACATCACATGTTTTATCACTCCGTCTTTGCCCGCTGCATCCATTGCTTGCAATATAATCAACACCCCGTATTTATCATGTGCATACAACATATCCTGTAGTTCGGATAAGTGTTCAAGATCTTTTTTAAATTCGTTTAAAACAGCTTCTTTCTTTTTAAACTTGCCAGTATCGTCTGTTTTGAATTGCTCAAGTTTTTTTTTGTCTTCGGGTTTAAAAATATACTTTTTGTAATCCATACTAATTTATTTTTAAGTGACTATTTAGGTTCATCTTCGTCCCATTCAATTGTAAAGTTAGAATTGTTTTTGGTTTTTTTATCCTTATTTTTTTTCTTGGTGTCATCCTTAGTTTCTGAAGTGTCTTTTTTTATCCAACCAAATTCTTTTTTTAAGATATTCTTAAGGTTTTGCTTTTCCTGAATAAAACCAACGACTATTTTTTCCTTCACTCCCTTAGCATCATATTTATATTCGGGCTTATCAACTGTGCCAAATACCGTGATATAAATAGAAGTTTTTCCCAATCCGTCATCTTCAACAACACCAAATTCTTCATTTTCTTTTTTGGCCTTTTTAGCTTTTTTCGAAAGCAGTTCCGATAACAAAATTCTAAGTCGATAATTGATTACGTTATCAAAAGTATGAGTACCGGATGCTTTTATGTTAATTGCCGAGGATTTAATATCCATCACTGGAAATGAAATGACTTGATTTTTGATTTCAATTTGATTTTTGAGTGTGGCAAACTTCACATCCGATAGGTCTTCAACCTTAATAAATTTTGCTAGTCCTTTCATGGGTGCATAGTTTAGCAACTCACCATTTTCTATGCTGAGTGTCGTCATAGCATAAATCTTATCGTAATTAACTTTTAACGAAGGCGACCAAACGGAAGCAAATTGAATATCCGCATTAAGCTTTCCTTTAATGTTATCATCCTTCATATTATTCTGGCCAAAATTTCCACATTCGTAAAATAATTTTGTGATGTTAACATTTTTTAGGGAAGTTTCTGTTGATATCATTAACTGTTCAGGATTTGAACCGTCAATAATTACCAAGGACTTTACACTTCCATCCAATGCATTAAATAAAAGTTGATTAATAATTAATTGTTGTTTACGCAATTTAATTTTTCCCGAAATGTTCGTCGCATTAAACTTGTTGAAGTTTAATTTACCAATAGAAACATTTAATTTAAAATCAAACTTTTCCGAAAACTGAAGCTTATAGCTTGTTTCGTTGCTTGTTGATTCATCAGTCAATAAATCATCTAAATCAATATTGTTTGATTTTACATCAGCATCAACTAGCAAACTTTGATTGGGCAAAAACAAAAACGAAAGTACATTACGGAAATATCCGCTTACTGAAAAATCACTTTTCGATATAGCTCCTGTAAGGTCATCAATAATTACATCATTATTGCTGAATTGAAAATTTCCGTTGATAGCGCAAAAATTATGCACATTATCCTTTAACTGAAAATTCATATTTTCAATCTTCATCTTTCCAGAGCAGCTGCTGTTTTTAAAATCTTCGAAAGTGAATTTAGTGTTTTTAATTTTACTTTTAAATGAAACATTCATATTCATCTTTCCGCTAATTGTTTTGATGTTTTCTATTTTTAAAAATGATTGTAATGCACTCAAGTCAACATCAGCATTGGCAGTGAGTTCCACCTCCGGTTGCGATAAATCTTTGATGTGTAGTTCTCCTTTTATTGATCCTGTTTCAAGTGTTGCTGAAATATTTTTAAGTGTCACTTCATTCGTTGATAATTGCTTTTGAGTACCGTTAGTATAATCACCGGTGAATGAAAGATTTTTTAGCGAAATATTGTTTTCCTTTTCAATAAACTCAGCATTTTTTACACCAAAATTTACTTTTATCAAAGGCATATCATTGTTTTTAAATGAGCCATTGATTGAACAATCAAAGTAAAAATCACCTTTGCAATTATATTTGCTTACATATTTTCTTAATTGATAGGGCAACTCTTTGATGAACGATTCCACTTTAATATCCTTACTTTTTATTTGCAAATCGGAGGTTTGTTTATTAGCAGAATATTCAATATTTCCTTCAATGTTGAATTCCATTTCACCAATACTTACATTACTTTCTTTAAAAGTATATTTATCTCCGCTAACATCAAGCACCATATCAACGGTGGCTTTTTTATTTGCGAAAAAAGTTAACTTCTGTTCTTTGATATAATTTATTTGCAGGTCGCCATTTGCATAGAAGGTATAATTATCATTTGAGAATTTACCTTTTAAAATTAAGTATTCAGCCAAAACAGCATAGTTTTGATTGGCGGATTGATTTTTATAATTTATTTGAACCTTATCTAAAATAATTTTCTGCAAATCAAGAGAAAAATTATTACTGCTAGTGTCTGTGGATTCTTTCCAAAAATGATAATTGTCAGAACCATCCGCAAACACCCTAATATTAAGCTCTGCATTTTGTGCTTCAATTCTTTTTATTCGATAATTCTGATCAAACAAATCCCAGATACTGAATTGTAAAAACACTTTATCAGCTTTTAACAAATTCCCTTTAGAATGTGTTTTTATTGCATCTTTTGCTGTAACATCAGTAAAAGTTAGGGAAGCAAAAGGGAATTTACGTATTAACGATAAATCAATTTCACCTACTTTAATTTCGGAATTCAATTGTTTGTTCAATTGCTCAATGGCATATTGCTTTACTCTGTCTTCGTATACATACCCAAGTAAAACAGCGATTCCAATTAAAAACAATATGCTAGCAAAAACGATAAGCAACACGCGTAAAATACGCCTGAGCACCTTAGGCAATTTTCTTTTTTTTTCTATAAGATTCGTATCAGACACTCAATAAAACGTTTTACAAAAAGAAAATATTTTCTAATGAATCATTTTAAGAAAATTAATTTCAAGTGGGTTTAAAAAGCGCCATTTTCCTCGAAGCAGATCTTTTTTGGTCAGGCCGGCAAAACTAACCCTGTCAAGCTTTACAACTTCGTAATCCAAACTTTCGAAAATCCTTCGCACGATGCGATTCTTACCCGAATGTAATTCGATTCCAATTTGTTTTTTATCAAGACCATTTCCGGTATATGCTATTTCATCCACTTTGATAAAACCATCATCCATTTCGATGCCTTCCGAAATTTTAACCATATCGGCCTTTGTAAGAGGTTTGCTCAAAACAACATTGTATATTTTATGGATGTGGTATTTGGGATGAGTTAATTTTTTTGCTATTTCCCCATCATTGGTAAACAACAAAACACCAGTTGTGTTGCGGTCAAGACGACCTACTGGATAAATGCGTTCTTTACAAGCGCGCTCAACCAATATCATTACAGTTTTGCGATGTTGAGGATCGTCGGCAGTAGTGATGTAATCCTTGGGTTTGTTTAACAGAATGTAAATATTTTTTTCACTTTTCAATCGTTGTCCACCATATTTTACAACATCATCGGGCGAAACCTTAGTACCCATTTCTGTTACCACCTTGTCGTTAACAGTAACAGCGCCCGATTGTATGAGTTCATCCGCTTCGCGCCGCGAGCAAACGCCCGAATTAGAAATGTATTTATTCAAACGTATTAAGCCATCATTAGTCGGAGTCGCTTTTTGTTTATTTTGTGAACCACGGTTTTTATATTCCGATGAGCGTTTATATTTTGGGTCATAAGGATTGCTTCCTTTATTTTTATAAGATACTTTATCATAGTTCTTTCGTTCGCTGCCATCTTTCTTAAAGGGTTTTTTATCATCTCCAAAGCGTTTTCTTTTGTAATCGATGGGCTTAGCTTCTCTGTTAGAAGGCTTGTCTCTTTTGAATTTATCATGAGTTTTCGTATCGCTTTCTTTGCTGTCAAATGGTTTTCTTTCTTTCTTATATGGCTTTTTGTCAGAAAATGGTTTTACGTTTCTTTTCTTATCAAAAGTTTTTTGGGGTTTGGTCGAATGATGTTGCATATCATCCGTGCTCCCCGTTTCTTTTCGAACTGATTTTCTCTTTCTGCTTTTATCTCTCAAAGGCTTTTGTTTTTTGAATTCTGACATGTTTGTGTGGCTTAACAAATTAAGCTACAAACTTACACAATATTTTTTTAAAGGTAAAGGATGGTGTATAATTATAAAAACAAAAACATCAGTTTTCTTTAATAAAATTTGTACTTTTGCCATTTAAAAATTATCAATAATTAATGCAAAAGATTATAATAAAGGATAAGGAATTTGACATTTTTATTACGGCTGATGAAATTCAAAATTCTATAAATAATGTGGCTGCCAAAATTAATCAAGATTTAACAAACAGCAACCCTTTATTTCTTGTAGTACTCAACGGTTCCTTTATGTTTGCTGCCGATCTTTTTAAAAAAATCCATTTCCCTTGCGAAATATCGTTTATAAAACTCTCTTCTTACGAAGGCACTTCAACAACCAATGATATGAAAACCCTTATCGGATTAAATGAAAATTTAAACAACCGATGTATTGTGATTGTTGAAGATATTATTGATACAGGGAATACTATAGTTCATTTATTCGACCTACTTAAACAATACAGCCCAAGCGAGATTCGTATAGCAACCTTGTTATTTAAACCAAAGACATTTAATAAAGATTTTAAAATTCATTACATAGGCAAAGAAATTCCTAATGACTTTATAGTCGGCTTTGGTCTAGACTACGACGGCTACGGACGAAATTACCCAAATATATATAAAATTGTTTCTTAATTTAACCATCATTATAAAAATAACTTATAACTTTTCAAAAGATGTTAAACATAGTAATCTTTGGCCCTCCAGGCGCAGGTAAAGGAACTCAAGCAGTTCGTATTGCAGAAAAATTTTCTATGGTTCATATTTCTACCGGTGAAATTTTTCGTAGAGAAATGAGCGCAAACTCTGACTTAGGAAACGAAGTAAAAAGTTTTATGGATAAAGGTTGTCTAGTTCCTGACGATTTAGTTGTTAAAGTGTTGTTGTCTGTTTTGGAAAAAAACAAAGATGCTAAAGGCTTTATTTTCGACGGTTTCCCTCGAACAATTTATCAGGCCCAACAACTAGATGAGAAACTAAATAGCCAAAAATTTCCAGTATCTTTTGTCCTATCGTTAGATGTGCAAGAGCAAGAACTCATTAATCGTTTGGTAAAACGTGGTTTGGAAACAGGTCGTTCAGACGACACCCCACAAGTAATTTATCAACGACTTTTAGTTTATGCCAAAGACACCAAACCCTTACTTGATTATTATAAATCTCAGAAAAAACTGAAACAAATCAATGGAATGGGTAATATCAATGAAATATTTACTGAAATTTCTAAGGTGATCGGCTCTCATTTGTCTAAATAACATTCAATCCTGATTCAGCAGATGTTTTCTGAAATTTATTATTACATTTCAAATCTGAATTAAGGGAATAGTATGACTTCATCTAACTTTGTTGATTATGTAAAAATCCTTTGTCGTTCGGGCAAAGGCGGTGATGGCTCGATGCACTTCCATCGTTCAAAAATAAATCCGCATGGCGGACCAGACGGTGGAAACGGGGGTAGAGGTGGACATATCATCTTGCGCGGAAATAAGCAGCTTTGGACTCTTCTTCATTTAAAATACACCAAACATGTGTTTGCTCAGGAAGGACAAAACGGAGGCAAACAACTAATGACTGGGGCCGATGGTAACGATTACTACATTGATGTACCATTAGGTACAATATCAAAAGATTTTGAGACCGGTCTAATTGATTTTGAAATAACAACACATGGCGAAGAGCATATTCTGCTTCAAGGTGGCAGAGGAGGCAAGGGCAATGACCATTTTAAATCATCTACTTTTCAAGCCCCCAAGTTTTCGCAACCCGGTGAACCCGAACAGGAAAGATGGAAGATACTCGAACTTAAGATACTGGCAGATGTGGGATTAGTAGGATTCCCGAATGCAGGAAAATCTACTCTGTTATCTGTAATATCTGCAGCAAAACCCGAAATAGCCGATTATCCTTTTACTACACTTATTCCAAATTTGGGAATGGTTTCCTATTACGATAATAAATCTTTTGTGATGGCCGACATACCCGGAATAATTGAAGGTGCACATGAAGGCAAAGGACTTGGCACACGTTTCCTTAGGCATATCGAACGCAACTCTATCCTGTTGTTTCTAGTGCCCGTTGACTCAAATGACATTCGGAAAGATTACGCCATTTTAATAAATGAACTCAAACAATACAATCCTGAATTGCTTGATAAATCTAAAGTGCTAGCTATCACAAAATGTGATTTGGCAGATGAGGATTTATTAAAAGAAATAAAAAAAGAATTGCCTGCGGTTGAATGTGTTTTTATATCCTCTCATACCAACAAAGGACTTATTGAATTGAAACATCTGTTGTGGCAAAAATTAAATTCAACTGAAGATATTTAATAATATATTTGTAGTTCAACCTTTTTGAAATTGAAAAAAAATCGGACTCAAATAACAGTCATCCTTTTTCTTTTAATGTTATGTTGCCTCTCATGCAGAAACACAAAGCAGCTTGTCGATAAAGAATTTCTGCTAAATAAAAATAGTATTAAGGTTGATAATTCGAAAGTCAACAGCGAAGATCTTTCATCCTACATTAAGCAAAAACCAAATCGAAAAATATTGGGTTTGTTTCGATTTCATCTCACTGTTTATTCAATCGGAAACAAAGGCAAAGAAAATAGAATAAAAAAATGGATGAAAAATACGATAGGTGAGGCACCTGTAATTCTTGATACTTTCCTTACGGATAAATCAGTTAAGCAGATGATATTGTATCTTAACAACAAAGGATATTTTACCGCCAAAGTGAGTCGTTCGTTCGTTTATAACACAAGGAAAAAGAAAGTTCAGGTAATATATAACGTCAAGGCCTTTGAAGCATATAAAGTACTTCAAGTAAATTATGAAATCGAGGACCAAGATATAAGATCTTTTGTAATAAATGATACCAACAATTCCTTGTTAAAAGCAGGAAAAAATTATGATGTGGATGAGTTACAGACCGAGCGTGATCGAATTACAAAAAACCTCAAGGAAAATGGCTATTATGAGTTTTCAAAAGAATACATTACTTATAGAATTGATAGTTCTTTAAATTCTGTTAAACTTAAAATCACCTGTAAAATTAATCAAAGCAAAACAAAAGTCCGACTAGCAAATAGTGATTCGATAATAATTACAAATCATCCCAGATTCCTTATTCAGAAAATTTATATTTATCCTGATTATAAAACACTACAACTTGATACAATAAAATACGATACAATTAAAGTTTCTATTGCTCAACGGAAAAAATCTTCAATACCCAATACTTACTATTTTATTGTAAAGGAAAATGCACCTATTAAAGTAAAATTTAAAACTTTAACACAATCTGTTTTTATTGAACCTGGTCAATATTTTAATATCAAAGATGTTGACAGAACATATAAACGCTTATCAGATTTGCGTTTCTATAAATTTATAAACATCACATTTAATAATTCCGAAAACGATTCGATGATTGATGGAATGAAACTGTTAGATTGCCGCATTCAACTTACCCGCACAGCAACTCAATCAATTAACTATGAGTTCGAAGGGACTAACTCATCGGGCGATCTTGGAATTGCAGGAAACGTTGTTTATCAGAATAAAAACTTTTTTAAAGGGGCTGAAATTTTTAGTGTAAAAGCAAAAGGAGCATTGGAAGTCCGAAGAATTTCGGGGCAAAAAGACCCGAGTGATCTTATTTATGCATGGCTCCCATTTAATACTGTAGAAACCGGGCTTGAAACCGGACTCGATATTCCTAAATTTTTTGTTCCAATCAGAGCCGAACGTTTTCCAAAATATTTTAAACCCAAAACCAGTATTCAAGCTGGTTTAAATTATCAAAAACGACCTGATTATACAAGGTATATTACCAACGTATCTTTTGGTTACGACTGGAAAGAAAATGAAAAAAAACGCCATATCCTGAATCCGGTCGAAATTAACTCTGTTAAAATTAAATTGGATCCTCTGTTTGAGCAATCCATTGCTGGTCTTAGTGAACGCTTGAAAAGCGGGTATAAAGACCACTTAACTACTGCCTTAAAATATACATTTCTATTCAGCAATCAACTAAACAATAAATCTAAAAAGTTCGTTTTCTTTCGCGGTTCATTTGAGGCAGCAGGAAATCTGTTGAGTGCAATTAGTAAACCACTAGGATTTGTAAAAAAAGACAATGATTATTATACAGTTTTTGGTATTCGATATGCACAGTACCTTAGAGCAGATGCAGATTTTAGGCATTTTAATAAAATAAATAAAAACACCACGTTTGCATATCGCACTGCTTTTGGAATAGGTTTCCCTTATGGAAATTTACCTGTAATGCCATTCGAAAAAAGCTTTTTTGTTGGTGGTGCAAATGATATTCGTGCCTGGCAAATACGTACGCTTGGTCCGGGTTCTTTTAATGATTCTCTGAATTCAGTTCTCGATAAAACAGGCGACATCATGTTGGAGGGAAACATTGAATACCGTTTTGGTATTTATCACTTTCTTCAAGGTGCTGCATTTGTTGATGCTGGAAATGTTTGGCTGATGTATAAAAATGCGAAATTTAAAGATGGCGAGTTTTTGTTAAATAATTTTTATAAGCAAATTGCTATTGGTGCGGGATTGGGTATCAGACTCGACTTTTCATTCTTTGTTTTTCGCATAGACGCGGCTGCGCCATTGAAAAACCCTGTCTTCCCTGAAGGTAATCGTTGGCAGGTAAAAAGTTTGACATTCAAAGATATCAATTTAAATCTTGGAATTGGATATCCATTCTAAGAAGTGATTGACTTTGAATTAGTAAATAATTAGCTACTCATAAGAAATGAATACAGATACCATTCGTACTCAACTCACGGATAATTTCCCACATCAACCAACACTCAGTCAGTTCGAGCTCATTGATAAATTAGCTGCTTTCCTGACTGAACAAAATCAACATTCATTATTTGTAATAACAGGTTATGCCGGAACCGGAAAAACAACCGTTGTTCGTTCGCTTGTAAAAGTTTTGTCAAAAATAAAATATCAATCCTGCTTGTTAGCGCCTACAGGTCGAGCGGCAAAAGTGTTGTCGAATTATTCAAAAAAATCCGCTTATACTATTCATAAAAAAATATACAGAGTAAAAACAGGCATAGAAGGTTCCGCCTCACTGGTACTTATGCCGAATTTACATAAGCAAACTATTTTTATTGTTGATGAAGCTTCTATGATCTCAAATTATTCGGGAAATAATAATCATCAACTTTTCCAAAATAATAATATTTTGGACGACTTAGTGTCCTTTGTGTATAATCAGCAAAATTGCAAACTCATTCTCATCGGAGATGCAGCACAATTACCTCCTGTGGGAATAACTATCAGTCCGGCTTTGGATATCAATTACCTTAAAGCATCCTACAATTTTGATATTGAAAATAGTGAGTTAACGGAAGTAGTTCGTCAGAAAAAAGAATCCGGAATTTTGCACAACGCTAATAAAGTACGTGCAATCATTAATTTAAAAAATAATAAAGTTCCAACTTTTAATGTTGAAGACTTTGACGATGTTATTAAACTTGAGGGTTCTGATCTGGAAGATGCCCTGAATCATTCCTATTCGAACTATGGCAAAGAAAGCACATTGATTGTTTGCCGCTCAAACAGAAGGGCAAATATTTACAATCAGCAAATTCGTAATCGTGTATTTTATCAAGAAAACGAAATATCCACAGGCGATTTGGTAATGGTTGTAAAGAACAATTATTTTTGGCTTTCACCCGATTCTAATGCAGGATTCATTGCAAATGGAGACACTCTTGAAATTCAGAAAATAATTCGAATTGAAGAAATCTATGGATTCCGATTTGCCAAAGCAATTGTTCGTTTGATTGATTATCCGGATGAACCGGAATTGGAAACTATTTTGTTGCTTCAAACCCTTGCAGCCGAATCAGCGGCATTAACGGCATCTGACCAACAACTTTTATACAATACTATTCTTCAGGATTATGAACATATTCCGCAACTACGATTACGTATAAAAAATCTAAAGGAAAACCCTTACTTTAATGCCTTACAAGTTAAATTTGCTTACGCCCAAACCTGTCATAAATCACAGGGGGGGCAGTGGAATTGTGTGTTTGTAGAACAGGGATATTTAACGCAAGATATGATCAACAATGAATATATGCGTTGGCTGTATACTGCTATAACAAGAGCAACCGAAAAGTTGTATTTGGTGAATTTTAGCAAGGAGTTTTATTGATAAGCACCACAGCATATGCTGCAACACCTTCTTCGCGCCCTACAAAACCAAGCTTTTCGGTGGTTGTTGCTTTGATGGAAATATCTTCCTCTTCAATATTGAGTACTGAGGATAATTGTTTTTTCATCTCGGGTATATAAACTGAAATTTTTGGTTGTTGCAAACACACTGTTGTATCAATGTTCCCAATAGTCCAGCCGTTTTTTATAAGCAATTCTGAAACTTCTTTTAGTAAAAATTTACTATCAATATCTTTGAATTTGTCGGATGTATCAGGAAAATAGTATCCGATATCCCTAAGATTAGCAGCACCTAAAAGTGCGTCGCAAATAGCATGTATTAATACGTCAGCATCGGAGTGTCCGATGGAACCCTTGGTTGATGGAATTTTTATTCCTCCCAAAAAAAAATTAGCTCCCTCTTTGAGTTGGTGAACATCAAATCCAAAACCAACTCTTATTTTCATTTTGTTTCGGTGTCTTTGTTCTGTTCTTTGAAAGCATCAAAATCGAAGAGTAGCGTAAAGCGTAAAGTGTTTTCAAGTGGATTGTGTTGTTCGGTAGGAATTAAATAGGCAAAATCCAATCCAAAAACATTGTATTTTAATCCGGCACCAACAGTAAAGAATTTACGATTTCCTTTTGTTTTGGCTTCATTAAAATATCCTGCCCTGATTGCAAATTGTTTATCATACCAATACTCAACACCAATAGATGTGTTAATTTCTTTCATTTCTTCTTTAAAGCCCCCGGGTGCGTCTGAAAAAGATTGGAGCATTCCGCTTACAACACCAACATCATTCGGTTTGCCAAAATTTATTACAGGTTGTCCATTTACATATACAGGCAAACCTGTTGTGTCATTTGTTTTGTAAACAGGTGGAGTAGGGACTAAAAGTTTGTTAAAATCTAACAGAAATGATATCGAATTATATTTATCCAAATCAAGTGATAGCGAGCTGCCTAAACGTAAGTTTATGGGGATAAAGTCCCGTTGAGTAGACTCAGTATAAGAAATTTTATTTCCAATATTCGAAATATTTGCGCCTATTCCTAATAGTCCTTTTTGTTTTCCCATTTCAACGTTCTTTTGATAAAAAACGGAAACATCAGCAGCAGCAGCGTTACCTGCATGTGTTTGTTGCCCTCCTGTGAGTACGATACCACCGGTAAGGTTTGAATGGATGTAGCGTAAAGCAACCCCACCAGATAAATGATCAGAAAATTTGCGAGAGTATGCTACGTCAACAGCAAATTCACTGGGTTTAAAGTTTCCGATAACATTCCCAACGATATCAGTAAACGTAATATCTCCTAATGAAAAATATAAAAGAGAGGCAGCTATTGCTTGATCCTTCCCGATTTTTTTATACCCTGTTATGTATGCAAGGTTTATATCGTTTACCAATTTCCTAAGCCAAGGACTGTAGGCCATTGAAAATCCCATATTTTTATCAATAAAAGCATACTTCGCCGGATTCCAATGCAGCGAATTTGCATCGGGTGTAGAGGCAACTCCGGCATCACCCATTGCACCTGCTCGTGCATCAGGCGCAATCAATAGAAAAGGAACCGTAGTAGTAATGGTGTTTACCTGTCCTAAAATTGAAGTTACGTCAACTGTTCCTAATGAAGGGTTGCCCGTGTTAACAAACGGATTCTTCAAGACATACGCTGAAGGGTCGTTTTGGGCGATAAGACCGAAGCTTAAAAAATTAACAGCAGCTATCAAAACGAAGTACTTAACTTTAATTAATATTATTTTCATGACTAAAAATTTAATAAATATTGATTTTTTGATTTAAAGTAAGTACTTTTTTTATCATGCTAAATCATTAAATTAAGACTCAATTAAGTTTGCAAATATAAAAATTATGTAATAAGTATAAAAACTATTTTAAAATCACTAATTTTTGAATCACTTCTGCTGTTTTCTCTTCAGTTCCTTTTACAGATAATTTATAAATGTAAACGCCTTGTCCAATTCGGTCTCCGAAATCATCTCGGCCATCCCA
>Ga0172369_10000747_pt1 | contig 48210 bp, 34 predicted proteins | sample LakKiv25m_FD_114539 | JGI IMG/M metagenome (GOLD analysis project Ga0172369, IMG submission 114539) | Freshwater microbial communities from Kabuno Bay, South-Kivu, Congo - kab_022012_11.25m | ecosystem: Environmental > Aquatic > Freshwater > Lake | place: Democratic Republic of the Congo...
CGAGATCGGCGGTGAACCGCTGATCGAGCGCGCCATCGCGCAACTCGTCGCGGCCGGCGTCAGCGACATCGGCATCAACGTGTTCCACCTCGGCGAGCAGATCGTGGCGCGCCTCGGCGACGGCCGCAACCTCGGTGCCCGGCTGACGTTCTTTGACGAGCGCCCGGAGGTGCTCGGCACAGGTGGCGGCCTCAAGAACGCGGAGTCTTTCTTGCGCGGCGGTGCGAGTGGACAGTTCCTGCTCGCCAACGCCGACGTGTGGCACAGCTTCGACCTGCGGCGCATCGTGGCCGCTCATCCACCGCACCTGCTCGCCACCTTGGCCGTGCACCGCACCGTGCGCCGCCCGGAGCTGCACACCGTCGCCTGCGCCTTCGCAGCCGCCGGCGGCGCCCGGCACACGGGCACCATCGTGCAACTCGCCGGCAAGCCGCACAGCGCATTGCCCGGTGATTTCATGGCGATCTACACTGGTGTCGCGGTCTACAGCACGCGCCTCTTGGACTGGCTGCCGGTCAGCAAGGTCAGCGGCCTCGTCAGCCACGGCCTCATTCCAGCCATGGAGCGCGGCGAACGCGTCGCGTGGACCGAGCCCGAAGGCGCTTGGTTTGATTGCGGCACCCACGCCGAGGTGCTGCGCGCCAGTGCGCACGCGCTCAAGCTGCGGGGTTCGCTGACGCGGCACGCGCTGGCCGCGGGCGTCGCGGCGCCGGCGTTCGCCTGAAGCCGCGCGTTAGAACACCAACACAATCAACTCGATCGAGTTGATGCGTTGTCGCCGCGAGTCCCGCATCGGCGAGCCTGGCGACCAGACAAGAAGCAAACGGAGTTCGTCGCAGTTATTCGGCGACAGCTCCTTATTGTCGCCGGTCTCCCTACTGCGCCAGGTTCAGCAACTCGCTGAGGTCCGGCATCAGCAAGAACTCGACGCGCCGGTTGCGCTTGCGCCCCTCTTCGGTCGCGTTTTCCGCCACTGGCAGGTAGGGCCCGTAGCCCCCCGCGCTCAGCTTGTCCGGGCTCACGCCGTCTTGGTTCACCAGCTCTTCCACCACCGCAATCGCCCGCGCCGTCGAGAGCCGCCAGTTGAGCGCCGCCGCGCCGGTGTTGTCGGTGTGGCCGGCAACCTGGAAGCGTTTGTCCGCCATATCCTTCAACGCACTGGCAATTTCCAGCAACACCGGCTTGGCCGTCGGCTTGATGTCGCTCTTGTTCAGATCGAACAGGATGTCGCTCGACACTTCGATGACGAGAAAGCCGGCCTGGATCTTGACGCGCAGCTTGCCGCCGTCGACCAGCTTCTGCAGCCGTTCTCGCACCTTGCGAATGCCCTCCTCAATCTTGCCGAGGCGATCTTTGAGTTCCTTCAATTCTGCCTGGAGCCTGGAGCTTTCCTCTTTCATCCTACTGAGTTCAACCTGCGCCTTGTCCTTGTCGATCTGACACTGCGCCAATTCCACCGCGCCACTGCCGCGGCTGCGCGTGCACTGCTCCAGCGCCTTCTTGGTGCCCGACAATTCGTCGAGGGCTGCCTGCTTCTCGCGGATGCACGTCGACAAGTCGCTGTCGCACTTCGTATTTTTGCCCTGGCTCGCCGCCAGTTGGTCGGCCAGCGTCTTCTTCTGACCTTCGAGCAGGTCCTGCTGCTGCTTCATCGCTCCGAGGTCGCGGTCGTAGGCATCCTTGGACACGGCGATGCAACCCGGCACAGCCAGGAATGCGCATAAAATCGCAAGATTCATCCGCTTCTTGAACATGACACTCCCTTCTCAGAGTTCACGCGAGCGCAGCAGGGACACCAGCACGAGGGCACCCGCCACGACGCCCTGGCCCGCGAGCAACACCGCGTACCACCACATCGGTGCCCATCGTGGCGCGGCGAGCGCGCTGGGCAACACGGCAGTAAAAAAGCCCCACGCCGCAATGGTATACACAGCGAGCAACACGCGGTTGATGCTGCGTTCGTGGCGCCTGCCCCGTTCGTCGGCACCGGCGTCGCGCACGTTCAGTTGCAGTTCGCCGGCTTTGATGCGGCGCAGGACGCCGCGGATCTCGCCCGGCAGGACGCGCGCAAGGCCAAAATAGTCGTGCGCAATCCGATAGATGCGCTTGGAATACGTCTTGGGGTCCAGCACGCGCCGGACGTACAGCTGGATGAGGAAGGGCCGAATCGCTTCCAACGGGTTGAAAGCCGGGTAGATTTCTTGGGCGATGCCCTCCACCGTCGACAGCGCCTTGCCCACCAGAATCAGCTCGACCGGCAAGCGCACGTGGTAGCGCACCACCGCCTCGAAGACTTCCGTAATGAAAATACCGATATCCAGGTGTTCGAGATCGACGCCGTTGTAGCGACTGATGATGTCGCTGATCTCGCCCTGCATCGCGCGCACATCGACAGTATCGTCGACCAGGCCGAGATCGATGAACTGCGTCACCAACATCTCGGTATCATTCAGCAAAAGCGCTACCAGGAAGCTCAGCAGGTCATCCATCGTGTCGCGATCGATCGCGCCCATCATGCCGAAATCAATCAGCGCAATGCGGCCATCGGGCAGCACGAAGAAGTTGCCGGGATGCGGATCGGCGTGGAAGAAGCCGTGCTCGAAAATCGAGGAAATGAACAGCGCCGTGCCGACTTCCGCGATGTGCTTGCCTTGCACGTTCCAGGCTTGCAGCTTGTCCTTGTCGCTCACCTTGGCACCGTCGATGAACTCCATCGTGATCAAGCGCTTGGAGGACAGGTTCGGGTAGGTGATCGGCAGGTGCATGTGTGGATTGTCGGCAATCTGGCGGCGATATCGCTCTATATTGCTGACTTCGTTTGTAAAATCGGTCTCACGCGTGAGGCCGCGCGCAAACTGCTCGATGGCGTCGACCGGGCGGAAGTCGCGCGACTCGGGCACGCGCTCTTCCAGGGTCGCCGCCATCATCCGCAACAGGTCGAGATCCGTGCGGATAATCCGTTCGAGATTCGGCCGCTGCACCTTGACCACGACTTGTTCGCCGGTCTTGAGGCGCGCGCGGTGCACCTGGGCAATCGATGCCGCGGCAATGGGGACCGGATCGAAGGCATCGAAGGCCTCGTCGACGTCCATGCCGAGATCCTCGCGGATGGTCGCGCAGACGTGCTCGAACTCGAAAGACGGAACATTGTCTTGGAGTTTACGCAACTCCATGATCAGCGACATCGGGACGAGGTCGGGCCGGGTCGCCGCCATCTGCCCCAACTTGATGAATGTCGGCCCCAATGCTTCGAGCACGAGGCGCACCCTGTGCTCCCAAGTTAGCTGATTTAGTTCCGATTCTGGCGAATTCAGCGCCAGATTGCGCGTCACGAAGCCGGCGTAGCGATCGAGCCCGGCGCGCACCAGGACGTGGCCGAAGCCATGGCGCACGGCAACCGAGAGCACGAATCGCAAGCGCCCGATATTACGGGCATACTGTGGCAGGCGAACGAGCTTGCCGATGGTGCTCATGCGTCGTCCTCGCTGGGGTCGCCCTGGCGGTTGTCATCCTCGGCATCGTCGCGCGGCGCCGCTTCGTCGATCGGGGCCGCTTGCGCGGCGCGCAGTTGCTCGGCCAGATCTTGGGCGCGCGCGGCGGCAACTTCCGCTGACCGTGCAGCCACTTGCAGGGCGACACGCCCCGCCGTCTGCGTGACGGCACCGAAGTCCGGGAGATGCTTGGCCACTTCCTGCCAGACCGTCAAGACAGCTTCGCTGTACGGTGCGCCTTCCTCGCGCACCTTTTCCAGGTAGACTCGCGTCTCTTTCTTCAACTGTTCAAGGGCTTCGGGCGTCAGCGCGTTGGCGCGGGCGATGCGCTCGAACACAGCATCGCTGCCGTGGTCCAGCATCCACCGCGCCATCACGGACGCCATGCCTTTTTCGAAGGCCTGCCGAAGGACTGCCATCTGCCCTGCCTGCCTCGCCTAGGAGCGTGTCGGACTTTCGTCCGTCCAAGCTCCATCGGTGCTTGTTGTTTGGGGCACTCGCACGAGAAAACCATGAAGTAATTCATGGTTTTTCATGCGAATGGGAACCCGCAGCCGCGGCTTCCCTAGGAGCCTGTCGCGCTGAATCTGTGCATCTGTTTTCAAGTAGTTACGCAACGCCATACCGAATCTCCGACAGGCTCCTAGAGGCTGCAGCGCTTGATGCGCCACAAATTGTTGTTGTTGTGATCGATGTATACCGAGCACGGCGTCGGCAGGTCGCGCACCTTGTTTTCGACGAAGTAGTCGATGCCCTCATTCTGCTGGATCTTGAAATCGCGAAGAACAAAGCGACCCTGGTCGTCCAGGTACAGCTTGGTCTGGTGCCGCATGCGCGGCCAGTTGCCTTGGTACCAGCCGCGCAAGGCATTGGTCGTACGCTCCGAAGTGTGCAGCATCTTTTGGAAGTTCGCCCAGCCGCGCTCCTCGTCCTTGTCCGCCGCCGCCATCAGCGCCTGCTTGATGACCCACTCCGCCGTCTCAGGCTCGGGCTGGTCGACTGTAACACCGAGGATGCGCATGCGCGCCTTGTCGATCGCCTCACATCCCGGCAAGAGCAGCGCGCCCGCGACGAGACACAGCGCAACGGCGGCAAGGCGGGCCGGCAGCGCGTCGGACGGGGTCTTCATCGGCTTGTCCTCCTGTTTCGATGGTGGCGCGAAGGGCGTGCGCGCAAGCGCCGGTGTTGGCACCCGATCCGCGGCACGCCGCGAGGCTAGCCGCTCCGCCGCTACCTGTCGAGCCTCGCGCCCAGGTTGCGCCGGCCGGCCATCCAGCCTACACTTGCAGCCGGTCACATCCAGCGAAGTGAGCCACCGTGGCGTGATCGCGCCGCGGTCGCTTTGTTGTCCCTGCGACCGACGGAGCCCAATGACCAACCTGCACCGACTGTCCCGTGACGCCGCCCAGCCCAATGTGGGTCGCGACGTCGAGGCCTTCTGCACGCCGTGCGCCCTCGCGCTGACGCACACAATCCTCGCGATGGTCGGCCGCGAGATCGCCAAAGTGAAGTGCAACACTTGCGGAGCAGAGCACAAGTATCGCTCGGCGCGTGAGGCGGCCAGCGCCGCTGCTGCGCCGGCCAAAGGCAAGCGTGCCCCGACGGCGCGCGCCAAGGCTGCACAGGCCGCTGCCGGCAACACGACGCGCGTCCTGTTCCAACGCGCCATGGCGGATCGCGACCGCGCTGACGCCATCGCCTACACGCCAGCGCTGGCCGTCAAGCCGGGCATGTTGGTCGATCACCGCACCTTCGGCCATGGCATCGTCGACGCGGTGTATGAAGGCAAGTCGCGGCTTCTGTTCGAGGATGGCTACAAGATCCTGGTGACAGGGCGCTAGCATGCGGACGCGAACAGCGCGTCGTTCGTTCATTGGCTTGCTGGTACCAGAGCGAATTGGCTGACGGCAGCCTTGTGAGAGCTTGCCAATGGGAGCTCCACAAGCGCTCACCCCTCCCGGACGGGTGGCTTTCTTTGGCGTGGGTTGCGTCCTCGTGTAGACTTGCCTCGCGCAACGTCAGGTCTCCATGGATCAGCTCGACCCACGAATCATCTCTTACTCCATCGTCGCCGTCGTCGTCATCGGCGGCTTCTATGCCCTGTCGCGTTGGGTCGCGCGCCTCGGCGCCAAGGGCAAGCTGGCCAGTGACTCGCCGATGCAGGACGCCGTGCGCGAGGGCAACTTTGCCAAAGCGGGGCGTCTGGCTCAGGAGCAGGGCAATTGGGAGATGGCCGCGCGCTTCTACATCCGCGCTGACCGCATCCTGGACGCGGCGCGGGCCTACAAGAAAGTCGAGATCTGGGATCTTGCCGCGGACCTGTTCGAGCAGGGCAAGGACTACCCTAACGCGGCGCTGTGCTACCGAAAACTTGGCAATCAATCCGCGCAGTTGCGCATGCTGGAGGCAGCCCAGGAGTGGCGTCAGGCCGCCGAACTCGCCGATGCCATGGGCGACGCCGGGCGTTCGGCGGAACTGTGGCTCAAGGATGGTCAAGTCGCGGAGGCCATTCCGCGGTTCCTGCGCGCCGGACAGAGCCGCAAAGCTTCAAAGTTGCAGGCGGAATTGCATGAGAAGCGGGAAGAGTGGGCCCAGGCCGCTCCGCTCTGGCAGGCGGCCAAGGAATGGAAGCGCGCGCAGGCCTGCTACGATGCCGCCGAGGACTTCCGCAACGCCGCGCAGATGCTGCTGAACATGGGCCAACAGGAGCAGGCGGCCGAGAGACTGGCCCTGAGCGGCGCCTTTCCGGAGGCGGCGGCGATCTATGAACAACTGGGCCTGTTTCGCAAGGCTGCACTCAACCACCAGCGGGGCGGCGACACCGAGCGGGCGATCCACTGCCTGACCCTCGATGGCGACAAGATCGCGGTCATCAAACTGCGTCTGGCGTTGGGGCAAGCGGACGAGGCCTTGCGCATTGCGCAGGCAGTGAGTCCAAGTGCCGAACATTATGTCGAAGCCGCCCAGATTGCGGCGTCAATCCAAGTCGGACGGGGCGAGACGGCATCGGCGGCGCGCACGATGTTGACGCTGCTCGATGCGCCCTTGCCCGTGGCGATCAAGCTGGCAACCGGGAAGCAAGCTGCCGAATTGTTGCTGGAACTGCAGGACGGCGTGCGCGGCCGCCAATTGCTCGACAAGTTGGCGGCTCTGGTCGTCCAGGGTTCGGAAGAGGCCTTGTGGTGCCAGCAATTGCAGAACCGTTTCGCCGAGTTTGCCTCGCCGGAGGCGCCGGCGCGCACGCCGCAGATCGGCGCCAGTACGGGGCAGACCATCGCCATGGCGGCATCCAACGCAGAACATACGGAAACAATTGAGGAAGGCACGATGGCCTACCTGGGTTCCAACACGCCCAAGACGGGCGAGGAGGAGTTGTTGCCGCTGGTGCACGGCTGGCCGAGCGGGGTGCCGACGTCGCTCGCAAGCCGGTACATCGACTTGGAACGCTTGGGCCAAGGCGGCAACGGCGTCGTGTTCCGCGCCACCGACAAGCTGTTGGGCCGCACGATCGTCCTCAAGTTCATGATTGAAGGCACGATGCCCAGCGAGATCGCCCGCAAGTACTTCCTGCGCGAAGTCAAGCTGGCGGCGAGCCTCAACCACCCGAATATCGTGCACATCTACGACATGGGCAACGTCGATGACGTGCTCTACTACGCGATGGAATACGTCGAGGGGCTGCCGCTGACCGCGCACCTTCCGGGCCACCAGCCGGTGCGCGACGTCGTGTTCCTGGATTCGGTGATCGAGCAGTTGTGCGCAGCGCTGGATCATGCACACAGTCAAGGGCTTGTGCACCGCGACATCAAGCCGGACAACGTCATCATTGCCAGCGACGGTACCGTCAAGCTGCTCGACTTCGGGCTGGCGCGGGTGCTCGACGACGGTTTTGGCGAACAGTCGGTGCTGGCAGGCACGCCCTACTACATGGCACCCGAGCAACTGGACGGGTCGTCCGTCGACCACCGCGCCGATATCTATGCATTGGGTGTCGTGCTGTTCCGCCTGCTGACCGGACACCTGCCGTTCTCAGAAGGCAACATCTTCGTGGCCCATGCGGTCGAGCCCGTGCCGGATCCGCGCAAGTTCAATCGTGATCTGCCCGCAGGTGCGGTTGCGGTCGTGATGCGCTGCATGGCCAAAAAGCCTGCGGATCGCTACAGCAATTGCCGGCAGGTGGCGCTCGACCTGCACCTGGCACTCTTCGGCCATGTGCGCGAACAGGCGTAGCCGCGGAAGCGGCGCCGTCGTGGGCGCCAATCAGCAACGCAGCTTGTGCCCGGTGTGCTACGGCGTGAGGCCCAGGATCGTCGCGGGAATTCCCTTGAGCTTCAATCCGATCGACGCTGCGTCTTTCACGCCGTCACCGTTCGTATCGATGTCGTTGGTCACGGCGGAGTCCAGGATCGCCTTGAGCGTGTCCTTCGGCACCGGCAGCCCCGCATCCGGCAGCGCGTCAATGGCCGACATCAACTGATCTTTTGGCACGGCGCCACCCAGGATGCCGTCGAGCGCCGTGACTTTGCCCGCCGCCAGCACCACGGTGCCGACAAGACGCGCACCGTAAATGGTCACGGCCAGGTTCACGCCGGCTTGGATCGGAATGTTGAAGGGGAAATTCGTGCCAGGACCGCCAGCATTCAGGGCATTGCCCGCCAGCGTGCCCGGCATGCTCACCAACGGCGTGCACTTCTTGAGATCCATCATCGACGGCGCGACGGTGAAGACGCAGCTCTGCTTTTGCACGTCGCACGCGGCGTTGCTGGCGTCGAGCTTACCCTGGTAGAGCGCCAACGAGATTGGCCCTTGCTTGAAGTCTTTGTATTCGACCAGCAAAGTCACCGACCCGCTCGCCACCGCTTTGTCCAGCTGGGCGTTGACGACACCTGCCAGTGCGCCGAGGGCGTTGTCGATGCCGCCAGAGCAATTGTCCTCGGGTGCGCAAGTCGTGGCTTTGTTGTCGATGTCGAGGCCCTCGCCGGGCTTGCCACCGTTGCCGATGTCGACGGCCGTGAGTTTGCTCGCGTCAGGTGAAAACACCGGAATGCATTGGCATTCACCCTGACCCACACACTTGCCTCCCAAGCACGCATCGCCCGTCGTGCACGCGCTGCCGTCATCGCACGTCGCGCCATCGACCGCGGAGTGGACGCAGCCGCTTGCGGGGTCGCAGGCATCCGCGGTGCATGGGCTGTTGTCATTGCAACTGAGCGCCGTTCCTTTGCATTCCCCTCCGAGGCAGGCGTCGCTCCCTGTGCAGGCGTTGCCGTCGCTGCAGACCGCGTTGTTGGCCTGGTGGCTGCAACCACTGGTGGCTGGATCGCACACGTCGCTGGTGCAGGCATTGCCATCGTCGCAGATCGAGGTCTGGCCGATGCAGCACGGGCTCTGGGTCGGCAGGTGATAGCAACCCAGCGTTCCTTGGCAGGAATCCAGTGTGCAGGTGTTGCCGTCATCGCAGTTCGTCGGGCCGCCCGGCACGCAGGCGCCGGTCACGCACGCGTCACCACTGGTGCACCCGTTGCCATCGCTGCACGGTGAAGTGTTGTCCGTGTGCGTGCAGCCGGTCGCGAGATTGCAGGCGTCGTCGGTGCACGGGTTCTTGTCATCGCACACGGCGGTGACGCCTTCGCAGAGACCAACCACGCACAGGTCGCCCGTCGTGCAAGCGTTGCCGTCGTCGCAAACTGGGTTGCCGTCCAGCGGTGGATAGCTGCAACCGCTCTTGGCAGAGCAAACATCTGCGGTGCACGGGTTCTTGTCCTCGCAGACAACAGCCTGGCCCTTGCAGGTTGCCGACTTGCACGCGTCATTGAACGTGCAGGCATCGGCGTCATCGCACGCACTGCCCTGGGCTGCCTCGCTCCATGCCTTGGGTGCAGCCGCGGCGGAACAAACGGTGCAGGCGTCGCCCGCCTTCTTCTCGCCATCGGCATGGCACACGCCACCGATGAGGCAGAATGCGGGCTTGAGCGTCCAGGCGCAGACACCGCCCGGCACGCAGGCGTCCTGCGTGCACGCCAGCTTGTCATCGCAGGCAGCGATTTGCGCTTGCGTGCAAGGCAGTTGCGGAACATCGATGCTGGCTGCGTCGGGCGCGGCGTCCGGCGCTGCGTCCTCGCCCGCCGCTGCGACATCGGCAGCGTCAGACGCGGCCGCATCCGGCTTCGCAGCGGAATCGACGCCCACGTCGGCATTGCCTCTCACCACACCGGAGGAACCGCACGCCGCCAGGCCGAGGCACAGCGCGGCGGTCAAGTGGGCAACATCATAACGCATGCTCATTTCAGCACCCCGCCGACGATCGAGTTGCCGTCCTTGCGCGTTACCTTCTGTGGGTCGATGGCGATGCCCACACCGGCTGGCAGTCCGGGCATCGTCGCGCTGAGGTCGATGGCTGGCAGCGGGAACGAGCCCAGGGCGCTACCGCTGAGCTTGCCGATCAATGCGCCCAGCAGGTTGTCCTGGACCAACTGCTCCAGCATGCCTTCGGAACTCACGAGGTTGTCCTGCGCGATGTCGACCTGCAGATCCGCCTGCTTGACACCGGTCAGCGCAATGCCGATCGCGCCATTCGCGGCCGAGATCTGCACACCCGCCGTCAACGTCGCGTAGACGACCACGTCCATCTGTTGCCCGAACAGCTTGAGGCTGGCATCGACCCGCAAATCGCCCACATGCGCCACGACTTCGCTGGCCGCATTGCAGTCCGCCATCGTCGGCGCCAGCATCGCGCTCAGCTTGAGCTTGAGATCGGTGACACCATAGGAGCCGAGATCGACGCTTCCCAGCATGGACGGCGGCACAGGGAACTCCAACAGCCCGCCATTCCACGCGGAATAGAGCATCTGGTTGAAGGTATCGTCCGCGATCACCAATTCGAGCGGCGATTCCTGCAGCACCACGAGCTTCTGCACGCCCGCGCCGCATGCGATGCGCCCTGGCACGCCCAGGTTATCATAAGGCGTTGCTTTCGCTGCATAGGCTGCCGCGCGCAGGAAGAACGTCGTGCCGATGTCGGCCATGTCGATGGTCGAGAAGTCGGTCTTCAATGCCAGCGCGATCTTGTCGCCGGACCCGTCCAACTTGCTGATACCAAACGATGTATTGAAAGCAAGCGCGCTGAATGCCTTGCCGAGCGCCGGGCCGATCGCACTGGCGATCTGGTCCTTGAATGCTGTCTCGATCTGGCCCTTGAAGGACGGCATGACCAGCTTGAGGATCGGGTCGAGAATCCAACCGGCCCATCCCGCCACGTCAACGGCCACACCATTGATGGTCACCTTGACATTCTCCATGGTGACGTCGACCTGATGGCTGGCGGTCACCTTCGGAACCACGTCTGCTTCAATGACAATGCTGGTCATCGACATCTTGCCGCTGAAGTCCGGTGTGTACCAATGCTGACCGTTGGCCTGCAGGTCGGCTTTCAGGTTCGGGATCGTAGCGATCATGTGCAGGCTGCCCGGCTGCGACTTCAGCGACACCGTCGCGGGGCCGTGCGTGAGGTTGGTCAGGTAGAGGTCATAGCCGCTGCCCGAATAGGCCGGGCTTGGCAGCAGCCCGTTGATGTCCATGTTCTGGAGGTACAACTCAAAGATGCTCGCCAGATCGTTGTAGGGCGCACTGTGATCGCCATCATCGATCACCTGTTGACTCAAGTAGAATGCGAGGCCCGGGTCGACCATGCCCGATGCCGGCACCGTGATGTCCGGCTTGAAGTACGTCGTCGACCACAAATACGACTGCACGTGTTTCTTGCTGCTGCCCAGGCTGTCGGTCGCCTGGATAACGATCGTGTTGCCGCCCGGCTTGGAAGCCATAGGTAACGAGAATTTGCCGTCGGCGGCGACGCTGAGCGCCGTGCCATTGAGGGTCGCGGTCGTGATGGGACCAGCGCCGCTCTTGATGCTGCCGGTCACGACGATAGTCGGGTCGCTGACGTTGAGCGTGGCAGCGCGCGGCGGGTAGTCGACGACGATAATCGGCCGGCAGCCGTTCGAAACGACCAGAGCATGTTTGCAACCCGTCTTGGCGTCACAGGAATCTGTCGTGCAGGCATTGGCGTCGTCGCAAGAGATGGCGGTGCCGGCGCAGACCGTGGCCGCGCAGGCGTCGTCCTTGGTGCACACGGTGCCGTCGTCGCAGACCGCCGTGTTGGGGGCAAAGACGCAACCCGTGTTGGGGTTGCAGCTGTCGTCGGTGCAGGGGTTGCTGTCATCGCATATCAGAGGCTTGGCGCCCGCGGTGCAAAGGCCAGCGCCGCAAACGTCGCCGACGGTGCAGAGGTTGTTGTCGTCGCAAGGCAGCGTATTGTCAGTGTGAATCGGCCCAGTTGCCGGCAGACAGCTGTCGTCGGTGCACGTGTTGCCGTCGCTGAGATCGATGGCCACGCCAAGGCATGCGCCCTGCGAACAGGTGTCCGCGGCCGTACACTTGCTGTTGTCGTCACAGGCCACCGTATTGAAAGGATAGACGCAGCCGAGCTTTGCATCGCAGCCTTCGTCGGTGCATGGGTTGTCGTCCTTGCACTGCGCCGCGATCGAGGCGTGGATGCAGCCACTCTTCGGATCGCAGGAATCGACGGTGCAGATGTCCGCGTCATCACAAGCGCTCACTGCGCCGGGCAGGCAGGCACCTTGCGAGCAAGCATCGCCGTTCGTGCACAGGTTGCCATCTTCGCAAGCCAAAAGGTTCGCCGCAAAGGCACAGCCCTTGGTCACGTTGCAACTGTCGGTCGTGCAGGAATTGCCATCGTCGCACGTGAGGGTCTGGTTGCCCGGCAAACAGGCGCCGCCACCGCACGCGTCGCCGACCGTGCACACGTTGCCGTCCGTGCACGTCACGGTGTTGGGCAGGTGCGCGCAAGCGCCAGTCGCGTCGCAGGTATCGTCCGTGCACAGATCATCGTCCAGACATTGCTTGGCCAGGCCCTTGCAGACTCCTTGCTGGCAGTGATCGCCCGACGTGCAGTTCTTGCCGTCATCGCAAACCGGTCCATCGTTGGCACTCCAGGCCTTGGCATCCGCGACGACCAGGCACCACTGGCAGGCGTTGGCGGGGTTGGCCGAGACATTCGCGATGCAAGCGCCGCCGATCAAGCAATGATCGGCCGGGCAACCGCTGGCGATGTCCGCCGCCGTGTCGGCCACCACGTCGGGCGGCTGGGACGCGTCGGCAAGAACCGCAGAATCGATTGCCAGATCGCCACCATATGGCACGTCGCCCTTGTGGACCACGTCGAAGACGCCGCCCACGACGGCAGCATCGGAACCGCAGCCGGCGGCCGCCAGGGCAGTCAGCGCAAGGAGCGGCGCCAACATGCCAAGCGTAGAATATGCAAGATGTTTGTGACTGTGCACGGTATCCCCCGACGCGAGCTTGCCCGAGAACTGCGCAGAAGGGTACGCCAACTCGCCGTCGATCTCCAACGTCAGGCCGCGCGCAGCCGGCCGCCGGCCTCGATCAGCAATGCCGCCAATGCCAGCCGTGGATTCGGGTTGATGACCATGCGTTGTTCGAGTTGCTGGCAAGCATCGATGACTGTCGCGATCCGCCCGAGATCGCACCGACTTGCCATGGCGCCCAGGGCCGTCGCATGGCGCGCGTGCGGCAACGACGTGGCAGGGATGCCGGTACCGCACAACACGACATCGCGCAGCACAGCACGCAGCACATCGAGCAGCCACTGCAGATCGTCGCGCGTCCACGGCGCCTTGGCACTGCGCGAAGGCGGTTCGCCGTCGCTCTCATTGCTTTCTAGCTCAGCGTCTTGCGTTTGCGCGAGGGCAGAACGACGTTCGGCGATCTGGTCGATCCACGTCACGGCATCGACGGCCGGCGCCATGCCCAACGCCAAGGCGAAGCGAGCCACCTCGTCGTTCAGTGCCATGCACGCCGGATCACACAGACCGCGCGCGAGGTGCAGCGAGCCCTCCGCCAGGGCCGCAGCGACGGCAGCGGTGTCCGGCGCATGGCCCTCCGCGACCAACAGCGCCGTGATGTCGTCGGGCGACAGATCGGAAAAGCGCAACACCTGGCAGCGCGAGCGGATCGTTTCGAGGAGCAGTTGCGGCTTGCTCGACACCAGCACGAAAACCGTGCGCGACGGCGGTTCCTCCAGCGTTTTCAGAAGCGCATTGGCCGCCTCTTCGCGCAGCAGATCGGCCGACTCGACCAGCAGCCCCTTGACGCGACCGAGAACGGGGTCGAAACGCAAACGGCCCAGGGCGGTGCGCACTTGATCGATCTTGATGCTGGCGCCGTCGCGCGCGAGGCGCACGAGGTCCGGGTGATCACCGCGCAACAAGGCGGCACACGATCGGCACACGCCGCACGGCTGCGGCGCATCCGGTGCCGCCCCGGAGCACGCCAACCGCGCGAGCAACGCCTGAGCCACGGTGTCCTTGCCAACACCTGCCGGCCCCTCGAACAAGTAAGCGTGCGCCGGCTCGTCACGGGCAACCACGCGACTCAACGCACTGATCTGATTTCGATGTCCTCGTATCTGATCAAACCGGTGCAGCGCCATGGCGCGCAGCGTCGCAGGCCCGCAGCCTCGGGGTCAAGGCCCATGCGGCGCGCCCGATGGCCTCACGGCGGGAGACATCCGCATTTGCCGGGTTTTGCGCGCCGGCCTGTTGTGGCAGGATGGTCCGTGGCGCTGGGTGCGCGGCAGAACTGAAAGAGCGTTGGCTGCCGCGATGCGCAGGGTGGGATGCTCCAAGAACAGCGTGCTCATCGTCGGTATCCCATCTTGCTGACCGGCTCGGCGACGACCGGACGGTCGCGCTTCGAAGTCGTCTGTACCAACATCGGTCCTGGCGGCGGGTTCTTTGCCAGCCGCATCGATCCGCCAACGGCCGCCGAAGTCGAGATCACGTTGCACGTTGCCGGTCCGGCCAGCCCGCCTGTCGCGCTGACTGGCACCGTCGTCTACGTCACCAGTCGCGGCAACGGCCGAGTCGGTGGATTCGGCCTGCGCTGGTTGCGGGCGCTCAGCAATTTCGGTGTCGAGCCGTTGCGGCATGTGCTTGAGGAAGTCGTGCGCATCGCGGATACCGGCCACCTGGCAGCCGACGAATCGGGCACGGCGACGTTCGAGTTCGGCAATCCGGTGCGGCCGCCCGCGCCGGTCGCCGCACATGAGGTCGATCTGGATGATTCGCTGACGGAAGCGGCGCATGCGGTGACGTCGTTCGAGACCGACTTCGAGCTGCCAGAGCAACCTTCGCAGCAGGCCCCGTCCGCGGCAGAACCGGAACCGGAGTCGCAGCCCGAGCCGGCACCGCGGCTGGACCCGGAGTCCGAGCACGCCCTGGCCGCTGCGCCCCAGCCCGTGGCGGTCGCCGCGGTGGCGGTGCCGCAGCCCGCGGCCGCAGCCTTCGCGCTGCCGACTTTCAACGCTGCAGCCGCCGAGTCGGCGCCCCGGCCATTCGGCGCGGGTCAGCCCGACAGAACGCCGCGCGAGTCGGCGCTGCACGCTGGTGCCGAGCCGCCGCGCCAGATTCGCGCATATTCGCAGCAACTTGTGGCACCCGGTGCCGTGCCGGTGCCGGCGCACCGCATCTTCGCCGCGCCGGCCGGAGACGCGCCGATCGAAATCGAAGCGCTGCCCGCCCGCCAATTCGACGCGACGAGCGTGGATGACCCGTTCGCGCCGGCCGCGTTCGCGGTGGAATTGCCGCCACCCGAGCCTGCCGTCCCCATCTCATGGGCAGACGTCACGCCACCCGCTGTCGGTGACGCGCCGATCGCGCAGGTCGCGGCATCGGCCATCGCCGACGCGGAAAGTATCGCCGCCGCCCAGCCAGCACCCGAGCCTGAACCGGCGGCGCCAACGGCACCCGCCGCAAACCCGGCTGCGCCAGCTCGAATCTCATCGGTCATCCGGCGGTTGACTGCGAACCGCCCGAGCGGTGCCGAGCCTGTGGTGCAGCCTGCTGCCGCCGCGGAGCCTTCAAGGCAGACGGTGCCAGCGCCGGAGACCCGCTTGTCGTCCGTGTTGCGTCGCGTCCGCGCGTCGCAGGAGGCCCGCGCCTCGCAATCCGTCACGCCCCTCAGCGCTCCCGCGCCGGCCACGGCGCCACTGTCCGGTGTCATCGTCGCCGAATCGCAAGTTGCGCCCGCCGCAGCGCCCGAAGGGCCGGCGCAACGGACGGCAGCGCCGCCAGGGACGCGCGCCCCGCCGCCAATCGTGGTGGCTGCCGCGATCGATGCCCAGCAGGTACTCGGCGAACACGCGGTGAACGAACACACCGTCGCGTACACCCGCGACAACGCTCCGCTTTTGCAGGGCAAGCGGCCCATCGCACCGCCGACATGGCCGGCTGGGATTCCCGTCAGCCTCGCGGATCGCTACGGCACGCTCGAACTGATCGGCCAAGGCGGGCACGGCGTGGTCTACAAGGCCATGGATCTCCACCTTAATCGTCAGGTCGTGCTGAAGTTCCTCGCCCAGAGTTCGATGGCGACGGAAATGGCGCGCAAGTACTTCCTGCGCGAAGTCAAGCTGGCCGCTAGCCTCAACCATCCGAATATTGTACACATCTACGACATCGCGAAAGTCGAGGACGTGCTGTACTACGCGATGGAGTACGTGGATGGCGTGCCGTTGACTGCATTCTTGCCGATTGGCACGGCCATCACGGACGACGCCTTTCTTTTCTCTGTATTTACGCAGATTTGCGATGCGCTCGACCATGCCCATCAGCAGGGCGTTCTGCACCGGGATGTCAAGCCCGAGAATGTTCTCGTGGCACCCGATGGCACCGTCAAGCTCTTCGATTTCGGGCTGGCATGGGCCCAAGGTGAGGGATTCGGCGAGCAATCGGTGCTGATGGGCACACCGTACTACATGGCACCCGAGCAGCTTCTCGGCGCGGCAGTCGACCACCGCGCGGACATCTACGCGCTCGGCGTCGTGCTGTTCCGCATGTTGACCGGTGTGCTGCCGTTTTCAGAGGGCAACATCTTCGCCGCACACGCGATCGAGCCGGTGCCCGATCCCCGCAAGTTCAATCCGATTGTGGCGCCCGCAGCCGTTGGCGTGGTCCGCAAGATGATGGCCAAACAGCCTGGGCAGCGTCCGATGGACTGTCGCGCTGCCGCCGTCGAACTGTATCAGGCGCTGTTCGTGGATCGCGGCGGCGTCTTGTAGCCGCTCGGCCTGCCTGTCGGGCTGCCGATCAGCCACGCGCCAGACAAGCTCTGGCACGGTTCTGATCGGCAGCCCATCCGCGACACTTCGAACACCAACACAATCAACTCGGTCGCGTTGACGCGTTGTCGTCGCCGCCAGGCCGCATCGGCGAGCTTGGCGACCAGACAACGAGCAAACGGAGCGCTGGCGAGTGATTCTCGCCGGCCTCCTTACGGGGCGCTCGGCACCGTTGTCGAACGACCCTTCGAGGCACCCTTCTTGGCTGGCGCCGCGGCGCCCCGGCGGGCAGCTGCGGTTGCCGTTCGCGAAGTCCGCGCTGCGGCAGCGCTCGTGCGACTTGCGTGGCTGTGTTCCCCGCCCTTGCGGCCAGCTGCCGCGGCGAGCTTGTGGTCCTGAGAGAAGCTGCGCTTTTCCGGCGGCACGCTCTGGCCGCCCTTGCTGGCGATCTCCCGCTGTTTTTTGGCATCCATCGCTGCAAACCCACGCAGTGCGGGCTTTGAGGTACGTGACTTGGCGGGCATGTTTACCTCCCCCGGTGCAAGTCGGCAGCGCGACGCTGCGTCGCTGCGACGCCTACGCGGCCGACGATCCGGGCGGTCCGCCGGCAAAGGCGGCCCCTGGTTGCGCTTTCACTGTCTATGTAACGCATGGGCCTCAATGCCGGCCAGCATGGGCGGCAATTGAGACACAATGTCGAGTAGATGCCCTGCGACGACGGCAGGATGGCACGCGCGCAGCCTGCCTGCCTGTCTCGATACCACCCATCCGCGCGCATCACTCGACCTCCGGTTCCTCCTCACCAAGTTTGCGGTAAAGGGTGCGCCGGTCAATGCCCAACACGCGCGCCGCCCGCGTCTTGTTGCCGCCCGTCGCCTGCATCACATGGCGGATGTAGGCCTTTTCGACATCCGCCAGACTGGTTCCGGTGGCCGCCGCACTGCCGAGAGAGGGCGGCTCGCCCATCTCACTCACAAGCCTGATGTCTTCCAAGAGGATCGCGTCATGTTCGGCCAGCGCGACGGCACGCTCGATCTGGTTGGCCAATTCACGCACGTTGCCAGGCCATGGGTAGGCCAATAGCCAGCGCATCGCCTCGCCGGAAATCCCGACGATCGGAAGATTCAGCTTTCGGCAAGCGCGGTTCAAACACTGATCGATCAAGGGTTCGATGTCCTCCGGACGCTCGCGCAGTGGTGGAATCTCGATTCGGATCACGTTGAGCCGGTAGTACAGATCTGAACGAAATGTCTGATTTCGCGTCGCCTCCTCGATCGACCGGTTCGTCGCAGCGATCAAGCGCACATCCGTCGCCACCTCCTTGGTACCTCCCACAGGCCGCACCGTTGCGCTCTCGAGTGCGTGCAGCAGTTTTGGCTGCGATTCCAGTGGCATTTCGCCGATTTCGTCCAGGAAGAGGGTCCCGCCCGCGGCCTGCAGGAAAAGCCCCGGCCGATCATCGCGCGCGTCCGTAAAGGCCCCCTTGCGCACGCCGAACAGTTCGCTTTCCACGAGCGTCGCCGGCAGCGCCGCGCAGTTGACCTGCACGAACGGCTTGTCGCGCCGCTCGCTGAACACATGAATGAATCTAGCGATATGCCCCTTACCAACGCCGCTTTCACCTGTCATCAGCACGGCGGCCGTCGTCCGCGCGGCGCGGCGCGCCAGCTCCACCACGCGACGCATCGAAGGGCTGCGCGCCACCAGATCACCCGTGTCCGTTTCGCCAAGAGTGTCGCGCAAACGGATGATTTCCCTGTGCATCTGCCGCTCGCGCAGGGCGCGTTCGATGCCGAGGATGAGGAGTTCACTGTGAAACGGTTTGGTGATGAAGTCGCAGGCACCAGCCCGCATCGCGTGGACGGCGAGGTCAATGCTGCCAAACGCCGTGATCAGCAGGACCAGTTGTCCCCTTTTGCGGGCGTGGATGGCCGCCATCAGTTCCGTACCGCGCAGCTCAGGCATTTCCACGTCGCAAACCACCAGATCGTACTCGGCGGCCGCAATTCGCTCCAAGGCCGCGCGCGACGACGTTTCTCCTTCGACGGCATAGCCCTCTTCTGCGAGCAGCTCGGCGAGAAAATCCACGACGCCGGCATCGTCGTCGACGATCAGGATTCGCCCCTTGTTGCTGCGCATTTTCATGATCTTGCCTCAGATGGGCCAGTCTCGGGCTGCAGCGGCAGGTCGATCGTGATGCGGCTGCCCCGCTCGGGCTCGGACGCGACGCGAATCACGCCATTGTGCTCTGTCACCAGCGACTTCACCACCGCCAGGCCGAGGCCCGTGCCGCCGGCATCTGGGTGCGTGGTAAAAAACGGCTCGAACAGGCGCGCCTGGACCTCCGCGCTCATGCCATGCCCCGTGTCGATGACACACAGGCGGATCGCCGGCTGCGGATCGCCTGCAACCTCGGACACGATCGACGATTCGCTGACTTCGATGCCCACGCTGCCGCCCTTGGCCGTCGCCCGCAGTGCGTTGCTGACCAGGTTGAGGACGATCTGCTGCAACGCGTCGGCGTCGGCGACCAGGGGCGGCAGATTCGGTGGCGCCTCGATCGCGAGCTTGACGCCGCGCTTGCGCGCCTCGACTTCGAGCAAATCCACCACCGCACGCACTGCCGGCAGCACATCCATGCGCTTGCGACGCGGCGGCCTTCGTCGCGTGAACTCCATGAGCTGATTAACGATCCTCGCGATTCGATCGGTCTGCGTCACCAAGATGTCGGCATGGCGGCACACTTCTTCGGGCTCATGGGCATGGCGCGCCAGCAGCCGCGCCCGGCCGCCGAGAATCTGCAACGGCGAGCCGATTTCGTGCGCGAGGCCCGCAGAAAGCTGGCCAATCGTCACGAGTTTCGATGCCTCTTCCAGGGCGCGCTGCATACGCCGGCGCGACTCGGCCTCGTCGGCGGCCTGACGGCGCGCCTCGCGCAACTGCGACACCATCTCGTTGAATTCCCGGCTCACCGCGCCCACTTCGTCCTTGCCGGTGGGGCCGATGCCCGACTCCAGATCGCCCTGACGCACGCGGCCCATTGCAGTAGCCAGCTGCTGCAGCGGGCGCGCCAGGTACGCCGTGCCCAGGAGCAGACCCAGTCCGGTGGCGATCAGCACGAAGAGCAGCACCGACAACGCTATCGAAGTCTGCGTTGCCTCGATGTCGCGCAGCATGTCGACCAGTGGCCGCACGACCACCAGGCCACCGAGCAACGCGCCGTTGTCGGCCGCGAGCGGCAGCGCGATCATTAGATATTCTGGATTGTCTTCAGGAAGATAGCGAAGGATTCGGCCCCGTGCGCTCTGGGCAGCACGGAGCGCGTCACGCTGCTGCGTCGTGGCGGCATGCGCGCCATACGACTTGGCGATCAGGCTGCCCGCAGGATCGTAGACCAGGATGTCCACGTTCGACTCCACGCGTTCCAGCTTGTCCACAGTCTCCTGGATGTCCGCGAACTGACGATCACGCAGGGCGTTCTCAAGGGATACCTGCAAGCTGCGGGCCAGGAGCCGCACTTCCCGTTCGACGGAATGGCGCAGGTCCGCCGTCTCCGCCTGGAGCGTGAAGAAACCATAGGTTCCGAACAGCAGGAAACCAGCTGCGCTGATGGCGATCGTGATCTTGGTCGAGATGCGCAACGGGCCCCCTGTGGCGTTCGTGCTTGGCAGGTGTGGCAAATTGCCACACTCGGCGGCCGTTCGCGATTACCTGCACGCGCCAAGTGCCTCACGCAGCGCCGTCCAAGTCAACCGGAGAGCCGGCACGACAATTGCAGCCTTCGACGTTGGCCGCCCGAAAGTGTACAACAGGTGTCATCGGCAAACAGGCGGCAGCAGGCAGCGGATGGAGCCCGGCAACGGCACTCCAGCACGCGGCAAAGGGTCCTTGCGCAATCGAATCGCGAGGATCCCGCGTCAAGGCGGCAAGACGATTCTGAGGACCTTTGCCATCTCTGCCGGGTTGTGCGCATTGGCTGGCGTGTTCGCGTACTCGCTCCTGACGCGCCAACCGGCCGAACCCGTCGTGCCAGTTTCGCCCGTGCACGTCGCAGGCGACACCCTCCGCATTCCGCCGCGCCATGCCGCCTGGCAGTACGTGGCCTTCGAAGCCGCGACGCTCGCGCCCGCCTTGGCGCCGTTGCCGCTGCCGGGCCGCGTGCAGGTCGACGAAGGGCGCATGACGCGCGTCATGGCGCCACTGGCGGGCCGCGTCGACACCGTGGCCGTACGCCAGGGTCAACAGGTGGCGGTCGGCGACAAGCTGGTTTCGGTGCGGTCGAGCGCGCTGGTGGACCTCGTGACCGAGGAGAAGCTGGCGCAGACCGGCGTGTCGGCCCAGACACGCAACCTGCAGCGCGTCAAGGCACTCGTGGAGTTGCAGGCAGCGGCACAAAAGGACCTGGCGGCGGCCGAGCGCGCGGTCACAGAGGCGCAGTTGGCGCTCGATTCCGCGGAGCTCAAGCGCAAGACGTTGCACATCTCGCTCGATGGCAATGGCACCTACTGGTTGCTGGCGCAGCAGACAGGAGTGGTCGTCGAAAGGACCGTGACGGCGGGCCAGGACGTCGGGCCGGATCGCACGGAACCTCTGCTGGTAATTGCGCAATTGGACGAAGTGCTGGCCATCGGCAGTGTGCCCGAGTCCGAGCTCGGGCTGTTGGCGCCCGGACAAGCGGCTGCGGTGTCGCAGCCTTCAACGCCGAGCGTGGTGCATCAGGGACGTATCGAGTGGATTTCTCGGCTTGTGGATGCTGAACGCCATACGGTGGATGTGCGCATACGATTGGCCAACGGCGACGGCGATTTGCGGCCCAATGCCTGGGTGCAGGTCACCTTTGAGCCGGCGACGACGCCGCGCGTCGTGCTGCCAGCCGAAGCCGTGGTCACCGATGAGCAGCGCAGCGTGGTGTTCGTGCGTCAGGCCGATGGCAGTCTGGAACAGCGACCGGTGAGCGTAGGACGCCAGCGCGGCGGGCGCGTCGAAGTGTTGACGGGCGTGCGGCCGGGTGATCAGGTGGCCACGCGTGGAGCGTTGATGCTTTTGAATGTACTAACTTTATCACGCTAGCCGGGTCATTCCCGACCAGAGGAGTCTCTTGCACGTCATGCCCGCGAAGTGGATCAACATCCTGTGCACCGCCATCTTGGGCATCGGTGGGCTGCAGCAGCGACCGGGTTGGGCGCAGGCGCCCGCGCCTTCGGGCTCTGGTCTGTCTGCGCACGACTACGGCGATGACGCACTGCTCGGCGCGTGGCTTTGGACGCACAATCCCGAAGTGATCGATGCGCGTTCCGCCGTGAGAGCCGCGAGCGCCGAGACGACCCGCTCACAATTGCTGCCAAATCCGAGCTTCGATGCCACCTGGGGCACGATCCCGCTCGGCGCCACCAACCCGCCCGCTCTTCAGTCACCGCTCACCAGCGTACCGTACTACTCGCTCGGCGTGTCGCAGCCTTTCGAAATCGGCAAGCGGCAACCTCGCAAGAACATCGCGATAGCCAACGTGGAAGTTGCCCAAGCGCAGGCGCGTGACAGCTATGCCGCCCGCTTCTTCGATCTGCTGGAGAGCATCGGCCGCATCGCCCAGGCTCAATCGCGCGCGACGGCCTACGAGGCTTTGGTCGCCGCCAGCGAAGGCCTGCTCAAGCTGCAACGGGCGCGGGCATCCAAAGGCGACATCGCCGTGCTGGATCTGACACGCGCCGAGGTCGAGCAGCAACGCCTGCTGGTTGCGCAGAGCACGGTGCAACTTGAGATGGCGCAAGCGCAGGCCGATTGCGCAACCATCGCGGCGACCGAATGTCAGGCCTTTGCATCCGGAGATGCCGCGCGCGCCTGGCTGCGCAAGGTGGCGACGATGCCACTGCCGCAACAGTGGAGCAGTGAAGTGGAGGCGCGTCGGGCAGATTTCCGTGCGCTCGCGGCCAACTCGCGGGCCGCACACGCGTTGGTTGAGTTCGGGCGGGCGATGCGCCTGCCAGACGTCGCTGCGCGGCTCGGCTACACGTACGATCAGTTCACGGTATCGGGCAACCAGGCCCATTCGCTGGCGCTGAGCCTGCAGATCGGGCTGCCGGTATTCAGCCATGGACAGGCGGACTTGCAAGCCGCCGCCGGACAACTCGAACGCGTGCAGGCCGTACGCCTGTCGCGGACGGTGGCTGGGCGCCTGGCGTTGCAGGCGGCGGGGCAAAGGCGCCAACTCAGCCTGAGCCGTGCCCTGCAAATCGAGGAGGCTCTCGCGAAGGCCGCGGACGTGCTGGCGGCTTTGACCGAGGCGATGCGGCGCGGCAGTGCCTCGCTGGGCGATGTGCTGATGGCCCGGCGCGCCCATCAGGAGTTGTTGTTGGAGCGTTTGGAGTTGGACACGGCGACGTTTGCGGCCGTGCTCGACGCGCGCAAGGCCGCTGCCCTCTACCCGGCCGAATCGCAGGCGAACTAGGCATACGACATGTCGGATACGCGAACGATCCTGCTTGATTTATCGGCGCCGCCCCGGCAGGCCCGGCACAGACCGTGGACCTGGATCGCCGTCGGCATCCTCGGTGGCGCGACGCTCGGCGGCGCAGGCCTGTGGTGGCGCTGGCACGCGCCGGCTGTCGCGCCGGCACCGGCTGCGGCGCAGCGTGCGACATCCCTGAATCCTCAATCGAAGGATGATCTTGACTATGTCGAAGTGGCGGCGGCCCGCCTGGCGCCCGCTCTCAAGCCGCTGCCGCTGCCGGGACGGATCACGTTCGACCCGACACGGACGACACGTCTCATGGCCCCCATTGGCGGCCAGATCGACACCGTCCTCGTGCACGTCGGCGACAATGTCGCGGCAGGCCAGCGGTTGATGTCGTTGCGATCGAGCGGCATGGTGTCGCTGCTGACCGAAGAGAAGCTCGCGCAGACGGCCGTGGCGGCCGAGACGCGCACGTTGGCGCGGGTCCAAGCCCTGGTCGCGTTGCGCGCGGCCCCGCAGCGCGACTTGATTGCGGCACAACACGCCTTGCGGGACGCACAGTTGGCGCATGAAGCGGCACTGCTCAAACGGCGCAGCCTTCGCGTCGCCACCAGCGACCGCGGCTTGTATTGGCTCGAAGCGCCGCGGGCCGGCGTCATCGCCGAGCGCAACGCTGCGGTCGGCCAGCTAGCCGGGCCGGAGCACACTGAACCGCTAGTGGTCATTGCCGATCTCGATGAAGTCGTGGCGATTGCCAACGTGCCCGAGTCCGAAGTCGCGGACCTCAAGGCTGGTCACGCCGCGCAGGTGACGACCTCGGCGGCGCCGGACCATCCGGTGAGTGGCCACATCGACTGGGTCTCACAACTTGTTGATCCGGAACGGCATACCGTCGACGTCCGCATCCGCCTCGGCAACGAGGACGGCAGTCTGCGGCCCAATGCTTGGGTGCTGGTGACGTTCGAGGCCAGCGAAGGGGAGCGCGTCGTGCTCCCCTCGACCGCCGTCGTTCGCGACGACCAGAGCACGGCCGTATTCGTACGCAAGTCTGCTGGACAAATGGAGAGACGAGCAGTCGTGATGGGCCGGCAGCGCGAAGGCCGGGTCGAGATCCTCTCGGGTCTGGAACCGGGCGAGCCGGTCGTTGTGCGCGGCGCAGTGCTCTTGCTCAATGCGTTGGCAACGGAGCCCATGCCCCATGGCTGAACGGCGCGCTCCGCGCGCCACGACGGTGCTCCATGTTTGAACAGATCGCCGCATTTTCGCTTCGCAACCGATCCGCCGTGCTCTTCTTCACGGCCATCACCGCGATCGCGGGCGTCCAGGCATTCCGTGGCCTACCCGTCGAGGCCTTCCCGGATCCAACCGACACACAAGTAACTGTCATTACGCTATTTTCCGGTCAGCCAGCCGAGGAGGTCGAGCGCCAGATCGGCCTGCCGTTGGAGCGGGCTCTGAACGGCACACCCGGCCTGGCGCGACTGCGCAACCTGTCGTTGTTCGGATTGTCGAACGTCACGCTCACGTTCGAGGACGGCATCGATGCCCTCTTCGCCCGCGCCCAAGTGCTGGAACGTTTGCGGAGCGCCGAGTTGCCAGAGGGAATCGTTCCGGAACTGGGGCCTCTGGCCACGCCCATCGGCGAGATCTACCGCTATACGCTCACCGGCGCTGGCGGCGACCCGATGAAGTTGCGCACCGCGCAGGACTGGGTCGTGCGGCCGGCACTCTTGCGCGTGCAGGGCGTTGCAGACGTGGTCAGCTACGGCGGCCTCGAGCGCGAGATCCACGTTGAACCCTCGCCGGCCCTGCTGGCCGCGTACGGCTTGACGATCGGCGACCTGGAAGCCGCATTGCGCAAGGCTTCGCAAAATGCCAGTGGTGGGATCTTAGAGCGCGGCAGCGAGCAACTCGTCATTCGAAGCCAGGGATTGTACCGCCACTTCGAGGACATCCGCGTGGCACGCGTCACGACGCACAACGGAACGCCGGTGCTGGTCCGCGACGTCGCCAACGTCACCGAGGGCTGGACGCCGCGTCAAGGCGTCGTGAGTCGCTCGGGCCGGCTCGACACGGTCGAGGGAATCGTCCTGATGCGCCGCGGATCGAATCCCAGCGACGTCCTGGCCAGGGTGCGCACTGCGATCGATCGTCTGCACAGCGAGGGACTGGGCGACGGCGTGCGCATTTCGCCCTTCTATGACAGAACAGAACTCGTTGATACAACGCTGAAGACCGTCGGCCGCAACCTGTTGGAAGGCGCACTGCTCGTCGTCTTCGTCCTCTACATCTTCCTGCTGGATCTGCGCGCCTCGCTCATTGTCGCCGCCGTGATTCCGCTGAGCCTGCTGACCGCCTTCCTGTACCTGCGCATGCGCGGCATGAGCGCGAATCTGCTCAGCATGGGCGCCATCGACTTCGGCATCATCGTCGACGGCAGCGTCGTCATCGTCGAGAGCATCGTCCACCACCTCTCGGCCCATAGCCACGATGCATCGGATGCCGGCGCGGACATGGTGCTGCGCCGCATTCGCGCCTCGATCGCCGAAGTCGTGACACCGACCGTCTTTTCGCTGCTGATCATCATTGCCGCCTATCTGCCCATCTTCCTTCTCGAACGCGTCGAAGGCCGCATCTTCGCACCGATGTCGAACACCGTGGTTGCGGCGCTGGTCGGCGCCCTCATCTTCTCGCTGACCCTGGTGCCAGTGCTGGCCAGCCTGGCCTGGCACAAACCGATTCGCCACCGCGTGTCGCCGGCCCTGCGCCTGGCGCAATGGGCCTACGAACCGGCGCTGCGTTGGTCCGTGCGTCATCCGGTCGCCGTGCTGCTCGCCGCGTCGATCGTGCTGGTGGCCTCCGTGCTGGCGGTGCCGAAACTCGGGTCGGAGTTTCTCCCTGAAATCAATGAAGGTTCCCTCTACACGACGTTCACGTTGCCCTCCAACATCAGCTTGACGGAGGGCCGCAAGCTGGTGCCGCGCATCACGGCGCTGCTGCAGCGCGTGCCGGTCGTCGATGAAGTGGTGTCGCAGCTCGGCCGGCCCGAGGACGGAACCGACGCGACGCTGACCAACAACTTGGAGTTCTTCATCAAACTCAAGCGGCCAGAGCACTGGCCAGCAAACCTGCGCAGCATCGGCGACGTGATCGAAGCCTGCAACGCCGCGGTGAGCGAAGTGCCGGGCGTGGAGGCGAACTTCAGCCAGCCGATACGCGACAACGTAAACGAAAACATTTCCGGACAGTTCGGACAGGTGGCGGTCAAGATCTTCGGCCACGACTTGAAGGGCCTGCAGGACCTGGCCGAACGGTCCAAGGCTGCCATTGCCAAGGTGCCGGGCGTCGCCGACCTCGGCATCGTCAAGAGCGCCGAAGTACCGCAACTGCAAGTCGAACCGGATCGCGTCGCTCTGGCCCGCTATGGCATGGACATGGACGACTTCCAGCACGTGCTGCAAGCCGCGCTGGGTGGCCAACCGGTCGGCGTGTTCTGGGACGGCGAGACGCGCCACGACGTCGTGCTGCGCTACCCCCTGGGTGCACGCGACGATGTCGAGAAGCTGCGCAAACTACAGGTACCGGTCCAAGGCGGTCTGTCTGTCGCGTTGGAGGCTCTGGCCAAGGTGGACCTTGGCTTTGGTCGCGCCTCCATCAGCCGCGAAAATGGTCATCGTTACATAGGATTGCGAATGAACGTGCGCGGTCGTGACCTCGGCAGTTTCGTCGACGAGGCGCGGCGGCGCGTGGCCAAGGAAGCGCCACTTCCCGTCGGCGTGCGCATCGAGTGGGGCGGCGAGTTCGAAAACAAGGAGCGAGCGATGACGCGGCTGGCCTTCGTGCTGCCGGTGGCGTTGCTGATCACGCTCATTCTTTTGTTCCGTGCATTCAGCCAATTCGCGCCGGCGGTGCTCGTCTTGCTGAACGTTCCCTTTGCGCTGGTCGGGGGTGTCGCGGCGCTGGCCTGGATGGACATGCCCCTGTCCGTAGCGGCGGCCGTGGGCTTCATCGCGCTGATCGGTCAGGCTTCCTTGAACGGCGTGCTGGTGCTGTCCGCGGTGCTCGAACGCGAAACGCGGGGTGAGTCCGTTGAGCAGGCCCTGCTCGGCGGCTGCGTCGATCGGCTGCGACCGGTGCTGATGACGGCAGCGCTGGCCGCGCTCGGTCTGGTGCCCGCGATGATGAGTCGCGCCATCGGCAGCGAGACGCAGCGCCCGATTGCCGTGGTGATCGTCGGCGGCACCATCAGCGCCTGCGCTCTTACTTTGCTAGTTCTTCCAGCTATGTACAGAATCTGGGCACCCATGGTACGCTGGGCATCGCGCATCCGTCCGGGGCAGCACGCCTGACGCCGTTGCTTCGAGACCCGGAACGGTGTACCACTGCCGCGGCGAACCCCACCTCGCATCCGGGATCTTCATGCCATTGAGGCGCGCTCTTGCCTTGTGCTGCTTGACCCTCTTGTGCGCGGCGCCGGCCCGTGCCGAGAACGTCGACGGCAAGCTCGGCGTGGGCTTCGAAGAAACACTGACCGGCACCGCGCAACGGCAAGTCGGCGTCCTGCGCGACGACAGCGGCAAGGCGTCCGCGGCGCCCATTCCCGATGTGCGACCTGCCGGTCTGTCCTTGCGCTACTACCTCGGCAACCTCGCCATCGAGGCCATCGCTGGCCTCGGTTGGCACATGCCCGACACAAAAGCGATGGAAACCAGCGGGTTTGTGAGCCTCGGCCTGCACTACAATCTGTTTCGGGCACCCGGCGTCAACCTTGCCCTGGGCGTGCGCGTGCTGACCGGCTGGGCCAAGTTCGACACGGCCGACGGCAACGCAGAGGCGATGCGAGTCGGCGTCACAGCAGAAATCCCCATGCGCGTCGAGTACTTCTTCACACCTGCCTTCGCCATAGCGGGCGCCGTCGGGCCCGTGCTGTCGTTCAACCGCGGTCGCACCAACCCGCTGACCGGCGGCACCCACTCGTTCGACGTGGCCTTGGCGCGCGGCGATTTTTCGGGGGGCCTTGGCTTCTCCTACTACTTCTTCTAGAGCGGCCGCTCGGGCCCGCGAGGTGTTTTATGTTGCGAATCGCCATGTTGCCAGGCGATGGCATCGGTCCCGAAGTCATCGCGTCCACGCTCACCGTGATCGAACGTGCCGGCCAGGTGTTCGGCTTTGCGATCGCCACGCGCTGGTTCGACAATAGCGCCGATCGCTACCTGAAGACAGGCGAGACGCTGCCCGATGCCGATTTTCAAGCGCTGCGGGACGACTTTGACGCGATCTTGTTGGGCGCCTTTGGTGATCCGCGGGTGCCGTCCAACATCCACGCCAAGGAGATCCTGCTCGGTCTTCGTCAACGTCTTGATCTCTACGTCAACTTGCGCCCGGTCAAGTTGGTGGATGCGCGGCTGTGCCCCTTGAAGGACGTCGGCCCCGGCGACCTGGACATGGCGATCGTTCGCGAAAACACCGAGAGCATCTACGTCGGCATCGGCGGCAGCTTCAAGCCCGGCACCGACGACGAAGTGGCGCAGAACATGATGCTGACCACGCGCAAGGGTGCGGATAGACTGTTGAAGTATGCATTCGAGCTGGCCGGGAAACGCCGCGGCAGGCTGGTGCTGTGCGACAAGGCCAATGCCATCGAGTCGGCGCACGGTCTTTGGCGCAAGGCATTGAAAGACATGGCACCCAAGTACCCGAACGTCGAGGCGCGCACGCTGTACGCCGACGTCGCCGCGATGCGCATGGTGACGCACCCGCGCGAGTTCGATGTCGTGGTGGGCGACAACATGATTGGCGACATCCTCAGTGATCTCGCGGCTGCTCTGGTCGGCGGGCTGGGCCTGGCACCTTCGTCATCGACGCATCCGGGGCGTGTCGCCATGTACGAACCTGTTCACGGCTCAGCACCGGACATCGTCGGCACCGGCAAGGCGAATCCTCTCGCGGCAATCTTGAGCGCCGCGATGTTGTTGCGCGATTTCGGCCATCCGGCGGCGGCTGACGCCATCGAGTCGGCATGCGCACAAAGTGTGGTGGATCGCGAGGTCACGCCCGACCTGGGCGGTACGCTGACGACGGATCAGGTGACGGCGCGCATTGCCGGAGCGCTGTAGCCCGGGGCGGTGACAAGCCCATCGGGCGTGGTACATTCGCTGCCCCGACGCCGATTGCAACAGCGTCTGGAGCGAGCAGACCATGACCTACGCCGCGCCTCGGATCGACAACCATCCTGCCAGCGAACCAGGCGCAACTGTTCGTTTTAACGGACGAATCCTCTATCTCTACGACGACCCCGACCTCGTGCGTCGCCAGATCGCTGGCGAGGACATCGGCTGGGATCCGGCGCGCAAACGCGTTGACAACATCTCGACCGACGAGATCACGCCCGCGTGGGTCTGCTTCTACTTCGATGAAACCCTAGGCGAATACAGCCTCGTGGGCCTGCGCGGCGGCGCCATCGAGCGCGGCGGCATCCAGCACGGCGGCTTCGAGGTCATTGTCAGCGGAAAGTCCAAGGGCTGCGGCTCGTCGCGCGAGACGGCGCCCTACTCCGAGCAGGCGGCCGGCATCCGCCTCGTGATCGCGGACAACATCGAGAAGATCTACGGCCAGAACAGCCAGAACATCGGTCTGTTGACTTCAACGGATTTCGGCCTCATTCCGCGCATTTTGAGCGGCGAGGCCATCGCCCTGGACGAATTCACCCGAGGTCTCGACCCCGTCGCCGCCGACATCGTGCGCATGGGAGGACTGTTTCCCTACAACCGCGCAAGGTTGGCGGGTCAGGTGCGCCCGCCGGAGCTCAGGACGCTGGCGCGTGCGATGACGCTCGTCGAGAAGATCATTGCGCGGCGCACGATTGTCGACGCGGCAACGGGCGAGATCGGTGCCCGCGCCGTGCGTCCGGGAGATGCGGTCTTTGTCCGCACGGATGTTCGCTTTTCACATGACTACACGACCGCCATGGCGCAGTCGGCCTTCAAGGCCGCGCTGGGCCCGGAAGCGCACGTCAATGATCCCGCGAGCGTCTATGCATTTCGCGATCACCTGACATTTCTGTCGCGCGTGATGTCCCAGAAGCACAAGGACATGGGCCTCGACAAGCAGGCCGGCTTGCTGCCCACCATCCAGCGCGAGTTCTGCCACGCCCAAGGCATCCGACTTTACGACGAGTCCGCCGACGGTTCGGGCAGCGAAGCGATCTGCCACAACGCGGTCCTCGAAGACATTGCCCTACCCGGCAACGTGGTGGTCGGCACCGACAGCCACACGTGCACCGCTGGCGCCCTCGGTACCTTCGCTTTCGGTGTCGGATCGACCGATATGGCCAACACGTGGTACACAAAGGATATTCGCGTATCTGTGCCCGAGTCCGTGCGCTTCTGGGTCACGGGCAAGCCGCGCCAAGGTGTGGTCGCCAAGGACATCATGTTGCGCATCATGTCGACACCCTTCATCAAGGATGGCAAGGCCATCGGCAAGGTCCTCGAATTTGCCGGTCCTGGAGTCGTCGCCCTGTCGATGGACGAGCGCGCGACGCTGACCAACATGGCTGTGGAAGCTGGTGCAACGACAGGGATCATTGCGGCCGATGAGGTCGTCCTCGACTACCTGCGCCGGATGCGCCCGGGCATCGACCTGTCCAGCGTCGAGTTGCTGCGCTCGGACGACGGCGCGAAGTACCTCGCCAGTTTCGACATCGATCTCGACGATCTCGATTGGATGGTGGCGACGCCAGGCGATCCGCGCAATGGAATTCCACTCAAAGACTTGCCCGATCCCGTCAAGGTCGACGTCGCCTATGGCGGCTCGTGCACGGGTGGCAAAATGGCCGACATGGACATGTACGCCAGCGTCCTGCGCACCGCCCGCGACAAGGGCCTGCGCGTGAGCGAAGGCGTAGCGTTCTACATCCAATTCGGCAGTCAGAAGATCAAGCAATACGCGATCTCGCGCGGCTACCCCGAGCTGTTCGCGTCGGTCGGCGCGCAAGTCATCGACCCGAGCTGCGGCGCCTGCATCAACGCCGGACCTGGCGTCTCGACGCGGCCGGATCAGGTCACCATCTCCGCGATCAATCGAAACTTTCCCGGTCGCAGTGGCCCTGGTAGAGTCTACCTCGCCAGTCCCCTGGTGGTAGCGGCATCGGCCATCCTCGGCCGCATCGCCTCGCCGGACGAAATCTGACCTGTCCAATTGCCGTGCAGAGGTCGCACCCGCCATGGATGAAACACCAGTGAGCATGGCAACTTCGAAACCGTCAAACTGGACTTGCTCTGCCTTGTGGAACGCCATTGCAGTCGCAGGGATCGTCGCGACCTCGGCGTGGACCGGTGTCGCCGCGGCGCAAGTCGTCAAGACTGAAGCCCAATCCGCCGTCGATGCGGCTATTGCTGCGCGCAAGGCTGGCTCTTACGCGCAGGCGGCTGCGGGATTGCAGACGTGGCTGGCGGCGCATCCGAACGACGCCAGAGCGCTGCACGAACTCGGCGTCTTGTACGCGATTCACGGGCAACTAACGGAAGCTGAAGCGCAATTCTCGCAAGCTGTGAAGGCCGCTCCCGATCAGCAAGAGACGCAACGGGCCCTGGCGGTGGTGCGCAAGGCGCGCGAAGCGGCAACGCGCTCGGGTGTTCCGGCAAGTCTGGATGTCGCGGATAGAGAAGGAACTGCCCTATTTTCCGAGCACCGCTACAAGGAGTCAGCCGTCTGGTTTGCGGCCGCACTCGAACAGGGAGCGACCGCGGATCGTGCGTACCGTCTCGCACTGGCCTGGCTGGGTGCGGGCGAGGCCCTGGCGGCGCGCAGTTGCCTGGAGCGGGCGCTGCAGATCCAACCCGATCACCTGCCGTCGCGCAGCGCATGGCCGACCGTGGTCAAGGCGCTGCGTCTCGAAGGAACCGGGGGCGTCGATGTGGCCTTCGCGCCGTCCGCGATCGCGCCGATTCCGGCAATTGCCGCGGCCTTGAACGAAGGCCAGTTGGTGCTGGCGCGTCAGTTGCTGCAGGCGGCGCTGCAGGGCCCGAGCAAGGGCCTGGTCTTGACCTTCCTGGCCGGCGAAGTCGCTCTGCGCGAAGGGCAATACGCCAAGGCCACGGCTGCCTACAAGGCAGTTCTGGCGCAGCGGCCCGGCTATCCGCCAGCGCAAAAGGGCCTTGCCGACGTGGCCGTGCAACAGGGCCGATGGACGGACGCCCGCGATCTCGCCGGGTTGCCCAAACCGGCGGACCACGATGATCTGCAAGCGCAACTCAAGCGTTTCGTGCAACGGCGGCGCGCCGAGTTGGCGCACCAGTTGCAGATGGCCGGGGACCCCGGCGTCAAGCCCTTGCCGGCGCTCGCGGATCAGGTGGCTGCACTTGCGCCGCCGCCGCCACCGCCCGCGGCCAGTGTCATCGAGGAACCGACTGCGGCGACCAAGGCTGCACCGGTCAAGGCGCGGACCAAGAAGAAGCGTAGACATCATAAGTAGTTGGATCACATGACCCTGCCCGCTACGGCTTCGGGGCGCTTGCGCGCGGCTTTTCTCGCGCCCGACGTCCACTGCGCGGTGCGTTGGCTGCCGGACGCCGTGCTGATCTGGCAGGACGGGCGCATCGTGTCGCTGGTTCCGGCGCGTCCGGACGAGCCAGCGCCCCATGAGAATTTGCTGGTGCTGCCTGGCTTTGTCGATCTGCACTGTCATTGGCCTCAGAGCCACGTACGCGGCGCGTTCGCCGGCCAGTTGCTGCCCTGGTTGCGTGACGCGATCTGGCCGGCGGAAGCCGCCTTTGCCGATCCAGCCGTGGCCACTATGCGGGCAACCGCGTTCTTTGACGACGCAATCGCCGCCGGAACATGTGCCGGACTGCTGTTCGGACCTCCCTTCTTCGCGGCCAGCCGCGTCTGCGCCGCCCACGCGCCACGCGGCTTTTTCGAGGGCCCCGCGCTGATGGAGGTCGAGGCACCCGCCAGTCTGGCTCGACCCGCCGAGCAAATCTTGAATGCGATCGATGGTTTGAGCGGTAGTGAACGGAGCCAGATGGTCGTGTCGCCGCGTTTTGCGCCCTGCATGACCGAGCAAGGCATGGCGCAAGCGGGCCGCCTGGCGCAGCGTCGCGGCCTGGCCGTGCAAAGCCACCTCGCCGAGAACATGGATGAAGTGGCGTGGGTGCGGCAGCTCTTTCCCGCCGCGCTCGACTACACCGATGTCTACGATCGCGCCGGGCTGCTGTCGCCGCGTACCGTCATGGCGCACGGCATTTACCTGACCGATCGCGAGCTTGACCGCCTCGCCGCGACCGCAACGGTGCTCGCGCACTGCCCGACCTCCAACGAGGCACTCGGCAGCGGGCGCATGGACTTGAATCGCGTGCGCGCCCATGGCGTGCGCTGGGTGCTCGCCACCGACGTCGGCGCGGGTCCGCTGCTGAGCCAGCTCGACACCATGCGCGCCTGCCTCGACGTGCACGCGCGCCCGCCGATCGCGCGGATCACTGCGACGGAGACGCTCTGTCGCGCCACGGCGATCCCGGGCGCCTTCCTCGGCGATATCGATCCGGCTCTGGTGGGCCTCGGATCACTCGACCCGGGCGCTCCGGCACATCTGCTCGTGTTCCAGCAGCCTTGGCAGGCACAGGACGCCGAGTCGGTGTTGCGCGCGCTGCTGGCGCAGCCCCGTTGCGCACTCGAAACCTTGCCGCGCGCCGTGCACGTGTGGGGTCAGTTGCAGCGTTCACGAGCTCGTCACACAGCGCCAATATCCTGATCGTACTATATCTTTGCAGCTTCTGGCGGGCAGCCGCCTGCCTCTGGCCTCTTGACGCAGGCAGCGCAGCCATTGACACTCGCGCCGCCTCTGGGTGCCTTCGCTGTGCCCACTCCCGCCGGAGATCCCTGCCATGACCGAACGCAAGAAGGTCGTCCTCGCCTACTCGGGCGGCTTGGACACGTCCGTGATGCTGCACTGGCTGCGCTATGAGCAAGGCTTCGATGTCGTGTGTCTGACCGCGGACGTTGGCCAGGGTGAAGAACTGAGTGGCCTGCGCGAAAAGGCCATGAGTTCGGGCGCCTGCGGTATCCACATCGTCGATCTGCGCGAGACGTTCGTGCGCGACTACGTGTTCCCGGCAGTCATGGCCAACGCCGTGTATGAAGGCTACTATCTGCTCGGCACGTCGCTCGCCCGCCCGCCGATCGCCAAGGCCATGGTCGAGTGCGCCATCCAAGAAGGCGCCTTTGCAATCTCGCACGGATCGACCGGAAAAGGCAATGATCAAGTGCGCTTCGAGTTGGGCGCCTACGCCCTGAAGCCCGACATCCAGGTCATCGCGCCGTGGCGCACCTGGAAGTACAAGTCGCGCACCGATCTCATCGAATACTGCCGGCAGCATGACATTCCGATCACGGCGACGGCGGAAAAGCCCTATTCCACCGACCGCAACCTGTTGCATATCAGCTTTGAGGGCGGAATCCTTGAGGATCCGTGGCGTGCGCCACCGGCCGACATGTTCCGCTTGACGGTCGATCCACGTCACGCACCCGATGAGCCCGAGGAAGTCGACATCGGCTTTGTCGACGGCATTCCCGTCAGCGTGAACGGCGAAGTGCTTGGACCCGTGGCGCTTCTAGAGAAATGCAACGCGCTCGGCGGCAAGCACGGTGTCGGCCGTGTCGACATCGTCGAGAACCGCTATGTCGGCATCAAGTCGCGCGGCGTATACGAAACGCCTGGAGGCACGCTGCTTTACCATGCGCACCGCGCTGTCGAGTCGCTGGTGCTCGACCGCGAGGTCATGTCGATGCGCGACGGCCTGGTGCCGCAGTATACCCGCATGATCTACAACGGCTATTGGTTCAGTCCGGAGATGACGCACCTGACGTCGTTCATGCGCAGCATTCAACAGGGCGTCACTGGCGTCGCACGCCTGTCGCTGTACAAGGGCAATTGCGCCGTCACGGGCCGCAAAGCCCGAAACTCCCTATACAATCCAGAGTATTCCACCTTCGAAGCGGATCGTGTGTACAACCAGGCGGATGCCGACGGCTTCATCAAGCTGAATGCTTTGCGTTTGAAGTTGAGCACCTATCGCGATCAGGCGATGCTGGCCCATCCGACGCCCGCCGTGGCCGAAGAAGTTGCCGAACTGCGCAAGTCCTATATCGAATAGGCGCCGCCGCCAACGAGGGGTGTTCGTGTACCGACGTCAGCAGCCGTCTTCCCTGCGTCGAAAGGAGGCCGTCATGAACGCCAAGATCAAGATCTTCGCTGGTTCCAGCCACCCGGAGCTGGCGCAGTCGATCTGCGATGTGCTCGACATCCCGCTGGCCAAGAGCGAAACCGTGAAGTTCTCGAACGAGAACCTGATGGTCAAGATCCAGGAAAACGTTCGCGAATGCGACGTCTTCTACATCCAGACCTCGGCGCCGCCTGTCAACGAGAACATCCTCGAGACGCTGATCGCGATTGACGCCCTCAAGCACTCGTCGGCCGCGCGCGTCACCGCCGTGCTGCCCTACTTCTTCTATGCACGCTCGGACAAGAAGGATCGGCCGCGCATCAGCATCGCCGCGCGCCTGATGGCCGACCTGCTGCAGACCTCGGGCGCGGATCGCGTGCTCACCATGGACCTCCATTCGCCTCAAATTCAGGGATTTTTCCATGTTCCCGTGGATCAGCTGGTGGGCGCCCCCATCCTCTGTGCGCACCTGATGCAACGCGATCTGACCGATCACGTCCTGGTGGCAGGCGATGTCGGCGAGGCCAAAGAGCTGGGCCGTTTCGCGAACTTGCTGCACCTGCCGGTGGCGGTCGTCGACAAGCGGCGCTATGCGGACGACGACGCGGCGGTGGCGACCAACCTCATCGGCGAAGTGCGCGGCAAGCACGCGATCATCGTCGACGACGAGATCGCCACGGGCGGCACGATCATCGAGGCCGCGCGATTCCTCATGGAGCGCGGGGCTTTGTCGGTGCGCGTCGTGGCGACCCACGGCGTACTGAGTGGTCCGGCCATCGACCGCATCAACCGTTCTGTCATCTCGAACGTCGTGGTCACAGACACGATCCCACTGCGGGACAAGAAGTCGGACAAGATCGAGGTCCTGTCGGTTGCGCCGCTGCTGGCCAAGGCGATTCGCCGCATTCACGACGGCGACTCGGTCAGCGATCTGTTCTGATTGTTTCGATCCAATTGCGCCGGCCGTCGAACGTCATGAAACTTCTTGAAGACTCGCTGCAGATCGTGGGTCGCGCTTGACCGGTCCAGCCGCCGGACCTAGCTTGAAACCATGAGGGCGTGGTCGTCCATTCGCGGTACCTTGCGCAGTCTCTTGGCGTTCCTGATCGGCGCGCTCGCCGCGGCATTGCTGATGTTCGGACTGGCGCGCCTCGTGCACATCGAGGGCGGCACGGCGGCCGGACACCTCGCGCAGGCCCTCAAGACACCGGGGCCCGCCAGGCAGCGGGCCGCCGTTCGCGCCAAGGTCACGTTCATGCCGCGCGTGGCCAGGCAGGACAAGCCGGAGCCCAAACCGCAGTTGCCCAAGCCGACAGAGATACCGAGCGGACAGGTCGTCGAAACGGCGCGGCCTTCGACCCAGGAAGTGCCGATGAATGCTCGGTATCTCGGGCGCTATGACATGAAGGTCGCGCGCGAACAGAAGAGCCTGGGGCACAAGCGCGCCGGGCGCGATCTGGGCAAGGTGCACATTGCCGATCCCTCACCCCTCGAGAGTCCGGAATCGACGAGTGTCGAACCGACGCAGATTCCTAAACAGCGCTCGCGGCATGCGCGGACTGCCACCAGATCGCCGGACCAGGCGGTTGCGGAGGCAACGCCAACCGACCACGCGGGTCCCGCGCCGCAGACCAAGCTGAGCGGCGAAGCGACGCAGGGGTCGGTGCTGACGCAGAACAAGAGCGAGGGCCTGCTGCTGCCTGCGACATCGCCGGGCAATGTCGCGCACAATATCCAAGCTTTGTCGGGCAACCCGGGCAGCAACGACTACCTGCCGGATGTCGACAACGAAGGCGAAACAAACCTTTTGAATACGAGGGCGTTTCGTTACTGGGGCTTCTACCAGGACCTCAAGGATCGCGTCGCACGCGTCTGGGATCCGGTCCAAGTCATGCGTTCGCGCGACCCGACCGGCAACCGCTACGGCGTACGCGACCGGTTGACGACCCTGCATGTCGTCTTGGACGGCGAGGGCGCCGTCAAACGCATCGCCGTGGCCAAGCAATCGGGTTTGGAGTTCCTGGATGATGAGGCACAGCGTGCGTTTGCCGCCGCCGGCCCTTTCCCCAACCCGCCCGTCGGCCTGCGCAACCAGAACGGCGAAATCGACATCCAGTTCGGATTCCTGCTGGAGCTGTCTTCGAACCGCTTCAAATTCTTTCGGATGCCTCAATGATCGGCGCGAACAAGGTGAGGGCAGTCCTGGCGGGGCTGCCGCTGCTCTGGGCGCTGCTGGCACCCTCAGCACAGGCCCTGGAGACGGGCGGGCCGTTGAGCCTGCATGTCGCGCTCCACGACGTCGAGCAGGAGCGCGCCGCGCCACTCGAGCGCGTGACGCGTCAAGCCCTGCGCGACGTCGAGCATGATCTGCAGGTGACGCTGTCAGGGAACCTCTCTGTCGACTTCGTCGGATCGGCGCAAGCCTTCGATGCGGTCATGAAAGATAGGCACGTCAAGGGCTTTCAAGAGGCGTGGATCTCGGGCCTTGCCCTGTTGGACCAAGACCGCGTGATCGTTCAGGTCAATGGACCTGGGGCGCTCTTGACAGGCGAGGTGGTGCGGCACGAGTTGGCCCACGTCGCACTGCATGCGCTGTCGGGCGACCGGTGGCTGCCGCGTTGGTACCACGAAGGCGTGGCCATGTACCTGGCAGGCGAGGCGACCTTCGAGCGCCTGCGCGACGCTGGCGGCGCCAGCGCCTTTGGCGAATTGGACAACTTGAGTTCCCTGAACGAAGGCTTCGCGGGCGGTCAGGTCGGGGTCCAGCGCGCCTATGCCACGGCAGCGGGATTCGTGCGTTTTGCGGTCGGGCGCGCGGCACAGCCCGGGTCGATCGTGCAATTGCACCAGCGGATGCGTGCGGGTCTGGACTTTCCCGCTGCGTTTACGGCTACTTTCGGCCTACAGCCGGAAGCGCTGTACGATCTCTATGCCGCCTATGTTGGCAACCATGCCTCGCGCTGGACGCTCTTGCTGACCGATTCCACTCTCTGGACGCTGGTATCGCTGTTGGCGTTGCTGGCGATGGTGACGGCCTGGCGGCACCGGCCGCGGTTCGACGACGACCGCGAACGTCTCGATCTGGAAGCGATCGCCGCTGCCGGCGAGGCTGCACTGCTGCGGCCATGGCACCGCCGCGATTTTGGCGAAGATCCGCTTGCGTTCGAGAGCCCCGAAGCCCTGGTCGATGCCGTGGAGGCGCCGCAAGCCGAGCAGAGCCGAAGCTCGGCTGGCGGCGATTGACAGGGAAAAAACCGGCCGCCTATAAGAACACCGACGAGAACAACTCGTCGGCGGTTCGTTTGCCTTTTTGTCTGGTCGCCAAGCTCACCGATGCGGATTCGCGGCGACGCACAGCGAACAAGTCGATCGACTTGTTTTCGCTGGAGCCCTAAGCCGAACCGCGCGCCTGCAGCGCCGTTCGCGTGGAGCCATGCACCAAGCTGTCACTGCCTTTCGGCCCTTCCTCTTGCGTCGCGCGCATTTGCGTGTGCTCGTGGCGGCGGTCGATCTGGCGCAGGAGAGTCTGGGCGAGCCGTCCGTTCGCGCCGCGGCGTCGCGCTTCTTCGGGCATCGTTTCAGGGATGAGCCATCCCTGGAGGCCTACCTCGCCGAGCGCGATGCACACAGCCAGTTCTTTCCGTGGCTGCTGTGGGACGCCGAGTTGCCGGGAGGCCCGCTCGGCGAGCGATTGCGCAAGGGGCGGCCCTCGGGACCGGAGCGGGAAGTGCTCGACGCCTTGCTGACCGCCCGCGCCGACGTCTTCCAAGTCGCTGGTCTTGGACCGAAAAGCACGGTGTTGGAGCGTGTCGCCGATGGATCCTGCCACGCGGTCTCCGAGCCGGTGCTACAAGCCGTAGCGGCACGAGGCGAATTGTTCGTGGCGCGTGTGCTCGACTGCGGCGACTGCTGCCTGCTGGACGCGGTGCACGCCAGCGTTCCGGCGGCGGCGCGGCGTGCACTGGTCCGCGCCGCCCGCCGCCAGGCGCAGGCGCGCCCCGAGGCGCGCTTGACCTTGCTCTTGGCCGCCAGTCGCCGCGCGGTCGAGCGCATGGCGCTGCCCGAATTGCCGTGGCAGGACAGCGGCGCGCTCTTGCGCACGACCCTTGTCTTCACAGCGAAAGATCCGGGCGCCTTGTTGGTGACCCTCAAGGCGGCCGTGAAGGCAGGCCGACTTGAGGTGCAGTCGCCGCGCCGCTTTGTCGTGTCGGCTGAAGAACTTGGCCCTGTCGGAGCCGTGTTGCGCGTATCGGGCGATCGCCTCTATGCCGCGACCAGTTCGAGCGCCAAGACGCACGCCCTGCGCAAGTCGCTGGAACTCAAGCTGCCGGGCCTCGCCTATTGCTGCACGCTGTACCGCGATCTCGATGCCCTGCTGGATCCACGCCTGCGCGACCGCTGGGCTGCTGGAGAACTGCGCAGCATTGCGCAGGATTGGGTCGACGAGTGTCTTGCCACGTTCCAGGATACTGCCCACGACTGGCTGGGCGGCGTGACGCCACGCGAGGCTGTGCGCACGCCGACCGGCCGCCTGCAGGTGCGCGCGTGGCTACGCGCCGTCGAACGGGTTTCCGAAGTTGCAGGGCCAGGTTATGGCGCGGCGCTGCAGTCCCTGTGGCGGGATCTCTGCGGTACTTGATCGCGGCTACATGCCGTCCGGCTCGAACGCCTTGCACACGAGGGGCTCGCCGTTGGCGCCGATGATCGCGACGGGCTCTGCCATCAGTCCGTCGTTGGGCCAACCGACCGTGCACAGCCCATCCGAAGCGCGCTGATAGACACAGTCGGTGCATTGAAAAAGCAATCGATACTGCTTGGCTTGCTCACGAAAGCGCGCATTGACGGTGTCGCGATCGCTGCCGCGCGCGAGATCGGGCAGGAAGCGCGGTCGGTTGCCGAGAATCCTCAATGTTTCTCCAGCACCGCGGCCACCCTGTCGACCAGCGCCTGCTCTGCGGGCAGGGTCACCAAGGTGCGTGCTTCGCCAATGAGCTGTGCCGCTTGCGCTGGCGCGGCCGCCAGCGCGCGCAGCAGCAACGTGCGCCACATCGGCGCTGCGCCCACCAAAACGGGCAGCCCGGCCGACCATGCACCGCTGCGCTGCGCCAGGACGACGGCAAGGGCCGCCGTCGTCGCCGCATCGGCCTGCATGCCCCCCGCTTCTGCCACAAAAGCCAGCGCGACGTCTGGCAAGCCAGCCCGCACGCAGCTATCGACCGCGAGCGCGCGCCACGAAGCGGCCGGCGCAAACGTCTCGGCAGGCACTTCCAGGACGGCTGACTTGCCGCGCGCCCACTGATCGAGAAACTGCTCGATGCCCGCCAGGTCCGCGTTCTTGCGCGCTGGCGCATAGAACAATCGAGAGGCCTTGCGCATCAGATCCACGCGCAGCGCCTCGCTCGCCCGGCAGGCCTGGGCGTGCCGACCTTGACGCGCCAACGCTGCCACGGGTCGCAGGGCCGGTGCCCAACGCAAAGCCTGATCAGCATGGGGCTGCAGCGGTTGCAGGGCCACGACCAGGTCCTTGCCGACCGGCGCGGCTGCCGCTGGCACCGCGAGTAGCGATGCCGCCAGTGCCGTGTAAGCGAGGGTCTGCTTGAGCATGCGTCAGCCACCTTGGCTGCAAAAGACGAGGCGCCGGGACGGCGCACCGCACGCCTTGACAACCGGCACGTCCATCCTAACGTGCGCACGCGCGGCGCGACAGCCCTGCCAGGACAGCTCACGGCCGGGGCTGGGAATAACGCGTGCGGAGTTGCTGTTGGCGGGGCGTTGGCACCGCGCCCGGCATTCCCGTGACGTGAACCGCCACCAGGGCAGCAGGAACCCACGCGCGCCATGCGCGGCTCGGCGTTGGAGTACGACATGACGACATCTGCATCCGCGACACCCGCCTCTGCCGCAGTCATCCAAGTCCGCGATCTGGTGAAGAAATACGACATCAAGCTGGCACTCAATGGCGTGTCGTTCGATGTCCGCGCCGGCGAGATCCTGGGGCTTCTGGGGCCCAATGGTGCCGGCAAGTCGACGAGCATGAAAATCCTGACCAGCTACGTCTCGGCCACGTCCGGGCAGGTCACCGTCGATGGCATGTCGCTCGCCGATCATCCCGTCGCCATTCGCGCCATGCTTGGCTATCTTCCAGAATCTACACCGCTTTACCACGACATGGTGGTGTATGACTACCTGATGTACGTCGGTGAGATGCGCGGCTTCGACGGCGCCACATGCAAGCGCCGGCTGGCGGAAGTCGCTGCCACAGTGGGCATTCGCGACGTCATCGGCATGACCATCGGCACCCTGTCCAAGGGCTACAAGCAACGCGTCGGGCTGGCGCAGGCGCTGCTGCACAATCCCAAGATCCTGATTCTCGATGAGCCAACGTCGGGCCTCGACCCGAACCAGATTGTCGAGATCCGCAACCTCATCCGCGAGCTGGGCAAGAACCATACGGTCATTCTGTCCAGCCACAACCTCTCGGAAGTGCGTCAGATTTGTGATCGCATCGTCATCATCCACCGCGGCGCTGTCGTAGCGGATGGCACAGTGGACGAGTTGGAAGGCAAGGTCGCGAACACGCACCGCTTGGTCGTGTCGATGGCGCCCGCGGCGGGCGCGCAGGCCGAGCAGGTGCGCCTGGGCCTGGCGGCCATCCCGGGTGTGCGCAGCGCGGTGCTGAGTCACCACAGTTCTCTGCCCGTTGAAGCGGACACGTACGAGTTGGAAGCGACGACCGACATCCGCCCCGAGATCGCCAGATGGGCCCAGTCAGCCGGCCACGGCCTGGTCGAGTTGCGGCGCAAGTCTATGGATCTCGAAAGCATCTTCCAACAGCTGACCCACGACGCCTGACCTGTGCCGGGCACGGATCACCCGATCCTGTGCGGCTTTCTTGAGGACTGCCGATGAAACCCATCTGGACCCTGGCCCGCCGCGAGATGGCGGCCACTTTCGACTCGCCGATCGCCTACATCGCCGCGACGGTCTTTCTCGTGGCGACCGGCCTGCTGTTCTTCTTTGGCCTGGGCGGGGGCGACGACTACTTCACCGCGCGCGAAGCAACTTTGCGGCCGCTCTTCGATTTTGCGCCGTGGGTGCTGGCCGTCATCCTACCTGCGGTCACGATGCGCCTCATCGCTGAAGAGAAGAAGTCAGGAACGCTGGAACTGCTGGTGACGATGCCGGTGACCGATCTGCAAATCGTGTTGGGCAAGTTGCTCGGCGGCATCGGTTTCCTTGTCGTCGCTCTGGCGCTCACGCTGGTCTTTCCCGCACTGGTGCTGTCGATCGGCCAGCCAGATCTCGGTGCGATTGCGGGCGGATACATCGGCCTGTTCCTGGTCGGCACGGCCTTTCTGTCTCTCGGCGTCATGACCTCGACTTGGACGCACAATCAGATCGTCGCCTTCATCGTCGGTCTGCTGCTGTGCGTCTTTTTCTGGACGGCGACCGACGCCCTCTTGAAGACCCTGTTCGAGCAGCCACCGCCGGCCCTGCAATTGCTGAACTTCCAGACCCAGTTCAGCGATTTCGCCAAAGGTGTGCTGGACCTGCGCAGCGTGCTCTATTTCGTGTCGGTGACGGCCGTGGCGGTCGTAGCCTCGACCTATTCGCTGCAGTCGCGTCACTGGAAATAGCCTTCGCCTTCGCGAACTGAACGGAGAATCGCCCCATGGCTGCCAAGACCGCCCCCACCCCGCTGCGAAGCCGCACCGATGCCTGGATCATGCTGGCGGCGACCGTCGGCGTCGCTGTGTTGATCAACGCGTTGGCGCTGCAGACGTCGCTGCGCGTTGATCTGACGGGTCAAAAGGTTCACACGCTGTCGGATGCCAGCATCGCCGCCGCCCGCGCGCTGGACGACGTGACCGTGACCGTTTACATCTCCAAGAAGTTGCCCGACACGATTCCGACGCCTCAAGGCAAGGTTGCGCTGCGCGGCGTGGATCGCGCATTTCGCGATAAGCTCGGCGAGTACGCCCGCGCGAGCGAGGGGCACCTGCGTCTGACCTTCGCGGACGACAATTCCCCCGGAATCGGCACGATCGAAGAGCAGGCCGAAACAGCCAAGCTGGAGCCCTTTTCCTCCTCCGAAGCCGAAGTAACAGGCGGCCAGCTCAAGTTTTCGCGCTTCGTGATCGGTGCAACGTTGCACTACAAGACGGTCAGCGAGGTCATGCCCAAGGCGCTGCAGCCGGGCTTCTACGAATTCGAGATCACAAAGATCCTGTTGCGTTTGAAGGAGAAGTACGACAACAGCCAACTCATGCTCGATCCGCTCACCCGCGGCAAGGCGGTGTTCGAGGGCGTCAAGGCATGCAACGAGGCCGTCCAGAAGGCGGCGAAAGTCGACAAAGCCGCTGACGACAGCGCGGGGCTCTCACTGAAAGGTTCCAATGATCCTGGCAAGAAGCGCATCGAGGCGCTGAGGGCGCAGAAACCCGAGTTGGACAAGACCTGCGCGGCGGTGTCGAGCCGGCTGGCGTCCGAGGGTGCCGGCCTCAAGGGCAAGAACCGCTTCGGCGACGATCTGCTGCAAAATGCGGAACAATTCTCGCGTGTCTATGAGGAGTTGGCCAAGATGCTGCCCGAGGGCGCCGAGCCCGCGAAGGGTCAACTGCCGCCCGCCGTCGCCATCCCGCAACTGGTGCAAATGCTGGACCAGTTCTTCCACGAGGTCGACCGGAGCCACACCACGCTGACGGACAGCCCTGGCCGCCACCAGATCGGCTTTCTCTGCGGACACGACGAGTTCTGCCCCTTCGCCGAGCAAGAGCCGTTCGTCCAGCAAGAGATGGCGATGATGCTGGCGCAGAACAACCCGATGATGAAGCAGATTGTCCAGGCCGCCACGCAGATCGCTCAAGCCGTCGATGAGACCAATCAGCGCATCGGCGATAGCCTGTTCACCAAGCGCGGCTTTTCGATCAAGCGCATCGGAACCGACGAAGAGATTGCTTCCGATATCAGCGCCGTGATCGTCTATGCCCCGCGCAGACCGCTGTCCGAGTACACGCGTTACCAGCTGGATCAGGTGCTGCTGACCGGCCGCCCCGTCGTGCTGTTTGCGCAGTCGTGGGAAGTCGAACTGATGAACATGGCGGCCCCCGACGACGTGGGCAACGACATGCGCACCGACCGTACGGCGATCTCCGCGACCGGCTCGAATCTTGCGGAAGTCTTGAAACCGTATGGCGTCGAACTCAAGAACGACATGATCCTGGATTCCACCCACGTCGAGACCGTCAAGGTGATGCAGCTGATGAACCGCGGCGGCCTGCAATTCCAGACCGAGCGTGAATTCCCCTATGCCGCGATTCCGGTGGCCATCGACTTCGACCGCAGCCACGCGCTCACGCGCTCGATTCAGAACCTGGCGCTGCCCTATACGACGAGCGTAGAGGCCGACAAGACCTTGAAGAATGACAAGCGGTTCGAAGTCGTGGAAGTCATCCGGTCGTCCAAGAGCTCGCTCGCCAAAGCCGCGCCGTTGCCGGTGCTGCCGCCAGCCTTGAAGGAACTCGTGCTCCACACGACGCCCAATGGTCCGCACACGCTGGCCCTCTCTGTGCGCGGTCCATTCAAGTCTGCGTTTTCAGGCAAGGAGATTCCCCGCAAGCCGGTCGTGCGCAAGGACGACAAGGATGCGCCGGGTGCGGACAAGGACAAGGAGGCCGATGCCGCATACGAGGCGGAGAAGCGCAAGTTCAAAGCAGAAGGCACCGGCAAGCTGCTCGTGGTGGCGTCGAATCTCGGCATCGAAGGTCTGTCACGCGCGGCCATTCTGACCGGTTTCGACTTGGGCAAGCTGCAGCAGTTCAGCGGCGACACGATCAAGAACTATCAGCAATGGCAGGCGAATTTCCAGAACTGGCAGATCCGCATCGGCCAGGTTTCCCACCTGCTCGGCGATAACTTGCAGTTCCTTGCCAATGTACTCGACTGGTCAACGGCACACGAAGCGCTGGTCGCGATTCGCTCCAAAGGCGACACGCGGCGGCCGATGGACCAGTTGGAGCCCGCGCAGGCGCGGAAACTGCGATTGCTGGCCTTGGTGGGAATGCCTCTGCTCTTCATGGGTGTGGGCATCGTGCGGTGGCGGTTGCGTTTGCGTCGCTTCGCCGCGCTCAAGGTCTGACGAGAACCATCATTTGTCACAAGGGGTTGCGAATGAAGCGATCGACCTGGATCACGCTCTCGGTTTTCATTGCGCTGCTCGGGCTGTACTTCGTGCAAACCCGTTCGCCCGCGCCGAATGCACCTGCCGCGCTCAGCATCGACGGCTACATCGGCAACTTCTCCGAGCAGGAGGCTCGCAGCGCGGCCAAGGACAAGCCCTCGCCGGTAACGCGCATCGTCTTGAAGCGCCAAGGAGAAGTCATCCAACTCGATCGCCAGCCGCAGGAGCCGCCGCCACCGGACGCCAAGCCGGACGCCCCCAAGCCCGAAACGAAGTGGACAGCCCAACGAACCAAGAATGGCAAGACCACGCAGAGTCAGGCGCTTTCCTTCCGGGCGCAAAGCATGTCGGAATCGCTCATGCGCTCGATCCGATCGAGCTTCTCGCTGCGTGTCCAGCCCAAAGCACTTGCCGATTATGGTCTTGACGCCGAACACGCGATGGACGTGGAAATCACGTTGCCGCCGCGGACAGTGAAGCTGCGGGTCGGTCACGTGGACAAGCCAGAACAGGGCGAACCGAGCACGTGGATTCAAGATCCTGCACACTTGGACGTCGTGCACCAAGTGGCAGGACGCGATCTGCGCACCAGTTTCGATGTCGCCTGGTCGGATCTGCGCGACAAGAGTCTGCTGTCGATCGATCCGGCGGCGGTGCTGCGCGCGGAACTCGACATCCCCACCGCGCCCAAGGCGCCCCGAATCGTGATCGAGCGGGCAGTGCCGGCTGGCTCCGGAGGCGAGGCCGGTTCGGCATGGAAGATCTCAGAACCAATCGGGTATTCCGCTGGGGACATCGACGAGTGGCTCAAGTCGATCGGCCGCGTCAGCGCCAGCGAATTCATCGACGTCACAGACGCCGCAGCCAAGAAAATGGACACCGGCCTCGACGACACCAAGACCGCTGCCCGGGTAACCGTGGTGACGGACAAGGGCAAGACCGTGCTGGTGTTTGGCAAATCGGACGAAAGTCGGCCTGCCCGCGAAGTCTGGCTGCGCATCGACGGGCGCGACGAACTGTTCCTGGTGCCGACCTTCTCGCGCGACCAAATCGTCCAGGGGATTGATCAACTCCGTGACCGGCATCTGCTTGCTGGGCACAAGGCTGCGAATGCGCTTTCGTTTCGAATCGAGCCGAGCGGCGATGCCGGGCGCATCAAGGCCGCTCGCAAGGGCGACGCTTGGAGCGTGATCGAGCCGACGATGCAGGCTTCCGGCAAGTCTCTCACCGATTTCCTGGGCGAATTGGATGCGGCAAAGGTGGAATTCGCTGGCGACAAGACCGCCGCCGAAACGGGTCTCGATGCGCCGACATGGCGCATGGCCCTCGAACTGGACGGCGAAACCTGGACGATTGCTCTCGGCAAGGAAGTCGAAGGCTCGACATTCGGCAGAGTCAGCCACGGCGCCGTGTCTGGCGACATCTTCAAGTTGGCGTCCTGGAACGCGAATCGTCTCAAGAAGAAGCCCGCAGACTTCGAGGACAAGCCCGCCCCGCCTGCCCCCCCAGCCGCGCCATAGCCGGCGTGCGGCAGGTGTGAAGATTACCCATGCGTGCCCCTTTTTCGCTTGCAGGTGCGCGCGGATCACCTAGAATGCGCACATGATCCGCCTTCACAATGTGACCAAGAATTACGGCCACGGGACGACGCCTGTCCACGCCCTGCGCGAGATCGATCTGCACATTGGAGCAGGCGAATTCGTGGCCATCATGGGGCCATCGGGAAGCGGAAAGTCGACTCTCCTGAATCTTCTCAGCGCCTTGGACAAGCCGACGACGGGGTCGATCGCACTCGCGGGGCGCGACATCGGCCAGATGGACGACGACGCCGTGACGCTGTTTCGGCGCACGAGCATTGGCCTCATCTTCCAGTTCTTCAACTTGCTGCCGACGTTGACTGCTGTCGAGAACGTGATGCTGCCTGTGCTTCTTGCGCGGCGCGCCACGGATGCGGATCGCCAGAACGCGCGCCAACTGCTCGAACAGGTAGGGCTTGCCCACCGCTTGGATCACAAACCGGGCGCCCTCAGTGGCGGCGAAATGCAACGGGTCGCCATCGCGCGCGCGTTTGTCGGGCAACCGCCGATCATTCTTGCGGATGAGCCGACAGGAAATCTCGATTCGACTTCCGGTGGAGAGGTCTTGCGCCTCTTGCGCCGGCAGGCAGAAGACAAGGGCACCACGGTGGTCATGGTGACCCACGACGGTCAGGCAGCCAAGGTCGGCAGCCGGTTGATCGTCATCCGCGACGGGCGGATTGAAGCTGATGATCCCGTCCACTTCCAAACCCCAAGATAGGAAGTCCCATGTCATTCGAAGTCAAGATGCACGGTGTCGGTCTGACGGCACGAGCCGATGGGCGTATCGGAATTACGGTTGAAGGTGGCGCGCGTACGCTGAGCGCCGCGGAGTTCGGTGGCCTCGTTCGCATGCTCGATGCCATGGCGGGCTTGATTGCACATCAGGTTTTGGAGCCAGTCGCGCCGATTCCTGCTGCAGTCCAAGCGCCGATGCCGGCACCGCCAATGGCGGACAGTGTGCCTGCAACGGCGGCGCCCCATGCGGTGCAAGCGCCGGCAAAGCGTGGCCCGGGCCGGCCGCGCAAGAATCCACTGCCCACAGCTGCGGTTGTGGCGCCGCCCGCCGCCGACGTACCCGTCAAGCGCGGCCCGGGCCGGCCGCGCAAGAATCCACTGCCTGCAGCCGCG
>Ga0172369_10000751_pt1 | contig 48139 bp, 41 predicted proteins | sample LakKiv25m_FD_114539 | JGI IMG/M metagenome (GOLD analysis project Ga0172369, IMG submission 114539) | Freshwater microbial communities from Kabuno Bay, South-Kivu, Congo - kab_022012_11.25m | ecosystem: Environmental > Aquatic > Freshwater > Lake | place: Democratic Republic of the Congo...
AATATTCGTGAGAATGACCAGCGGGACTGTCCCCTTCTACAGGTAAGCTTACTCGTGTGAGGGGACAGTCCCGCTGGTCATGGTAATGGCGTTAGATGCGGAAACAGGCGCTGGTCCCGCTGAGCCGGGACAGTCCCTAAGCTATTGCAGCGACCGCCACAGTTCCAGCACCCGCGCCGGTTCCTTCGCTTCGTCGCCGCGCAGCTGCGGGGTGAAGATCAGGCCCTTTTTCGCGCCGCCGGTGTAGCCGATGACGCGGCGGAAATACGCCTCCAGCGCTTCGTCCTCCAGCCGGGCGGGGGAGCCGAAGTAGAACTTGCCGGCCGCGATCAGTTCCGGCAGCACGCGGCTGAAATCATGGCGCTCGGGGTTGCCGAAGTTGAGACCGCGCGCCTGCGGCGCCTTCAGCACAGTGGCATACAGGGCGTCGTTGTTGCCGCAATAATGCACCCAGCCGCCGCCGAACGGCGCCAGCGCCTGGTCGCGGTACGGCGCGACGAACTCATCGATCAGGTCGGGCGAGAGCAGCGTGGCGGTGTCCTCGCAGGCGCGCACGCCGCCGTTGGCCATCCACATGCCGCCGTTGTGATACCCGCCGTCCGCCGCCTCGCCGATCCACTCCTTCATCAGTTGCGAGCCGTTGACATACAGCGCCGTCGCCTTCTGCAGCAGCAGGTGCACGAACTCCGGCTCGTCGTACATGGCGTAAAAGATGTCGTCGCCGTAGAGCAGGTGCGCCAGGTCGAACGGGCTTTGCGTGTCGGCGATGTAAAAGTGGATGCGCTCCGGTAGCCGCGCGCGAAAATGGGCATACAGCTCGAAAACGCGCGGCATCACACCCTGGTCGGCGATGTTGTCGGGATCAAAGGCCTCGATGGCTTCCCGCGTGACGTGCGTGGTCCACGGCAGGCCGAACTCGGACAGCAACAGCCCGCAGCCGGCGGCGGTGCAGAGCGTGCCGGTGCCGGTGTCGGCACGGATCGACAACTGCGCATCGGAGCCGGCGCGCGCCCAGCCGATCAGCCCCGCCACCTGGTCATACAGCATCTGGTCGGGATCTTCCACGTGCCGATGCATATCCCGGTTCCACACAATGCCCGCATCCGGCGCCGCCGCGGCGAAGAAGATGGGCAGGCTGTCCGTCGGCCGGTTACAAAACATATCGGCCATCCGCCGTTGCCCGTCCGCCAGGACGTGCGGGTCAGGCTGAATCAGCTCGATCAGGTCATCAAGAGTGAACGTGGTGGTAGACATGGGTGGTTTGCCTCTTTTTAGTGACGAGTGGCTAGTGCCTGGTGTCCTGATTAGCGGCAGGTTGACATCTAGAAGGACAACTGATCGGCTACAGGCCCACTAGTCACTAATCACTAATCACTAGTCACTTCCTATTCGACGACGCGCGGCACTTTGAACAGATCGTCCTTCCGCTCCGGCGCGTTGGCCAGCGCTTCGTCCGGGGACAGGCTCTCCCAGGTGCAGTCAGCGCGCGTGACGTTGGTCATCGGTACTACGTGGGTGGTGCTGGGAATATCGCCGGTGTCGGCTTCCTGCAGGGCTGCGAAGTGGCCGAGGATGGTGTTCAACTGGCCGGTAAAGCGCACGATCTCCTCCCCGCTCAGCTTGAGCCGGGAGAGCAGCGCGACATGTTCGACTTCTTCGCGAGACAGGGCCATAGTATGATATCCTTTCGATCCGGCTCATTATAACGCGGACCCAGGCGACTGTCACCTGTCAACTGTCGCCTGTCCCCTCATCGATCTCCAGGTGAAACCGGTGCAGCATCCGGTGGAAGAGCGGCGCCAGGATCACGCCCACCGCGATCAGCAGGACCATGCCGGCATAGAGCGCGTAACAGCCGGCGAAGACCTTCCCCGCATCGGTGTGCAGCGGATTGACCGGCCCCATTCCGCCCAGCAGCATCGAAGCGTTGACGAAGGCGTCCAGCCAGGAGAAGCCTTCGAAAAAGCGATAGCCGAGAATGCCGATCAGCAGCGACCCCGCGACCATCGCCAGCCCGAAACCGGCAAACCGCAACGATCGGCGGATGAATGCCGGCATGGGGAGCAGTGGCTGTTTTCGATGCTCGAACATGGCCGCTCCAGCAGGTATAATACCCCTCATTGTTCTGGAGATAGCAGGGGTTGTCAATACCCGATATGCAACGCGTCCCTGCAGAGGGACGCCCGGCCGAACGGCCCCGTAGCACCGAATTCATTCGGCCCGTGCTGTTGAGCGTTTGAAGCCCCCATCGCACACCAACCCCCTTGACAAATCGGCGAACGCGTGTATTATTAAGGTATGCTTCCCCACCCCTCCGCTTTGTCCCACCCTGCGCGTGCCTGCTTGCCGGACCGGTTATTCCTGACGGCAAAAACCTCGGAGAGGAAGAAAATCTTACGGGTACAAATTAATGGTTTTTTTCAAAACGAGCGTAAAACATCAATTCTTATGTTAAATATTAGCAGCCTTCCGGTACCGGGCAGGGCTGGTTCCCCCACCGGCTTTCCCGGCAATTACCCCCATTTCTTATTGACGTTCACTACTTATCTCATCATAATGTGGCGGTATTGTCGTGACGGGAGTATTCATCGTGGACCTGATCGTAACCGGTAATGGGGCAATCGCGCGCGCGGTGCGTGACGCGGGGGCGGCGTTGGGGGTCGGCTATCCCGGCACCCCGAGCACCGAGGTGCTGGAGACGCTGGCGACCCTGGAGGGCGGCAACGCCCAGTGGGCGACCAATGAGAAGGTGGCGCTGGAGGTCGGCCTGGGCGTAGCCATCGGCGGCCGCCGCGCCATCGTCACCATGAAGCACGTCGGCCTGAACGTCGCCGCCGACCCGCTCTTCACCGCCGCCTACACCGGCATTGCCGGCGGGCTGGTGGTGCTGGTGGCGGACGACCCCGGCATGCACAGCTCGCAAAACGAGCAGGACAGCCGCCACTACGCCCGCGCGGCGAAGATCCCCATGCTCGAGCCGGCCGATTCACAGGAAGCCTACGATTTCACCCGCCTGGCCTTTCAGCTCTCCGAGGAGTTCGACACCCCGGTGCTGCTGCACACCACCACCCGCCTGTCGCACGGCAAGAGCACGCTGCGCCCGTGCGACCCGGACACCGACCTTCCCGCCGCCGTCGCACCCAGTGACCCGGGGAAGTATGTGATGGTCCCCGCCAACGCGAAGAAGCGCCACGTGGTGGTGGAAGATCATCTGCGCCGCCTGCGGGAACGGGCGGAGACATCCGAATTGACCCGCGCCGAGTACCGCGACCGCACGGTCGGCATCATCACCAGCGGCATCAACTATCAATACGTGCGCGAGGTGGCGCCGGAGGCCTCCGTGCTCAAGCTGGGCATGGTGCACCCCCTGCCTATCGAGGCGGTGAAGGCCTTCGCCGCGCAGGTGGAGACGCTGTACGTGGTGGAGGAGTTGGACCCGTTCCTGGAAGAGCAGATCCGCGCCGCCGGCATCCCGGTCATCGGCAAGGAGCGTTTCCCCATCTTTGGCGAGTTCACCCCCACCGTGGTGGCGAAGGGCCTGGGGCTCGAGGTGGCAGACGGACCGTCTTCCGCCGGCCTGCCCCCACGCCCGCCGGCATTGTGTCCGGGCTGCCCGCACCGCGCGGTGTTCTGGATACTGAAGAAGAACAAACTGACCGTCAGCGGCGACATCGGCTGCTACACGCTGGGCGTGATGCCGCCGCTGCAGGCGCTGGACACCTGCATCTGTATGGGCGCCTCCATCGGCGTGGCGCGCGGGCTGGAACAGGCCGGCGTCGATCCCGCCAAAGTGGTGGGCGTCATCGGCGACTCCACCTTCCTGCATTCCGGCATCACCGCCTTGCTGGACATGGTATACAACGGCTCGCGCTGCACCATCATGATCCTGGACAACAGCACCACCGCCATGACCGGCCGCCAGGAGCACCCCGGCACCGGCAAGGCGCTGAACGGCAGTGAAGCCCCGCAGGTCGACCTGGAAGGGCTGGTACGCGCGCTGGGCGTGCCGGACGTCGCCGTGCTCGATCCCTACGACCTGGCGGAGCTCGACGCCGGCGTGAAGCGCGCGCTGGCCTTTGACGGCCCGTCCGTCATCATCGCCCGCCGTCCCTGCATGCTCATCCCGCATGAGATTCGCCCGAAGGTGCAGAACGTGGCGGACGCCTGCAAATATTGCGGCCTCTGCCTGCGCATCGGCTGCCCCGCCATCAGCAAAGTCGAGGTGGAGGTGGGCGGCAAAACCCGCATCCGCCCGGAGATCGACCCCCTGCTCTGCAACGGCTGCGCCGTCTGCGCCAGCCTCTGCAAATTCGACGCCCTCCTCCCCGGCGGGAAGAAGGAGACGGCCGGGCTGGTGGAAGGGTGAAAATTCCGGAAGGATTTTCCGCACTGATCTGTAATTAAGTAAAGGTTGATCATGGCAGCAACTACCAATATTCTCATCGTCGGCGTCGGAGGCCAGGGCATTGTGCTGGCCGGGGATGTCATCGGATTGGCGGCGCGGTTGGCCGGGTTGGAGGCGAAGGCGTCGGAGGTGCACGGCATGTCGCAGCGCGGCGGCAGCGTGGTCTCCGAAGTGCGCTTCGGCGCGGAGGTCTTTTCGCCGCTCATCCCGCCGCCGGGGGCGGATGTGCTGCTGGGCTTCGAGTTGCTGGAAGGGCTGCGCGGGCTGGAGCGCCTGCGTCCGGGCGGGCTCGCCATCGTCAACCGGCAGCGGATCATCCCGTCATCGGTGACCTACGGCGGAGCCGTCTACCCCGACGACGCGGAGGAGCAGTTGCTGCGGGCCTGCCCGAATGTGCTGCTGATCGACGCGCTGGAGATCGCCAACGAAGTGGGCAACGCCCGCGCGGTGAACAGCGTGCTGCTGGGCGTGCTCTCCGCCGGCTGCGCGCTCCCGCTGGAAAGCTGGGAAGGGGCGATCCGCCAGACGGTCAAGCCGCGCTTTGTCGATATCAATTTAACCGCGTTTCATCGTGGCCGCGCGTTGGCGCCGGCCGCGGCGAGGAGTTGAGATACCATGGCACTCTCTACCAAATCGACCACCATTTATAACCCGTTGTATGAATGCATGCCCCGTGAAGAGCTGCAGGCGCTGCAGCTGCGCCGGCTGAAGGACAGCATTTCGCGCGTCTACAATCACGTGCCCGCGTATCGCGAGAAGTGCAAGCTCACCGGCGTCACGCCGCTCGACCTGCAGGCGCTGGCCGATCTGCGCCACTTCCCGTATACCGTGAAGTCGGATTTCCGCGAAAACTACCCCTACGGCATGTTCGCCGTACCAATGGAGGAAGTGGTGCGCGTCCACGCGTCCAGCGGCACCACCGGCAAATCCACCGTCGTCGGCTACACGCAGAACGATATCAACACCTGGTCGGAGGTGATCGCGCGCACGCTGGGTTGCGGCGGCGCCACCCGCAAAGACATCGTGCAGGTGTGCTACGGGTACGGCCTGTTCACCGGCGGGCTCGGTGTGCACTACGGCGCCGAGCGGCTGGGCGCCACCGTCATTCCCATCTCCGGCGGCAATACCAAGCGCCAGGTGACGGTGATGCAGGACTTCGGCAGCACCGTGCTCGCCTCCACCCCCAGCTACGCGCTCTACATGGCCGAGGTGGCGGAAGAGATGGGCGTGCGCGACCAGCTCAAGCTGCGCGTCGGCTTCTTCGGCGCCGAGCCCTGGTCGGAAGGCATGCGCCGCGACCTGGAGCACAGCCTGGGCGTGCTGGCGATCGACATCTACGGCATGTCCGAGCTGATCGGCCCCGGCGTCGCCAGTGAATGCGAGTGCCAGTGCGGCCTGCATATGTTTGAGGACCATTTCTACCCGGAGATCATCGACCCGGATACTGAGGAAGTGCTGCCGCCGGGCAGTCACGGCGAGCTGGTCGTGACCACCATCACCAAGGAGGCGATGCCGGTAATTCGCTACCGCACCCGCGACATCTCCGCGCTGAATTACGAGCAGTGCGCCTGCGGCCGCACCATGGTGCGCATCGACCGCGTCACCGGCCGCTCGGACGACATGCTCATCATCCGCGGCGTCAACGTCTTCCCCTCGCAGATCGAAGAGGTGCTCACGCGCATCGAAGGCACCGCGCCGCACTACCAGATCCATGTCAAGCGCGAAGGCAGCATGGACGAGCTGGAACTGTGGGTGGAAGTCACCGAGTCCGTGCTAAAGGACGAGATCCGCGCGCTGGAGTCCCTCTCCCGTCGCATCTCCGCCGAGGTGCAGTCCGCGCTGAACGTCAACTGCCGCGTGAAACTGGTCGAGCCGAAGACCATCGAGCGCAGCGAAGGCAAAGCCAAGCGAGTCATCGATCATCGGCAGCTGTGAGTGTGCATAAATCGTGAGAAGGCGAAGGGGTGAGGAGAATGGTTTCTCTCTCACCCCCGCCCCCCCTAACCCCGGTGCTCCCTTCCCCCCGATGGGGAAGGGAGCACCGGGGCAGAGATAATTGCACCCGGTATCTCACGAACTATAGCCCAATAGAGAATTGCTCCCGTTTTCGTATCTCCTCATGACCAACTCCCTTCCCCATCGGGGGGGAAGGGCTGGGGTTAGGGGGGCGGGGGTGAGCGGTTGGACATATCGCCATCCGGTGCTTATAATGAGAAGCGAGCGTCGCCCCCTCCGGCGCGGAAAGAGGATGCCATGAAATCTCTCTTCTCACTCCTTCTCGTCCTGCTGGCTGCCGGCCTGGCAACATTCCTTTCCGGCTGTGGCGGTGGCGGCGCCGGCGGCAGCAACGATCCGGCGTTGGTAGCCGATCCCTTCTCGCGGAATGCCGGACCGGCCGGCCAGGCGCAGGACCTGGCGATGGCGATCGATAACGTGGATGCGCCGGCGGGGAAAGATTTCCTGCTGTTGATCAGCGCAGAGGGATCGGTCTATTATCTGAACGCGCTGGATGTCCCGGTCGATACGGCCGGCTTTTATCCGCTGGCGGAAGGCACGACGTTCTCCCGGGGCCAATCCGGCGGAAAATCTTCGTTGCTGGCAAAGAACGAGCTGGCCATCTCCGGCCTGGCCCGCGCGCTGGCCGGCGGCGCCAGCGGCCGAACGCGGGACACCACCCCGATCGACTTTACCGGTGACAACGGCATTCACTGGATCGGATCGTATGCCACTTCCGACAGCGGCGGCACGACCACCGCGACATTGAATGTGACCGGTACGCGTGATGAGCTGACGATGACCATCGCCATCGAGAGCAATGATGATTCCACCCTCACCGACACCTCCTCGATGACGGACTATACCTTCTCCTACAGCTTCCAGGTGACCGGCACCGTGCCGGGCGCCATCGGCAATGACGCGGTCGACCTGACGGCGACCGGTGAAGGCGACGGCAACGACGTCATTAACTTCGTGTCGCTCTCCGGCAGCGGCCACCAGTTGGAGGAGACGACATACCGGATCGCGATGAACAATCGCGTCATCTATCGGTCGACCACATCGCTGAATCATTCATATCTCACTACCAGCGGCTCCAGCTCCGCGAACACCAGTTATGACACGGACGCCTGGCTCTTCTCGGCGGTGGACGGCTACTGGGTGCATGCCACCACCACCAGCAACTTGAACGGAAGCAATTACACGTTCGCGCTCGACGCCGTTGCCAGCGACGGCTACACTCTCACCTTCGACGGCACGACCGGCACGCTGACCGACGACGCCGATGCCGTGCTGGCCACCCTCAGTTACGACGAAGAAACCGGCATTACCAAAGTGGATTTCACCCCCGCCGTGGAAGCGCAAGGCGCTCCCGATTACCTTGAGATTGACCTGTATACGCTGTAACGTCCCGGGAGGTATCGCTTCACTTCACGAACAGCGATTTTCCCCGCGTCTCGCGCAGGAAGAGGGAGAGCAGGAAGGCGAAGACGGAGAGGCCGAAGCAGATGAGGAAGATGAGGGCGTAGGCCTCTTTCGGGTAGAGCTTGGCGCCGGTGACGGTCAGTGCGCCGGCCCAGTAATGGTCCATGATGGCGCCGGCCATCGTGGTGAGCAGCGCCACAATGATGTAGCACATGCTGTTCAGCGCGCCGATGGCAGTGCCGACCGCCTCCGGGGGATTCAACTCCTTCATCAGCGCATTGCCCAGCGGCGAGCCGGTCGCGTAGCATCCCATCAGCACATATCCAAGCAGAAACCAGCCGCTCGACAGGTTGAAATGCAGGCCCAGCAGCAGCACCGCCACGCCCAGCCCGGTGCAGGCGAAGGACGCGACGATGAGTGGTTTGCGCCGTTCGCCGATAAAGCGGACGGAGAATGACCCCAGGATGCCGACGGTGATGGTCACCAGCATCATCAGCAGTGTAAATGAGGCGGCAGTAGCGGAGGGCAGGTGGCAGTAATCGGTGAGGAATTTCTTGCCGATGGTCGCCTGCACCAGGAAGTATATCCCGAAGTTCACCGGACCGGCGATGAGCAGCGGCCAGGAATGCCGGTTGCGCAGGATGCTGCCGACCACCAACGGCGTCGTTTTGCTCTCGTACTTGCGGATGTAGGGCGTGAAGCTGAATAACACGGCGGAGACTGCCAGCGCCAGCAGAGTCAGCCCGCCCGCGCCCAACAGCGAGTGCCGCCACCCCCACGCCGCCACCGCCCGCTCGAAGGGAAAGGTGCCGACCAGCCCGCCCGCGTTACCCACCGCCTGCGACACGGCCATCAATTGCGGGAAATACAACGGCGAGAAGAGGATGTCCAACCCCTTCACCACGGACAGAAAGATCAGGCTGGCGCCCAGGCCCACCAGCGCCCGCGTGGCGTAGAGCATGGTCAGCGATTGCGACAGCGGAAACAGGATGGAGCCGATACTCAGCAGCAGCCCGCCCACCAGCAGCACGCGCACGGCGCCGAAGCGGTCGGTCATCATCCCCACGAACAACTGGATGCCGCCGTAAATGTAAAGAAAAACCGCCCCCAGCGCCGTCACCGCGCTGGCCGAGATGCCGAAGCTGGTCTGGATCTCGTCGAACACCGTCCCCGGCACCGCCACGCGCTGGAAGTAGGAGAAGAAGTAGACCGCCAGCATGCAGATCAGAATGGCGATTTCCACGCGCTTGCGGGAAAGCGCGCCGGTGAGCGAGGTGCGAGTGATTTGTGCCTGGGTGGTCATAAGTGCCGTCGTTTCCGAGAAACACCTTTTCGCGGGCACTCAGCTAAAGTCCTGCTGTCGCCACACCATCATCCGGCAACACAAAGGCACGAAGAACATCATTTCGTTGTGTCTTCGTGCCTTTGCGTCTTTGTGGTGCAGAAGAAAACGGTTACTCCCCCACCCCCTTCACCGGCACCGGCAGCACAATGCGGATCACCGTCACCTTCTCCAGCGCGGTATTCGCCCAGTCGGGGAAGGGTTTGTTGAGATCCGGATCCAGCTTGAAGGCCGGCATCGGCTGCCAGTCCTTGCTGTCCGCGTATTTCACGTCCACCTGCACGCGGGACGTGGCCAACCGCAGCCAGTCCGGCGAGGACCAGTCATCGGCGCCGTAGCTGGGACGCAGGTAATCGCGGAAAAGCGGGGCCACGCCTTCCCAGGAAGGATCGAGGGCGTTCAGCGGGCCGACCACCATCCACTGCGTCATCGTGCGCGCCCGCGTCATCTCCGGACTCATGGCGTGCTCGCGCGGGATGATCTGGAAGCCGCCGGTGTCGCCCATCTTCGAGGTGGAGATGTCGATGACGCCGTTGTGGTTGGCGCGCAGGCGGCCGGTGTCGCAGAACGCGGTGCCGGAGAAACGCCCGACGCCTTGCACCGGCTTCAGCACCTGGCCGATGACCTTCTGGCTGCCGTCCCACGCTTCCTCGATGATGTACCCGCCGAAACGGTTCTCGAAGATGAAGGCGTGCGGGGTGTCCACCGGCTGCAGCACGCGCACGATGAAGACGTCACCCTGTTTCGGCGCGTAGCCTGCCGGCAGCGCCTGCAGACCGTCCGCGGTTTCCAGCGCGATGGGGTTGCCGAGGATGGGCGACCAGTCGCCGCCGAACAGGCCGGTGCCGGCGGGAATATCGGTATAGATGCTGGAGTCGGGCGACATGAAGGATTGTGTTTCCTGCACCTTGCGGAAGGTTTCCGAGCTCATCTCCAGCGGCAGTATCGAGAAGACCACGCCCTTGTCGTCCTTCGCGTTGTAACCGGTGCGGACGTGAATGGCGTTCACCGCGGTGGCAGCGATGGCGCTCATCGGCGCCCATTTGCTGGCGGTGTAGCCCTGGTTGGTCACCTTCGTCGTGTAAGTCAGCACGCGGCCGATGGGCGTCCAGGTTTGCCCGCCGTCGCGCGAGCCGGTGATCGGCCCGCTGGCATCGTTGACGATGCGCAGCCGGTAAATCTCCACCTTCGGGGTGTTCTGCTGCGCTTCCACCTCCGGCGACGGCCCATGGCTGCGGGTTTGTTTCTCCATCGCGGCCACGTTGTCAGCCCGCAGCACGACGGCGATGAGCAGGCAGGATAGCAAAAAAATCACGCGCTTCATCATTGCAACTCCATATGACAAATCAGGGTTCTCTCAAAAGTATACCCGGCAATGCGGGGAGTGTCACCTCAATTATCTCTGGGACTGTCCCGTCCCCGCAGGATTGAAGCGCGTGATCGAATTACATGCTCGTAATCGGGACCACGGGACTGTCCCCCCACGTGCGAGAACTCCGCTCAGGAACTGTCCCGTCCCCGCAGGACCGAAGCGCGCTCACAAACTTCATGCTTGTTATCGGGATCACGGGACTGTCCCCCCACGGCGATAGGTTTACCTCACGCACGCGGGGGGACAGTCCCGTGGTTATACAAGCCGATGTTGAGGAAGGCGGCCATCGCTGGTCTTGCGGGCTCGGGACAGTCCCTGAGGATTATGCTATGATGGACAGCGGAGGTGGCGCCATGTCCTTTATTATCACCCTTTACGTGCGCGAGGGGATCGTGATGGCCAGCGACAGCCGGCTGGCATTGAACAAGACCATGCAGCAGGGCGAGCAGACCGTGCTGCATGTCTCCGTCGGGCTGTCGGATTCGAATTACAAGACTTTCCTCGCCCCCGGCAACATCGGCATCTCCACCTTCGGCGAGGCGGCCATCCAGGGCGTGCCCATCGCCGGCTTCGTCGAGTCTTTCATCAACGAGCGGCTGCGCGGCCAAACCCTCTCCGTACACGACGTCGCCAAGGCGCTCCTCGATTATTTCTGCCAGTTGCCCGGCCCGCCGGAAACCGGCTTTCATGTGGCGGGTTACGACGGCAAAGGCAGCGCGCAGGTGTGGCGGGTGCTGGTGCGCGCCGGCCAGGCGGTGCAGGTGAACGCTAAGGACATCCACGGGGCAGCCTGGGACGGCGAGGGCGACATCGTGCACCGGCTGATCAACCCGGTGTGGGTGAAGGACCAGGCCGGCAACTACCAGCAGCTCCCCGCCTTCGACATTCCCTGGCAATTCTTCACGTTGCAAGAGGCCATCGACTTCGCCACCTTCGCCCTCCGCGCCACCACCGACGCCATCCGCTTCCAGGCCCGCCCAAAAACCGTGGGCGGCCCCATCGACGTGCTGGTCATCAAGCCGGACGGAGCATTTTGGGTGCAGCGGAAGGAATTACACGCGTAATCGTTGGAAGATTGGATGGATGGAAGGTTGGAAGAATGGATCTGTCCGTAGCCGCACCACGGATGCGGTAATCCGCATCCCTTTACGGGTGCGGTGAGCCCAAGTTCTATGTATAGTTATGGGTTCGGTGGTTGAGTAGGCAAGTGAGCCTTCTCGCATCTTTCCACAGCGCTCGTGCCGTATCGAAACCACCACGTAATAAGGTAAACCTTGCGTGAACGGGCTATATTCGAGCGGTGGTTTCGATACGGCACGAGCGCTGCGGAAAGATGCGAGAAGGCTCACTTGCCTACTCAACCACCGGACCGGGCACTAATTTCAATCCATTCTTCCAACCTTCCATCCTTCCAATCACCCCTCTGGATACCACCCCCGCAAAAACTGCGCCAGCGTCCCGTGATACACCGCTTCCGCCAGGTGCTCGGTGCCGCCCTGGTTGCCCCAGGAGTAGGTGATGACCAGCCGGCCATGGTATTCGCAGAAGTCGATGTCCGAATTGTTGGCGTCCACCGCGGTGGCGATGCGGTGCAGCTCCTCGGGGGTGAAGCTCGGGTTGCGGGGAATCCGGTCCTCCGGGGCGGAGCGCATCACCGGGTTGAGCGGGCTGGCGTCCCAGTGGATTAAGTCGCGCGAGCGCACGACGCGCGTCTCATATTCCTCTTCGAACAGCTCCAGGTAGAAGTCGTAAAACCACCCGTCCAGCCAGCGCAGGCAGTGCGGCGCGGTGTAACGATCCTTTTCGTAATTGCACTCCGGCGGCGTCACCTCCCAATGCCGCAGGTCGTCGGAGAAGGCGAAGCGGGCGGTGAAGGGCACGCCGGTCTGCTCCTCCGGCCGGCTGATCTCGAACATCAGCGCGTAACGGTCGCCGGCCTTGCACAGCGAGGTGTTGCAGATGCTGAAGCCGTCCAGGTCCAGCGCGTTCCACTCCTCCCAGTGCTGCAGATCGGTGGAGGCGAAGATGTTGACCCGCGCGCCGTTCCACCCCGCCTCGTTGCTGGTGCCCAGCACGTAGACGGTGTCGCCCTCGACGAAGGCGCTGTGGAAGAGATGATCGACCCCGATCGGCTCGGTTTCCCAGCCGCTCTCGTGGTCGATCAGCCGGCCGTAATCCCGCCCCAGCCGGTTGCCCTTGTACGCGGTGCGCACCCACTCGGCGCGATACACCCGGTCGTTGAAGACCACCGGCGTGCACTCCACCAGGTCGCACTCGATGGTGCCCAACCGCTCGATCAGCGGACGAGAAAGGTCGATCATAATCCCCCCTGGGAGCGCGGACCTCTGAGTCCGCGCGTGTGGTCGGTCAACCCGCGCGGACTCAGAGGTCCGCGCTCCCAACGCTTGACACTCGTGTAACCGTTATGTAGTGTAGCAGACAATCAATATGAGGGGAACAACCGATGGACGAGTTTGCGGATCTGGTGTGGCGGAACGAGCGGAATGCGCTGCTGATCTCCCCGCGGTGGGGCGGCCGCGTGCTGTCATGGGAGCATGACGGCATCCAGCGCGTGACGAAGCCGTTCAAGCTGGAGGGCGGGTTGTTGCGCGTGATGTTCGGCGAGGAGCGCTATCCCGGCGCCAGCTACATCACCCCCCACCAGGTGGTGTCCCGCGAGGAAAGCGCGAACGGGTTCCGCCTGCACCTGCGCCATTACTGGAACACGCCCAACTGGTTGATGCGGCAATTCGGCTGGCTTGGCAAAACCAGCCTGCTCGGCATCGATGGCCTGCTGCTGGACAAAATCATCACCTTCCGCGCCGATCTGGACTGCTTCACCCTCGACCTCACCGTGCGCAACCTGACTGAGGAGACGAAATACCTGTCGCCGTGGCTGCACAACAGCTTTTCGGAGTGGGCGACGGAGCTGTTCATGGTGGAGGACGGCGCGCGGGCGGAATACGCGGACACCGACATTTACTGGGGCTGCCACGTGGCGAACGGCAAGTCGCTGCGCGGGGTGATCGGGAACGGCACGGATTACGCCGTGCTGGGCGCCGCCCCCGACCTGCTGGTGGGCATGTATGTGGACCCGGCAAGACCGGCTCCCGGCGAATTCACCCAGGCCAGCCTGGAATTGCGCTTCGACGGGCTGGACCTGCGTCCCGGTACACAGTGGCGCGCCTCCGCCTTCCTCGCGCTGACGCAGGATTGGCAACAGTGGGCGGCGGATTCGCCGGTCGAACTGTTCTCCCGCATCGAAGACGCGCCGGACACGGCTGTCGATCTGTCCTACCTCACCCGCGCGCTGGAGCTGTGGGCGCTGCCGGAGGAGCGCGAGCGGGGGCTGATGATCCTTTCCTACCTGGACAAGGCCCCGTTCTCCTCCGACGCGCGGTTCGACGTGGCCAATGCCTTCGCCGGTTTCCAACGGACCGAACACGGCGGGCTGGTGAAAGCGGCGCTCTTTGCCACCCGTGACATGCCGGATCTGCGCACCGAGCTGGAGGGGCCGGACAGCGTGGAACTCATGCTGAACGACGGTGAGCCGGCAAAGGCCTTCCCGGCGCCGTTGCAGCACGGAGAAGCCGCCGTGCTCTCATTGCACCGCACCTGGCGAAAGCGAAGCCCCGACGCCAATGCCCCGGTAGCCGTGCGCGTGCTGGACGGCGACCATGAGCTGATGTCATTGACGATGCCGCGCGTCGGGTACCGCTCGCCGGATGCGCCGGCCGGGGTGAAACCCTTCCCCGCCTACATGGAAGAGCGCTGGCGGAACGAATGGGAGCCGTTCAGCGGCGCCACCGCGGCGGAGTTCCGCGCCTGGCAGCATAGCCGGCGCCAGCGCCTGCACCGGCACATGGTGGCGCAGGTTTCCGGTCCGTGCCCGCTCAACCCGCGGCTGGTCGAGCGGCAATCCGGGCCCACCTGCATTCGCGAAAAGGTGCTGATCCAGACGGAGCCGGGTTTCTGGGTGCCTGCCTACGTGGTCACCCCGCACGGCGCCACCGGCCGCCTGCCCGCCATCATCTTCTACCACGGCAGCGGGCCGGGCAAGCAGAACTTCGTACCCGACGAAGACCCCGCCTGCCCCCGCGCCGAGCCCGCGCACGAGATGGAATACCTGCCCTACCGGCTGGCGGCGGAGCTGAACTGCCTGGTCTTCGCCCCCGACCTGCGCTGGCTGGGCGAGCTGGCGGAGACCAACCCCGCACAGTTCCTCTGGCGGCACGCGGCGGCCGGTCTCGACTTTTACGCCCTTTTCGCCTGGGACCTGGTCTGCCACGTCGAATACCTGTGCAGCCGCCCGGACGTAGACATGCTGCGCATCGGCGCCTACGGCAGCTCCGGCGGCGGCGGCGCCACCGCATTGGCCGCCCTTCTCGACGAACGCGTCGGCGCGGCCATCGTCAGCAGCACCGCCGTCTCGCACCCCAAGCATACCGAGCTGCCGGAAGGCTTCTTCCGCCGTATGCGCAACACCGCGGATCAACACCTCCCTCTCCCCGACTCACCTCTCTACGGCGCCGACTCCTGCACCCTCATCGCCCCCCGCCCGCTGTGGATCATGGACGGCATCGACGACGCCCCACCTGAGTCCCGCGACGCCTTCCACGCCCGCGCCGACGCCGGCCGCGAAATCGTCGCCAACGCCTACCACATCCTCAACGCCGAAGACAAGTTCCAGGCCACCTGGTTCCCCGGCGGCCACTGCGCGGGGATGACGTATGAGAATATTGCGGGGTGGTTCGGGAAATGGTTCGGGTTGGAGAATGCAAAATGAAAAATGAAAAATGAAAAGTACAAAATGCGAAATGAACGTTCTCACAAGCCTTTACACATGTGAGAGGAGCTATCTTCGGTAATAATTGGCAGGATATCTGGTATACTTAGCATTGGAGGGTATGGCCATGACGAAGGCGGAGTTAGTCAAACAAATCGATGAGTTGACACCGCAACAACAGGCCGAGGTGGCCGATTTCGTTGCTTTCCTTCGCTCAAAGAAGCCACAACCGAGCCGTCGGAGGATATCGGCCAGAGGAAAATTCGCGCATATACCAGGCAGTACAGAAGAATTTATGCAAAGAAAAGAGGAAGAAAAGAAACTCGAGGAACGCCGATGGAAATAGTGCTCGATGCTTCCGCGATGCTTGCTTACCTGCGTGACGAAGCTGGCGCAGATATTGTCACCCCTCTATTAGCCGATGAAGAGCAAACCTGTTATGCGCATGCTATGAACGTCTGCGAAGTCTACTATGATTTTCTTCGTCAGGCTGATCGAGCAGTCGCTTCAGCGTCAGTAAGAGCTTTGCTTGATACAGGCTTGGATATCCGAGAAGATATGGATGCTGAATTCTGGATGGCTGTTGGTCAATATAAAGTGAAGTATCGAATCTCGCTTGCCGATTGCTGCGGCCTTGCGCTGGCAAACCGCCTGCAGGCCGATTTCATCACCGCCGATCATCATGAGATGGACTCGCTCGTGAACAACGGTATCTGCCAGATCCAGTTCATCAGATAACAGGAAGGTTCAGCCATGACAGCCGAGGAGTTAATGGCGATACTTGAGACAATGACGCCGCAGGAGCGGAAAGAGGTGGAACACTTCGTGGAGTTCCTCCTCTCGAAAAGACCGCATCGGCCAAGGGTATCGGCCATGGGGAAGTTCGCACATATACCTACCAGCAGCGAGGAGTTCTGCCGCAGGAAGCAGGAAGAGATCGACCTTGAAGATCGGCGATGGCGAAAGTTAAGACACTACCGCAAAGCTAACTTTGGATCAACGCCACTGATAAATAAAAATGGAATGAGGGGTTTCGAGTGATTCTACGTCGTTCTGGACCAGACAGTATACAGTATGTCCATCTTCAGACAGCGATAAATCGTATAGGCCGAACCATTGCCCGGTTTTCGGATTCTGTATAGAAACAGAGCCATTAATATCCACAACTGGCATACGAGCACAGAAGCGACCTGGCTTCCGGTATATTGATAGATAAACAATATTATTACGACGAATCAGCGAATCAGGGAGTAAGTTTACTTGCCGGAGCCAATCCCTGGTAGATTTTGTGAATCTCGCCGGCTGTTTGTCAATTAACAGATATTGGCCGTCAGATGTTGACCGACTGAGCAGATGCGGTTGCTGGTTTACCAGGGTCCAAGTCTCTCCAGTGCGGGGATCAAGGATTCTGGAAGCGGGGTTGTAGATCTGCACTACGTCGGAGTTCGTGTATCGCCCTTGTAAAACTGCAGATTGATGAGTCGGAATCAGCTCCATTCCTAGTGCCATACGCCAGCCCGTTTGGTTGGAAATTCGACCGCGCTCATCATAAACAGCTCCACTCTCAGCGACAAGAAAGCCATCAGAGGTAATATATGGTCGATTTGGTACCGAGATCCCCCAGAGCATTGGAATCGGCGTTTCTTTCGCAGTGTAAACAGGAACAAGGCGTAGAATATTACCTATCCTTTCGATCCGATGGTAAGTAAAACCACTCGTTACTGAAGCGATAAGCGCGCGTCCGTCGGGTGATACTTTATAGGAAACTCCCGCTGGGACTAGCAACTTACCCCGGGCCTGTATCTGTCCTTTATCGATGAGCGTGATGCTTCCCACCGGTTTTGTCTTTATCAAAGAAAATGCTTGTCCGTTATCCAGTATTACAAGTTGGGCTAATGCTGCCGTTAACTTCCTCGAGTATCTCCCTTTCGGCTGTGTTCTTAATGGTAATGTGATTGTATATATAAGCCGTCCTTCATCCCAAAACATTATCTCCTGTATATCTCTTTGCGCGATCACGGCAGCGCAATAACGGCCATTTGGTGAAATAGACCAGTTATATGTGTCTGAATCTCCTCGAAAGCAACTTGCTGACACCGGATATAGAGGAGAGATCTTCCAATAGACCGTGCCATCCCACCTTATCATTACAAGAGAAGGAATTGATGAAGATGCTAATAGATAATGAGCACTCGATATAAATGAATATTCGGTACCGGAAGGCCCAGGTAGATTTAGCTGCCGCACCTCCACCAACCGCATCTCCCGCGGCCTGCTGAACCACCACCACCCAACCAATACGGCTAAGACGGCGAGCGCAATGAGGAGGCGCCGCCAACGGTTCCGTTTCGCTGGTTGTTGCATGGGATCTCTTCGGGACACTCCTGTACCCCCCGGCAGTCGGATACCCTATTCTACAACGATACCGGCGTTCCGGGTACCCGCAGCGTCGGCTGGGTGCGCGGGTTGGGTAGGGAGCCGAAAAGCAGGTCGATGCCTTTCAGGAAGAGGGCGGCGCGGTCGGCGGGTTGGTGGAGCGTGACGTCGACGGTGGCCTGGCCGTCGGAGGTCCACAACACCTTTGTGCTGCCTTCGGCTGCCGCGTAGAGCGCGAACTGCAGGCCGATGCGTAGCGTACCTTTGTAATTCTCGACATCCACCTTCTCGCCGAGCGTGGATACGCTGCCGTAGAGAAAGGCGTCGGCGCCGAGTGACTTACTGATGCCGGCGATCAGCTCGCTCGACGGCAGGTTGTTTTGCCGGTACGCGGCGTCCAGCTCATCCAGCGGGTTGGCGGCGCCGTCTCCCTTCAAGCGGGCAGCAGCATCGGCGGGGGCGATGATAGTGGCGTCCGGGAAGGCGCGCTGCAGCTTGTCGGCAATCTTCGCATAGGCGGCCTGCTGTTGCGGCACGGTGAGCTTCACCATATCCATCCTGCCGATCGGCAGCATCGCAACCGTGCGCGGCGCCGCCTGCTCGAAGGCCGGATCGACGGCGGAGGTGATGTTTTCCTGCTGGTTACAGCCGCAGATGACCGCAAACACGACGGCAAGCACAACGAACAGCAGAATGTGACGCATGACAACCCTCCGGAGAACAGCTTGATGAATGGCGCTCTGTCGGTGGTTGAGTAGGCAGGTGAGCCTTCCCGTATCTATCCATCGTTCTCGCGCCGTATCGAAACCACCGCGCTAACGGGTAAGCTTTGCATGAACGGGCATTATAAGAGAGGTGGTTTCGATACGGCGCGGGAACGATGGAAAGATATGAAAGGCTCACCTGCCTACTCAACCACCGACAGGCACTCGTCATTACAAACAACTTATCGCTTTCTATTATTGTTCCATTCTTTCACCCATCCGTTCCGGCGAAGGTTGTCCAATCAATCGCCTGTTCCTCGGCCAGCCGTTTTGCATTCACGCCGAAATTCTGTTACAATCTGCGGACACTTCAGTTGGGCGCCCCGCTTGCACGCGGAGACGCACACACCGAGGCGACATCTCGGAGGAATCGCATATGACGACGCTCACCCCGGCACGGGCATCCGTGCGGATGTCCGGCGCGCACGCATTGCTGGAAGGGTTGAAACGCGAAGGCGTGGAGATCATCTTCGGGTATCCCGGCGGCGTGCTCTTACCCCTCTACGACGCGCTCTACGACACCGATCTGCGTCACATCCTGGTCCGCCATGAGCAGGGCGCCGCGCATGCGGCTGACGGGTATGCCCGCTCCACCGGCAAGGTCGGCGTCTGCCTGGCCACTTCCGGCCCGGGCGCGACGAACCTGGTCACCGGCATCGCCACCGCCTACATGGACTCCATCCCGATGGTGGCCATCACCGGCCAGGTGACGACCGGCGCCATCGGCAAGGACTCCTTCCAGGAAGCGGACATCACCGGCATCACGCTGCCCATCACCAAGCACAATTACCTGGTGAAGAATCCCAGTGACATCCCGCGCGTGGTGAAGGAAGCCTTCTACATCGCGCGCACGGGACGGCCCGGACCGGTGCTGATCGACCTGCCGAAGGACATGGCCACCGAGATGATCGACGTCAACTGGGACGAGGTGGAGCTGCACCTGCGCGGCTACCGCCCGACGGTGAAGGGCAACATGAAGATGATCCGCCGCGCCGCCGAGGAGATGCTGACGGCGAAGCGCCCGGTGCTCTACGTGGGCGGCGGCATTCTGCGCGCGAATGCGGCGCAGGAGTTGACCATGCTGGCGCGCCTGCTGAAAATCCCGGTGACGGCGACGCTGATGGGCAAAGGCGCCTATCCGGAGATGGACCCGCTCTACCTGGGCGTCCCCGGCATGCACGGCACCGCCTACGCGAACCTGGCGCTGGACAAGGCGGACCTGATCATCTGCATCGGCGCGCGCTTCGACGACCGGGTGACCGGCGACGTCAGCCGCTTCGCGCCGAACGCCAGCATCATCCACGCCGACGTGGACCCCGCCGAGATCGGCAAGGTGATGAATCCCTTCGTGCCGATCGTGGGCGACGCGCGGCATGTGATTTCCGAATTGATCGAGGAACTGCTGCCGCAGCAGGCGGACTACCCGGATCTTTCCGAGTGGCATCAGCAGGTCGCGGAGTGGAAGGCGCAGTACCCGCTCAAGTGGTCGGACATGCAGAACATGCCGTGCTCCAGCCGCGATAACTGCGACGGTCACCCGCACAAGTGCGGCTCCACCCATTGCAAGAACCGATACGCCACGTTGAAGCCACCGGCGATCATCCAGGAGATCTGGCGCGCGACGAACGGCGACGCCATCGTCGCCACCGACGTGGGCCAGCACCAGATGTGGGCGATGCAGTATTACCTGGTGAAGAGCTCGAACCATTTCGTCAGCAGCGCCGGCCTCGGTACCATGGGCTTCGGCCTGCCTGCCGCCATCGGCGCGCAGTTCGGCAACCCGGACAGCGAAGTCTGGTGCATCACCGGCGACGGCAGCCTGCAGATGAACAGCCAGGAGCTGGCGACCGCGGTGGTCCACAAACTGCCCATCCGCATCGCGCTGATGAACAACGGGTTCCTCGGCATGGTGCGGCAGTGGCAGAAGATGTTCTACGATCAGCGCTACTCGCAGGTCGGCCTGAATGTGGGCACGCCCGACTTCGTGAAGCTGGCCGAGGCCTACGGCGCCGAAGGCATCCGCATTATGCAGCCGTCCGAAGTGCGCCCGGCCATCGACCGCGCCCGTGCCGTGACTGACCATCCGATATTGCTGGACTTCCAGTGTGAGTCGGAAGAAGACGTGTATCCCATGATCCCCGCCGGCCAGAGCGTGGCGGACATGATGGTGGGTTGAGGGGAGGATGAACATGACGACGCAACTCGAATCAACGAAGAAACACACCATCTCCGTGCTGGTGGAGAACCGGCCGGGCGTGCTCGCGCGCACGGCGGGCCTCTTCGCGCGGCGCGGGTTCAATATCGACTCGTTGGCGGTGAGCACCACCGAGGACCCGGATACCTCGCGCATGACCATCGTGGTCAACGGCCCGGTGGATATCCTGGAGCAGATCGGCAAGCAGCTCTACAAGCTCATCGATGTGATCAAAGTGATGGACCACACGCAGGACGACGTGGTCTCGCGCGAGCTGGCGCTGGTCAAGGTGCACGCCGCCGACGCCACCAAACGCGCGGAGCTGATGCAGATCGCGGATATCTTCCGCGCGAAAATCGTCGACCTCGCGGATAAAACGCTGATGATCGAAGCGACCGGCAACGAGGACAAGATCGACTCGCTGGAGCACCTGCTGCAGGGCTACGGCATCAAGGAGATGGTCCGCAGCGGCCGCGTGGTGCTGGTGCGCGGCAGCAAGGCGACGTAGTCTCGCTTTATCCGCAGATTGAAATGATTGAAAAGAATATTTTCAATCCTAATAAGGCAGCCGGCGAAGTTCACCGGCTGCCTTTCTTATTACCAATAGCGCCCGCTCCGATGTTCGAGTCTATATTTATTCATTTCAATCATTTTAATCTCTGCGGCGGAAGGACGCGCCGCATGCGGAGAAAAAACCACATGTCGTATCCATCCTGCATGACCCTGCCTCCGCGTGGGAATATCAGCCGGGGTGATTGAGTCTATGAGCTGGTTATTTTGGGTGCTGCTCGCGCTGGGGGTCGTGCTGTTGATCGCCCCCCTGCTGGGTGTGCTAGATACGGCGGTGGCGGCGGCGCTGTGGCTGGCGGGCGGGGTGATCGTCATCGGTGCGGCCGTCTGGGCGGTGACCGCGCTGTCGCGCGGCACGGGGGTGCAGCGGCCGGTGGAAGACAATGCCTGACCAGGATATCCCACGGCTGAAACAACAGGCGGCGGAGCGCGCGGTGCAGTCGGTGGCCTCCGGCATGGTGGTCGGCTTGGGGCACGGCAGCACGGCGGCTTTTGCCGTGCGCCGCATCGCGGATCTGCTGCAGGCCGGCGAGCTGCACGATCTGCGCGGCGTGCCATGCTCGTCCGCGGTCGAACGCATGGCGCGGGAGCTGGGGATTCCGCTGACCACGCTGGAGGAATCGCCGCGCATCGACCTGACCATCGACGGCGCCGATGAAGTCACCCCCCGACGCGAAATCATCAAGGGCGGCGGCGGCGCCTTGTTGCGCGAGAAGATCGTCGCCCAGGCCAGCCGCCGCGAGATCATCGTCGTCGATGCCTCGAAGTTATCCCCGCACCTCGGCGCGCATTCGGCCGTTCCGGTAGAGGTGTTGGAATTCGGCTGGCGCACGCAGGTCGCGTATCTGGAAGAGTTGGGCGGACTGCCGTCACTGCGAACGGAACCGGACGGCGCCCCTTTCCGCACCGACCAGGGCAACCTTATCCTCGACTGCGACTTCGGCATCATCCGCCACCCCGCCGCGCTGGCGGCACGCCTGCAGGCGCGCGCCGGCATCGTGGCGCACGGCCTCTTCCTCGGCCTGGCTACCGAGGTTATCATCGCCGACGAAACCGGCATCAAAGTCTTAACAAACAACGACATCAGGTAAGCGGCAGAAGTGCGATTCTCAGTCTGGAAGGAGGCGAGAGCCCCGCCGAGTTTCATTGAGCTTACCTATAACCGACGGGGCTCTCGCCTCCTTCCAGACTGAGAATCGCGCTTCCACCGCTTACCTATATGTTTTGTGACACTGCTTGCCTATGCAGAAAAATCGCCAATCCGGTACAATGGTCGCGTTGAGTATTGGAGGTCCGCGGGATGCTGTATCCGTTACGATTTGCGCCGGTGTATTTTGAAAAGGTTTGGGGTGATCGCCGTCTTGAGTCGGTGATGAGCCGGACGCTGCCGCCCGGGCAGCCCATCGGGGAGTCGTGGGAGGTGTCCGACCACCCGCATGGGAAGAGCGTCATCGTCAACGGACCGCTGCATGGCACCTCGCTGCACGAGCTGATCCAGCACGACCCGGAAGCTTTGCTGGGGTCGCATGTCCGCTCCCTCCGCGGCGATGTCTTCCCGCTGCTGGTGAAGTATATCGATGCCGACGACCAGCTCTCCGTGCAGGTGCACCCGGACGACGCCTACGCGCAGGAACACGAAGGGGAGTTGGGCAAGACGGAGATGTGGTACGTGCTGCATGCCGACCCGGGCGCGGCCATCATCGCCGGGCTGCGTAAAGGCGTGACGAAAGAGGCGTTCGAGGAAGCGCTCCGCGAAGGCGACCCCGCGTCGCTGCTGTACCATCTGCCGATGAAAACCGGCGAAACGGTGCTCATTCCCGCCGGGCGTATTCACGCGCTGTTGCCGGGTCTGCTGGTGCTGGAAATTCAGGAGAATTCCGATACCACATATCGGCTGTATGATTGGGGTCGCGTGGGCCTGGATGGCAAGCCGCGGGAGCTGCATATCGAAAAGGCGCTGGCGGTAGCGAATTGGTCGGATTTTCAGGTGCAGCCGGAAACGGAACACCCGGAACTGCTGGGCGAGAATCGCAAGAGCGTGCTGACCGTTTGCGAGTATTTCACCGTCGAAAAATATGCGATCGCCAGTGAGCAGATTTTTCGGTTGCGCGATGATCGTTTTTACATCCTCAATTGCGTTGCCGGCGCCGGCGCGTTGACCTGGAACGAAGGGGTGGAGATGCTGCGCTACGGCGACAGCGTCCTGCTCCCCGCCGACCTCACCGATTTCGCCATCCAGCCTGACGGCGAAGCCTCGTTTCTGCTCTCGTATGTAACATAATCTACATTTTCTTTTCCGTTCTCCCAGACTGCCTGCGAAGCCGCGCCACGCGGCCTCGCAGGCAGAAACCCGTGCGTGATAACACCTGGCAAGACAGCGGGTAAGTTAACGATTTTCAGATTTTTTTTCAAAACAGGTGTAACTCCCGAAGAGTATGTGGAATAACTAGTGAGACACCTGTCGACATGTCCCTCTCATGCACAGGATGCACATTCTATACCACCTATCGTTCACTGTGAGTACAGTCCGGTGACCCCATGTCGTTTCCCAATCACGAAGCGTCAAAGTAACTGTCCCAACTGTATTGCAGCTATTGAAGGAGGACACATGTCAGTACACTTGTCACGATGGGCCTGGGCCGGCGTGTTATCGGTGATGCTTCTCGCCTTTGGCGGGATCATGGCCTTCAGCCAGGCGGCGACCCTGTCCATCAGTGCCAGCCCGACGTCGTTCAACCCCGCAACCGGGCAGACCACAAACATCACCTATAACAACACCATTAAAGTCTACAGCATGCGCGTGGACGTCAAGAACGGCAGCGGCAGTGTTGTCCGCAATATTGCGTCATACACGATGATCGGCACCGGCCCATGGACGAAGGTCTGGGACGGCAAGGGCAGCACCGGCGCCATTGTGCCGGCCGGCAGCTATTCGGTCGTCTTCAGCGGCAAGGACGCCAACGGCGCCACGTTGCCGCTGGCGACCGCCGGCGTCACGGTCGCCAGCTCGGGCACGACCACCCCGCCGCCGACCACCACCTACGCGTTTAAGATCAGCAGCATCACGCCGAGCACTATCGATACCACGAAGGCGCAGTCGACGACGGTCACCTATACCGTGCCGACCACCACCGATGTGCGCGTCGCCGTGAAGAGCAGCACGGGCACGGAAGTGCGCACCCTCGCCACCGTGACGGGCGCCATCGCCGGCACCCGCACCGCGACGTGGGACGGTAAGAACAGCTCCGGCAGCTACGTGGCGAACGGTACCTACACGATCACCGTAGAGAGTCTTAGCGCCACGAATATCACGTCGGCCAGCGGCACCGTGTCGGTAACCGCCAGCACTGTGTCGTATGCGTTCAAAATCACGGGTATCACACCGAGCACTATCGATACCACGAAGGCGCAGTCGACGACGGTCACCTATACCGTGCCGACCACCACCGATGTGCGCGTTGCCGTGAAGAACAGCGCGGGCACGGAAGTGCGCACCCTCGCTACCGTGACGGGCGCCACCGCCGGCACCCGCACCGCGACGTGGGACGGCAAGAACGGCTCCGGCAGCTATGTGGCGAACGGCACCTACACGGTGACCGTCTCGAGCCCGAACAGCACGCCGGCCGTCACCGCGGCCAGCGGTACCGTGACCGTAACCACGAGCACCGTCACTCCGCCGCCGCCGCCCCCGCCGCCGACGACGACCACCGGCCCCGAAAAGGGTCAAATCGTCGTGGGCGCGGGCAGCTCGAACTGGGACTGGACGAAGCGCAGCGGCTATAAGCTGGGCGTCTCCTTCATGGCCCCCAAAAGCGGCAGTATCACGCAGATCACGCTGCAGTGGAAGAAGAGCAGCGGGTACGGCTCCGGCACCTACGGCATCTACAACTTCGAGTTGCAGTCCAACGGGTCGGGCAACTATCCGTCCGGCAACATTATCGCCAAGACCTATAACGTGAACCCGAACACGGCGATGGACAACATCACTGACGGCGCCTTCCACTTCCCAATCAGCGCATCGCTGACCGCGGGGCAGATCTACCACCTGGTAATCTACAACGTGGACCCGAACTACAGCACCAACTGGTCCTCGCCGAACGGCCTGATGACCGAAGTGCTGCCGTGGACCGGCACCGGCAACCGCGCCTGTTATTACAGCAGCGGTTCCTGGAAGCCGTACGGCTCGACCAACAGCCCGTGGAATACCTCCGGCAGCAACAGCGTGAATGCCGAGCATATCCCGACCATGCTGACCTGGAGCGACGGCACCAACACCGGCGACCCGTACTACTCGGCGTCGCTGAGCAGCAGTGCCCGCATCTACGGCAGCAGTCGCGCGGGTGAGTATATCCTGTGGGATAAGCCGACCACTTCGATCAGCAAGATCGGCGTCTCGGTGAAGAAGAACGGCTCGGCCGGCGCGCTGGTATATCACCTGGATACGGCCAGCGGCAGCAGCTTGGCGACCGGGACGATGAATACATCATCGATGAGCGGTTCCTATCAGAACTGGGTGTATGCCACGCTGCCGTCAACGGTAACGCTGACGCAGGGTCAGGCCTACAAGCTGTGGTTCGAATCACCGAGCAGCAGCAGTTCGACCGGCTACTCGTCCAACGCGGTCTACGGCGAATCCCGCCCGGCCACCTGGAGTGCCCTCTCCTTCGGCGGCACGAAGAGCTACTACATCTACGGTTCTAGCCTGTCCAGCACCATGCCGCAGGCGGACCTGTCCTTCAGCCTGCAGTAAGCTCGCTGATCGACTCGGACCATAATCCCGCGCCGGGCAGGTTCTCCTGCCCGGCGCGGGCCGTTTTGTTTTGACATCTGCTCGCTCGTCGCCTACAATGATGCGGCTTTGGATGGGCGAAGTAGTAAATATGAGTAGTGAGTCGTCACGCTGTACCTTGTCTTGATGAATATGCACCTGGTCCGGTGGTCGAGTAGGCAGGAAAGCTCATTATAAAGCCTTCACAGCTTTCATGCCGTATCGAGACCACCTGTCGAATGGGCGCTCGTTCCCACAAGGCTTCACTGTAACCGCGGTGGTCTCGATACGGCACGGGAACTGTAAGGGTGTTTTACGAAGCTCTCTTGCCTACTCGACCACCGAACCGTGATCATGCATATGACTACTCACTATTCACTACTTACTACTCACATACCAAGCCTCCATATACACAGAAACGGTTGCGATAAATAATGCCCGGTTGGTTGTCCGTACTCCTGAAAATTCTCGCCATGTTCCTGGTCATCCTCGTCGGCTGGGTCGCGCGCCGGCGCGGCTACCTGAACGCGGAGACCACCCGCACGTTGAGCCGCTTCGTGGTGGATATTACCATGCCGGCGCTCATCATCACGCAGATGCTGCGTACGGTGGATGCCCGCACGCTGGCGGCCGACTGGTACCTGCCGCTGCTCGGTGGCGGGGTGCTGGTGCTGGGCAACCTCGTCGGCCTGCTGACGGCGCCGCTCTTCGCACGCAACGGCAAGCGCAATACCTTCATCTTCCTGGCGATGATCGCCAACTGGGTCTACCTGCCGCTGCCCATCGTGCAGACGCTCTACGGCGACGAGGGCGTGCGCATGCTGCTGCTCACCAATGTCGGCTCACAGTTGATACTGTGGACGCTGGGCGTGTGGGCTTTGCGCGGCGGACGGCCGGATCTCTCCTCGCTGAAGAATCTCGTCACCAACCCCGGCCTCATCGCCACCGCGGTCGGCATCCTCATCGCGCTCATTCCGGCTTCGCATAATGTGATGAAGCTGGGTGAGATGCTCGCGACCGGCGGCGCCCCGGTAGGTGAGTTGAAGGGGATCGCCGCCCACGCCGGCATGGGCACGCTGCTGGTCAGCGCCTTCTACACCGCGGTGAAGTTCGCCGGCGACATGACCATCCCGCTGTCACTGATCATGACCGGCGCGCAGCTCGGAGAGCTGGAGGTGGCGGATCACCGGCCGTCCATGCCGCTGGCAGGCATCATCACCGCGCGGTTGGCCATCGCCCCGGTGCTGGCCATCGCCCTCGGCTGGACCATCGGCCGCCTGTGGGCGCCCATTCCGGAAGAGCCGCGCGTGGTGACCTACATCATCGCCTGCATGCCGGTGGCCATCAGTTGCAGCCTCTTCACCGACCGCTTCGGCGGCGACACCTCCCTGGCGGCGCGCGGCATCTTTTACAGCACGCTGTTCAGCATCTTCACCGTGCCGCTGGTGCTGTATGTCATCCAGACCTTCCACCTGTGACAGCCCCACTGTCCCCGTATCTCGCCTGTCTCACCTCACCACCAGCAACTGCCACGCATACCCGGCCGGTTCCTGCGCGTTGGGACGAAGTAGGTAGCTGGTTCCGGAGATGGCATCCACCAGTAAGATGAACGTTCCCGGCTGCCCCGGCACCTGCACGGTCACGATCTGCCACCGGTATAACGGCGAAAACGGCGTCGGCGCCGTAACGTTGAAGATGGGCGGCCCGATCGGCTGCGCCGTGAATACCTGCGGGAACGGTGCGATCCCAGCGAACGGGAGCGGCGCCACCTGGGCGCGTGCCGGCAATGATGCCAGCCCGAACACCGCCAGCAGCCCGCAGATCGACAAGAATTTCTGCATGGTCATCCTCCAAAGTCACTGCAATGCACTCAGACCTTTCCCGCTTTCTCCGGCCGCCTCTGTCCCATGCCGGACATGCGGCGGCAGCTATTGACGCAACGCGCGATATTTATGACACTGAGGACATGCTGGATATCGACAACGTGCGCCGTCGCCTCGGAGACGGCTTTACCATCACTCATCACGAAGAAGTCACGTCAACGAATGACCTAGTCATGGAGCTGGCGCGAAACGGCGCCCCGAGCGGCGCCATTATCAGCGCGGATTTTCAAACCGCCGGGCGTGGTCGCCGCGGCGCCCCCTGGCTGGCCCCCGCCGGCAGCAGCGTGCTGATGTCGCTGCTGATGCGCTTCCCAACGCTATTGCCGCCCGCCCACCTGGCCATCATCACCGGCGTCGGCGCGGCCAATGCCCTGCGCGCGCTGGATGTGCCCGCACAGATCAAGTGGCCGAACGACCTGCTGGTGAAGGATCGCAAGGTGGCCGGCGTCCTGGTGGAAACCACCGGTGACGCGGCCGTCATCGGCATCGGCGTGAATTGCACGGTGGAAGAATTCCCGGAAGAGATCCGCGACCGCGCCGGCTCACTGCACGCGCTGGCGGAGCGCCTCATCTCTCGCGAGGACGTGATGGTGAAGGTGGCAGAGGAGTTGACCGCCGCGTTCACCCGTGTACGAGAAGGCAGCATCGTCAGCGTGCTCAAAGCGTGGAACACCATGAACTGGTACGGCCGCCGCAAGGTCCGCGTCAGCGGCCCGCTCGGCCAGGTGGAAGGCGACGGCCTCTTCCTCGACGGCCGCCAGCTCGTCTGGCACGTCTTCCGTGATTACGGCGTCGTCACCATGCCGTTAATGAGCACCGTGGAAACGATTTAACCATGCGTATCGGATCAGGTACATTCAAAGGACGCACCCTGAAAACCCCGAAAGGTGAGGCCACCCGCCCCACCTCCGGCTTGGTGCGCGAGACGCTGTTCAACATCCTCGCGCGCGACATCCCCGATGCGCGCGTGCTCGACCTCTTCGCCGGCTCCGGCAGCGTCGGCCTGGAGGCCTTGAGCCGCGGCGCAGTGCATGCCACCTTCGTGGAAATGGCCCGCCCCGCCCTCGCCTGCCTGCGCGAGAACATCGCCGCCCTCGATGTCGCCGCAGAAACGACCGTCCTCCCCTACCCCGTCGACCGCGCCCTCGCCGAACTGACCCGCGCCGGCAACCTCTTCGACCTCATCTTCCTCGACCCCCCCTTCGCCGACGCCGAAGCCTACGCCCGCACGCTCGCCGCCGTCGCCGACGGCAACCTTCTGGCTCCGGACGGCATCCTCATCGCCCAGCATGGCGCCCGATTGCCGTTGCCGGAGGAAGTTGGAAAGCTCAAGCGATACCGGTTGCAGAAAATAGGTGATAATGCGCTCTCGCTGTATACGATCCCAATGGAAGGTGATTGATGGACCGAACATTTTTCGTTGATGAGGCAAATTGGGAGAGCATAACAGAGCAAGGATTCGTATTGACAAGTTTTAAACTTGCCATCCCATTCACTCGAGATGGTGAGATACCCGATGTCGTCCGAGAGTTATGGCGCCATCCTGCTTTAACCGGTCCCTGGAAAGAGTTATCTTCCTTTGGAGGACCATGTGACGATTATGGGGTTGATCTCTACGGGTTGATTACCATTTGCGGCTTTGAAGCTATAGGTTGTAATTCGTATCTCATTCCAGATATTGACGACTGGCTCTATCTGTCTGTCCCCTATCGAATGCTCAAGCAAGTTTCTACCGTGAAATGGCCTCTTATTGCGGATACGAATCCCTGGTTACCGGCGTTAGAGCAACTTCTCATCGAGATCGGTGAACGAATTCATAAGGTTTGCCCCTATGATATTGCGTATGTAGGTGAATCGACCAGAGGATTTACGTATGTAGACGGAGTGTTGGCGTACCCAAAGGAAGTGGTTGAGCAGGGAGGATTTTTAGTCTCGTCGGAGCTCTGGGATCAGCTTGAGCTAGATTCTCCGAATGTTGAGTTGACTTCGGGAATGCATTGGATTCCACCCGTCATAAGAAGTGAGAATGATCCAGGCAGTAAATAATCGATCCCCTTTTCGGAGTGCGGTGGCTCGACACCGCTTTCATTTCGCGTAAGGATTCCATAATAGCATCACGGTGGGCCTATATCGCCGTCAACGTAAACGGAACGATAGGCCCACCGTGATGCTACTTCGGTCACCTTACGCATAGTGAAAGCGGCGTCGAGCCGCCGCACTCCAAATCAGCCTCTGTTTTTAGAAATGTGCCTTCCCATTGATCAGGCTGACGATCACATAAAACCACCCGAAGATGCCGTGAATACATGTCCACAGCACCGACTGCACGTTCGACCACGAGATGATCATCGCCAGCACTACGCCGAATCCCACGCCGTAGCCGACGCTCGCACTGCGCGTTCCATTGCTCATACGAACCTCCTATTCACCTTGCTCTTGCTCTAATCTCTTGCTCTTGCTCTAAAAGCTTCACGAATCAGGTCGATGGTGTTTTAAGAGCAAGAGCAAGAGATTAGAGCAAGAGCATGAGGCTTTTACCTATTCACCATACCCCCGCGGGTGCGCCTGCTGCCATTTCCACGCGCTGGCCACGATGTCGCGCACCGAGGTGAACTCCGGCTGCCAGCCCAGCTCCTTGCGCGCCTGTTCGGCACCGGCAATGAGCACGGCGGGGTCGCCCGCGCGCCGCGGGCCGGTCTCCACCGGGATGGGGTGGCCGGTCACTTCCCGGCACACATCGATGATCTCCTTTACCGAGAACCCCTCGCCGTTGCCCAGATTATACACGCCCGACGGCCCGCCCGCCGCCAGCCGTTCCAGCGCCAGCAGGTGCGCGGCGGCCAGGTCGTAAACATGAATATAATCGCGGATGCAGGTCCCGTCCGGCGTAGGGTAGTCCTCGCCGAACACGGTGATGGCCTTCCGCTGTCCCAACGCCACCTGCAGCACCAGCGGGATAAGATGCGTCTCCGGCGCGTGGTCCTCGCCGATCCGCCCATTTGGGTCGGCGCCGGCGGCGTTGAAGTAGCGCAGCGCGGTGTATTGCAGCCCGTAGGCGCCCGCGTAACTCTCCAGCAGCCCCTCGAAGGCCAGCTTGGTGCGCCCGTATGGGTTGATCGGCAGCGTGCGGTCATCCTCGCGAATCGGCACGCGCTCTGGAATGCCGTAGCTGGCGGCGGTGGAGGAAAAGATCACCCGCTTCACCCCCGCGGCCAGCGCGGCGTCGATCAGCCGCTTGCCCTTCACCACGTTGTTCTCGTAATACTTCGCCGGGTCGGTCACCGACTCGCCCACCTGGCTGTCCGCACCGAAATGCATCAGTGCGCCGATCTCCCGCTCGCGGCACACCCGCTCCACCAGCGCCATGTCCCCGAAATCTCCCACGATCAGCTCCGCACCCGCCACCGCGCCCCGGTGCCCACGGGAAAGATTATCCAGCACCACCGCCCGCTGTCCGGACCGCTCGTTCAAAAACTGTACCATATGGCTGCCGATATATCCGGCCCCGCCCACGACAAGAATGTTCATGCCTCAAAGGATAACGGCTTAACGGCGATCAGTCAAAGTAACCCTTTCGAGGATTGTCCCCGACAGGGTTATACTTGTTTAACACGAAGAGAAAAAACAAATGGGCAGGAAATCGGAAGAGCGAGCCCGAAATGTGTTCCCCAATGGAGGTATCCTACCGTGTCATCAGCTAAGGTAGTTCGTCTCGGCGTCATCGGCACCGGCGGCATGGGCCAGGGGCATCTGGCCAGCATGAAAGACATCGACGAGGTGCAGTTGACCGCCATCTGCGATATCGATCCCGCGGTCGCCGAACGGCTCGGCAACGAATACGGCGTGCCGTATTTCCTCAAGCACGAGGAGCTGCTCGCGTCCGGCCTATGCGATGCCGTGATCATCGCCACCCCGCACCCGTTTCACTCACCCATCGCCATCGACGCCTTCCGCGCCGGGCTGCACGTGTTGAGCGAGAAGCCGATCTCGGAGAAGGTGAGCGCCGGCGACGCCATGATCGCGGCGGCGAAGGCGAGCGGCAAAACCTTCGCGGTGATGTTCCAGCTTCGCACCTACCCGGCGATGATGAAGGCGATGGAGATCGTGCGCAACGGTGAACTCGGCAAGATCTTCCGCACCACCATGATCTCGCCCGAATACCGCAGCCAGGCCTATTACGATTCCGGCACCTGGCGCGCCACCTGGACCGGCGAGGGCGGCGGCATCATGATGAACCAGGCCCCGCACATCACCGACATGTTCATCAACCTGGCCGGCATGCCCAGCGAAGTCTACGGCCGCACCGAGACCCGCATCCACAACATCGAGGTGGAAGACCTGGCGGAAGCCATGCTCAAATACCCCGACGGCGGCAGCGGCTTCTACTACTGCTCGACCAATGAATCCGGCCCCGGCCAGATGATCGAGGTGTTCGGCGACAAGGGCAAACTGGTCTACCGCAACGGCGACCTGAAGTTCTACCGCTTCACCCCCTCCGTCACCGAGTTCACCCGTATCAACACCGAGATGTGGGCCGGCCCGAAGTGCGAGGAAGTGGAGCTGGAGCTGGCGGATGCAGCGCCCGGCCACACCGTTATCACCCGCAACTTCGCGCGCAACATCCTCTTCGGCGAGCCGCTGCTCTCCCCCGGCGAAGAAGGCATCCGCTCCCTGGAGCTGGCCAACGCCATCTGGCTCTCCGCCCACCTGAACAAACCGGTGCAGCTCCCCCTCGACCGCAAAGCCTATGACGAGTTCCTGGAGATGAAGCGCAGCACCTCTACGTTCGTGAAGACGACGGCGGATGTGAAACGGGCGACGGACCCGCGGCTGGCGAAGTAAGTAGTGAGTGGTGAGTAGTTAGTAGTAAGTAGTGGCCCGGTCTTCGTGAACCTTGATTGGTTATATAGGCTGGGCCACTCTCCTACTTGACGTTATCGTGCGCATATACAGGAGGTAATAATGAACCGTAATGCGATAAAGGCCAGGTTGATAAAAATCATTTCAATGGTAGCTGTTGAGTGCATGAAACATCCAAAAGAATGGTATCCGGTAGAACCATTACGAGAATTACTCAAATACATCGAAGATCATGATGCTACAGAATTACTAGCTGAAACTGGACCAATTCGTTACAAAATGATTGATGAATTTTTCGATTATCACGATATAGTATTCAAGGTAGTGATGAAGTTTTGTTATGACATTCAAAGACTAGGATCACTAAAGCGTGCAATATCAATATTGAAGAAAGCCGGCAATTCGGAAGATAATATTCAAATGTTGCAATTATTAACCGAATGGCTATCGAAATTCCCTGAGGATGGCAACATACCAGAAGATATCGATAATCATTTCAGTGATGAATATATAAAGCTATTCAATAAGGTACCGGAATATTGGGGTAAGGCCTTTCCAGAGTCTCTTAGGCGAATGTTACCTGTGGGGGAGCAAAAGGCTTCGCTCCCTGGTATTAAATAGCAATTCCTGCTGAAACAGATATATTGCTTACTTATAATCGATAAGGAATGATCAGGGCGCCCGGTCCGGTGGTCGAGTATTATGATACAGAAACAAACCGGCCTTCGTAAACCAGGAAAGGTTCACAAAGGCCGGTCCACTACTCACTACTCACTACTCACTACTCACACCTTAACCGACCGCTTCTCCTTAATCTGCGCGATCAGCTCCTGCACCACCTCCACCGCGTCGCCGACGAAGCCGAAGTCCGCCACCTGGAAGATGGGGGCGTCCTTGTCGTTATTGATGGCGATGATGCAGTCGGAGGAGGACATGCCGGCCAGGTGCTGCACGGCGCCGGAGATGCCGCAGGCGATGTAGACCTTCGGGCACACCGTCTTGCCGGTCTGGCCCACCTGGTGCGGGTAGGGCATCCAGCCGGCGTCTACCGCCGCGCGCGAGGAGCCCACTGCGCCGCCGATGAGGTCGGCCAGTTCCTGCAGGTAGGCGAAGTTCTCCGGCTTGCCCATGCCGCGCCCGCCGGAGACGATAATGTCGGCGTCGACGATGTTCACCTTCTGCGTGGTGTCGGCGATGAAGTCGAGGATGTTCACCTTGGAGATGAGCAGCTTCTCCTCCACCGGCACCTTGATGATCTCCGCGCGCGCCTCCGGACCCTGGGCGGCGGGCGTCATCACCTTGTGGCGCACGGTGGACATCTGCGGCCGCGTGTAGGGGCAGAGAATGGTGGCCATAATGTTGCCGCCGAAGGCCGGGCGCGTCTGGTAGAGCAGCCCGTCGTCGCCGATCTCCAGTCCGGTGCAGTCCGCGGTAAGGCCGGTATACAGGTCCACCGCCACGCGCGACAGGAAGCCGCGGCCCACGGTGGTGGCGCCGGCGAGCACAATCTCCGGCTTATACTGCCGCACCAGGCCGGAAAGCACGCGGGTATACGGCTCGGGCCGGTAGCGGGCCAGCTTCTCGTGTTCGTAGACGTAAACCTTATCCACCGGGTAGCGGGCAATCTCCGCCGCCAGCGCGTCCAGGTCGTGCCCCAGCACCACCACCGCCAGCTCGCACCCGCGCTTGTCCGCCAGTTTGCGCCCGGTGCCGATCAACTCCGTCACCACGCCCGCCAGCTGCCCGTCATGCTGCTCGCCGAACACCCAGACGCCGGAATACTGATCCAGGTCCTCGCGCGCCTGCTTCTCGATGTCGATGGTGATAGCCTGGAACTTGCACGTGCTCACGCAGGACCCGCAGTAGTTGCAGCTGTCCAGCGCGATGGTCGCCAGCTTGCCGTCCATCGAAATCGCCATATTCGGGCAAGCCTTCACGCACAGCTTGCACCCGGCGCATTTATCTTCAATAACACGAATTGCCATGATCGTTTCCTCGAATTAATAGACAGAACGGGGTTCGCTTTTAAAAATGATTGAAATGATGATTAATGATTATAAAGATTTGTCTTTTAAATCATTTCAACTCTTTTCAATCCTTTTCCAAAGACCACCCGTTCACGTGCTACACAGTAACGCGCTCGCCCAGCACGTCCAGCAGCTTGCTCGCCAGATCCGCCGCATCGCCTTCCCAGCGTTCGCCGCCGGCGCGGTGCTCGGGGCTGAAGATCTTCACCACCTGGGTGGGGCTGCCCTTCAGGCCGCACTTCTCCGGGTCAAGGCCCATGCTCTCCGCCGTCCACATCGGGATCTGCGCGGATTTGGCTTTCATTTTGCCGCGAATCGATGGGGTGCGGGGCTCGTTGATCTCCTTCACCACGGTGAAGACCGCGGGCAGCGACAGCTCGCAGACCTCGTAGCCGTCCTCCAGCAGGCGGTGGACGGTGGCCTTCTTCGTGGTGATCTCGTCGATCTTCGCCACGTAGGCGGCCAGCGAGTATTCCGCGTGGACGGTGATGCCGGGGCCGACTTGCGCGGTGTCGCCATCGATGGCCTGCATGCCGCAGAAGACGAGCCTGGCTTCCATGCGCTTCAGCGCTTCGGCGAGGGCGTAGGCGGTGGCCCAGGTGTCGGCGCCGGCGAAGGCGCGGTCGCAGAGCAGCACCGCGTCATCCGCGCCCAGCGTGATGGCTTCGCGCAGCGCGGCCTCCACCTGCGGCGGGCCCATGGAGACCACGGTGACGGTGCACTCCTCGCCCGCCGCCGCCAGCCGCTCCTTCACCCGCACCGCCTCTTCCAGCGCATACAGGTCGAACGGATTGATCTGGGACTCGACGCCTTCTCGGACCAGAGTGTTCGTCTCGGGGTTGATTTTCACATTGGTGGTCTGCGGCACCTGCTTGATGCATACAGCGATTTTCATGCGTATCTCCAGCAGTAAAAGTCAGCAAAGAGACGTCATACCGCTCGGCATGGCGTCGCGCGTATCTTACCATGTTTCATTCGTGATGAAAAGCCGGGGGATTTCTCGGGGGACAGATGAGGCGGCCAGGTGCAAGTGCTGCCGGTTATTGCACAGGCGGGGGCAATGGGTGATAATGATATCGATGCTCGCTTCCTGGATTCATCCCGCCATGGATGAGCAAACGCGAATACGAATCTACCAGACCACCTCGCTGGTCGCCGGGTTGGCGGCGCTTGCTGCGATGGTGCTCGTGCTCTTTGTTCCGTGGCAAGAGCGGCAGCTTAATAAGAGCGACATTATCTGGACCGCATGCTGTTACCTTGCGATGCTGGGCGCGGTAACCTCGCTGGTGTCGGCTCGCCTGGGAAAGCATGTCAAGCCGATCCAGGCGGTAGCTACGGGGTTGTCTTTAGTCATTCTTCCGATGTTGCTGCTCTCGGATGCGTTGCGCCGAAGTTATGCAGACCATTTCAGTTCTACCGGGTGCAGAAGCGAGCAGCGGATTGCCTTCGCTCGGCTGCTGCCAACATCGTCGGCATCTTTCCCCACCAAGGTAAGTGACAGCCAATTGCCGCGATGCACCATCATCCCGAAATCCTACCCGTGGGCGCCGGCGATGCTCAGGCCGGTCGGCATGAATGATTACCTTGCCGGGAAAAAGCACAGCTCGATTCCACATCCAGAGCGCACAATCTTCGTCGCGGACTGCCTGCCGGGTCACACACGAATCCGCGGCTCGCAGGATATCGACTGGGATCGCCACGGTAGCGCAAACATTCTGCTATGCAACGGGACGCGCTGGAACACGAATAACTGCAAGCGCGAAGAGCTGATCTTCAATCCCTGGCCGCGTAACGCTCCCCGATCGCCTTCACCGCCAGCACGTTCTCGTCCGGCACCTCCGGCATCACGTCGGCCATGATGCTCGGCGCGCCGCCGCCGACGCCTTCCTCATATTCGGCAACCAGCTCCGCCGGCGTGTGGTGGTTCATGTGCGAGGTGATGATCCGCCAGTTCCAGTCGGTGCCCGCGGGCAGGCGCTTGCGCATGTCGTCGACGGTCAGGTACTGGTCCACGTTGGGGTCGAAATGGTTGATGCCCACCTCACCGAGCAGCGGCAGATGCTCGGGGTGCAGCAGTTCCGAGTGCAGCGCGCGGGAAGTGGCTCCCGTTTCCGCGAAGATGCGGGCATACGTCGGCAGCACGAATTCGCGGAACGGGCCCGGCTTGAGAAAGCCGGAGAAATCATCGGCCAGCCAGACGGACTCACCGGTCGGCGTTTCGCCTGCCAGCTCAAAACACGCGTTGCGCACAGCCAGCCAGTTGTCCGTCAGCCGATCGAGAAACGCCTTCGCCAGCTCCGGTTGCTCCACCACATCAATGAGGAAATCCGGCCCGCGCAGCAGCACGGCGGCGGTAAACGGCGATTCGTTACCGAAAGATAGGCCGACCTTCACGCCCCGCGCGTTCACCGCCCGCCACAGTTCGATGAAGTGCTGCGCCAGCGGGTGGTCAAAGGGATGCCGTTCCGGCCACTTCCGAAAATCCTCCAGCCGCTGCAGGCACGGGTGGATCATCGGGTTGCCGTTGTCCATGAACTCGACGTCCGCCCCCAGCGCCAGCAACGAGCCGTAGGAGAACCCCATCAAGCCCGGCGTGACCTCTAGCCCGAACCGCTCGCGCACTATCCCCGGCGCCCGTGTCACCACCTCGAACGCCGCCTCCGCGTTGAGGAAATATTCCTTCAGCGGCACCCCGGCATACCACGCCAGCGCCTCGCCGGTGAAGACGATATTGCAAAAAGTAGGCATGTCACCTCCCGGTGTGTTTATGTATTATCAGGCCACCGATATTATGGGAGGGCGAGCGTCCCCGCGAGCCACGTGCGAGGAATCCGTGAACACGAACAATATGACGTTTATACGTGGAAACGGGATTCTCACGCATAAAATTCGAAAGCGGGCTCATAATCGTGGCTCGCGGGGACGCTCGCCCTCCCTATGGTTTCACCCCGGTTCACCAAGCGGCACCAACCGCAGCGCATTCCCGCTCAAAATCTTCCCCGTCGCCTCCACCGGCAACTGGCAATCCAGAATGAAGCGATACATCCGGTCGTCGAAATAATCGCGCCCGAAGATGCAGCGGTCCTGATAGGTTTCCAGGAAGCGCTTGCCCGCCGCCGGATCGCGGCTCAGCGCGGTGAGGGCGCTGCCGGCGGACAGGTCGCAGTGCAGGTTGGGGTACCGGTCCATGTATTGCCACAGCCGGCCGCCGGGCGCCACCGGGCCTTGCGGGTAACAATCGGGGCTGGTATCGGCATCGCCGGAGATCTCGCGCCAGAACCCCGGCGCGTGGCCGAGGAAATTGGTTTTCGGGCACAGCTCCAGCGCCCGCGCCAGGTTCTCCCAGTCGCAGCAGTACCAGTACCCCGGGTCTTTCCCCAGTTCCCGCCGCGGCAGCGGCACGTCCAGGTGAAACACCACCGGCAGACCCGCCTCGCCGCAGTAGTGGAACATCGCCAGCGCGCGGGGGTCGTCCATCATGATGCGCACCTTCAGCTCGCCGCACCCGCGCACGCCCAGGTAGGTCACCGCCCCCTGCAGCCGCGACAACGCATCCTTCTGCCGCGGGTCCGGCGCGTAAAAGGGGATGAAGCGGTCCGGATATTGCTGCACCGCGTCCACCACGTCCTTAAACGGCATGCCCACCGTCTGCGGCCAGAACACCCCGGCATACCCCAGGTCCAGCTCATCCTCCGGCACTTCCCAGCTCAACAGCCACATCACATCGATGCCGTGCTCGTCCATGTTGGCCACCAGCCGGTCGGCGTCATACCCGTACCATTTCACATGCCCATGCCCGTCGATAATCCGCGGGGCCGTTCGCTCGCTAGCCATTTGCATACCACCTCTACAGACTTATTCGTTTCAAAAGACGAGCATCCTGCCGACCAAACAACACCGGGTGCGCAGACTGTGCGCACCCGGTAAAAATTCATAGTAATCTGCGTCTGGTTACACACTGGCGTCGCCATGTTCAAGCGGCGCACAGTCTTCGCAATAGCCGAACACCGACACCTCCATGCGCTCCCAGCGGAAGCCATCGAGCATTGTGTCATTGAGCAGGGCCGGCTTATTGATCGGCACATCCACCACCATGCCGCATTCCATACAGTGGGCATGCGCGTGCGGCGAGGTATTCGGGTCCAGGCGCAGACCATCTTTCCCGCCATGCAGCAAGGTGATCAACCCGTAACGCGCCAGCAGCGTGACCGTGTTGTACACCGTCGCCAGCGAGATGGAGGGATACCTGGACAGGATGATCTCGTGAACACGTTCAACCGTAGGGTGTTCGGTGTTGCCGATCAGTACTTCCGCGATCATCAGTCGCTGGGGAGTCAACCGAACGCTCTCATTCCGCAGAACCATTCGGGTGTCTTCAAGAGTTAGCACTCCGCTTCCTCCTAATCAAATTATAGTGGCTGTTTAATGATACGAAATTAAATATCATAATAGCTGTAATCTCTACCACTGTCAAGGAAAGAATCCCCTCGTTACCGGGTGTTCCCGCTGGTCGCCGGGCAGCAAATCCTGTAGGATATAGACACCATTTTTCGCTGGAGGTTGCCCCGTGCCGTTCGCCGGTCTGGCCGACTATATTTCGCAACTGGAAGCGCGCGGTGAGCTGCTGCGCACCGAGGTCGAGCTCGATCCGTACCTGGAGATCACCGAGGTGGCCGACCGGCTGGTGAAGGCCGGCGGGCCGGCGCTGCTGGTGCAGCGACCGAAAGGCGCCGCCTTCCCGCTGGTCATCGGCCTCTACGGCACGCTGGCGCGCACGGAGTTCGCGCTGGGCGCCCCACTGGAAAAGCTAACCGAGCGGGTGCGCGCCTGGGTACAGAGCGAGCCGCCCACCACCATGATGGATAAGCTGAAGCAACTGCCGCGGCTGGCGCAATTGGCGGGCTACCTGCCGAAGACCGTCTCCTCCGCCCCCTGCCAGCAGGTGACCATGGACCCGCCCGACCTGACGAAACTGCCGGTCATGACCTGCTGGCCGGGCGACGGCGGGCCGTTCTTCACGCTGCCCATGGTCTTCACCCGCGATCCGGACACCGGCCGGCGGAATTGCGGCATGTATCGTCTGCAGGTCTTCGACGCCCGCACCACCGGCATGCACTGGCAAATTCATAAAACCGGCGCCCGCCACTACGCCATTCACGAGGCGCACGGGGAACGCATGCCCGTCGCGGTGGCCGTCGGCGGCGACCCGGCCATCACCTACGCCTCCACCGCGCCGCTGCCGGAGGGGATCGACGAGATGATCTTCGCCGGTTTCCTGCGCGAGCGGCCGGTGGAGATGGTGAAGTGTAAGACCTGCGACCTGGAAGTGCCCGCCGACGCCGATTTCGTCATCGAAGGCTATGTGGACCCCGGCGAGCGCCGCCGCGAAGGGCCGTTCGGCGACCACACCGGCTATTACTCGCTGGCCGATGACTACCCGGTGTTCCACGTCACCTGCATCACCCACCGCCGCGACGCCGTCTACCCCTCCACCATCGTCGGCCGCCCGCCCATGGAAGACGGCTACCTGGGCAAGGCCACCGAGCGCATCTTCCTGCCGCTCATCCAGATGATGGCGCCGGAGATCGTCGACCTCAACCTGCCCATCGCCGGCGCCTTTCACAACCTGGCCATCGTCGCCATCCGCAAGCAGTACCCCGGCCACGCGCGCAAGGTGATGCACACGGTCTGGGGCATGGGCCAGCTCGCGAACACGAAGACGGTCATCGTGGTGGACGAGGAAGTGAACGTGCAGGATATCGACGAGGTGATCTGGCGTGCCGGCAATCATATCGACCCCGAGCGCGACACCCAGTTCACCCTCGGCCCGGTGGACGTCCTCGACCACGCCAGCCGCCTGCCCGCCTACGGCTCGAAAATGGGCATCGACGCCACGAAAAAATGGCCCGGCGAAGGCTTCACCCGCGAATGGCCGGACGAAATCCGCATGAGCGAAGCGGTGAAGGGGCGGATTGACGAGGTGTGGGCGCAGCTCGGTCTTAGTAGGCAGTGATAGGACATATAAGACCGATAAGTCTAATATGCCCTATCACTCTATTATTCCCCCGCCCCGTCTCCGCCCAGGTCCAGGTTCTGACCAAGGTCCAGCGAGTCCGTACCGAGGTAGGGGCTGGATGACCAATCCGGATACATCGACACGCCGTTATCGAAATTCAGTCCCGTCCCGTAGGTGTCATAGTAGACATTCGGCTGGCGGATGATGTTGCCGTAGGGATCGAAGTATTCATTCATCATCACGTAAGGGACGGATTCCGTGTATCGAATACCGCGCGACCGGCGATCGTTGCGGTCGGCCAAACTAATCCGGTTCCCGGTAGATGCAGCAGTGTAGCCGCTGCCGGTCCCGTAGGCTTCATAATGCAACACGATCGAGTATCGCGGGTCTTCCCGGATCATGGGCGGCTGCGCGACATCGACCAGCGCCACCGGCAGCGGCGGCATCACCACCGGCGCCGGCACCTTGGGATTGGTGATCCGATAGAGGGCGGCGCTCCCGTTCGATCCGACTTCGAATTGATACTCGTCCCCGAGCAGCGCCTGCAGCGCCACGTCGAACGGTACATCCGAGAGTTGCACCTTGGCGATGCGGCCCGTCACCCCGTCGGACAACTGCAGCATGCGCTGCCCGCGGGTGGCGGCGAACAGCGCGGTCAGCGCCTCCACCCGGTCGGCGTCGCGCAGGCTGACATTGTACTCGCGGTCGCCGGAGATGGAAATCATGCCGGCCGCCGCCGACCCTGCCAGGCTCCACGCGAACAGCAGGGCAATACCCGGTATCAAGAAACTGCGCATCACATCCTCCTTCCGGGTGTTTCTTCGCTTGTATTGTAACACGGAATGGCCGGAATGACGTCCCTTCCTACTCCTCTGTTACCTGGATAAACAACGGCGGGACGGTATTTCGTGTGATACGAAATACCGTCCCGTAGATCGATTGCGGTCACAAAAATGTGTAGATCAGAAGAGCCAGAGCAGATCCACAGTTAGCGTTCGCTCCTGTTCCGATCCTGTTACCTTCTGCAACTGCGCTTCGGTCGTGAGCCGGATCTGGCTTTGCGCCCACCAGGTGACCCCCAGCGTCGGGCCATTGGTCGTTTCCGTTCCGCCCTCCAACAGATCGCGGTTGAAGTGGTCGTAGCGCGCATAGGCTGCCCAACTCTCGGACAGCAGGTGCTCCAGCAGCAGGAAATAGCCGGAATCATCCAGCGTCGGCCCATCGACGGTATCATCACTGCCCTGCACATATCCGAGCACAACTTTCGAGTTCGGCAGGTTTTTCGTTAAGTATAAATCCGAAAACACGCCGATGCGGTGGAAAGATTCGTCGCCTCCCTCCAGTGACGCCTTCCCAAAATAACCGTAGAGGCTGATCAGGTTATTCGACTTTCCAATCAGGTAATCAGCGGAAAGAAACAGATCGGTATGCGGCTCCGCCGGAGCGACATCCAGGTGTGGCTGGGCAGCGCCGAGATAGATATCGCCCCTTGCGAGATCAACAGCGCCCAATTCCACCATGCGAAGCGGGGTCGTCGGCGTCCAGCCCGTCCCGGTATCCGCTTCCGCCCCGAGGACGACGGGCGAACTGATCGGCATGTTCACCGGTCCTCCCTGGTTGATCAGAATTGCGAACGGCAGCGACTGGCCGAATCGCGCGGAACCGAAACGATCGCTCCAGTTGGTGATGTATTGGCCATACGCTTGATCCAGGCCGACACCGCCCTCTTCGATATCGAAGGCAATGTCTGCCAACCCGGTCCAGTGCGGATCGATGGGACCGGCTGCCCACACATCAACACCGCCGGCGCTGAATGCAAGATTTTCCCGACGTGCCGCGGTAATCGAATGCTCGCCCATCACCGTCAGGTAATTGGCCCAGTTGATGTCGAGCGGCATGCCCAAAGCCACTTTCGGGGCGGGTACCGCGGGGGCGGCCGTGCCGGCGGTGACGCTTGGCGCAATCTCGCGCAGGCCGCGGAGCAGATAAGCACGCCCATCTTCATTAAACTCCGGCATGCGGAAGTGGCACATCTGGCAAGACACCCCCTCGCGCCGGGCAAAAGCCGGCAGGGCATATGCCGGCTGATAAGCAGCAAAGCCCAGGAGGAGCAAGAGGGCGGGAAAGATCAGGCGCCTCATGGAAAGATCCCCTTTCGATTGGTCAATTACAGACCATGCTACCCCTGGGGCGATGTTGTGCTTGGCGATCATCATGACATCGAAGGAAAAACCGCGAAATTGGGACATTTTGCGAACAAAAAGCGAGATGCTGTGGGGTTTAGCGGTCAACGAGCTGCCGCTCGGGCGCCGGAAAGAATCGCCACCGGCTCTTGAGTAATCGCCTGTTCCCCGACTATACTTGGGATATGAAATCCGTCTGCCTTCTCGGATCCACCGGGTCGATCGGTCGCCAGGCCCTCGACATCATTGCCGCCTTTCCCGAGCGCTTCCGCGTGTCCGCGCTGTCGGCCGGCTCGCAGGTCGAGCTGCTGGCGGAGCAGGCGCGGCGGTTTCACGCGCCGGTGGCGGTGATCTTCCGGGAGGAGCTGGCGCCGGCGCTGCGCGACGCGCTGGCGGGCACGGACACCCGCGTGCTGGCGGGTATGGAAGGCCTGCTGGAAATTGCCGTGGACCCGGCGGCGGACATCGTGCTGGCGGGCATGGTGGGGGTGGCCGGCCTGCTGCCGCTGCTGGCGGCGGCGCGGGCGGGCAAAACCATCGCGCTGGCGAACAAGGAGCCCATCGTGGCGGCGGGCGAGCTGCTGATGCGCGAAATAGCCGAGCACGACGCCACCCTCATCCCGGTCGACAGCGAGCCCAGTGCCATCTTCCAGTGCCTGCAGGGCCAGGACCGCGGCGGGTTGGACCGCCTGCTGCTCACCGCTTCCGGCGGCGCGCTGCGCGAGCTGACCCCGGAGCAGTTGGAGCGCGTCACCCCGGCGGAGGCATTGCGCCACCCGACATGGAGCATGGGACCGAAGATCACTGTGGATTCCGCCACGCTGATGAACAAGGGGCTGGAGGTGATCGAGGCGCACTGGTTGTTCGGCGTGCCGCTGGAGCGCATTGGCATCGTCATCCACCCGCAGAGCATCGTGCACTCGCTGGTGGAGTTCCGCGACGGCTCGCTGCTCGCCCAGCTCGGAGTGCCCAGTATGCGCACGCCCATCCAGTATGCGCTGGGCTATCCGGAACGGCTGCCGCACAACTGGGCGCCGCTGGATTTACTGCAGGTCGGCGCGCTGGAATTCGCCGCGCCGGATTTCGCGCGCTTCCCCTGCCTCGCGCTGGCGCGCCAGGCGGCACTGGCGGGGGGCACGCTGCCCGCCTGCCTGAACGCGGCCGATGAAACGGCGGTCGCCGCCTTCCTCGCCGGCCAGATCGGCTTCATGGACATCCCCCGCCTGGTCGACCGCGCCCTCACCGCCCACCACCCCCTCCCCCACCCGGCGCTGGACGACATATTGGCTGTCGACCGCGCGGTGCGGGAAGAGGTCGAGCATTGGGTGAGTAGTGAGTAGCCATTAATCGCTCAGGGACTGTCCCGACTCAGCGGAACCAGAGCCCGTTCTCCATACCCCATGCCTGTAGTGTGATCAGCGGGACTGTCCCCTTTTATTGGTAAGCTTACCAATAAAAGGGGACAGTCCCGCTGATCACACTACGGTTATTGAGGGAGACGACCGTTCCGAGTTCTGCTGAGTCGGGACAGTCCCAGAGCGGTCTCCTTCACAGTCATCACCACTCACTCCACCTTCTCTCCCACCTTATCCGCGTCCGCCTTCGGAATATAATACACCGGCATGGTCAGGTAGCCGATGCGGCGGGTGCCGAGCATGATATCCGCGTTCACCTCGAAAATCTGGCCTTTAGTGGCGCCCTCCGGGATCTCGAGCTGCCCCGCGATGGTTTTGGAATCCGCCGGACCCAGGTCGAACTTCTCCTTCTTCAGCACGCCTTCCTCGCTCGGCCAGCGGCGCAGATACACATCGCAATTCAAATCGTTGCGGAACAGCCGCTGGTCGTTGTGCATCTCAAATCCCAGCAAATTATCTCTGCCTTCGGAAAGGACGATCGCCGATGTTTTGAACGAAGCAAACGGCGAATAGAGCTCCGCGTCGCCGTTTTCGCCCAGGTCGATGAAGCGCGGAAAGGCATCCACGCTGAATACCGCCGAGTTCGAAGTGGGCTGCAGCTCGGTGGCGTTGCCCCACAGGTCGGTCACGGTGATGCGCTGGGCTTTCGTTTTGATGGTCACGCTGGTGACGACCCGGCTGTCACGGGATTCCAACCAGGCGACCAGCATATAGCGCGTCTTCTGCTTGTTCCGGCCCTTTTTCTCGCCTTCGTAGCGCAGCAGCAGCGCCCAGACCTTCCCCTTGGTGGTGAGCTGCGGACTCGGCACATCCTGGATGCTGGTGACGCCGTCCATCATCTGCAGGGTGGTGCGCAGCGCCAGGTAATTGGCCCGCGTGACGCCGTCCGTCCCGATCAACGGCAGATTCCATCTGTCGCTGGGATCGTAGCGCCAGAAGGTGCGCTCGATGTTCGCTCCACGATTGATGAGCAGCGCGCGCGAGAGCAGCGCTGCCTGCATCGTCGGCTCCGGCAGCCGGTCACCCAGATTGGGGTCGAATGCGTAATCGGTCACCCAGATCGGCGGTACCTGTTTCAGCGATGTCCGCGCGGCCGGGACGATCTCCTCCATCGAAAAGACCGGCGGCACCGGATCCGCTTTCAATTCCGGGATACCGATGAGATTGTAGCGCATCGCAAAGACGTCGCCCTTCACGGGAATCTTCTCGTTGAACAGCTCCAGCGCATTCCACTTGAGCGGATTATCCGCGGAAAAGACGACGCGGCAGGATTTATCCATGTCCTTGAGCGACTGGTAATACTTCGCCAGGTCCTGATAACGGATGCCCTTCAGATTTTTGAAGGCCGGATCGGCCTTCACCGTCAGCAGCTCCCAATCCTTCACCTTGAAGCCGTAGCGCGCCACGGCGGCCAGCATCGATTCTTTATATTCCTTGCCCACCTGTATCTCGTTCACGCTGGCATCCACCGTCACCTTCGGCGTGAAAGCCGCCAGCAGTTTGAAGTTCCGCTTGCCGGCTTCCTGCACGAACTGGTTATAAATCTCCGCCTCCGTGGGAACCGCCTGGCCTTGCGGCAGCCAGCCTTGCAGCGGGAAGCGCAGCCAGCCCACCCCCGCCTGCTTCAACAGGTCCAGGTCGCGCCACGTGCGCTCGGTGTTCAACGGCGCAACATAGTTGATGCCGAACGAATCCACCCCGTGATCCAGCGGGCCGTTCCAGATGCTGAACGTGGCGCGGCCGACGCCGGCGTCATGCGCCCCTTCGGCCCAGGCTTCGACCTGGTAACTGCCGTTCGGCAGGCGCTGCATGTCCTTGAAATCGAGCGGGAAGGCCACCTCGCCCCCCGCAGGAAGCGCCGCCTTCATGTCGTCCGTCAGGATCAGGATGCCGTAGGCGGAGGTGACTCGCGCATACAGCGTGGCCGACTGCGCCACCCGGCTGGTGAAGACGGCGGTCAGCTCGATGGGTTGCCCGGCGGTGAAGAGCTGGTTGGGAGCGGACGAGCGGAAACTGACCGTGATGTTCGGCTGCGGCCCGATCATCGGTAGGATGTTCACATCGACTTGCGACCCCGCCGCCTGCGCCAGGCAGGCGATCGGTAACAACAGCAGCATCCCGAACAGAATCAGGGGCATGACGACAGTTCGCGACATGGGCGTTCCTCGCTTCTTCAAAGTGGCTAGTGATTAGTGACCAGTGGCTAGTGACCATATAGTGAAAAGCTTGTCGGAATCTTGTAAACTTCTCACCGACCAGGGGCGCTAGTCACTAGTCACTAGCCACTAGTCACTCAACCCCGAGGGACCGGAACAGTTCTCGACAATCAGTTTCGCTTTTCGCCGAACAGGCCTCTCCTCGAATTATCTACCCGGGGAAAAGGATATTTTCGGCCGCGCGGTGTATTGAATTGACAGGATGCCGGGCGGCAAATTCGCCTGCCGGCATGCCCTGCAGATAGACCGGGCACCGATATCCTGAACGTACCCGGCTGCTGACCTGAAAAAACCTGCCGCGCCGGGACCCCTCTCCCGCGGCCCGGGCAACGGGTTTCAGCGGAAAACCGGCAGGGCATAATCCGGGCAGATCACGCATATGATGATTATGGCTATGATGAACAGGATGACATGGCATGACGCGGCTTCCCGGCTGCGGCGCCTCTCCCTCTGGGTAGTTCTCTGTCTCGCCGGCATTTCCTGCCTGGCGGAGGAAGCCCCCGCGCCGCCGGACGCCCCCGCGCCGGAGACGCCGGTGAGCGGCCGCGCCGTCATCACGCGCTCGCCGTATGCCTTGTCCGCCGATTCCATCTCCTTTGATGGTGATTCGCAGGAGTTCGTCGCGGAAGGCAGCGCAGAGATCAAAGCCCCCCAGGGGCTCTTCACCGCCGGTAATATCCACTACAACTTCTCGAAGAAAACCGGGTATCTGGAAGACGCGAAAGGCACCGTCGACCCCTTCCATTTCCGCGCGGAAACCCTGACCCTGGACGCGACGAACCTGAAACATATGCAGGAATCGGAGCTGACCACCTGCGCGAAGGAACATCCGCACTTCGCCCTCTATGCCCGCGACTTCGTGGTCAAGCCCGATAATAAATATGAGGCGCGGCACGTCTCGGTCATCTTCGGCGGCCGGCGCTTGTTCACCATTCCCCGCCTGGCCGGCAGCTTGAACAAAGACGAGACCGCGGACTCCCGGCCGCCGCTGCTGGTCGGCGTCAGCGGCTTCGACGGCGTCTACCTGGCCACCCTGTATGATTACCCGCTGGCCGCCGATTCCGGCGTGCTCGTCTCCGGGCGCTTCGGCACGAAACGCATCCTGCGCGGCGACCTGTCGTTGTATAAGAAGGTCGCCTACTCCCCGGCCATCACCGGCACCGTCTCCCTGCGCATGACCGCGCGGGAATTCGCGCCCAACCGCGTGACGGGAAATGAAGGCGAAGACGAGCCGCTGGAGTCGCTGACCATCAGCCGCCTGCCCGCCATACAGGCCATCCTCGATCCCATCCCGCTGAAGGGCGACCTGCGGGGCTTCGCCGTGCGGGCGGGAGCCAGCGCCGGCCGCTACCGGGAGACCCCCACCGACATTACGGCCAACCGCGCCCAGTTCTGGGCCACCCTGCGTACGCCGGCGTATCGCCTCGGACCCGCCCGGGTGAGCGCGGAATTCGGCGCCCAGCATGCCTCGTATCCCGATGATGTCCACCAGGTCGGCATCGCCCAGCTCGCCATCGAAAGCGCGCCCGACGCGGATAAATA
>Ga0172369_10000754_pt1 | contig 48023 bp, 40 predicted proteins | sample LakKiv25m_FD_114539 | JGI IMG/M metagenome (GOLD analysis project Ga0172369, IMG submission 114539) | Freshwater microbial communities from Kabuno Bay, South-Kivu, Congo - kab_022012_11.25m | ecosystem: Environmental > Aquatic > Freshwater > Lake | place: Democratic Republic of the Congo...
CGACAAAGTTAGGCCCATCAAACACGAATTATTTTGACGCCTCCCCGGACCGATGCTAGCATGTCCAAAACTTCACCACTTACGTGGGGGACTCATGCGCAAGGTGTTGGCATCGCTCGCTATCCTCGTGGCGCTCTGCTCCGTCTCGGCCCCGGCCTCCGCCGAGGTCAACCTCCGCGCCGGCGTCGATGGCGCGTTCATCCTGCCGGTCGGCAACTGGGGCGACGCGTCGGGCATGGGCTTCGGCGGCCTCGGCAAGTTCGACTACGTGGTCATGAAGGACCTGGTCACGACGTTCCGTATCGGCTACCTGTTCCACCTCGAGAAGAACAGCCTGTCGACCAAGGAACTGCCGATCATGTTCGGCGCCAAGTACTTCTTCCTGGGCGACTCCAAGGAAGGCGGCCTGTACGGCGGTCTCGAGCTCGGCCTGACCCGCCTCACCGTGAAGGTCAGCGTCATGGGCTTCTCGGCCGAAGCGTCCGAGTTCAAGTTCGGCACCACCATCGGCGCCGGCTACGAGTGGTCGGGCTTCGACTTCCGCGCTCAGTTGTACGCCCCCAGCCTCGGCGACTTCGGCGACTTCATGGGCGTCCTGGCGACCGTCGGCTACAACTGGGACTTCGCCCTGTAGTCCGGGTCCCGATCCCGTCCTTCCCGCCCGCCCCCCATCGGCGGCATCCCAACGACCTGCCGGCTTGACCCGCACCCCATCCAGCCGCATCCTAAAGCTCCACCTCTTCGGAGGACGGGAATGCGTTTCCGTCGGGTGCTGATCCTCCTGCTCGACAGCGTGGGTGCGGGCGAGATGCCCGACGCCGCCGCCTACGGTGACGCGGGCGCCGACACGCTGCGCCACGTGGCCGCCGCCTGCCCGGGCTTCGCGTTGCCGAACCTCGCGCGGCTCGGGCTCGGCAACCTGGGCGGCATCGCGGGCACGCCCCCGATCGAGCGCCCCGCCGGCCACTGGGGCCGCCTGGGGCTGGCCTCCCCCGGCAAGGACACCGTCACGGGGCACTGGGAGCTCGCCGGGGTCCTCCTGCCCCAGCCGTTCTCGACCTGGCCCAGGGGCTTCAACGCCGAGATCCTCGACGAGTTCACGCGGCGCACCGGCTACGGCGTGCTCGGCAACAAGGCCGCCTCGGGCACCGCCATCCTCGACGAGCTCGGGCCCCTGCACCTGGCCACGGGCAAGCTGATCGTCTACACCTCGGCCGACAGCGTCTTCCAGATCGCCGCCCACGAGGAGCGCGTACCCCTGGCCGAGCTGTACCGCGCCTGCGAGATCGCCCGCGAGATCCTCGACCCCTGGCGCGTGGCGCGTGTCATCGCCCGGCCCTTCGTGGGCACGCCCGGCGCCTTCAAGCGCACCTACAACCGCCACGACTACGCGCTGCTGCCGCCCCACGCCACGCTGCTCGACCTGCTGCAAGGGGCGCACGTGCCCGTCGTGGGCATCGGGAAGATCCAGAACATCTTCGCGGACCGCGGGGTCGACGTGTCGCTCCACACCGAGGGCAACGCCGACGGCATCCTCAAGACGCACGAAGCGCTGGCCGCGCACCCCGACGGGTTGATCTTCACGAACCTGGTCGACTTCGACATGCTCTACGGGCACCGCAACGACCCGCTGGGCTACGGCCGCGCGCTCATGGAGGTCGACGCCGCGCTGCCCGCGCTTCTGGACGCCGCCGGTCCCGACACCCTGGTGACGATCACCGCCGACCACGGCTGCGACCCCACGCAGACCTGGCACACCGACCACACGCGCGAGCACGTGCCGCTGCTGGCGACCTACGCGGGCCTCACCGCGGGCCACGCCCTGGGCGAGCGCTCCAGCCTGGCCGACCTGGGGCAGACCATCGCCGAAAACTTCGGCGTGACGCTGCCGGCGGGGGCGTCGTTCCTGGACGAGCTGTAGGCAGGGGCGGCGTGGCGGCAGGGCGATTCGTGAATCGCCCCTACACACCGGTCATTTCGACGCGTCCTTGGCCTCCGGAGCGGCCTCGGGCCTGGGCAGGTTCGTCTTGACCGTGCCCTTGTCGTCCGAGTCGACGTCGACGACCGCGTCCTCGAGCAGCAGCATCCACGACTGGATCAGGCGCTTCTCGAGTACTTCGGACCGCGTGGGGTTCTTGTCGTTGGTCAGGCGACGCAGCTTCTTCTCGATGAGCGTCAGCTGGTCGTAGGTCGCGTCCAGCTTCGCGAACACGCTCTCCTCGGGCTTCGAGGTGATGCGGTTCGTGATCTGCGCGTCGATGTCCTTCTTCAGCTCGTCGAGGAAGATCTGCGAGCTGGGCGCCTGCCCCGCCTTGTCCCACTCGATCACCTTGGCCTTGGCCGAGACCAGCACCTCGCGGTACACCTCGTCGAGCCTGGCGCGCGCCGTGCGCGTGGCCTCGCTCGTGATCTTCCGGAGCTCGTCCTCGGCGAAGCCGCGCATCTGCGGGAACACCGTCACGATCTGCTCGATGACGCCGCGGATCACCTCGGGCGCCGCGGAGTTCAGCGAGCCGATCAGCTCCTTCTTGGCCTGGGGCATCAGCAGCACGCTCTGGTTGTACACGAACTCCGCGAGCTTCTTGGGGTTCGTGAAGTTCGACACCATGTAGAGCAGGAACGAGCAGTACACGATCAGCAGGACGCCGAGCACGGCGGCCACGATGAGGTTCGTACGGATCGACTTGCGGTTTCGGGCGATCTCCTGGACGAGGAACTCACGAACGAGGGTCTGTTCGTTCTGATCCATGATCGCCTCCCTACTTCTTGGCCTTCGGGGCCGCGCCGTCCTCGGGCTCGACCTCGAACTTCTCGTTGATCACCTCGAGCCACAGCCCCAGCACCTCCTCGCCGGTGACCTTCCGCCGACCGTCGTTCTTCACGGCCTGGTCGCGCAGCCGGGCGGCCGTGTCCTGGATGGCCGCGAGCGCCTTGACGTGCCGACTGAACACGCCGTTGATCTGCTCGAAGAACCACTTCTCGAAGGCGCCGTCGACCGCGCTCGTGATCTCGTGGATCTTCACCTGGTCCGACGCGAACTGCGGAAACTCCTGCACGACCAGGTCGCGGTGCGCCGCGGCGGCCCCGGCCGCGAACTCGGCCAGGCTGGCCTCCAGGTGCTTCGACAGGTTCGACTGCAAGAGGCCGAGCTCCCGGTCCAGTACGGCGCCGATGCGCTCAAGCGCGCCGTCGAGCTGCTTCTCGAGCTCGGCCGAGTAGACCGGCAACACCTCGGCGCCGACCTCGACCAGCGTGTCGGACACCCGCGGCAGCAGCCTGGCCGCCCGCTCGCCCATCTGGTCGGTGAAGGTCTCGCCGTCGAAGCTGCGGATGCGTCCGTAGATGATCGCCACGAAGATCAGGAACAGCAGCACCAGGCCCACGGGCACCAGCGTGCGGACGAGGTTCGCCGTCTTCCGCGTACGACGGGCCTCCTCCATCAACTCGGCAAGGGGACGCGCGGTTTCACTCATGGCCCACCCTCCACGTGAAACAGGTTGAAAGTTGCGTACTTGTAATAGGATACCGGATCGGGGGGCGGGTTGACAATCCCGAAAACGGCGGGCGACTACAGCTGGTCGGTCGCGTCGGCGCCCTTCTCCTTGCGCTCGACCGCGGCCTTGATCTTGCCCATCAGGACGTCGAAGCCGTCCTTTTGCACGATGCGCACGAACTGGCCGCGGTAGTTGCGCGCCAGGCTCACCTCGTCGATCACGATGTCGTAGACCCACCAGCCGCCGTCGGCGTGCTGGAAGAAGCGGTAGTCGACGTCGACCGCGGTCTTCTCGAAGCTCACGGTGCTGGCCACCTGGGCCTTGTCCTCGGCGTAGGCGGTGTCGCCGCGCCAGGCGATCTTCAGGTCCTGCTTCGCCTTGAAGTGACGCGCGTAGGTGGCCTGGATCAGGCGCTTGAACCAGGAGACGAACTCGGCCTTCTGGGTGCTGTTCAGGGTCTCCCAGGTGGCCTTCAGCGTCTGGCGCGAGAACTCGTCGAAGTCGACGAACTCCAGCGTGAGCGCCTTCACCTTGTCGCGCATCACGGCCTCGTCCGGGGTCGATTGGACGATGGTCTGGATGCGGTCGTAGGCGGTCTGGACCTGGGCGCGCGGGTCGGCGGCCGGGCTGGCCAGGAGGGGACAGGCGACCAGCAGCACGAGGGCCATCAGGGTACGGGACGAGGTCATGGTGCTCTCCGAGCTTCGTTGCCGGGGCCGGCGGTTCTTCCGCCCCGTGCCCTTCTTCGACGCGACGCCGGCGGGTTCATTCACGCGCCCTCGTGCCGGCGGTCGTGCAGTCGCTCGCCGAGCCAGAGCACCGCCGGCACCACCAGGATCGACGAGCCGAACGCCAGGAAGATGCCCACGATGCCCAGCGTGCCCAGGCTGTTCAGCCCCTGGTGGTCGGCGTAGTAGACCCCGCCGAAGCCGATGGCGGTGGTGAGCGCGCACATCAAGGTGGCGCCGCCGGTCTCGCGCAGGATGCCGAACAGGGAGCCCGGCCCCTCCTCGCGGTAGCGCGCCACGAGGTGTACGCTGGCGTCGACGCCCATGCCGATGAGCAGGGGGAACAGGATCATGTTGTAGAAGTTCAGCTTCGTGTTGGCCTGGACCAGGTAGCCGGCCATCCACAAGAGCGCGACGGCGAGGGGGAGCATGACCAGGGCCACGTCGGTGGGCCTCCGAAGCTGCATCGCGACCAGGACCAGGATGACGAGGAACGACAGGAGCAGCACGGGCGGCGCGTCGGCGATCACGGTGTCGACGACGTCGGCCAGGACGAAGTAGTTGGCGGCGGTGGGCAGCACGCGCCCGTCGGCCAGCTTCAGGTCGAACAGCGCCTTCTTCAGGCGGCTGGCGTTGACGTAGCTGTCCTTCGAGCCGCGCGTGTACAGGATGACGAAGGTCCCCTCGCGGCCGTCGACCGTGCGGAACTGCGCGCGGATCCAGGTGGGCAGCTTGTCGACCGTGAGGGGCTCGGTGGCCACGTGCGCCAGGAACTCGTCGAGGTCCTCCAGGTCCTTGCCCTTGAACAGCCCGCGCTTCTGCTCGAGGCGGCGGCGGATGTCCTTCAGGATCTCGAGCTTCTCGGGCTGCCCCTCGGGTACGAAGGTGTACAACGACAGCGTCTTCGAGAGGAACAGCCCCAGCGTGTCGACGGTCTCGAGATCGAAGCGGCCCACCAGGTCGCGGAGCGCCGGGCTCGGCAGATCGTCGGGGGTCGCGGCGCGCCGGGCGCCGTCGGGGTCGGGAGGCGCCTCGGGGACGCGCGCCAGGTCGCGGTACAGGGCCTCGGCGTCGGCCGGGCTCTCGGCCATGATGACCGCCGGCGCGCCCGTGGTCACGCGCCCGACGGCCTCGCGGAAGTCGACGCGCTTCTCGCGCTCCGGGTCGACGCGGCTGCGCGGCCCGAGGCGCCCGAAGTCGTACTCGAAGCCTACGTCGGGCAGGTGCCAGGCGCTGTAGGCGGCGAAGCCGACCCCGACGCCGAGGATCATCAGCACGAGGGCCCAGGTGAAGCCCGGCCGCAGGCTGCCCTCGGCCAGGTGCCCGGGCCTCCAGCGGGGCTTCCAAGGGCGGCGCGCCTCGATCAGGGCCAGCAGCGCCGGCGTGATGGTGAAGACGGCCAGCAGCGAGAAGCACACGCCGCTGCCGGCGATGACGCCGAACTGCCGGAAGCCCTCGAAGTGGGCCACCGACAACAGGAAGAACACGACCGCCGTGGTGGTGGCGCCGGTGAAGACCGACACGCCCGCCGTGGCGACGGTGTCGAGGTACGCATCGCGCCAGCCGACGCCCGAGGACACCTCCTCGCGGAAGCGCGCCACCATGTGGATGCCGAAGTCGATGCCGAGCCCGAGCAGGATGGCGAAGATGAAGGCGCTGACCAGGTTCAGGCCACCGAACGCCAGCCAGGCCACCCCCAGGGACCACAGCGTCGACGCGACGAGCGGCACGAAGATGTAGACCAGGGGGCGGACGCGCCGGAAGTAGGCCACGATGACCATCATGAGGAGCGCTATGCAGATGGCCGTGGAGCCCAGCACGTCGTTCTTCATGGTGTTGACCTGGCCGGTCATGTCGGCGTACAGGCCCTGGAGGCTGACCTCCATGCGGGGGTGGTAGCTCGTGACGTCCAGGCGCCCGATCTCGGCGCTCACGTCGGCGATCATGGCGCGCGTCTGCTTCACGTCGGTGGTCTGGAACGCAGGCCGCGCCTTCACCACCAGCACGCGCCCCTCGTCGGCCGTGAAGTACTCGGGGATGTCGACGTCCTGGAAGCGCTCGCGCAGCTTGTCCTTGTTCAGGGTCAGGTCGTCGTCGGTCCAGGCCGGGCCGCCGGGCGCCGGGGCCTCGCCCTTCCGGGCCTCCGCCTTCTTCGCCTTTGCGCGCTCGAAGGGATCGTCGTCCTCCGCGTCGGCCGGGGCGTCGTCACCCGCCGCCTCCCCCTCGTCCTCGACCGTCAACTGCTTGCGCACCTCGCGGCGGATGCGTTCCTTGACGCGCTCGCGCAGGTCGTCGAGCTTGTCCATCGCCAGGAAGAGCAGCACGGACTTCTCGAGCACGTCCTTGTCGCGCCGGAAGATGGTGAAGCGCATGTCCGGACGCTTCTCGAGCCACGCGGCGATGGCGGCGCCGAAGCGCTTGTTGGCCTCCGGATCCGGCGAGCGGATCTCGACGATCAGGTCGGACTGGCCCCCGATACGGGCCGCCAAATCGTCGAGGCGCGTCACGCTGGGCGTGTGCGGCGGCAGCAGCGACTTCAGGTCGGTGTCGAGCCGCAGGTGCCACGTAGCCCACGCCGACAACACCGTCAACGCCGCGGTGACGGCCAGGATGAGGCCGGGATGCGCCAGGCTGGTGCGCGCCAGCGCCACGAGGGCGCGCGACGTACGCGTATCGTGAGCGGATTCCATTGGGCTTCCGGGCTGCTCCGTCCGGCGCGAGGATACCATGCACGGGCGCCGTCGCAAGATCCCTCGGGGCCGCGAATGAAGTTGACCCACCAAGAAGTTTCTGGTAGACGCTTGCGGCTTGTTATTGTTACGAGCGGGAGGCGTCGTGCATCTTCTCGAGTCGTTCCTGCACGTTGCGCAGTCGAACCTGGCCACTGGAGCCGCCCCGGCAGCTTCGGCCCCCTCGGCGGCGACCGGAGCCGCCCAGGCCGCCGGCGCAGCCGCCCCCGCGGCCCCCATGGGGGGCGGCGACGGGTGGACCACGCTCATCTTCTTCGGCGCCATGATCCTGGTGTTCTGGCTGCTCATCTTCCGCCCCCAGCAGAAGAAGCAGAAGGAGCACACCAAGCTGCTCGAGGGCCTGAACCGCGGTGACAGCGTGCTCACCACCAGCGGCATCTACGGCAAGGTGGTGGCCATCGCCGACAACGTGGTCACGCTCGAGATCGCGCCGAACGTGCGTGTCAAGATGCTCAAGTCGCAGGTCGCCGGCCGTTCGGCCAGCCCCGACGACGGGGGCTCCGGGAAGGACAAGGACCTGGTGGAGAAGGGTTGATCCAAATGGAAAAGCGCATCCTCACGAAGACGATCGGGATCGCCCTGATCGCCCTGTTCGCTCTCTTGTACACGCTGCCCACCTGGGTGGGCGCCGACCGGCTGCCGACCTGGTACACGAACGTCTTCTCGAAGCGGCTGAACTACGGCCTCGACCTGCAAGGCGGGCTCGAGCTGCGGTTCGCCGTCGACTTCAAGAAGGCCATCGGCGACAACACGCTGCGCATGCGCGAGTCGTTCCAGTCCGAGATCGCCGACACGCTGGCGCGCAACGACGGCAAGGAGCCCGCGAAGCTGGCCGACGCCGACAAGGCCGCCTACCGTGAGCGCTTCGAGATCAAGCGCGGCGACTTCGACACGCTGCTGGTCACGTTCAAGACCCCGACCGACGCCGACGTCCTGACCGACGACCTGGTCAAGAAGGTCGACTTCAACTTCGCGCGCATGAAGAAGACCGAGACCGAGGTGCAGCTGAAGCTCACCGACACCAAGGTCTCGGACATCAAGACCTCGGCCGTGGCCCAGGCGCTGCAGATCATCCGCAAGCGCGTCGAGGCCTTCGGGCTCACCGAGCCCATCGTGCGCCAGAGCGGCGACAGCTCCATCGAAGTGCAGATGCCGGGCGTCAAGAAGGCGCAGATGGACATCGTGCGCGAGCGCATCGGCCAGACCGCGCAGCTCATGTTCCGCATCGTCGCGAACGACGGCGAGCCCTTCTTCCTGAACACGGTGAAGCCCAAGCTGGCCGAGTACGTCGAGGGCCACAAGGACCAGGCCCCCACGCTCGAGATGAAGATGGGCGGCGGCAAGGACTACTACCTGCGCGCGGTCAACAAGAGCGAGCTGGTGGCGTTCGCGAAGAACCTCGAGGTCCCGGACGACCGCTACCTGGGCTACGAGCTGGTCGAGCCCGAGAAGGGCAAGGTCGGCGCGACCGCCTACTGGCGCACGCGCTGGCTGTCCGGCAAGGTCGAGATGACCGGCGAGCACCTGACGCGCGCCGTGGCCCTGTTCGACCAGCAGAACCGGCCCTACGTGTCGCTCGAGTTCGACACCACCGGCGCCAACCAGTTCGAAGCCACCACCGAGAAGCACACCGGCGAAGACCTGGCCATCATGCTCGACGAGGACATGTACTCGGCGCCCCGCATCAAGGAGAAGATCGGCGGCGGCCGGGCGCGCATCGACCTGGGCTCGCGCCGCGCGCCCCAGGAGGTGCTGGCCGAGGCCAAGGCGCTCGAGACCGTGCTCGCCACGGGCGCCTACAAGGCCCCGGTACACAAGGTGCACGACAGCGAGGTCGGCCCGTCGCTGGGCCAGGCCTCCATCGACTCGGGCAAGAACGCCATGCTGCTGGGCGCGCTCTTCGTCATCTTCTTCATGATCATGTACTACAAGCGCTCGGGCGTGTACGCGAACATCGCGCTCATCGTCAACCTGCTGATGATGTTCGCGATCCTGGTCAGCTTCAACGCCGCGCTCACGCTGCCGGGCCTGGCCGGCATCGCCCTGACGGTCGGCATGGCGGTCGACGCCAACGTGCTGATCTTCGAGCGCATCCGCGAAGAGCTGCGGGCGGGCAAGTCGCCGCGCGCCGCGGTCGAGCAGGGCTTCGACCGCGCCTTCTGGACCATCTTCGACTCGCAGCTGACCACGGCCCTCGCGGGCGTCATCCTCATGAAGTTCACGACCGGCGCCATCTACGGCTTCGCGGTGACGCTCCTGGTCGGCATCATCACGTCGGTGTTCACGGCCATCGTGGTCACCCGCCTGTGCTTCGACATCGAGCTGTCGAGGAAGGGCGTCGAGAAGCTGAGCGTCTGACCAACCGCGCGAGAGAAACGAGGACCCATCATGGAATGGATAAAGCCCGGAACCCGATTCGACTTCATGGGCACCAAGAAGCTGTGGCTCGGCATCTCGATCACGGTGGTGTCACTCAGCCTAATCGCTGTCCTGGTGTTCGGCCTGAACTTCGGCGTCGACTTCAAGGGCGGCAGCGTGGTCGTGGCCGGCTTCAAGAGCAGCGCCGCGGTCGACCGCGGCGAGATCGCCGACGTGGTGGCCGCCAAGGTCAAGGCGGTCATCGGCCGCAGCGACGTCGAGGTCACGGTGCAGGACTTCGCCGTGGGCGGCATGGCCCAGAGCGACACCGTGAAGTTCCAGCTGTACACCGACGTGACCTCGCTGGTGGGCCCCGAGAAGACCACGGCGCTGGCCGCCGAGATCACCAAGGCCTTCGGCGCCGACACGCGCGTCGAGACCGCCGCCGAGGGTGACAAGTTCTACGTGGCGCTCGGCACCGAGGCGCCCGTGCTCGACACGCAGAAGAAGATCTCCGAGCTCTTCGCCGCCCAGGGCTTCCAGCGCGTCAAGGCGCGCTCCGATCGCGAGGAGCAGGTCGACGTCGACTTCTACAAGGAGCTGAACCTCAAGGAGCAGGAGACCAAGAAGGCCGGCGAGAGCACCGAGGACCTGCTCACCGCCCAGGTCAAGGCTTTCCGCGACAAGAAGGAAAAGGACATCCTGCCGAGCCTCAAGGACACCAAGTTCACGATCACGCTCTCCGAGCTGTCGAACGTGTTCGACGAGGCCCTGAAGGAGCGCTTCCAGGACGACTTCATCGGGGTCGAGTCGTCGACCGCCGTCAGCGCCAGCGTCGGCAAGAGCATCTTCTACGAGGGCATGCTGGCCATGCTGTACGCCATCCTGGGCATCATGGTGTACGTGGCCATGCGCTTCGACATCCGCTTCGCCCCCGGCGCCGTCGTCGCCCTGACCCACGACGCCATCATCACCATCGGCCTGTTCTCGATCTTCCGCCTGAAGTTCACGATGACCATCGTCGCGGCGGTCCTCACCATCATCGGCTTCTCGGTCAACGACACCATCGTCATCTTCGACCGCATCCGCGAGAACATGGAGAAGTCCAAGTCGGGCCTGACCGACCGGTTGATCAACAAGAGCGTGAACGAGACGCTGTCGCGTACCATCCTGACCACCGGCACCGTCGTGCTGGTCGACCTGGCCCTGCTGCTCCTGGGCGGCGACGTGCTCTTCAACTTCGCCCTGGCCCTGATGATCGGCTTCGTGGTCGGTACGTACTCCTCGGTCTTCATCGCGAGCCCCATCGCCTACTACCTCGACCGCTACTTCGCCTCGCGCGAAGCCAAGGAGTCGGCCGAGGAGTCCGCTCCGTCGGCCGTGTAGGACGGCGTCCGGGTCTCCCGGCGCGTTCCCTTCGAGCACACCCCGCCATGAACCGCACCTGGACCTCGAAGGCGACCGACCCGGTCGCGGTGCAGCGCCTCGCGCGCGAGGCCCGGCTTCCGCTGTTGGCCGCGTGCCTGCTGGTCCAGCGCGGGCTCACCTCGGCCGACCAGGCCCGCAGCTTCCTGAATCCGCGCCTGGCCGACCTGCCCGACGTGTGGCGGATGAAGGGCATGCGCGAGGCGGCAGACCTCCTGGCCGACGCCATCGTGGCGGGCGACCCCATCGCGGTGCTCGGCGACTACGACGTCGACGGCATCACGTCGGTCACCCAGGTGCTGTCGTTCCTGCGAGCGCTGGGGAAAGGCGGCGCCTTCCACATCCCGCACCGCGTACACGACGGCTACGGCGTGAGCGAGGCCGCCGTGGCGCGCTTCCTCGACGAGGGCGTGCGCACGTTCGTGACCGTCGACACGGGCATCGCCGAGGTCGAGGTCATCGCGGCCATGAAGGCCCGCGGGGCGCGAGTGGTCGTCATCGATCACCACGAGCTCGGCGAGGCCCTGCCGCCGGCCGACGCCATCGTGAACCCGCACCAGCCGGGCTGCGACTTCCCGTACTCGACGCTGGCGGCCTGCGCGCTCACGTTCTACGTGCTCTCGGCGGTGCGCCAGACGCTGAAGGACCGCGGCTGGTTCGACGCCACCGGGGTCCCCGTGCCCGACCTGAAGGACACGCTCGACCTGGTGGCGCTCGGGACCGTGGCCGACGTGGTGCCGCTCACGGGCGCCAACCGCATCCTGGCGCGGCAGGGCCTGAAGCGCATGCGGGCCCTCGAGCGCCCGGGGCTGAAGTGCCTGGTCGAGGTGTCGAACATCCGCACGAAGAGGCTCGAGGCCAGCCACGTATCGTTCCAGTTGGCGCCCCGCCTGAACGCGGGCGGGCGCGTCGACGTGGCCGACACGGGGGTCCACCTGCTCCTGGCCGACGACCCGCGCGAGGCCGCGCGCCTGGCCGGCAAGCTCGACACCCTGAACCGCGAGCGGCAAGGCCTGGAGCGCGAGGCCACCGCCTCGGCCATCGCGAGCCTCGAGGGCGATCCCCGCCTGGCCGGCGGCGGCGGCATCGTGGTGGCCGACGCGGGCTGGCACCTGGGCGTGGTGGGCATCATGGCCGGCCGGCTGGCCGAGCGCTATGGGCGCCCGGCGCTGGTGCTGGCCCCGGACGGCGACGGCTGGCGCGGATCCGGGCGCAGCGTGGAGGGCTTCGACCTGGTGCGGCACCTCGAGCAGGGTCGGCACCTGCTGCGCACGCTGGGCGGGCACGCCTTCGCCTGCGGCCTGTCGGTCGAGGGCGCGCGGCTCGAGGAGTTCGCCGCGTGGTTCCGCGAGACCACGGCCCCGGCGCTGGCCGCCCTGCCGCCCGTGAGCGCAGCCGAGGTCGACGCCGAGGCGCGCCTCAGCGACCTGCTCGAGCCCGCCTTCCTCGACGTGTACCGCGAGCTGTGGCCCTTCGGCGAGGCGAACCCCAAGCCCACCTTCCTGGTGCGTGGCGTGGCGCTGACCGACGTGCTCGACGACCGCGGCACCTCGCGGCGCCTGCGCCTCGGGCAGGGTGACGTCGAGACCACCGTGACCTTCTGGAGCGCCGACAAGGCCCCCGACGTCCCGGCCGAGGTCGACCTGGTCTGCCGGCTCGACCTGTTCGAGCACCGCGGCGCCGAGGTGGCCGGCCTGACGGCCGTCGACGCGATCCCGGTTGGAGGCTGACATGCGCGCGTTCCCTTCCCGCGACAGCCTGCGCGAGCGCTTCGGCGACTGGGAGGTCGTGAAGGACCTGACCGACCAGTTGATCGACCTGATGCTCAACTACCGCCAGAGCGGCCACCCGGGCGGCAGCCGCTCGAAGGTGCAGGCCCTGGTGGCGCTGGTGCTGTCCGGCGCGCTGCGGGTCGACCTGCGCGACCCCACCAAGACCTGGGCCGACCGCTTCATCCTGTGCGCCGGACACACGGCGCCCGCGGTCTACGCGCTGCTGGCCGTCTTGAACGACGCCCTACGCGAGGCGCACCGCCTCACGGGCGACGCACGCTACGCGATGAAGGACGAGCGCTTCGCCCTGTACCCCGAGCACCTGCTGGGCTTCCGCCGCCGGGGCGGGCTGGCGGGCCACGCCGAGATGTCGGGACGCACGCTCTTCTTCCGCTGGAACACCGGGCCCTCGGGCCACGGCTTCGCGGCCGTGGTGGGGCAGGCGCTGGCGCTGCGCTACGCGGGCGCCGACGACGTGCTGGTGTGGGGCCTCGAGGGCGAGGGCGGGCTCACGACCGGCGTCACGCACGAGGCCATGAACACGGCCTGGGGCCTGGGGCTCGGCAACGTACGCATGCTGGTCGACTGGAACGACTTCGGCATCGACCCGCGCGCGTGCAGCGCGGTGGTCCACGGCGGCCCCAAGGAGTGGTTCGAGCCGCACGGCTGGCGGGTCCACGGCACCGCCAGCGGCAACGACTGGGAGGGCGTGACCGAGTTGCTCGGCGAGGTGCTGCACCAGCCCGCGCGCAAGAACCCCATGCCCCTGCCCGTCGTGGGCTGGTTCCGCACGAAGAAGGGGCGCGGCTACCTGAAGTACGACGCGGCCTCGCACGGCGCGCCCCACAAGCGCAACAGCGAGCTGTTCTGGGAGACCAAGCGGCCGTTCCAGGAGCGCTACGGCGTGCGCTTCGAGGGCTTCGGTGAGCCCCTGGCCGACGACGCGGCGGCCGTGCAGGCGCAGTTCGCCGCCAACCTCGACGTGGCCCTTTCGGTGCTGCGGCGCGACCAGGGGCTGGTGCGGCGCCTGGCCGACGCGCTGGTCGCCATCGGCGACGCGGTACCCGAGCGCCCCGAAGGCGTGTGGTTCGACCCCTCGAAGAACCCCCTGGACGACCCCGACCTGCTCGACGCCACGCGCTTCCCGGCCACCAAGGCGCCCGGCTCGAAGCTCCCCACGCGCCAGGCGCTGTCGGCCTGGGGCGCCTGGGTCAACGCCACCTGCCGCGAGCGCTACGGACGGCCCCTGTTCCTGGCGGCGTCGGCCGACCTGGCCGAGTCGACCGGGCTGGCCGGCTTCGGCGAGGGCCTGCCCGGCAAGCCCGGCTGGGGCTGGTACGAGCGCCAGACCAACCGGCGGGGCGCGGTGCTGCCCCAGGAGATCACCGAGATGGTGAACGCGGGGCTGCTGGCCGCCGCGACCACCGTGAACCTCGACGCGAACCCGCTCCTGCACTTCACGGGATTCCTGGGCGCGGCGTCGACCTACGGCTCGTTCTCGTACCTGAAATACGGCATGGCGCGCCTGTTCGCCCAGGTGGCGCAGGACAGTGAGCTGAAGGTCGGCAAGTTCCTGTGGGTGGTGGGCCACACCGGCCCCGAGACGGCCGAGGACTCGCGCACGCACTTCGGCATTTACGAGCCGGGCGTCACGCGCCTGCTTCCGCGCGCGCAGGTCGTGAACCTGCACCCCTGGGACCCGAACGAGGTCCCCGTGCTGCTCGAGGCCGCCCTGCGTGGTCCCGCGCCCATCGTCGCGCTGCACCTGGCGCGCCCGCCCGTGACCGTTCCCGATCGCGCGGCGCTGGGGCTGGCCCCGCTGGCCGAGGCCGCGCGCGGCGCCTACCTGCTCCGCGACTTCGACCCCGACCGGCCGCGCCAGGGCACCGTGTTCGTGCAGGGCGCGCTGACCACGTCGAACGTGGTCGGCCTGCTGCCCGAGATCGCGAAGCGGGGCTGGAACCTGCGCGTGGTGGCCGCCGTGTCGTGGGAGCTGTTCTGCCAGCAGCCCGCCGACTGGCGCGAGCGCTTCCTGCCCTTCGGCCCGTGGCTCGACTCGATGGGCATCACCAACGGGGCGCGCGCAGCGCTGGCCGACTGGCTGCCGAGCCGCGTGTCCGACGCCTACACGCTGTCGGCCGACTGGGACGATCGCTGGCGCACGGGCGGCGCCATCGACGAGGTCTACGACGAGGCACACCTGTCTCCGGCCTGGCTGATGGCCGGGCTCGAGCGCTTCGTGAACGAGCGCGAGCGGCGCCTGGCGCTGCTGGCCGAGGTGAACCAAGCATGAACGAACGAACGCTCTCCATCGAAGTGACCAGCCGAGGCTTCCTGGCCGGCCCGCCCGCGCCCGACGCGGCCCCGGTCGTCCGCGAGCCCCTCGACCTGCGCCTCGACACCCTGAAGTCCTGGCTCGAGCCCTGCGACGAGGTCGACCGCGTGGTCTTCACGGGTCCCGGCGAGCCGTTGCTGCACCCGCGCATCACCTACCTGGTGCGCACGGCCCGGCAGTGCGGGGCCTCGTGCGTGATCGAGACCGGCGCGCAGGTGCTCGAGGGGCGCCTGCTGCGTGACCTGATCGAGGCCGGGCTCGACGAGCTGTGGGTGCGGCTGGACGCGCCCACCCGCGAGGGCCACCTCGCGCTCCGCCACGACGACGGCTTCGGGCACGTCATCGGGAACCTGGCCGCACTGGCCGACGAGCGCAGCATGCTACTGGCCCGGAACCCCGAGGTGCGCCTGCTGCTCCTGCCCGGCGTGCGCGGCGGCCTGGCCCCGCGCCAGATGGACCGCCTGCGCGTCCTCCCGGGCGTGGCCACGCGCCACCGCGGCCCCTTCGTCTCGGTCACCGGCGACGTGTTCGCGTGGGGCCCGGCGCCCACCGCGCGGGACCTCACCGACCTGCCGCTGCTCGGCCTGGCGACCGAGCGCCCCCTGACAGACTGGGAGATCCCCGAGCCGCCTGCCCCGCCTGCCCCGAGAGAAGTCGAGGGGAGCGACGTCGAGGGGCCTGCCGACCTGCCCCCGGAGCCGCCGGTCGAGGTCGACGCCGAGCCGGCCCCCGAGGTCGTCGCCACGTCGGAGGAGGACCCGGCGTGAGCCCGTTGCAGAAGAGCCTCGTCAAGTGGACCGTCAGCCTGGCTCTCGGCGCCCTCTTCGTGTGGGTGGCCGCCAGGAACTGGCCGCTCGACAAGGTCTTCCGGGGCTCGCCGGTACTGATGGGGCGCTTCTTCGCCATGGTCCCCGACGCGCTCGGCTCCTTCTCCGGGCCCCTCGACGCCGCCGCGCGCGCCCGCATCCTCGCCGCCGGCGGCTGGACACTCGACCTGCTGGTGCTCCTGCCGTACGTGCTCTTCCTGTCGGCCGTGCACTTCGCGCGCGTCATCCGCTGGGACTACCTGCTGCGCCCCATCGCGCGCTTCCGGTTCTGGGAACTGAACCGCGTGGCCGCCGTGGGCTTCATGGCCATGTTCGTGTTCCCCTTCCGACTGGGCGAGCTGGTGCGCCCCTACCTCCTGCGCGAGCGGCACAAGGGCACCATCCGCATGACCGAGGGGCTGGCGGTCATCGTGGTCGAGCGCCTGACCGACGGGCTGCTGGTGTCGCTCTTCCTGGTGGCCGTGCTGTTCCGCATGCCGTCGACCTACGTCGAGAGCTACCAGCGCGTGCGCTTCGGAGCGTGGGTGGCTCTCCTGATCTTCGTGGGCGGGCTCGTGGCGCTCGGCCTCATGTTCGTGGTCCGCGATAAGCTCTCGGCCTTCTTCGAGCGCTTCCGCGTCGTGACCGGCACCGCCGCCGGCCAGCGTTTCCTGTCGATCCTCAAGGCCTTCCTGGCGGCCTTGCAGGTGCTGCCGAGCGTGCGCTACTACCTGTTGTTCGTGGTCCTGACCGCGGCGTACTGGGCGCTGGTCGGCCTCAGCTACAACGTGCTGGCCGTGGGCTTCGAGCTGCCGGTGCCGGTGCTCGCCTCGTTCGCCATGATGGCCACCAGCGTGGTCGGCATGATGATCCCGAACAGCCCCGCCAACGTGGGCTCGTTCTGGGTGTTCCTGCTCCTGCCCCTCGAGCTCTACATCGGCGAGCGCGCCTTCGACACGCAGGCCATCGCCTACGCCCTGGTGGCCTGGGCCGTCACGGTGCTCCAGTACGTGGTCTTCGCGGGTTGGTTCCTGGTGCGGGGCAAGGTGTCGTTCTCGGGTGTGACGCACGCTCATATCGAGGAGTAGTCAGCGCCGAACCACCCTCACACGATGCGCTTGGAGGCCGTCCGACGCAGGGGCGCGTCGCCGCCCACGGGCGGGTGGTCGGGGTGTACGGGCACGAGGCGGCCGCGGTGGTGCAGGCGGCGCTCGAGCACGTTGGCGACCGCGGTCTCGCGCACGCCGAGCAGCGTGTGGCGCTCGAACAGCCGGATGCGGCCGATGTCGGAGCTGGCGATGCCGCACTGGTGGCAGAGCAGCGCGATGATGGTGCCGGGCTGCACGCCGTCCATCTGCCCGAGGCCCAGGAAGACGGCCACCATGCCCTCCTCCGGCGGCAGGCGGCCGGCCTCGCGGGGCGCACCGGGGACGAAGGGCCGCGGGACCCAAGGGGTCGCGGGGCGACGCTGCGGGGCTTCGGGGGGCGCGTCGGGGATCAGGCGGTGCACCAGCCCGGCCAGCACGGCCTCGGCGCCGAACTCTTCGACCAGGGGCAGGAAGGCGGCCGGCAGGGCCAGCTTGGCCCCCAACGACTCTTGCACGCGCGCGGCCAACCGCTCGCGCTTGGCGTCGACGATGGTGGCGGCGGTGGGCAGCGGCACCTCGGCGGGCGTGCAGCGGGCCGTGATCATCTGGCGCAGGAAGCGGCCGCGCTCCAGGAGGCCGATCACGCTCCACGCCTCGCCGTAGGCCCCGGCGCGCGCGGTGCGGCCGATGCGGTGGGTGTAGGCTTCGGCGCTGGCCGGCAGGCCCAGGTTGAACACGTGCGTGATGCCCGGAACGTCGATGCCGCGCGCGGCCACGTCGGTGCCGACCAGCACGGTCAGCCTGCCCGCGCGGAAGCGCCCGAGCACACGCTCGCGGGCGTCCTGGGGAAGGTCGCCGCTGATGCCGGCCGCCTCGAGGCCCTCGCCGGCGATAGCGCGCACCGTCTCGTCGACGCGCTCGCGCGTGCGCACGAAGACCAGGGCGCGCTCGGGCTGCAGGCTGTGCAGCAGGCGCGCCAGGGCGGCGGTCTCCTCGCCGCGCGGGGCGAGCACGTACTTCTGGGGCACGTGGGCCGAGGCCGCGCGCACGTCGAGGCGCACCTCGCGGGGCTCGTCGAGCCAGCGTTCGATGGCCGCCTGCACCTGGGGCGGGAAGGTGGCGCTGAACAGCCAGCGCGCCACGGACTCGCCCAGGTCCTTCACCAAGCGCTCGAGCTCGTCGGCGAAGCCCAGGTCGAGCATCTGGTCGGCTTCGTCGAGGATGACGATCTCGGCGTCGGGCGCCAGCGCGCCCTGGGCCAGGTGATCGCACATGCGACCGGGCGTGCCGATGACCAGCGACGCGCCACGCCGCAGATCGCGCACCTGGGGCCCGGGCGGGACGCCGCCGACCAGCACGGCCGCGTGGCCCTCGCCCAGCACGAGGTCGGCCTCGCGCGCGGCCTGCTGCGCCAACTCGCGCGTGGGGCACACGATCCAGGCGCGGCGGATCTCGCCGGCCGCGATACGCGCCGCCAGCGGCAGCAGGAACGCCAGGGTCTTGCCCGAGCCGGTGCGCGCCTGGGCCAGCAGGTCGCCGCCGGTCAGCGCGAACGGGATGACGCCGGCCTGCACGGGCGTGGGCTCGGTGAGGCCACGCGCGGCCAGCGCCGCCACCAGCGCGGGCGGCAGGCCGAGGTCGGCGAACGAGGTCGCGGTCGGGATCTTCGGGTCGGGGGGTTCTCGCATGCGCGCACTGTAGAAGTACGCGGTCGCGAGGGCAATCCGGATCTGTCGGCTACGCGGTGAGCACGCGGATCGCGGCGTCGGGCAACGCGTGAGCGAGAGCCTCCGCGACGGCCTCGCCCTGCCCCGCCTCGACCACCACGAACGGGTTCGGGCCCGCGTCGCGGCTGACGGCCACGGGGAAGGCCCAGCGGTGGCGCAGGCGCTCGACGGCCGCCAGGGCCTCGTGCGTGCGCGGCGTGGCGTAGTCGATGGAGAGCACCGAGGTGGCCAGCACCTCGTGCATCAGGCGCGAGTTGGCCTCGGCAAGCGAGAAGAGGTGGCCCACGTCACGGTCGGCCAGGGCCTCCCGCGCCGCGTCGAAGTGGAAACGGCCGAACTCGAGCCACTCGGCGTAGAGCGGCGAGGTCGCGCGGGCGCGCTCCATGGCCACCGCCGAGGGCACGGGCTTCGGTCCGGGCTCGACCACCAGGGCCACGATCGCGACGGCCACGTCGGTCAGGACGGCGAAGGCGCGCCCATCGGTCTCGAGCGCCGACCAGCCGGGAAAGACCGCGCGGGCGGCCGAACCCGATCCCAGGCGGGCCAGGGCCGCCACGTCGGCGAGGGGCAGGTCGAGGCCGGCGGCCCGCACCGAGGCCCGGGCCAGCGCCGCGAAGGTGCTGGACGACGAGGCCAGGCCAGCGGCCGGAGGCACGGTGTGGGTCACGCGCGCGTCGAAGCGGAGCGGGATGCCGAGGCGCTCGCGCAGGGCGTCCCACAGGCGCGTGGCACGCGCCAGGGTGGGAGCCTTGGCCGGGCGGCCGTCGAGGGTCAGGGTGTCGGGGCCGGCCCCATCGGACGAGGCGACCACCGCGTCGGAGCCGAAGCCCTGGACCGTGACGCCCAGGCTGGGAGTGGCCGGCAGGTTCACCGCGTCGTCGCGCTTGCCGAAGTACTTGATGAGCGCCAGGCTGGGCCCGGCCTTGGCGGTGACGGTGCTCACGAGGGCTTCCCGACGTCGCGGCTCCCGAGGGGGATGACCACCCTCCCCTCGGCGCGCAGGCGCTGCTCGAGCCAAGCCGGATCGGGGTGCAGGACCAGCACCGCGCCGCCGCCCCCCGCGCCGCTGATCTTGGCGCCCAGGGCGCCCAGGTCGCGCGCGTGCTCGCGCAGGTGCTGCTGCGCCGCACTGACGACGCCCAGGCGCGCCAGCAGCGCGTGGTTCTCGTCGACGGCGCGCCCCAGGGTCTCCCAGTCGCGGCGGGCCAACGCCGACAGCCCACCGGCCAGCACCGCCAGGTAGTCGTGCACGAGCAGATCGAGCCCGGCCGCGTTCGAGGCCACGCGCTGCTGCTGGGACGTGGCGCGCGTCTCGCCGGACAGCACCAGCAGCCCCGGCGGGGTCTCGGCGTCGACGCGCGCCCAGTCGCCGATGGACGAGAAGCGGATGGGCACGCCCGCCGAGATCACCGTGGGATCGAGCCCGCTGGGGGCCGCGTGGAACAGCCGCTCGAGCGCACGCAACCGCGGCAGGCCGCGGTGCCCGTCGGCGACGCCCAGGCGGTGCAGCGCGTCGGTCATGGCCACCACCAGCGCCGCGCTGGAGCCGAGCCCGGCGCCCGCGGGCAGCGTGGAGGCGATCGTAACGGACAGCGTGCCGGGGAGCGCCCGCAGCCGGCGTCCCACCAGGCGCAGCGCCAGCTTGAGGGCGCCGGGGTCCCCGACGTTGCCGGCCACGCGCAGGGCCGGGGTCGAGCCGGGACGCAGGTGCGCCGTGATCACGAGCGAGCGCGTGGGCAACGGCCACGCGTAGGCGGGAGCACCGTGCACGACGAAGTGCTCACCGAACAGGATCCACTTGCCGCAGGCGCTGGCCACCGACGACGTGGGCGTCATGGGGCCTCCTTCCTGTCGACACGCCGGTGCCCTTCCGTAATGCCGAAGGTGACGAGCGCGCGCAAGGCCGCGAGGTTCTGGGCCAGTCCCACGGCGGCCAGCAGCTCGGAGAGGTGCGCCGCCGTCGCCACCCCGGCCACGCGTTGCGCCTGCCTCGCGATGGGATGGCTGCCGGCCGCACCCCCCACCAGCCCCACCGGCGTCGGCAGCTCGAGCCGCCCGACCAGCGCAGCGCCCTCGACGCGCCACGTGGCCAGGGGACGCACCGCGCCGTCGCGCACCGCGTGGGCGTGGGCGGCCGCCTCGAGCGCGCGCGTGTCCTGCCCGAAGGCCAGCGCCACGCCCGACGCGCCGTTCAGGATGCCCTTGTTGTGCGTGACGGCGCGCGCGGGGTCGAGCTCGGCAGCCTCGGACAACCGCGCGATGCGCGCGCCCACGTCGCCGCCCAGGTCGGCCAGCGGCACCCGACCCTCGGCTCGCGCCACGCGGCCGCCCGGGGCGTTGGTGACGATGGCGGCCAGCGCACGCCCCCCGCAGAGCGCGACCGCGCGCGGCGCCAGCGCCTCGGCCATGGCCGTGACCAGGTTCGCGCCCATGGCCTCGCCCGTGGCGACGACCAGGTGCACGGCCAGCAGATCGCCCTCGGGACCGCCGAGCGCCCGCGCGAAGAGCCGCCGCGGACCGCCGCCGGCCGCCGCCAGCGCGGGATGCCCCGCCGCCGCCAGGGCGAGCAGCTCGTCGCGGTGCGCCTCGATGGACGACGCGGCCGCCGCGCGGTCGCGCACGTCGGTCATCAGGAGCTGCGCCTCGGCCTCGCGGGGTGCGGGGATGGCGACGATGCCGGGGCCGCCGCGGAGCCGCAGGGCGCCGGCCGCCAGGGCCGCCGCGACCGAGCGCTCCTCGGTGGCGAGCGGCACGAAGACGTCCCGACCGTTCACGCGCAGGTTGGGCACGACGGCCAACGGCAGGGGCCAGGCGCCAACCACGTCCTCGACCAACGCGCCGAGCACGTCGACGGGCACGCCCTCGGCGAGCGCGTCGAGCGAGGCGCGGGCGACGCCCAGGGCCTCGGCGAGCGCGTCGAGGCGCCCGGACGGCGTCAGGTGATGGAAGCCCGGAACCCGGGACCGCGGACCGTGAGCCTCGCTGCGGGGACCCGTCACGGTACGACCTCGAGCAGCTCGCGCCCGCGCGCCCTGAGCGCGGCCACGTCGGGCGCCCCCGTCGCGAACAGCGCCACGCGGAAGGCCTCGCGCCACGCCGCGAGCAGCGCCACGGTCGCGTCCTCGTCGCGCTGGACGGCCGTCAGCACCGGGGCCGCGGCGCTGGCCAGGCAGGCGCCCAGGGCCAGGCAGGTGAACACGTCGACTCCGCCCCGCACGCCGCCGGCGATCACCGGTGCCGGGAAGCCCGCCGCCGCCAGCAGCCCCTCGGCCAGCGGCGTGCCGGCGTCCTGCAGCTCGCGCGCCGCCTGCTGCCGCACGGGGTCGGTCAAGCGCGCCGCCTCGACCCGGGTGAACGACGTGCCCCCCGCCCCCTGGATCGAAAGCCACCCGAGCGACAGCGCCGCCAGGCGGGGGAGCGCGCGGGGAGCGAGGCCGGCCCCCACGGTCTTCACGCCCACCGGCACCGGCAGGCGCGCGGAGAGGTCGCGGATGGCCGCTGTCACGCCCACGAAGTCGGTGTCACCCGCGGGCTGCACGGCCTCGTGCAGCGCGTTCAGGTGCACCGAGACGCCGTCGAGCCGCAGGGCCGCGACCAGCTCGGTCAGCCGCTCGGGCACGCCCGGCTGCAGCAGGGCCGTGGCCCCGATGTTGCCGAGCAGCAGCCCGTCGGGCAGCAGCGCACGCACGTCGTAGGTCGCGACGGTGGCGGCGTCCCCCGCCAGCGCGGGCCGGAGCGACCCGAGCTCGAGCCCCACGCCGGTGGCGCCCGCCACGCGCGCGAGGCGCCGGTTGAGCTGACCCGCTTCGGCCGGCCCGCCCGACATGGCCGCGATCAGGAAGGGAAACGCCAGCCGGCGCCCCAGGAACGTGGTCGAGGGATCGATCGCGGCCAGGGAGAGCTCGGGCAGGGGGTCGAGCGACAGCCGCCAGCGCTCGAGGCCGGTGGTCACACGCATGGCCGCGGTGCCGTCGGCGACGAGGCGCAGATGATCCAGCTTACGCTCCGACAGGTCGTCCATGAAGCCCCCTCGGCGGGTCACGGCTGCTTCTCGCCCTGTGCCACCGGCGCGTCGCTCTCGAGCCCGACCAGCTTCTGCAGCTGGTACCACGTGACGTTCAGGTCGAGGATGGCCCGCAAGTGGTCCTCGCGCCGCTTGTAGAACTCCTTCAGGGACTCGATGACGTCTTTCACGTCGATGAGCCCGGCGTCGTACAGGTTCGAGCGATCGATGAGCCAGCTGCGCGCCGCCTTCTCGGCCCTGGCGGTCACGGACAGCAGTTGCTGCTGGTCGGCCAGCTTGCGCGCCATCTCGCGCACCTCGAGCGCCAGCTTGCGGCGGTACAGCTCGTGCTTCTGCTCGGCCAGGCTCTGCAAGGCCCGTTGCTTGCGCACGGCGGCCAGGCGCCCCACCACGTCGAGCTCCCACCGGAGCCCCAGCACCGCCCCGGCGTACCACGTGTTGTACGGATCGGAGATCAGCTGCCCGTTCGCCATCACGTTGTCGACGGGCTCGGCGCGCTGGTACTTGCCGCTCCCGATCAGGGCCAGGTCGGGCCACCAGCGGCGCTTCTCGAGGTCGGCCTGCAGCTTCGCGAAGCGCGCCTCGACGCCCAGCACGCGGATCTCGGGCGCGCCCTCGAGGGCCGCCACCCAGGCCTCGACCCCGGCCGGATCGACGGTGACGGGCTCGAGCGACGCCTCGGCCACCTCGAGGGCGTCGGGACCCGGCAGCCCCATCAGCGCCGCCAGCCCCTCGCGCGCCGCCTGGCGCCCGCGGCGCACCTCGAGCTCCATGCGCGTCAGGTCGGCCTCGTACACGCGCAGCTTGAAGCGGTCGACCTGGTCGTACTCGTCGGAGTCCTCCTCCTCGAGCTTGTCGAGGTGGCGCTTGGCCTTGTCGAAGTACGAGCGGCCCTCCTTCACCAGGTCGTCGGCCTGGGTCACGAAGCGCAGGCTATCGACCAGCCGGCGCACCTGCTGGCGCAGCTCGACCTGCAGCACGCGCGCCTTCTCGGCGGCCAGATCGCGCCCGGCCTCGCCCATGTCGTCGATGATGGCGAGCTTGCCGAAGGTGTAGAGCGGCATGGTCGCCTCGCCCTCGACGCGCGCGACGTACCCCACCTCGCCGAAGTCGGAGGTCAGGCGGCCGCCGCTGTCGACCGTCTGGCCCGGCATGTATCCGCCGCCGGCCGTGACCTTCAGCGTGGGCACCCAGGCCAGGCTGGCCCGCAGGTACTCGGCCTCGGCCACGTCGTGCCCCAGGCGCGCCAGGGCCAAGAGCGGGCTGTGCTCGAGGGCGTAGCGCTCGATCTCGTCGGCCGACATGGGCGCGGTCGCGAGCCAGGCAGAGAGGATCAGCGCCAGGCTAGAAGACATAGGCGACGCCTACCAGCAACGCGAACTGGAACGTCTCGGAGGCCTTGACCACGAACGGGCCGCTGGGCGCCGAGAACGTGTCGAAGCGGTCCTGCCAGCCCTTCGGCTGCGTCACGTTGATGGCGGTGCGCAGCGAGATGGGGACGGCCAGGCGCCACACGTTCAGGCAGACACCCAGGTCGATGTCGACGAACGTGTCGTCGGCCGGGACCGCACCCAGGGACGAGCCCAGCAGGCCGCCCGTGTCGAGCCACGCCGAGCGCCCGAAGGTGAACTCGGGGCCGACCCCCAGGCTGAGCTCGAGGAAGCCGAGGGGCAGCACGGCCTTGGCCAGGATGGGCAGGCGCACCTGCGTGTACTTCGTGTAGATCGTGACCACGCCGCCGTTGATGGACTCCTTGAAGCCGTTCTGCTCGTAGAGCACGTCGACCTCGAGGGCCAGGAACTTCAGGGCGTGCAGCTCGACCATCAATCCGCCACCGCCGCCCACGTAGAAAAGGGCGTTCTGCCACCCGGCGTCGGCCCCCGCGATGCGCGGCGCTCCGTCCGGGGCCCCCCACAGGTTGCCCGTCACGCCGCCCTTGGCGCCCACGCGCAGGTCCCACAGGAAGTCGGCGCGGGCCGACAGGGGCACGAGCAGCACGATCAGCAGCGCAAGCACGCGTCGCATCGGAGCTTCCTTCGCACGAGAGTCGGGCGAAGTCTACCCGAAGCCCCGCGGATCCTCAACGGGCTCGAAAGGCCCCGGCCGGCTTGACTTCGCCGCGCGCCTTTTCGATACTGATAACCGGCTTCGCGCACAGGAGCATCGCCCATGGCAGCCCAGCGCTTCGATGCGATCGGCAACTTCAACTTCATCGTCGAGATCGACGGCGTCGCCCAGGCCCGCTTCCAGGAAGTGGGGGGGTTGAACGCGTCCGTGCAGGCCATCGACTTCCAGTCGGGCAAGGACATCCATGCCCGCAAGATCCCTGGCAAGGCACAGTACGCCAACATCACGTTCAAGCGCGGCATCGTGGTCGGCGAGTTCAGCGACCTGTGGTCGTGGTGCGAGAACGTCATGAAAGGCCGCCCCGACCGGCGCTCCGGCTCGGTGGTGGTGCTGGACGACAGCAAGAACGAGCGGCTGCGCTTCAACTTCTTCTTCGCCTTCCCGGTCAAGTGGTCGGGCTTCCAGCTGAACAGCTCGAACACCGGGCAGCAGCACATCGAAGAGCTCGAGATCACCGCCGAGTACTTCGAGAAGGCCTGACCGGCGCCCCCGCACTCCCGTTACGGCAACGACCCGAAATCGACGAGCTCCGGAGCGATGGTGACGTCGCGGTACGCCTGCGCCCAGGTGCGCCGCAGCGTGCTGCTGGTGTCGGCGTAGATGAAGTGGTCGAGGTCGAACGCCGGCGCCGACGCCGACGTGAAGAGGGCAAAGGCCAGGTCGGGGGGGAAGGGCCCCGGCGGCAGGCGCATCTCGTTCTGATCCCCGGCGGCGATCACGCTCCAGAACGAGCCCGTACCGGGTGCCATCAGCGACAACTGCAGGAACGACGGGCGCACGGCCGTGCCGACGTCCCACACGAAGCGGGGCTCCTGCAGCTGCCCGCCCGGCGCGGGGGAGACGAGCGTCGGATAGGGCATGAAGGGCCCCAGCCGTCGCGCCTGGCGCCCCACGGCCACCAGCGAGCCGTCGGAGAGGATGCGCGCCGCCAGCAGGTCGGGAAGCTGCTCGGGCAGCCCGGACGGGCGGCCCCATCCCTCGGGCCCGCGACACCACACCGCCCCGTCGTCGCCGACCACGCAGGGCGCGTCTCCGGCCGGCGCCAGGGCGCGCGGCGTGCCCGGCAGGGTCTGGTCGTAGCGCCAGGCGGTGCCGTCGTGGCGGAAGACGTGGCCGCGCTCGGAGACCAGCCAGCCGTCGGCTCCGGCCACCAGGGGCTCGCCGGGCTCCCAGGGCGTGGGCACCGGCAGCCAGTAGACCGCCTTGCGCTGGTAGAGCACGCCAGCGCTCGTGAACGCGTACAACGCTCCGCCCGCCCGGACGAAGCCGAGCACGGCCTCGTCGAGGCCCAGCCAGGTCTTGTGCCAGTCGCCGGAGACCTCTTCCATGACGAGCCCCTGGCCGCCCACCCACGTGACGCCGTCGACCTCGCGGCAGGTGAGCAGGTCGCGGGGCACGCCGGTGGGCAGCACCGCGTAGGGCTGGCCGGGCTCGCGCACCAGCGCTGCGCCCTCGCTACCGACGATCACCTCGCCGCCGTCGGCGCGCCGGCACACGCCCCGCCAGTCGGCGGGGAGCGGGGAGTACTGCGGGAACCAGCCGCTGGAGGTCTGGCGGAGGACCAGGCCGGCGTCGCCCACGGCCACCAGGTCGCCCGGGATGTCGCCCGCCAGGCCGACCAGGTCGCGGTCGGAGAGCAGGGGCGTGAGCTCCCACGTCGTGCCGCTGCCCGTGAGCACGCCACCGCTCGTGAGGTACGGGATGCCCTGATCGAGCACCACCGAGTAGGGGTACCACTCGGGGGTGTCGGCGCGCGCCGTGGCGTAGAACGCGTAGGTGCCACCCTCGAGGCTGCCCGTGAGCGACGCGGGGAAGCGCCGCAGCCGCGCCCGGTCGCCCACGATCTCGGGGGTACCCGTGTCGAGCTCGATGACGCCGTCGGTGCCGAGCGTGACGAACGAGCGGATCTCGAGGGGCTTGTTGCCGGCGGTGTGGCGCGGCACGTCCTCGAGCGCCAGACTCACCTCGCGGTTCAGGGGCAGGTCGAGCGCCACGTCCTGGTCGGGCACGTACATGCCCTGGGGCACGAACACGTTGCGCCGGACCCCCATGACCAGCGGCACGAAGGTGCCGTCGTCGAAGCGCACCACGCCGGCGGTGCACACGATGGCCACCTCGCCGGGGCGGGACACGACCTGGAAGGTGCCCTGGGGGCCGACCTCGGACAGCTCGGTGGCGCCGCCCACGTACGAGAACAGGCTGGGCTTGGAGAGCGCGCAGCGCGTCCGGGGCTCGCCGAGCCGGGGCAGGCAGGCCACGCGGCCGCCCGACACGCCTGCGCAGGCGAACGTGGCCGGGCAGTCGGCGTCGGACAGGCAGGGCGTGAGGCAGAAGCTACCCTCGTCGAGCGGGGCACAGAAACCGCCGTCGGTGCCGCAGGCGCCGTCGTCGGTGCAGGGCTGGCAGAGCACCGGAAACTCGGCCGCGTGCGCCGTACACGTGCCGGGGGGAACGGGCAGGTACTTGTCGACGCCGGTGACGGAGCCGGTGATCTTGCCGTACTGCGTCTGCGTCGGCTGGGGCGGGGGACCGTCTCCAGGCTCGGGCACCGCCGTCGTGTACAGGTAAACCGTGACGCGCGAGGCGTCGAAGCCCAACACGCTCGAAGCCGTGTACCCGGGCTTCACCACCGACACGTCGACCGGCCCCACCAGCTCGTCGAACGAGAACGTGGCGTGCCCATCGTAGTCGGTGCCGGTGGCCCGCCCGCTGCCATCGAGCAGGCGCAGGTAGGCCGTGGCCGCGGGCAGGCCGTACCCGGTGCCGCCGTCGACGGCCGTGACCGAGAGCGTCCCGGCCACCGGGTCGCCGAGCGTGCCGCCCTTCTTCTTGCGGGGTTCATAGACCGTGACCGCCTCCGGCACGGCTTCGCTCCAGAGGGCGGCGGCCTCCTCGCCGAGCACCTCGAGGGTCGCGGGGCCCACCGCGGCGTGCGGCGAGACGCAACGCAGCTCGACGGACGAGACGACCTGCAGGTCGTCGCAGCGGGTGCCGCCGATCATCACGCGCAGGGGGCCGTCGAAGCGCGTGCCGAAGACGCGCACCCGGGCTCCGCCGTTCTCGGGGACCAGCGACGGGGACGTGCCGACCAGGCGCCGCTGGTCGGTCGTGAACGCGAACAACCCGGTCGCCGCGACCTCGCCCTGGGCCGAGAGCAACCGCAGGCGTACGGGCCCGGGCGAGCCGGGCGGCGTCACGACCTGCAGGTGCTCGGCGTCGAGACGCTGCACGACCGGGGCGAGCAGGCCGTCAAACGCGACCTGCACGTCGCCCTCGGGCAGGTCGCGCACGCGCAGGACGACGGAGTCTCCGCCCCCCGCCGGGGCCGACGCGGGCTCGGCGGCCTCGAACGCAGGCCGCGCCTCGTAGGCGTAGGAGCCGGCGAACACGGGCAGGCCGTCGACGAGCAGCGTGACGGTGGACACGCCGATGCTCCCCGCCGGCACGCGCGCGCGCAGCCACCCCTCGGCGGGGCGTAGGTCGAGCACTTCGGCGGGGGTCCCGTCGAAAGACAGGGTGGTCGCAGCGTCGAGGCCGCTCGCCAGGATCACCACGTCGTCGCCGCCGATCGCGGGGCCGCGATCGGGCCACAGCCCCAGCGCCTGGGGCGCGGCCAGCGAGGGATCATCGGCCCGGAACAGGAAGGCTCCCGGGGCCTCTTCATCGCCGAGCGCGGTCGCGACCCGCACGGTGGCCGGACCGGGCGCGCCTTCGGGCAGTCGAACGTCGAGCCAGCGGCCGGGGAGCGCCGAGAGCACGCGCGCCCGGCGACCGCCGAACGTGACCAGCGCTTCGGCCGTGAGCCCGCGGCCGTGCAGGCGGACGAGCCCGCCGCCCTGGACGGGACCCGCCGGCGGTTCGAGGCGCTCGATCGCCGGCGTCGCGACATAGCGGAACGCGCGGTCGGTGACGAAGCGCTGCCCTCCGGCGAAGATCACGAGATCGGCGGGACCCTCGCGCCCCGGGGGCGTCACGAAGGTGAGCCGCCCCTCGTCGATCGCCTGCACGTCGATGGCCGCGCGGCCGCCCACGTAGACCTCGACGGGGGGCTCGAAGCCTTCGCCCTGCAGCGTGACGGGCGTCCCTCCGACGAAGAGGCCCTCGGCGGGAGAGAGGGTGTCGAGCCGCAGCGTGGCGCGGTAGGTGAAGCCCGCGGGGAGGCTGGCCTTGCCCCCGTCGGGGTTCACGACCAGCACGTCGACGACGCCCGACGCCCCGGGCGGCGTGTGCACGTTCACGTACTCGGCCGAGACGACGAAGGCGTCGGGCGCCGCGCTGTGGCCGAACCATACCGTGAGCCCCTCCTGGAAGCCCTGCCCGCGCAGCGTGACCAGGTCGCCGCCCGTCGTGGCGCCCAGCTCGGGCTGGACCTCGAACAGGTCGATCTCGGCGGGGCCGGCGGCCTCGTCGACGACGTCGACCGCGACGGGCAGGTCGCCCAGGGAGTCGAACGACGGCAGCGCGTCGTCACCTTGCAGATCGGGCGCGATCACGTCGGCGTCGGGGGGCGTCCAGATGCCCCCGGAAGAGCCCCCGAGTGGCGTGACGCGGCCGCCATGGACGCGGCTCACGGGAGCGAAGCTCTCTTCGGACAGGTCGACGCACGCCGCCGTCAGCAGCAGCAACGAGATCGGGAGGACGACGTGGAGCCCACGCGCCACGGGCCAGCTCGAAAGATCGACCTGATCGCGAGTCTAGTCGAAAGGGGGACGCCGGACAATGCGAGGCGCCCGCATCCGGGCTGCCCTGGGCATCGCCCGCGGCAGGCGGTCGGCCAGCCGGCGCCACAGGTCTCGCGAGACCCGGCGCTCCTCGTGGATCAGGCCCCCCCACAGCGCCGCCTCGTTGGCCTCGGAGCGCTCGGCCAGCGCGTCGACGTCGTAGCGGGGGGCCCGCTCGCCGCGTGGGCGACGCAGCTCGCTGGGCCGTGCGGTACCGCCTTGGCGGAACACGTCGGCGCCGAAGCGCGCGTACCACAGCAGCGTGTGCGCCGTGGACAACGACCCGGCCCACGGGTAGGGCCGCAGGCGCCAGCGGTCGCCCAGGCGCTCCAACGCGGCGTCGACCGCCTCGCGATCGGCGTCGGTCTTCGACGGCACGGCCTCGCGCCAGAAGAGGCCGGTGCCGAGCTCGTCGCCGGCCACGCGCCAGGTCTCGGCCAGGCCGAAGCGGGCCGGGTCCTCGGCCACCTTGGCGCCGGCCGTGAGCGCGAACGTGCCGCACACGAAGAGCGCCACGGCGTCGTGGTGGAGCTCGAGCCAGCGCAGGGTGTCCAACGCCTCGGCGCGCGTCTCGCCGGGAAAGTCGGTGAAGGTCATGGCCTCGACCGCCACGCCGGCCGCGGCCAGGTCCCGCGCCACACGCCCCAGCACCTCGACGCGTGTGCCCTTCTCCATGGCGCCGAGCACGCGCTGGCACCCGCTCTCGACCCCCAGCGAGAACGCCAGCGCGCCCCCCGCGGCCAGGCGGACGGCGCCCGGCCCCGCCAGCGCGGGCTCGGGGCGCACGTCGCAGGCCCAGCGTACGTCGGCGGCCTCGGCGCGCAGGCGATCCGCCAGGGCGAAGGCCAGCCGCGGAGCCAACGTGTCGTGCGACAGGTAGACCACGCGCGCGCCGCGGCTCCGCAGCCCGGCCAGGTCGGCCACGACGCGATCGAGGGGCCGCTCGCGGTAGCTGGCCGTACCGTGCGCCACCGGCCCGTAGTGGCAGAAGGCGCAGCGCCCCCAGTAGCAGCCGCGCGTGGCGTCGTAGGGCAGCACGGGCTCCGGCGCCAGGTAAGGCGCCAGATCGAGGCCGTCGTAGTCGGGCGGGGGCACGCTCGCGAGGTCCGGTACCGGCTCGCCCACGCAGGTCCCGTGCGGCCGGTCGCCCCGCGCCGCCTGCTCGAGGAGCCGCGGCAGCGTGGTCTCGCCCTCGCCCAGCACGGCGGCGTCGAAGGGCCCGAGCACGGCCCGACGCGTGGCCTCGGGCAGGGGCAGCAGCCGCTGCGACAGGGCCGGCCCGCCGGCCAGCAGGAGCACGTCGGGCAGCTCGGCGCGGACGGCCGTCGCCAGCGACCACGCGGGCTGCAGCTGCCCCGGGAACGCGATCGAGAGCCCCACGGCGTCGACGCGCGCCGCGACCAGCCGGGGCAGCAGGACCTCGGCCGTCCAGGGGGCGAAGGGATCGCGGTCGGGCTCGGCGTCGCGGGCGATCTCGCCCGGCGTCAACCACGAGAAGGGCGTGCGGTAGCCGCGCAGGCTGACATCGAGCGGCGTGTAGGCCGCGCTGGCCAGCTCCAGCGCCGCCTCGGCGAGATCGGCGGCCCGACCGTAGGCCCGGGGGTCGTAGAAGCGCACCGGGTCACGCAAGACGGCGCGGGCCTCTTCGATGGCGCCCGGCACCACCGCCGCCGCCGGGAGCGCCTCCCAGAGCCGCACGTAAGCCAGTTGCTCGGCGTGCGTGAGCGACGACCGCGCGTCGAGGCGGGCGAAGCGCTCGCGGACGCGCGCCGCCAGCTCGGCCGTGCGCGGCCCCGAGAGCAGGTGGTCGATGGCCAGGGCGTTGGCGTCGATGGGCAGGACCTCGTGCCCGGCCCGGCGCAGCACGGCCGTGAGCAGCGGCAGCGCCACGTAGGGCATGGTGGGATCGGCGACCGGGGGGTAGATCAGCGCGACGCGCATGCGGTCACGACCGCAGGAGCAGCTCGGCCTGCTCCCGCACGGGCAGCCCGGCCGCCTCGCCCCCGAGCATGCGCGCGAGCTCCTGCACGCGCTCACGATCGTCGAGGGCGCGCACGTGCGTGGTGGTGCGCTCGCCATCGGCGCCCAGCTTCTCGACCAGCAGGTGGTGCTCGGCGAAACGCGCGATGTGCGGGTGGTGCGTGATCGCGAGCACCTGGGCCTCGGCCGCGATCTCGCGGAGCAGCGCACCCACCTTGACCGCCACCGACTGGCTGATGCCGGCGTCGACCTCGTCGAACACCGACACCGGCACGGGCTCGGCGCCGAGCAGCACGCGCTTCAGGGCCAGGAGCAGCCGCGAGAGCTCGCCCCCCGACACCACGTCGCGCAAGGGGCGCAGCCCTTCGCCCGGGTTGGTCTCGACGCGCAGCGAGACGCGCTCGGCGCCCTCCTCGCTCACCGCCGGCAACGGTTCGAGCAGCACCTCGACCCGCACGGCGGGCATCTGCAGCTGGCCGAGCGTGGCGCGCACGCCCTCTTCGAGCCGCCCCGCGGCCGCCCGGCGCGCAGCGCTGAGCCGCGACGCGAGCGCCGCCAGGGTCGCCCGCGCCCCGTCGAGCTCGGCGCGCAGCCCCTCGAGCCCGGCATCGTCCTGCCCGAAGCCCTCGAGCTCGCGCCCGATCTGCTCGCGGTAGGCCTGCACGTCGGCCAGGCTGCGCCCGTACTTGAAGCGCAGCGCGTTCAGGCGATCCAGGCGCTCGACCACGCGCGCCAGCTCTTCGGGATCGAGGTCCAAGGCGTCGAAGTACCGCTCCAGGTCGAGCGCCACCTCGCGCACCTCGTCGCGCAGCGCGTCGAGCCGGCGCACGGGCTCCCCCAGCCGGTCGTCGAGCCCGGTGGCGCGGCGCAGCGGCTGGGTCACCTGGGCCAGGCGGCTGGTGAGCGCGTCCTCGTCCTCGTGCAGGGCGGCCACGGCGGCGTGCGCCAGGACCTTCAGCTCTTCCACGTGTTGCAGGGCGCGCTGGCGCGCCTCGAGCGCCTCGTCCTCGCCCAGCACCGGGACGACGTCGTCGATCTCGGCCGCCTGGAAGCGCAGCAGCTCGAGCCGGTCGGCCCGGCCGCGGGAGCGCTCCTCGAGCTCGCGGATACGCGCCTCGACGCCCCGCACGTGGCGGGAGGTCTCGGCCACGTCGCGCGCGAGCTCCTCGACCCCGCCGAAGCGATCGAGGTACCCGGCGTGCGCCCGCGCGTCGAGCAGGTGGTAGTGCTCGTGCTGGCTGGTCACGCTGACCAGGCGCGCGGCCACCTCTTCGAGTAGCTTCAGGGGCACGGGCACGGCGTCGACGAAGGCGCGGCTTCGCCCGTCCTCGCCGATGATCCGCCGGAGCACCAGCTCGTCGCCCGGCTCGAGGCCGGCCTCGGTCAGCAAGCGCGCGAGGTCGGGATCGACGGGCCGGGCAAACACGGCCGAGACGTCGGCCGACGAAGCGCCGCGGCGGACGAGCTCCTTGCCGCCCCGTTGCCCGAGCAGCAGCGAAAAGGCGCCCACCAGCGCCGACTTGCCCGCGCCGGTCTCGCCCGAGATGACGGTGAACCCCGGCGCCAGCTCGAGCGCCAGGTCGTCGATCAGCACGACGTTGCGAACGGACAGGCTGCGGATCATCCGGGCTCCCGGGAACGTCGTCGCGCCAGCAGGCCCACGAGCACCGCGAGTACCAGCCAGCCGGCTGCGCCGTCGGGCTGACCAACCTGGCATCCCCCGCCGCCGCCATCGTCCTGGGGATCGTGCTTGGGCGGGTCCTTCAGGCAGATGCCCGAGACCAGGCTGGTGCCCTCGGGGCAGCCGCCATCGGCGGCCTGCGTCGGGTCGGCGGCGGCCTCGGAGGTCGGCGGCACGTCGACCCCCGGGGCGCCCGGATCGGGTGTGCCGGGATCGGGGTTCGCGCCGGAATCGGCCGACGAGCCCGGATCGGCCGACGAGCCCGGATCGGCCGCGCCCGGATCCACGCTCCCGTCGACGACCTCGGGCTGGGGCTCGACCGGCAGAGGCACGTCGGAGCAGGTGTGGGTGGCGGTGCCGCACGTGGAGGGCGGCGTACACGAGCCGCAGATGCCGCCGCAGCAGTTCGAGCCGCACGTCCAGCCGAGCGCGCCGCAGTCGGCGCAGACCTTGTCGCACTTGCCGCTGGCGTTGCAGGCCATCGGACACTGGCTGGTCGGGTCGCTGATGCACTGCCCGCACACGCCCTGCTGGCCGACCGGTCCGCAGCCGTCGGGGCCGCAGGTCTTACCGCCGCACTGCGGGCTGCAAAAGGCCTTGCACGTCCACGGGTTCTCTCCGCCGGGATCCGGCTGCAGCGCCTGGCCGCACCGGTACGAACCCAGCGCCACCGGGTACGTGATGCACTCGCCGGTCAGCGGGTTCTCGTCGCAGCGCCAGCCGCAGCTGGCACCGCCGCACGAGGCCGTGCAGGTGGCCTTCAGGTCGTCGTTCGAGCCGTAGGTCACGCACCAGAAGCGCGTGGTGCGGTCGAGGCTGCAGCAGCTGGAGCCGTAGCCGTCGCAAGAGTCAGCGACCTTGACGCCCCCTTCGGCAGCGCAGGGATCCTCGGCGGTGGCCGCCGGGCGCGCGGCCGCGAGCAGGACGAAGGCGAACAGGATCGCGAAGGCTCTCGTCATCGCCGCCTCCCGGGTTCACGGTGGCACATTCTAGGGGATGCGAGCGGTTTTGCAACGCGCGGGGGGCGAGGGCGCTCACGGCCCCCCGAACGCCTTCTCCATCTGGACGACGGCCTCGAGCACGGCCCGCTGGAGCCGGGGCGTGTACTCGGCACTGGTGATGAACTCGATCTCGGAGGGGTTCGACGCAAAGCCCAGCTCGAGCACCACGCCGGGCATCTCGAGCCCGCGCAGGACGCCGAACCGCGCGCTCTTCACGCCGCGATTGCGGAGCCCGGTCTCCTTGACCATGGCCTTCTGCAGACTCGCGGCCAGGCTGCCGGACAGCAGGTGCGCACCACGCAGCACCATCGTCTTCACGATGCGATCGACGGCGTTGCGCTCGAAGCGCCGCCCGTCGGTGAGCTCGGGCTCCAGGTTCTCGGCGGCGGCCACGCGCTCCGACTCCTCGTCGGTGGCGGACTCGGCCAGCGAGAAGGTCTCGACGCCGTCGGCGATGACGCCTTCGGTCGAGTTCAGGTGCAGGCTGATGAAGAGGTCAGCCCCCACCCGGTTGGCGTAGGCGGCCCGCTCGGGCAGCGTGAGCGAGTCGTCGGCCTCCCGGGTGAGGACGACCTCCAGGTCCGTTCTCGCGATGAGGTGGTCGCGGACGGCCTTCGCGAGGGGCAGGGTGAGGTCCTTTTCGTGGACCCCGATGGAAGTCCAGGCTCCGTGGTTGGCGCCGCCGTGTCCGGGATCGAGGCAGACGAGGCGGACGTTCTCGAAGTGCAGACGTGTCGGGAGCGGTGCGTACCCCGCGAACGGGGTGACCAGGAGGAGAAACACGGCGACAGCCAGCGGTGCCATGCCGCCGATGATACGGGGGCGGCCCGCCCCGTCAAAAAAAGTGCGGCCGGCCTACGGGGCCTCGGCAGGAGCACCGAGCCCGCGGAGGAAGCGCGCGACGGCCACGGCGACCTGGCGATGTCCGCGCCGGCCGAAGTGCCCGTCCGGCGTGTCGTATGGATCCGTGGGATCCGAGCGCGAGGCCTCGGCCCGAAACACCGGGAGGAGATCGAGCACGGGGATGGAGAGACGCGCGGCGGTCGTCGTCACGGCCTCGCGGAACGCTCGTTCGAGCTCGGGCTCGCGCCCCAGCCACGCGGCCCGGGTCGGCACGATCACCACGGCCAGGGCGACGCCCCGCTCGGCCAATCGGTGGTCGAGCCAGGCCAGCAGCAGCTCCGTACGCTTCAAGCCGTCCTCGGTGCGAAGCGAACGGACGCCGCGGCTCGCCCACGCCTCGACGAGCCGCCCCGCCACGAGCGACCCGCCCGTCGCGACACGCAGCACGTAGGGAGCCGGGCCGTGCCACAGAGCCTTCCGGACGCTCGCCCAGACCGTCGGCGACGTCGGCTCGCACAGGCTGACGTCACCATCCTCCGACACGTCCGCCCAGGAACGACCGGCGCAACAATCGCCCTCGGCGCCCAGGTCCGAGAGGTCGTTGCCCGAGTAGAGGTAGACCACGACCCGCTCGAAGCTCCGCCGGGCGGTCCACGAGGCCGCCACCAGCGCGTGGTAGTCCAGGGCGGTGCCCGGGAAGCTGGCGTCGAAGTGGGCCACCTCGGGCATCAGGTCGGCCAGGTGGGCCGACATGGTCTCTTCCGGGGCAACGGCGAACGCGGCGATCATCGAATCCCCCAGGTGGAGCACCGCGCGCGCGCCATCGGCGAGGCCGCGCCCTTCCTCGGCCAGGCGCGCCGGGAGCTCGCGGGGAAGGAGCGCCCGGCAGACGGGCGGAGTCTCCACCCGGGCCAGGAGCGATTCGTCCCGGAGCAAGCGCGCACAGGACGCCGGAGGGAGATCCGGGGGTGCCACGTCGACGACCCGCACGACCGCCTCGGCCAACGCGAACGCCGCGCCGACGCCCACGAGGATCGCGCCGAACCTCAGGGCAGCGGCCCTGCCCGAACCGCCGACCAGGGCTCCGACGGCGCACGTACCGATCACCCAGGCGACGTCCCATGGCGCCAGCCGCGCGGCAAGAAGCGACCCGGCGAGCACGAGGAGGACGCTCGCGACCAGCGCCCTGCGGTGCCAGGGACGTAGCGATCGCGGCCGTCGGCCCACCCACCGCGCCCCCAACCACCCGGCGCTCCAGGGGACCAGCAGCAGGACCAGGGTCATCCCGAGCGCCAGCGGCACGCTGCACGGGCTCGCGGGAGCGGGCCTGGCGTCCTCCCCCGGCTCGAACGCACGAGGGCGATCGGGGTGCCGTTCCCGAGGGGTGTGCTCAGGCACCTGACCGGCGAAGCCCTCGACCTGGTTGCCGCCACCGGGGGCGCTCCACACGTCGCTCGCATCGAGGGCGTCGAACGCCTCGCGGAGCCGAGCCGTGAGCGCAGGCGCGAGCGCGACCCCGGTGGCGCAGAACGGCCCGACCCCCACGCCGGGACAGTCGGGGTCGGGCCGTACCAGGTGAACGTCGACGCACGCCGCGGGCTGCGCGGTCGGGCACACGGTGAGCTGGATCTGCTCGGGCAGCACCTGGAGGTCACGCGCGACCCAGTCCTCGCCCAGGCGCCGGAGGGTGGCCTCGACGCGTCGACCCGACCGGGGCGTCAACACCTGGAGCGGCGCCCCCTCCAACGTGGAGGCCCGGAGCGGCACGGGGCTCGAGAGCGAGACGACCAGGGACAGGACCTGGATCGCCCTGAGCAGGCGCAGCCACGTAACGCGCACGGAGGAACGAGCGGGCGGGGCGCCCCGGGTCTTCGGGGACGGCGCGACCTCAGCCATCGAGCGCGGCCGCCAGGTCGGAGGGCACGAACCGCCCGTCGCGCCGGACGAGCTCCCCGTCGAACCAGACCTCGCCGCCGCCGTGTTCGGGACGCTGGACGAGCACGAGGTCCCAGTGGATGGCGGAGCGGTTGCCGTTGAAGGCGGTCTCGTAGGCGTTGCCAAGGGCCAGGTGCAGGCTGCCCGCGATCTTCTCGTCGAACAGCGTGTCGCGCATGGGCTCCTGCACCTCGCGGTTCAGGCCGAGCGCGAACTCGCCCACGAAGCGGGCCCCCTCGTCGGTGTCGAGGATGCCGTTCAGGACGCTGGTCTGGCCCGGGTCGGCGGCCCGGGCCTCGACGACCCGGCCGTGCTCGAAACGCAGCGTCACGTCGTCGACCGTCTTGGCCATGTAGAAGCTGCCGGCGTTGAAGCGGATCGTGCCCTCGACCGAGTCGCGGACGGGCGCGGTGAACACCTCGCCGTCGGGCAGGTTGCGGTGACCGTCGCACTTGATGGCCGGCACGCCGGCGATCGAGAAGCGCAGGTCGGTGCCCGGGCTCACGATGCGAACGTCGCGCGTGCGTTGCAGGCGGTCGACCAGCAGGTCCATGCCGCGGCTCAGGCGCTCGTAGTCCAGCGTGCACACGCGGAAGAAGAAGTCCTCGAACGCGTCTCGACTGCTGCGCGCCGACTGGGCCATAGCGGCCGTGGGCCAGCGCAGCACGACCCACTTCGTGCGGCGCACGCGCTCCTCGACGTGCACCAACTGCCACACGTAGCGCTGGTGCGCCTGCATGGTGTCGGGGGGGACGTCGGAGAGGTCGAATAGGTTGTCGCTGCCGCGCACGCCCACGTAGGCGTCGACCTTCCGCATGGTATTGAGCTGCAGCTCGCCGTAGCGCCGGACCTGATCCTGGCTCGCGCCGAGGAGGAACGGCCGTACGAGGCCCTCGTCGTTGAAGAACCACAGCGGAACCGCCCCCAGGGCCGTGGCCTCGCGCACCAGGGCCGCTCCGAAGTCGAGCGTGTCGCCGCCCCTGAGCTCGATCAGGACGACCTCACCGGGCTTCAGGTCGAGCGAGTACCCGGTGACGATCCTGGCCAGCTGATCGAGTCGCGGATCGCGCATCGTCGTGGCTTCTCCGAGGTGGATGATTGGGATAATGTCCGAAATCAGGAAAGCCTGCAAGCCCAGCGAGGTCGAACCATTCCGACGCCGCCCGGGACGCGGCCCCGGTTTTGACTTCGGCCCGGGAAAACCCTACAGTGATGGGCGTCCGTGAACCCCCCAGGGAGGCCCCATGCCGCCGCAGGCACGACTCGGAGACAAGGCGCAGTGCCCCGCCGACGCCCACGGGTGCCCGGCCTGCGCGCATCCGGTCATCGGCCCCGCCATCCAGGGGTCGCCCGACGTGATGGTGAACGGACGCCCCGCGGTGCGCAAGGGCGACGCCGGCGTACACTCGGCCTGCTGCGGACCCAACATGTGGAACGCCAACGCGGGCAGCGGCACCGTCAAGATCAACGGCCTGGCGGCCCACCGCCAGGGTGACGCCACCAAGCACTGCGGCGGAAACGGCCAGACCATCGAAGGCAGCGGCGACGTCATCACTGGGGGGTAAGCCCTCGGAGCCCCCGTCATGGAAATTCGCGATCCCGTCCTCGGCCCGGTCCCCGTCTTCGAGGAAGAACGGGCGATCCTCGAGCATCCCCTGTTCCAGCGGCTGCGCCGCATCAAGCAGCTGGGCTTCTCCGAGGTCTCGTTCCCGGGTGCGCTGCACACGCGCTACCTGCACTCGATCGGGGTCATGCACCTGGCCGATCGTGCCATCCAGGCGGTGCTCCGCGACGCCGTCGGGCTGTCGCCGGCCACGCTCGAGCGCCTGCGCCGCGTGGCTCGCCTGGCCGGCTTGCTGCACGACGTGGGGCACTTCCCGCTGTCGCACGCCATGGAGTCCGTGATGCCGCCCGTGTCGGCGCTGGCGCTGCCCGGCGGACCACCGGCCGTCGATCGCGTCGCCTGCCACGAGGACTACTCGCGGCTCGTGCTGCTGGACAGCGACCTGGCCCAGGTGATCGACCGCGCCGGGCGCCCCTGGGATCTGACCGCCGCCGACGTGGCCACGGTGCTCGACCTCGACCTTCCCGCACCCGAAGGCCGCTTCGCGTGGCACCGCCGCGACCTGCGCCCGCTGCTCCACCAGGTGGTGTCGTCCGAGATCGACGCCGACCGCATGGACTACCTGATCCGCGACTCGTACTTCAGCGGGGTCTCCTACGGGCAGTACGACCGCGACTGGCTGCTGTCGAACCTCACGTTCCACGAAGCCGACGACGGCGTGCACCTGGCCCTCGCCTCGCGGGCGGTGTTCACGTTCGACCACTTCCTGCTGGCGCGCTACCACATGTTCCTGACCGTGTACTTCCACTACCGCTCGGTGGCGCTCGAGCAGATGCTGGCCGCATGGTTTCGCGAGCTGGCGGTCGACCGCCCCGGGGTGGCGGTCATCCCGACCCGTGCCGACGACCTGGCCGGGTTCGACGACCACTGGCTGCGCCGATTGCTTCAGGAGCACCCGGGCCGTTGGGGGCAGCGCGTGCTCGACGGGCGGGCGCCGCGCCTGCTGCTCGAGGTCTCGGGCGAGGACGCACCGCTGCGCAAGGATCGGTTGGTCCAGCGCCTGACCGAGCAGGGCGCGCTGCCCATCGTGGTCGAGTCGCGGGGCGAGCTCTCGAAGTACACCCGCAACCGCAACCCCGTCGGCATCTACGTGAAGCGCCCGTTCGACGGGCGTGGCGCCATCCGGCTCGAAGAAGCCACTGACCTCTTCCGACGTTACACCGAGCCCGTGTCCATCGTCCGCGTCTACGGCGACGTCGATGACCGGGGAGCCGCGGGAGACCTGCCCCTGGAGCTGGTCCAAAGTTCTTGACAATCCGGGGGGGTGCCCGAAGATCCTAGTCCAATCGTGAGGAATCACGCGCAGGGCGGGGCCGATGATCAAGATCCGTATCAAGGAAAAGGGCGGCGGCGAACAGGTGCTCACGTTCGACCGCGACACCGTGAACATCGGCCGCGCGCGGGGAAACGACATCGTCCTGCCGCGCCCCAACATCTCCAAACGTCACGCCCGCATCATGGTGATGGAAGGGGAGATGTACGTCATCGACCTGAAGAGCACCAACGGGACGTACGTCAACGGAGACCGCATCAGCGCCCCGGTGAAGGTGTCCGACCAGGACAAGATCTTCATGGGCGACTTCATGCTGAAGGTCGAGAAGTTCCTCGAGGAGGAGGCGATCATCCCCGACGAGCGCGTCTCCTCCTCCGAGGAGTACTACGAGCCGCCGGCGCCACCCGCCGAGGAGATCGAGCGCTCGGCGCACGACGCCATCAAGTTCCTCGACGACGAGCTGCCCGGGCCGCCCCCACCGCCCGAAGACATCCCCGAGGGGCTCGACGTCGCCGAGCCCGAGCCCGTGCCCGCCGCGGTAGCGCCCGAAGACGAGCTCCCTGCCGCCGTCGACCTGGGCCTCGAGGCCGAGCTGCCCGACGAAGACTTCTTCAAGGCCGCAGCCACGCCGCAGCCCGCCACCGGGCCGGCCGTCGAGCCTTCGACCGAGGGGCTCGCGGCCCTGGCCGCCGACGAGATCCCCGACGAGATCCTGGCCACCGGGATGCTCGACGCCGACATGGCGGCCGACCTGTTGAAGCAGATGGCCGGCAGCGCAGCGCCCCCGCCCGCTGCCGAGCGCCACGAGACGCCCGCCGTCCTCGAGGCCCTGCCCGAACCCGAACCACGCGGCGAGCCCGAGCCCCTGCCCGAGACGCCCGAGCCCCTGCCCGACACGCCCGAGCCCCTGCCCGAGACGCCCGAGCCCCTGGCCTACACGCCGCCCCCCGCGGCCCCGGCGCCGACCCCGGCCGCACCCGCGGCGGTGCAGCGCGCCATCCAGCGCGAGATGGACCACGAGCTCGAGGAGATCGAGCGCGATGCCGCCGAAGGCCGCCGCGTCACCGTGGGCGAGATGGGCCGCGTCGTCGAGGCCCCGGCGGCCGACCGCGGCGTCGAGCACCGCATCGGTGAGTTGATGACCCGCCTGACCGACGAAGGCCTGCTCACGCCGGCCGGGGTCCCTGCCGAACACGTCGAGGCCGTCCGCGAGGCCGTGCGCCTCGAGCTGGGCGAAGACGTCGAGGCCGCCGATCTCGAGCTGCTCGTGCACGACCTGGTCGGGCTCGGCGCGCTCGACACCTTCCTGGTCAAGACCGCCACCGGCGATGTGCTGCACGCCGTCGGTGCGGGCACCGTCACGGTCACCGACCACGGCCGCGCGACCGACTTCCACGAAGCCTTCGCCAGCAACGCGTCGTTCCGCTTCGTGCTCGAGCGCGTCATGCGGCGCCTGGCCGGCTCCAACGACGACGTCGTACACCGCGGCACCCTGCCGGGCGGCGAGACCGTCAGCGTGTTCCTGCCGGCCTGCACGGGCGACCGACCGGTGCTGCGCGTCGAGCGCCGCCGTCCCGAGTTCCGCCCCATCCACGCCTGGGTCGAGTCCGGTCTGCTCGACGACGTGATGGCCGAGTTCCTCGGCACCGTCGTCATGAAGGGCGACGGCCTGCTGGTGCTGGGGCTCGAGCCGTCGTACCGCGAGGGGCTGCTCGAGGCGCTCTCGCTGTTCATGCTCGGCGAGGCGCCCGTGGTGGTGGCCCAGGACCATGGCCTGGTGCGCCCGCGCCACGCGCAGACCCTCCCGTTGGCCCGCTCGTGGGCCGAGCGCACCTGGCCGAGCGCGGTGGCCGAGATCCGCCGCCTGGCCCCGCGCCACCTGGTGCTCCCGGCCCTGGGGGCCGGCGAGGTCGTGCGCTGGCTGCCGTTGCTGGTCGAGTGCGACGGCAAGGCGCTGGCCTCGGCCGCGGCGCCCAACCTCGACGCCTGGCTCGAACGCGTCGCGCTGCGCTGGGCCCTCGAGGGCGCCCACCCCGACGACGTCGCCCTGCGCGCGGCCTGTCGGCAGGCGTTCCGCTACGTCGTCACGCTGCACGCCTGGCCGTGCGGCACGCGCAAGGTGCTGGCCATCGACGAGCTCGTCCGCGACGCGTCGGGGCTGGCCGTGAAGCCCTGCTTCCAGTACAAAGAGGATCGCAAGAGCCCCGACGGTCGTGTCGTCGGTCACTTCGAGAAGGCGGTAGGTTAGGGTTAAAGGGGAGCCCCATGGTCTACGGAAGACTGCTCGGCCAGAACCTCAGCGTCAGCGGCAAGGTGTTCGAGATCGACAAGCCGGTCAACCTGATCGGCCGCGGCAAGGACTGCACCATCGTCATCCTCGACCCGTCCGTCTCGCGCATGCACACCAAGATCTCGGTCGACGAAGACTCGCGCCTGCGGGTCGAAGATCTGCGCAGCTCGAACGGCTCGTTCCTGAACGACCAGCGCATCGAGAGCGCGTACCTGAAACACGGCGATCGCCTGCGCGCCGGCAACGTCGAGTTCGCCGTCGAGCTGTCCGACCACGCGCGCGCCAGCCTCGACGCCGACATCGTCAAGGCCGACACCAGCAAGGGCCTCATCGGCTGGATCGGCCTGGTCGTGGTCGTGCTCGGGCTGCTCGGCGCCGCCAGCTACTACCTGTTCCTGAAGCCCGACCCCATGGCCCCGGGCTGGTTCGCGACCTTCGAGGGCGACGACGGCGTCGGGGTGCGCGTCGAGAAGCTGGCCACGGGCGTGAAGCAGGGCTTCATCGAAGACAAGCTCGAGGCCGCCGCCGACCTCGTGAAGAAGCAGGACTTCGACGGCGCCCTGGCCGCCTACAACAACCTGAACGCCGCGGTGCCCGAGAACGAAGACGTGCAGGCGGGCATCAAGAAGGTCGGCACCGAGCTGAAGGCCAAGAAGGACTTCCAGGACTCGGCCGAGGACCAGAAGAAGGAAGACTACGCCAAGGCGATCGCGAAGCTGAAGGGCATCCCGCAGGAGAGCTCCTTCTACGCCCGTGCGCAGACCGAGCTGAAGAACCTGGCCGAGGTCAAGGAAGAGATCAAGCGCGTCGGCGGCAACTACTGCAAGCGCGGCGAGAAGGCCGAGTGCCTGCGTTTCCTCAAGCAGGCCGCAGCGATCGACCCCGACGACAAGGTCCTGGCCGACGACATCAAGAAGCTCGAGTCGGGCCAGTAGGGGCAGACCGGGGCGTGGCTTCGACCCTCCCCGAACGAGATCGCGCGCTTGACACGCCCGACCCCCTGTGCTAGAGGAAACAACCCCTTGTGGGGCGTCGTCCAACTGGCAGGACACAGGATTTTGGTTCCTGCTATCCAGGTTCGATTCCTGGCGCCCCAGCCGACGCCTCGTTCGCGGAGGAAGAGATGGAAGCCTTTGAGCTGAAAGCCACGTTGCGCACCACCACTGGCAAGGGACCGGCGCGCCAGTCCCGGATGCACGGACAGGTCCCCGCGGTCCTGTACGGGCCCGACACCGAGAACCTCGCCCTCGACGTCGAAGCGCGTGAGGTCGCGAAGCTCCTGCGCCGGGCCTCCGGGGCGAACACGCTCGTGAACCTGTCCATCGAGGGCAAGGAGTCACGGCGCGTGCTCATCCGCGAGTACCAGATCCACCCCGTGAAGCGCACCCTGGTGCACGTCGACTTCTACGACGTCACGTCCGACAACAAGGTCGTGGTCAAGGTGCCGATGCGGTTCCTGGGCAAGAGCGAGTTCGAGAAGCAGGGCGGCAGCCGCCAGGTCGTCCTGCGCGAGCTGCGCGTCCGCTGCGCGCCCGACCGCATCCCCGATGCCCTGACCGTCGACATGGACAGTCTCACGGCGATGCGCGTGCGCATCTCCGAGGTACCCGTCCCCGAGGGCGTCGAGATCGTCTACCGCATCGACCAGCCGGTCGTCCAGCTGAAGACCCTCAGCGACGAGCCCGAGGCCGGCGCCGCTCCCGCGGCTGCCGCTGCCGAGCCTGCGGCCGCCGAGAAGACCGAGAAGGCCGAGAAGCCCGAGAAGAAGGAGTAGGCCGGCTTCCTGCTGGCCTCCCCGTGAAGCTCGTCGTCGGCCTCGGCAACCCCGGGCCGGAATACGAGACCACCCGGCACAACCTCGGCTTCCTGATCCTCGACGAGGTCTCCAGAAAGCTCCGCGCTCCCTGCTCCGAGCGACGCTACCACGGCCACTTCGGCCGCCGGAACGACGTCGGCCTGCTGAAGCCGGCCACCTTCATGAACCTGTCGGGGCGCTCGGTCGCGGAAGCCGTCCTGGATCTCCACGTGGCGGACGAGGACCTGCTCGTCGTCCACGACGAGCTCGATCTCCCCTTCGGCCAAGTGCGCCTGCGGCGCGGCGGCCGATCCGCTGGGCACCGTGGGGTGCAATCCATCCTCGAGACGCTCGACCGGGACGCGTTCTACCGTCTCAAGATCGGCATCGGCAAGCCGCTCGACGGGGACACGGTCCGCTGGGTGCTCGAGCCGTTCTCCGCGGAGGAAGCGAAGAGCCTGGAGAGCCTCCTGGAGCGCTGCGCCGCGGCGGTCGAGTCGTTCGTGTTCGAGGGCGCTCCGCGCGCCATGAACCGCTTCAACGCCCCTCCGACGGACTGATTGTCCTTGACGCCTCGTGCCATTCGGATACATTGACGCGCCTGCGACCCGTTGGGGGGTCGCCCACATACTCCTTGCTCCCGGCGGGTCCGGGGGCGCACACCATGAGGAGGCCTAATGAAGTTCAACAAGTTCGAAACCGTCATCGTCATCCGTACCGACATTACGGAAGACACCATCGAGGCGTTCCACGCCAAGGTGTTCGACACCTTGAAGCGCCTCGGCGGGCACGAAGTGAAGTTCGAGGTCTGGGGCAAGCGCAAGCTGGCCTACGAGATCAAGAAGAACATGAAGGGGATCTACATCTACTATCTCTACCTGGCGCCGCCGGCGGCCATTGACGAGCTGGAGCGCTCCCTGCGCCTCAACGAGCTCGTGCTGCGCTTCCTCACCGTGCACCTGGCCGAGAACGTCGATCCCGACAACTACGACCTGATGTCCGAAGCCGACCTGTCCTTCAAGCGCATGCGCACCGAGGAGGACGAGGCCGCCGAGGAGGCCGCGAAGCCCGTCGTCGACCCGAACGCCAAGCCCTCCGAGTCCAGCGAAGCCAAGGAAGGCGACGAGGACGCCGACGAGAAGGACGAGACGGCCGAGGGCAGCGACAAGGCCGAGGGCGCGACCGACGAATCCACCACCCGCGACGCAGAGTAGGAGGCGACGATGGCGGCCATGATCAAGCGGAAGCGCAAGGGCTTCCAGCGGCGCAAGGTGTGTCCGTTCTGCGTGAACGCGACCATGATCATCGACTACAAGTCCCCGGAGATCCTCCGGAAGTTCGTGACCGAACGCGGCCGCATCGTGCCGCGTCGAATCTCGGGCGTCTGCGCGAAGCACCAGCGCGCGCTCACCGTGGAGATCAAGCGCGCCCGCACCCTGGCGCTGCTGCCGTTCACCACGGCCAACATGATCAAGTAGGGAGGCTCCGATGAATGTCATCCTCCTGGAGAGCGTGCCGAACCTCGGCACCATCGGCGACCTCGTGAAGGTGAAGCCGGGCTACGCGCGGAACTTCCTGTTGCCGCGCAAGCTCGCGATGGTCGCCACCCCCGAGAACGTGAAGCAGTTCGAGCATCAGAAGCGCGTCGTGGCCCAGCGCATGGACAAGCTGCGCAAGGACGCGACCGAGCTGAAAGCCAAGCTCGAGGCCACGTCGGTCGAGCTGCACCGCCAGGTGGGCGAAGAGGACAAGCTCTTCGGCTCCGTGTCGGCGCGCGACATCGCCGACGCGCTGAACGACGCCGGGTTCGACGTCGATCGCAAGACGGTCGTGCTCGACGAGCCCATCAAGACCCAGGGCGTGTTCCAGGTCACGGTCAAGCTGTACCAGGACGTCGTCGCCACCGTGAAGGTGTGGGTCGTCCCCAAGTAGGCGCCGCCCGAGGCAAGCAGCAGCTCCCATGTCCGATCCCAACCCTCCCGAAGCCACCGTTCCGTACGTCACCCTGACCGCCGCTGCCCGGTTCGAGGACGCTATCGGGGTCCAGCTCTACCTGCTCGGCCAGACCGAGCTCGAGATCCTGAACCCCGACGACGACACCGTGCAGATCACGCTGTACGAGCCCGAGGTGCCCCTCGCGCCCCTGCGCGAGGCCCTCGACGCCCTGGCGGCCGGCCTGCCCGGCTTCTCGTACGAGCTCCGCGCAGGGGAGATCCCCGAGGTGAAGTGGTTCGAGCGCTGGAGGGAGTTCTTCGTCCCGAAGGCGGTGGGCGAACGCTTCGAAGTGCGGCCGCCCTGGGCCGCCGAGCCCGTGGCCGCCGGGCGCATCCCGCTGCTCATCGAGCCCGGCAACGCCTTCGGCAGCGGCTACCACGAGACGACGCAGCTGGTGCTCGAGGCCCTCGAGCGGCAGGACCTCAGCGGGCGGACGCTGCTCGACGCGGGCTGCGGCAGCGGCATCCTGGCCATCGCCGGCGCCAAGCTGGGCGCGCTCCGCCCCTTCGGGTTCGACATCGATCAGGATTCCGTCGACAACTCGGTCGAGAACGCCATGCTGAACGGCGTCTCGTCGGTCGAGTTCGTGCAGGGCGAGGCCGCCGACGTCCAGGGAAGCTACGACGTGGTCGTGGCGAACCTCATCGCCGACCTGCTGGCCCAGGTGCGCGACGACCTGGTGCGCCTGACCGCGCCGGGCGGGACCCTGGTGCTCTCGGGGCTGCTCGAGGGCGACCAGGACCCGACGCGCGAGCTGTACACGGCGGCCGGGCTCACGTGCACGGCGGCCGACGACCGCAACGGCTGGCACTGCCTGGTGTTCGTGAAGCCCGCAGCCTCCGAGGGGAACCAGCCCTGAGCGCCCCCGCGGTCTATCTACCCGCCGCCGACCTCGTCCTCCCGGCCTCGAGCCCCTGGTACCGAACGCTGACGCGGGTGGTGCGCGTCCGCGTCGGCGAGCCCGTGCGCCTGCTCGACGGCCAGGGGGGCGAGCGCCTGGCGCTGGTGACGGCGATCGATCGCGAGGGCGTGCGCTTCGAGGTGCGGGAGACCCGGCGCGTGCAGCGCACCGAGCCCGCGCTGCTGCTGGGGGTCGCGCTGCTGCCGGCCAACCGCTTCGACGATCTCGTGCAACAGGCCACCGAGCTGGGGGTCGACGTGCTGCAACCCCTGGTCACCGCGCGCACCAACGTGCACCTCGACGCCGCCGACGTGCCCGACAAGCTGGAGCGCTGGCAGAGGAAGGCGCGCGAGGCGGTGCGCCAGTGCGGGCGGGCGCTGGAGCCCGAGATCCGCCCGCCGCTCACGCTGGCCGAGTGGCAGGGGACCGGCGACCCGACGACGCTGTGGGTGCTGTTCGACCGGGCGGGGAGCCCCGACCTGCCGGAGCTGCCCCGCACGGGCGACGTGCGGCTGCTCATCGGCCCCGAAGGCGGGTGGGACGCGACCGAGCTCGCGGCGATCCGCACGCGCGGGGGGCACGTGGTCGAGCTCGCCCCGCACATCCTGCGCGCCGAGACCGCGGCCCTGCTGGCGGTGGGCCTGGCGGCGCGGGCGCGGCTCACCCGCTCCGGGGCCTGACCCGCCGCCTACTCCGCCAGGGCGCGGCGCTCGCCGAACGCGAACAGCAGCCAGGCCAGGGCCAGCAGGCCGAAGCCCAGCAGCGCGTTGGCCAGCGACTCGCCCAGGCCCGTCATCACGATCAGCGCCAGATCAGGGCTGTGGGCCCACTCCGGGCTCTTCGGCACCACGTGGAACACGGTCGAGAAGCCCGCCAACGTGCCGGTCAGCGCCGCGAAGAGCGTCGCGCGCGCGGCAGCCCGGAAAAAGGCAGCCCGCGCCTCACCCGGCCGCACCACGTGGGCCGCCGCCACGGCCAGGGACAGCAGCCCGAAGCCCAGGATGAAGAACATGACGACGCCGCCCTCGCGAAACAGCTCGACCATCGGGACCTCCGGTACCGTCGGCGCCCCGCCCGCTCCGAACAGGGTCGCTGTCTCCACGAACGCCGGGCGGCCCGTCCCGTGACAGGAAAAATGCTTGTCACGCGGCTGGGGCTCGTGCGTTCTTCTGGGGCATGGACGCGCTCGAGCCCGACCCCATCGTCCCGCGCCTTCGCCGAGGAGACCCCGCGGCCCTGGCCGAGCTGTACGAGCGCTGGCGGGCCCGGCTCTTCGCGTTCCTGGTGCGCCTGACGCGCGACCCCACGCTGGCCGAGGACGTGCTGCAGGAGACCTTCGTACGCCTGGCC